>Ga0182093_1160480_pt1 | contig 12546 bp, 8 predicted proteins | sample 041ome_21_FD_127776 | JGI IMG/M metagenome (GOLD analysis project Ga0182093, IMG submission 127776) | Metatranscriptome of coastal salt marsh microbial communities from the Groves Creek Marsh, Georgia, USA - 041411BS metaT (Metagenome... | ecosystem: Environmental > Aquatic > Marine > Intertidal...
TGTATAGTATCTGATATATTTGTTGTACTGTAGCTAAATGGACAATATTTTTCTTTTATCTTTATGTTTGTTTGTACAGTGTGTATTTATTTTACTTTCTCCTTCTCTTTTCTTCTTTTCGTTCAATTTTTGGTCAATTCTCCTTCCAATCCATTTCTCGGTTGATACTCTGCTTCTTGTAAAGATGACAAAGATGCGCTTCCTTCGCGGCCTAACGCGAGGTTCACCATAGACCCAGCTTTGTTCGGGCTATTCGCAAATCGTTCGAAATCGATCGAACTTCTTCGCATTTTCGCTTTTGATTCTTGTTTCTGCGAAGCAAACTGATGGAACTCGTCCACTGAACGCGCTCGCGAAAGACTTCTTTCCGGAGGTTCTTGCGGAACCTCGTCGCTGACGTCGTTAAACTGTAAGAGCTCGACCAAACCTTTACCATCGTTCATGCTGTTCACCAAACCAACGAGCAACTCCGCGATTTGGTCGGAATCGTCGACGAAGTAATGCGCGGGCGAACGCTTGCGTCCAACCGTACACGTGAACACCGAGCCGAAATGAACGTCCGCTTTCTTCTTTTTGGTATCAACGACAGAACCGAGCGATTCTGCGTAGGATTCGTTTGGATGCAAATGTGAAGGGCCGTGGCCTCCTAACTCGCTCGTTTTCTCCGCCGACAAGGCATGATGACCGCGGAATGAGGTTTGGCGTCTCGGTGCAGAGCGCTCCGGCAGTTTCATCGGCGTCACGACGAGCGGATTGTTCTCACTGTCTACAGTTTCGTAGGTCGGTGGCGTTTCACGTCCCGACGCATCGTCACCAAGGCCGCCATTACCGTTGATATTCACTTGATTGAATGCGTCTGCGAGACCTGACGATAAATCTGTCGGCGAGTACCCGTTCTTGGTATTTCCAGATTCCCCATCTACAGGAGAGCCGCCTCGGGAGGATTCGGCCGATACACCGTGATCACCGGTGTGCGAATCCAAATAAGTAAAGATATCTTCATCGCGACCGAGGAAATGACCGGCACAAAACGCAAAGTCGATTTCTTTCTGTCCGCCTTTACCATCTTTGGCAATCATTTGTACAATCTTATCGACGGCGACGCCCTTGGAAAGTCCAACTGGTCTCGCTTCGACCGATTTCATGCCCTGTATGATGTCAACGTTTGCGTTTGATATCGGTCCAGTCCACAAGTGTTGAAGCAGATCGCGCGCTTGTTGTCGCCCAAAATCAGGATCGGAATATTTATACGACCAGACCAAAGACGTCTCGCGAATTTCCACGTAACTCCTCGGCGTGCGCTCGCAAAAGTATTCGAAAACGACTTGGACGGACTCGAGCCAGTCGAGTTGCGACATTTCAACGAGCGTATGCCATTTTGGAGGTAATTTCGGAACTTTAAACACATCTTTCTTTTCTTCTTTGTGCTCTTCGTCTTCATCATCGTCGCCGTCGCCGTTGTTGACCTCATTCTCGTCCTCATTCGTGATTAACGGCGGGCGTATAAAGCACCCGTTTTCGGCGACGATCCAAACTTTTGGTAAAACGGCAAACTTTTTGGCCAACTTGTGTCTTTCTGAGCCGGAAAAGATACACACAGTCGTGTTGGGATCATCGCACAATCTCGCGATGCATTCTTGCGAAACGCTGTGTAACGGCGATACGTCGCCAGTTTTTGGTTTGATAATTTTGTTCACGTTGCGGCTTTTAATTCGGTCAGCTTGTGAACGCGAATCTTTCTTTGTCAACGTCGCATTGAATCCTAAAATAACCAAACGCTGTCTCGATTCCGTGAATGGACCAATTAAATCACTCGCGCGTAATCGCGGCGGAATTCGTAATCTTCTCAATTCGGCTTCTACATGCGTATCGTTCAATTCAGCAATGAACGTATCCGCCCACGCTTGCGAAGTGTGCACCTCAACGTGAGAAAAGTTGAACTTGTGTCTCTCTCTTCTTTCGGCTTCCGGCATTGTCAGCGCGTCATCGATGGCTTGCGCGACTTCTGTCACGTTCCATGGGTTTACCAAAATCGATCCAGCGCCTAGAGATTGAGCAGCGCCCGCAAATTCAGATAATATCAAAACGCCCGCATTTTGACTTTGGCACGAAACATACTCGTACGAGACTAAATTCATCCCATCGCGTAAAGAGGTCACCAAACAGATATCAGTAACCGCATACAACGCAGTTAACTCTGCAAACGATAAAGAACAGTCCAAGTGTTGAATTGGAACCGATCCCAACGTCCCAAACCTCCCGTTAATTCTACCAACTATTTCGTGCACCTGGGACGTCAGCTTTTGATACTCTGGAACGTCCGATCGCGTCGGGACAGCAATTTGTACCAAAACTACTCGGTCTCGCCACTCCGGATGTTCGTTTAAGAATTTTTCGTACCCTAGCAGTTTCTGTGGAATCCCTTTGATCATATCCAAACGATCAACTCCCAACATAACTTTCCGTCCTTTGAACCTCGCCTTCAACTCCAATATGTGATCTTGCACAACTTTCGTCGCCAACGCGTCGTGAAACCGCGTCGGATCGATCCCAATCGGGAACGCTGCGACTCTCGTGAAATTTCCACCATCTTCAACGCCATCTGGTCTTCCTTCGAACGCTAGAATTCTCGAACAAGAAGACACAAAATGTCTAGCGTAATCGTACGTGTGAAACCCGACCAAATCCGCCTTCAAAACCGAAATGAGCAACTCTTCTCTCATCGGTAACGTCCTATATATCTCCGAACTCGGAAACGGCGTGTGTAAAAACCATCCGATCTTCATCTTGTCGTCGTTCTTTCTCAACATTTGCGGCAACAACATCAAATGGTAATCGTGGCACCAAACGATATCCCCCGGTACAAACACGCTCATAATCGCCTCCTCGAACAACTGGTTCGCGGATATATATGCTAGCCACTGACTGGCCATATCTTTCGTTGAACTCAGTTTCGGTTCAAACGTCAACGGAACGTAATTAAACAGCGGCCATAAAATATTATTGCAATACCCGTTGTAATACAGCTCGACTTGGTTCCGGGTCAACCAGATCGGCAAACATCTCTTCTCCAACAACGTCTCCGTCAGCGCGTCTCTATCCGGTCCTTCGTCGATGAATACCCCGGGCCAACCAACCCATAACATTCCGTAATTCTTCCCTACCCCTAACAAAGCGCTCACTAACCCTCCGCTGGAAACCGTCAACCCCCACTTCCCATCTTCGCCCTTCTTCACGCTCACCGGAAGTCGATTGGCCGCGATAATCAATCGCGCATTAGAAGCTTGCGTAGCCACAGCCTGCGCAACATTATCCTGGCCTTCCGCGCCAATCACTGACGGTTGTTTCTCACCTTGCCCGAGCTCTGAAACGCTCTTCTGATCGGAATCCTCGCGCGCGGAAACTTCCGATTTCATATCTTCATCCAAGACTGAAAACGACCGATTTCGTCGCAATTGTTCTCGTTCGCGAATTAATCGATCCACCCGGGTCGTGTCTTCCAATCGCGCCAAATCCGTCGCCGAGGACGCGTTCTCCTTCACTTTCCCTGAAGGCCCTCGCGATTTCGGCCGGTGCAGCTGCGAAGACGACCCGCCGACGCCCTTCATCTGCATCTCTTCTTGACTTTTGTTCAGATGTCCCAACAGACCTCCCCCACCGAGAGAGGAAGAGTTGTTGTAATGCTCTCCCCCACCGCTGCTACGTCTCGGCGACGTCATCCCCGCGCCGCGCCCGGCGTCCGTCGAGCGTCGCTTCTCTTTCAAGACCTCTTCGTCCTCGATAATCATCGCCGACTCCATGATGATGATTATACTCTCTCTCTCTCTCGGCTCAAGCGGTTTAGCTAATGAGGATAATTTTTGTCTCTTGACTCCTATCTTAAAGCGTCGTTTCGCCTCCTCGTGACTCATCTTTTTTTTTTCGTCACGAATCAGATTTCAAAATTTGCCGAGTGAAGAAGGCAAGGTACACACAAAATTTGCCTGCCGAATGAAGAAGGCGAGGTACCACGCGAAAAGAATAATAATCAAAAATAGAGAGCGCACAATGACGATGATAATAGCATTAAAACACAGAAAAAAACGGCGAGCCGCACGGGCAGCGCTTGATTATGTACACAGATGAATTAATTGGTCGCATCCTGCAACAGCCTTTTGGCGTTTTCCAAGCCTTGTTCGCTGCCGATGCCTAACATGTCCGCGATTTCTTCCAAGCGGATTTCGGTTTCGATGGCGTCGAACGCGATGGTTTGTCGACCATCTTTATCGTCTTCTTCCTTGCGAACGCGGACGTGGGTTTCGCCGAACGCGGCGACTTGTGGTAGGTGTGTGACGCATAAGACTTGTTGGGAGCCATCGACGGCGAGTTTCTTTAGCGCGGCGCCGATTTTAGTGCCAACGCGCCCGCCGACGCCGGTGTCCACTTCGTCAAAGACCGAGATGGTTGGAGATTCGGTAGTTTCGTTGTTTCGGACGTGTCGTTCGCCCATGGCGGGAGCCATTTTCATAGCAAGCATCAGTCTCGCTTTTTCGCCGCCGCTAGCTATGGAACTCATTGGTCGCAACGGTTCCGAAGGACCCGGTGCTAAGAGAAACGTTGCTCGATCGAGACCGCGAGGACGAACCAAGTAAGCAGCGGTTTCGTCTTCGCCGATTTCTCCGCATCCTGGGACTTGCAACTCGTTCGCTTTTAAAATCGACGTCCTTTCTAAATCAATTATTTCGTCACCAGAATCTGTCGTCAATTCTATTTGACTAAAGTTAGAATCTTCATCGTCCTCTTCGCCGAGTTCTCCTCGCGAGGAAGACGAAGACGGCGTCCACGACAACGTGACATCAAATCGACTGCCTTGCATTTCTAAAGACTCCATAGCAGCCGTAACGGCCGTGCGCAAGCTCGAGCCGGCATCGCGTCTCGCGACGGCTAAATCTAACGCGAGAGACCCCGCTTTCGCTCGCGCCGAACGTAATTTTTCTTCGTTTTCTTCTCTTTCGTCCTCGGACGTAGCCGCGGCGTCCAACTTGTCTCGTAGTTCATCCGCAATCTCACACATTGAAGTGGCCGTGCGAATACCTTTACCCATCATTTTACCGAGCTTATCGAGATCGCGGAGTCGTTCTTGGATTTCTTCTCTGCGCTCTGGTCTCGAATTCAAGGATTCCATGTATCTTTGTAACATTTTTTCGGCTCGGTCCGTGGCGTTCTCCGCCTCGTGGAGTAACTCGATAGCTTCTCGCAACGCCTCGACATCCTCGCTATTTTCGTCTTCCTCCTCCTCATTTTCTCCGGTCGCTCCATCTGCGTCGTCGGCGGACTCGCTGCTGGAAGTCATTTGGTCAGCTCTCCTTTCCGCCTGAGAGAGCACGCTTCTCGATTCGTACAGCGCTTCCTTCAAAGACGCTTTGGATCCACTCTCGTGGTTCGATAGCGAATTTAGCGCCGATGCGCACGTCTCCCAGTTCGACCTTTGACTTTCCATTCGTCTCAACTCGCGTTTTAACTTTGCGTCCTCGCCTGGAACCGGATCAACTTTGTAAAACGCGTCTAAAATCGCCTCAATCTCCTCCTTCTCTTCCTCGGTCAATTCGACATTCGCCTCAACTAATTTCGTCGCAATTCGAACATTCTGCATCGCAATTTCGAACGCATCGGCGTATTGTTGGACATTCGCCCAGCTATCGAGTTCATCCAACTGCGCTTTTTCATTCGCTAACGCTAAACTCGCGTTTTGGCCGTTGAAGTCAATTAAAATGTTTCCGATTTGTCTCAACACTTTAACCGGAATGGCTTTGTTTTGAATCTTGCACAACGATCGCAACCTGTTATTCGCGGTGCTTTGCAATTCTCGATACAAGTCCACCGTCTGTGCACCTTCTCGGTTCAACAAAGACTCGATATCCTCCATCCCATTTTCTAACAAACACCGACGAAGTTTCCGCACGGTGTCTTCGGCGCAGTAAAACGTCGCGGCTATTTTCGCCGTCTTTGCCGGCACACGAATCGAATCCTCTCGACCAGCCGCACCAGTAATTTGATCGATCGCGGACAACAACACCGATTTTCCGGAACCCGACTTACCAGTGATGACGTTCAATCCCGGTGAAAAGTGAATGGTTTGTTGCGAGACCAACGCAAAGTCTTTCAAATGCAGCCTTTGCAAATGCGTTTGTTGTTGTTGTTGATTAGCTCGCGGAGGTGAAGAAATGATCCTTCGAGAGTTCCTAACATTCGTCGCAAACATCCTTCGTTTCGAAACAGACGACGACGAAGAAAAGCTTCCGACGATCTGTCGCGGATGGTGCGACTGTTGTTGTGAACATCGCATCATCATCGTCGTCGTCTTCGTCGCGGTAAATGCTTTTTTCAAATCTTTCGCCCGAAGATACATGCACACACGAAAAGCTTTTAATAAGAAAGAAAGGAAGAAAGAAAGCGTGTTTTGTTTGCGCAGATACAAAAAAGTGTTAACTGCGCGACGAGAAACGCGCTTTCTCTCTCTCTCTCTCTCTCTCTCTCTCAGACACTCTCTCCGCGCGCGGTGGTCGGAGCTTTATTTATATTTTGTGGAGCGTGCTCTCACTCTAGTTCGTTGAATTTTGAAAAATCGATAGTTTAGGGTTTTGGTAGATTTTACAAAGCAAAAAGGAAAGCGCGGCGTTTCCCAACGCCTCAGAGAAGAAGAAGAGCAAGAGAGAGGTACCTATCGATCGGTATTCCTCGGAGAAGAGAGAGAGAGAAGAGCAGAGAAGGCATTCGTTCTCTTTTGCGCGGAGAGTCGCAATTCTGGTGGGGAGAGAGACTTGAGAAAGAAAGAGACGGAGGAGGCGTAAAACGCGCGCGCGATGTCTTCTTCATCCCGCGGATTGGAAGGCGACGAGAGTGCTAAACAACAACCGCTCCTTCTCGCGCGCGCGCCCATCTCAAACCGGACTGGGTTTCTGAACACGCCCCATAAAGGCACGAAATTGGAATTTGCGCATCATCGAGGGGTTGAAGGTGGCGATGGAGTTCCGTTTCTCGCGAGAGTTGGTTTTGCATTGCCTCTGTTGTTTACCGCGACGCTGCTCTCGTTCGTCTTGTATTGGGGCGCGTTGCTGTTCCCGCCGTTCGCGGTGATTTTTATATGCGCGTTCATCTCCTACGGGTGGGTTAAAGGGATTTTGTATTCGTTTTCGGCGTTGTTTATTGGCATTCCGCTGTCGCATTTGTATAGAACCGCGGATTGGAAGCAGTTAGGGAACGATAGCCGGAAGAAGAGTCCACTGTTGGAACGAACGCTCGGCGTTTCCGAGGAGGACGGGAAGGCGTTGGGATTGGCACATCCACACTCATCCGCAGAAAGTGCCGCGAAAGAAAGTTATGAAACGACGAGCGCTTCAACGAGCGAACAGAGGTTAAAAATGGAGGTTCCGACGTGGACGTCAAAGTTTGACAACAAGGAGAAGCGAACCTTGACGGAGAAGTTCAAAGATTTGACTCACGTTGTGATTGTGCCGACGTACAGGGAACCTTTGAACGTCTTGAGAAAGACGTTGAACACATTAGTCGCGCAGACGTGCGCGAAAGATAAAGTCGTCGTTATCATAGCCACGGAAAAGAACGATAAAGAGGCAATAGGGAAAGTAGAGACGTTAATTGAGGAGTACGGTAAGAATCTGTTGGGCTTATTTTACACGGTGCACGAAAAAATATCTCCAGCAGAAACAGATGGAAAATCTAGTAACGTAGCCTGGTGTGCCAGATGTGTGCAACACACGATGTTAGAAAAGTGGAACTACGTCCCAGAACAGATCTTAGTGACAGTCTGTGACGCGGATACGTATTTTGACGAACAGTTTTGCGAGTGTTTAAGTTACACGCACGCGCAGAATATGGAGCCATACAATTGCACGTATCAATCCGCAGAGAATGAGTTTCCAAACGTATGGATGGTTCCGACTTTAGTAAGAGTAAAAGCGGTGGTAGATTCAATCAACATGTTGGGGATGCTTTCCTCGAAATACGCGGTACCTTATCCGTACGTGTGTTACTCGCAATCCTTGCGGACGATTATGGATGTCAATGGGTGGGACGTGGACGTCGTTCCGGATGATTTCCACCACTTCATGAAATGTTTCTTCAAGAAAGGCGGTCATTTCCGATTGGTACCGATATTCATGCTCACCGGGAATAACGCGCAAGAACACACGAATTGGTTTAGCGCCATGCGATCTCGTTATCGTCGCGCCAAACGCGATGCCTGGGGTGCGATTGATTTATCCTACATCGTATCGCAATGGTACCAAAAAAGGGACGTGTTGAACAAACGAGAAGCATTTATGCTTTTCGTCGACGTCATTGAACATCACGTCTCATGGTCGTCGTATTTCTTAACCGTCATGCTCGGAGGGATGATGTCAGCTTGGTTAAATCCGGAGTTGGAAACGTACCCATTTGGGATTGGTATTCGCGCGATGGCGTTGATTGCATTTGGTCCGATTTTGTTCGCTACTTGGGCGTACATTGTATGCGACTTTTACGTCCGAATGTTTCTCGTGCAAGATAGAAAGTATTTCGAGGCGAATTCGGCGCCGTTGTGGTGGCAAATCACCAGTCAAGTCCAATGGCTGCTCATGCCTCTGGCCGATTTTATCTTTTCAGCGGTGGCGGCGTTGGACGCACAGTTGCACATGGCATTGTGGCCAAAGATGAGTGGATATCGTGTCTCGAAAACGGTCGATAGGAGTAACTTAGAGTATAAAATTGCACAAAGACACATCATGCCGAACGGAACTTGGCGAAGTGAGCCATTTTTGAACGACGTGAATATCAGTACAAACCGCGGTGGGAGTGCGAAGAAATCAAGTTCGAGTAACGGGTTGTACCACGCGATTGAGAGCGATGGGTCAGATGCGCGAAGTGAAAGAGAAAGTAATCATGCTCGAGGTTTATAGAAAATCATATTATGTTTAGCCTTGTATTGTATCAATGTTGTAATCCGATAGCGCGTAGATTAATGAAATAGTTCCTCAAACGATGAGTTCTCTCGATTCCTCGACATTCGCTTTGGCAAACTCGTATATCGGCGTGGAGCCTAACGAGACGTGTTCGGTAAGCGTCGCGATCGTTGGAAGGACGAACGTTTCCGCAAAAGAAACTTGATTCTTCCAATCAACGTGACCGTCCTTGACAACTTCGCGTTTTGTATTTCTCTTTTGTTCACTCATAGCCGCGTGAACCCACTTCAAATGTATTTCTCGCGGACGAGCAAAGTGGGCTAAATCTGCCGATTTCATAATAATTTGTGCAGCATTCCCCGACCTATTCAAATTCTCATCGTGTTTCGATAAATCTGTGCTTAAAATACTCGTCGCCACGACATCTTCAATGTATGCAATTTGGGATGTCGTTAAACCGCCATCGCACTCGAGGTCCTCGCTTTTGCCGCACAACGCGCCTGATCTTCGCAACAGCTCCAAAGTGACTTCACAGGAAACCATTTCCGAAAGCGATTGTCCGTTATACCGACGTTTGATATCTATGCGATCTTTCGCCAACGTCGCGTTATCACAACCAGGATGATAAATATCGTGACCAATCGCTGCGACGAGCAACGAAAACACCGAAATCGGATCCATGACCGTTTCCTCGGTAATCACGTCCGCCAAAATCGCAAAGGTCGCGTGCACAACTTCACACGCGTGCGCTACATTATGATAAGGCAGGTTATCGATATCCACGTATCCACGCTCGACGTTTTGAGCGAAGATAAACAACTTTTCGCGATTGATTAAAGCGAAAATTTCCTTCACGTCCTCTCTTTTCCTCTCGCCAACGCCTCCGCTCGCGAGAACGTCGAACGCCGCCATGAACAATCGAGCCAACGGGAACTTTTTATCGCGCGAAGAAGACGCGTACTCGAAAGCATCGAAGGACCATTTCGCGAGCGCAGAAATCTCCTCCTCGAGCGACTCCATCGCTTTCCAAACGTTCTCGTCGTTTTTGTTACGCTTTTTCTCAGCTTTCGCACCGGTGGTGATGATCTCGTCCACGAACGAGAGAGACGGCGACAAAGATTCGCGCGCACACACAAATTCCACGTCTTTCTTCTCCGTCGTCTTCATCGAAGTCGCGGGTTTGTCCGCGAAGAATGGAAGTTTCTTCTTCGCGGCGTCCAGGGCGTTCACGACCGCGCACAACACACACATGTCTTTTTTTTAAAGCTTTTGAATTTGAAAAAAAGAATGCGTTTCTCGAGAAGAAACAACAAAAAAAAACTCATCCCGATGGCCGCGAGCGCGAAGCGGCGAGCGACGAAGAAAAAACTGCTCTGTTTCGCGCTCCTCGCGATCGTTTTTACGGTTTTAGCGAAACACGTTCGCACGCACGACCATCGCGCGCGAGCGGAAGCAGCAGAACGACAACAACAACAACAACAACAACGACAACAGCGAGACGGCGCGCGAAAAGCAGTTAAAGAGGAGGAGTTCGGATTAGACGCGAGCGTTTTGAAGAAGGAGCAACTGGTGGGAGAAGTTGAAGAGGAAGCGTCGGAGGATGAACCAGAGAAAACGACGCCGTCGTCAAGAGATAGAGAAAAAATAGGCGGTAAGTGCACCCAGCCGTACGATGTGCACACCGAATACGCCGGCGCCGTTGTAAAGTGGGGAGAGAAAAATATCTTGAACTCGGCGGACGAGTGTTGCCGGGCGTGCGAGACAACCGAGGGGTGCAACGCGTTTGTATTTTGCGCGGACGAGAGAGGATGTTCGGGACGAAGATTTGGCGAGTGTTGGCTGAAGAAACAAATACCGAGCGGCGCGATGCGGGTGAAGATGTCGGAAGGCATGGACGTGCGATGGACTTCTGGAGCGTTGTACACGAACGAAGAGTTTTTCTCGGCGCAAGACGAGAAAAAGAAAGAAGAAGAGTTGAGGAGGAAACAAAGGGAGAAAGTAGGAAACGTGAGAGCGTTCTTTGATGTGTCTGTTGGTAACACTCGTGGTCGCATAGAGTTTATACTGTACGCTGAAGACTGTCCGAATCATGTCAATGCGTTTCGAGCGCTTCTCAAAAACGAAGGCCTAAATGGAGACGGATATAAAGGTTCACATTTCTATAGGATTCTCGATAAATTTATAGACCAAACGGGCCCCGTGAAAATGAGTGGTGTGAAGAGATTCGACGACGACGACTACGGGTTACATAATCTAAAACACGATCGATTCGGACTCCTCTCAAGCGCAAATTCTGGGCCGAATACAAACACGGGGCATTTTTCTATAGTCGTTGCTCCGGCGCCTCACTTGGACACGCACTACACGATTTTCGGCGAAGTCGTCGCGGGAGATGACATCGTGTGGGCCATAAACGATTTGGATAAATCGAAGCCTCAACCGGGCGTGAAAGCCGTGATTGAGGACTGCGGCGAGTTGTAGAACAAACAATATTTGTTAGACGCTGTACTACCATTCTATGTAATATTACAAATGATGCTATTTTTGTTTACGGATACGCATGAGCTACATGCAGTACCTATCTAGGGAAGAGCGTTTTGTTTCATCTCGTCACTTACTCGGAACGCAAAACCGCTCCGGAGGAAACCATCTCTCGCCTAACGTCACGTACACTTTCTTATAGTCTGGTTTCCTAAACAACGTCCCTCTTTCCAAGTTCCTCTTCTTCTTCCCCTCGTAGTTCGCGGTGTCCACCTTCAAAACCTCAATCCCGTGCACGTCCGTCAAAAACGTCTTAATCTCTGTCTTCGTCACGTTCGGCGTCGTTATGAACGTCGCGACTTCGAGCCCTCGCATCCGCGCTTCCTCGCTCGGTGCGACCAGTCGCAATTGGAGGTTCGGGAAGTGAATCTCTCGCTTTTTCGGGTTTGGGTTTGGTGGCGTCGGCGCGCCTTTCAAAGCCGCCGCGCCGCCGCCTCTGCTGGCTCGTCGCAGCGCTTCCTCCACCTGCGCGCGTTTGGCCAACGCCCACCATCGGCGGCGCTCCGACGCGAGCTTGGTCGCTCTCGACGAAGACATTTTTTGTGAAGTCTTGAAAGAATGTAAGAGAGAGACCTTTTTTTTCCCTTGAATCGTTCCCCAAAAAAGGTCCAACCTTTCTTCTCTGAAAAAATTTTAGAGGCCGAAGACCCAAAACGCGAGAGAAGTAAAAAAAAAATCAGGAAAAGCGTCATAGTTTGTCACACTCTTATCACGCACGAATTGATAATGGTCCGAATTTCTGTGCTCAACGATACGTTGAAGGTACGCTTTCCCGCGCACGCGCAGCTTCAGAACGCGGAACGCGCGGTCGCGTGGTCACCACCGCGCGCGATTTCCGAATCTTTTTTATAGCATTTTTTGTTTCCCTGTTTCTTTTTTTTGCTCCCTTTTCTACTACGGGGGAGTGCTCTCTCTCTCTTCTGCGCTGTTTTGGTACATTTGGAGCGTGTTCGTGTACTCACCGCGTGTTTTTCTCAATCCTGAACAGGCGATGTACAACGCCGAAAAGCGTGGAAAGCGTCAGGTGTTAGTCCGCCCGGTTTCCAAGGTGGTTATTAAATTCTTGCAA
>Ga0182093_1263920_pt1 | contig 12544 bp, 10 predicted proteins | sample 041ome_21_FD_127776 | JGI IMG/M metagenome (GOLD analysis project Ga0182093, IMG submission 127776) | Metatranscriptome of coastal salt marsh microbial communities from the Groves Creek Marsh, Georgia, USA - 041411BS metaT (Metagenome... | ecosystem: Environmental > Aquatic > Marine > Intertidal...
GCCTCGGCCTCCGAGCGCAAACGCGCTGCAGCACCGCCGGCTCGTGGCACCACGTTGTTGGCATAGGCTTGGGCCTCATTCTTGGCTCGCTCACGCTCTTGCGCCGCCTTCAATACATCGTCAAAGCTCGCTTGAACTTGCTCAGGTGGTCGCACACCACCCTGTTGCAAGTTAACGCCTACGACCTCAATACCGACTTTGTATCTATCCAAAATCGTCTGCATGAGGGTGCGCACACGCGGCGCAATTTGATCGCGCTCCTCTGCCAAAGCAGAGTCCATCTTCATTTTTCCGACCACCTCGCGAACCGCTGTCTCAGCCGCTTTCACGACCGCGGCGTCGGGGTCACGACTCTCAAACAAGTAGGCTCGGGAATCGCTCAGGCGGTACTGCACAGCAAATTTAATTTCGACGATGTTTTCATCCGCCGTCAACATAGCGGACTCCAGCAAGCCCGTTGCGGGGACGATGGCGTCACTACCCACATCCACCGAACGAATTTGGGTCACAAAAACCACTTCTTCCGCCTGCACTGGATACGGGATACGCCAGTTGAAACCCGCGCCAACCGTCTTGTGGTAACGACCAAACTGGGTAATCACGCCCTGCTGGCCCTCTTGCACAATGAAGAAGCCGGTAGACAACCAGATCAGCAGCAGCACACCGGCGATCAGGCCCGCGCCGATACCGGCAGACTTGCCGTCTGGACGGAAGGGTGGCGGAGAACCGTTGCCATTGCCACTGCCGTTCCCATTACGTCCGTTCGAGCCGCCAAAGAGGCCGCCTAAACGCTGATTGAAGTCACGCCACAGTTCATCCAAGTCGGGCGGCCCATCTTGGTTACGCGGACGTTGTGACGAACCACCTTGTCCGGATGGGCGTATTGGCTCAACGTTGTCGTGCTGACGCTCCTCGTCAGAGCCACTTGGTTGGTCTGATTTAGGCTTGTCATTCTCGCCCCGGCCCCAGTCTGAACCGTTGAGGTTAAACACCCGCACCAGACGCGCAAAGATGCCTGGCCGATTAGTAAGTCGCGAAATCGCAGTCATGTAATGGATATCCGATCTGTTTTCAATGGGTTTAATTGTGGCATGAGTTGTTCGCCCGCTCACAGCCTAGGGGCATTAGGGTTAACGCGCTAAGTGCGCAAACCGTGGGTCGTCTGTTTCCGGGATGTAAGCAGCGGGGTCGGTGGCGAATGCCTGATAGCGCTCTGCGAGCAGGTCGCGCAAGCCATCAAGCCCCTCTCCTGTCTGAGCACTCACGAAAATACGCGTGATCGCCCGGCCGTCATGCACCAACTCATCGCGCATGCGCTCTGGGGCTTTGTCGTGTTCGATCAGGTCGGCTTTGTTGAAAACCAAGATCTGCTCAATTTCACCCGCATCAATCTCGGCCAAGACCTCCCGCACCGCCATAATTTGCTCAAAACTAGCGGGGTTTGCCGCATCTACAACGTGCAATAGCAAATGGGCTTCCACCGACTCTTGCAAGGTGGCAGAAAAGGCCGCCACTAAGCCGTGAGGCAAATCCCGAATAAAGCCGACGGTGTCAGAGATCGATATGGAGGCCTCGACTGGCGCTAGGTACATTTGGCGCGTGGTGGTGTCCAGGGTGGCAAACAGCTGATCTGCGGCGTAGCTTTGCGCTTTAACCAAGGCATTAAACAGCGAAGATTTGCCCGCATTGGTGTAGCCAACAATCGATACCTTGAAGGTACCCGAGCGCTCTCGCTGCTTGCGCTGGGTTTGACGCTGGCGCTTGACCTTGGTCAGTCGCTCCTTGGTTCGTTTGATGCTGTCATTCAGCATGCGTCTATCCAACTCAATTTGGCGCTCTCCAGGGCCACCTCGGTGGCCAACGCCGCCGCGTTGGCGCTCTAGGTGAGACCAACGCCTGACCAGTCGCGTTGTTAGGTACTGCAAACGAGCCAACTCGACTTGCAACTTGCCCTCGAAGCTACGCGCCCGTTGAGAGAAAATTTCGAGAACAAGCAAAATACGGTCGTTGACCGCCAAGCCCATGGTTCGCTCAAGATTGCGTTGCTGGGCGGGGCTCAGGGCTTGGTCAAACAGAATCTCTGTTGCACCAACGCCCTCTGCAATGAGCTTGATTTCGTCCGCTTTTCCCGTGCCAATGAACAGGGCAGCGTCGGGTGCGCGCCGCTTACAGGTCACACGTTCAGCAACGACAAAGCCTGCTGACTCGGCTAACAGGCCTAGCTCGGTTAGCTCCGCGTCAAAATTGGGTAGCCCGAAGTCAACGCCGACCAAGACGACCTTGGGCGCGTCTTCACTCACTCGGCAGTTTGCTCTGTGTCGCCCGGCCCCGTAAATTGCACCGGACGTCCAGGCACAATCGTTGAAATAGCATGCTTATAAACCATTTGAGTTACCGTATTACGCAATAAGACGACGTACTGGTCAAACGATTCAATTTGCCCCTGAAGCTTGATTCCATTCACTAAATAGATGGAAACAGGGACATGCTCGCGCCGTAATTGGTTTAAGAACGGGTCTTGCAAAAGTTGGCCTTTGTTATTACTCACGATATGGTCCGTGTTGTGTGCTTTAAAAGATTAACCTTACCACATCGCGCCGATATCGATTTTAAATAAAACCGCGCCGCGACAGGGTTCAAGGAATTTACGACTTGTTGGCGTAGGGGTTGTCGGCGCTCTTCATCTCGACACGCAGGGGCGTGCCTGTCAGGTCAAACGCCTCTCGAATCCGCCCCTCGAGGTAGCGCTTATAGGCTTCCGTTACGTGCTCCAGCGAGTTACCGTGTACCACCACAACCGGCGGGTTCATGCCCCCTTGGTGGGCATAGCGCAACTTAGGCCGGAACATACCGCTGCGTTGGGGTTGCTGGTAGGCGACCGCCTCTTCCAAAATACGGCTGAGTTTGGGGGTGGGCATTTTGCGCGTGGCCGACGCATGCGCGTGCGCAATGGCCTTCCAAACCGGTTCCAAGCCCTGGCGTTTGATCGCTGAAATCGTAAAGACGTCAGCGAAACGCAAAAAAGCCAGACGTTGCTCAATGGACCGCTTCACCAATTCACGCTGATAACTGTCAACGGCATCCCATTTATTGATCGCGACGACAACGGAGCGGCCACTCTCAACAATGAAGCCCGCAATATGCGAGTCTTGATCCGTGACACCCTGTATTGCGTCAATCAGGAGCACCACGACATTGGCTCGCTCAATCGCCTGCAGGGTTTTTACCACCGAGAATTTCTCGATCGCCTCAAACACCTTGCCCCGACGGCGCAAGCCAGCGGTGTCAATGAGCTCGTATTTTTGTTCGTCTTTGGTGAACGGCACGCTAATCGCATCCCGCGTCGTGCCGGGCATGTCGAAGGCAATCAACCGCTCTTCGCCTAGCCAAACATTGATCAACGTCGACTTGCCCACGTTGGGGCGTCCGGCAACGGCGAGACGGATGGTTCCGTCATCAACTTCAGGCTCGTCATCCAACTCCGGCAAGTTGAGCGGTTCTAATGCCAACTCAATGAGGCTTCGCGTACCTTGCCCGTGTGCGGCCGAAACGGGGATTACCTCGCCAAAGCCCAGCTCGTAAAACTCGGTCAGCTGTATCCCTTGGGTCATCCCCTCCGCCTTGTTGGCAACCAACAAACAGGGTTTGCCCAAACGGCGAAGAAACGAAGCGATGTCATGGTCCTGCGCACTCAAGCCCTCGCGCGCGTCCACCACGAAAATCACCACATCTGACTCGGCGACCGCTTGACGCGTTTGCTTGGCCATTTCTTTGATGATGCCGGTTTCTGCCGTGGGCTCAAAGCCACCGGTATCAATGACAATAAACTCTCTAGCACCCAAGCGACCGGATCCATAGTGCCGATCGCGGGTCAACCCCGCGTAGTCAGCGACGATGGCATCACGCGTCTTTGTCATCCGGTTAAACAACGTGGATTTGCCCACGTTGGGACGCCCTACCAGGGCAATCACAGGCTTCATTGTGGTCGCCATGCGTACACCGTGCCTTGCTTAGTCACAGCGACGGCCGTGCCATTAACCAACAACGGCGCGCCAACGATGGGCGACCCATCTGTTGACATGCGCGTCATGATCTGACCGTCTGTCCGTGACAACCAGTGCACGTAGCCCGCGAAGTCTCCGATAGCGATTGTTTGACCCAGCAACAAGGGCGCAGTCAAGCCTCGCAGTAACAAATCTCGTTGCGTCCAAATAGACGCCCCACTGTCCGTCTTCATTGCGGAAATTTTTCCTGTCGCATCGATGCTGTAAAGCGCCGCAACATCGCCCGCCAATCCGTTCACTCCGCTAGACGGGACCGTCCACTCCGCACGGCGCGTGGCAAGATCAATACAGCCGACGGCATTTTGAAACGCTTGCCCACAGACGCGGGTACCTGCAAAAACCGCCCCGCTCACCCAGTCAGCCAGGCGCTCCAGTTCGTCAATACCTCTTGGACGAACCAGCGGCGTCGACCACAGCAAGGCGCCATTATCGGGGTTGATCGCACTAAACCGCTCACCTAAACCGACCGCCAAGGTATTGGCTACCGCCGCCAATAAACCGGGGTGGGCCAGCACCAATGTTGAGTCTGCATAGCGACGCAGCCACAGTTGCGCCCCGGTATCGGCATCAAAGGCGCCCACACGGCGGTCGCTCAGTAAGACGAACACCCGCCCGCCCGCAAGCAAGGGCTGGGTATAACTGCGCGCAGGTAAGCGGGCTGTCCATAGATGCTTGCCCGCTTCAAAAACCTGCAGTCCATTTTCGGTATCAATGGCCGCGACGCGCTTGCCATCAAAACCAACGCCCGCGATCAGCGCGGTCTCTGACTGCGCTGACCAACGCGTCTCACCCGTCTCTGTATCGATCACCCGCAGCAAGCCATCAAGTGTGGCCGCTGCCAACAAGTTGTCATGCGCTGCCATGCGCAGACCGTCACCGACCTCGCCGCCCAATGGCGCTTGCCAAACCTCTGAGACGCTGAGTAGCGGCTCTAACGGCTTGAGCGGGGTTGGTTGTGGCACGTCGACAGAGGAGCATGCTGCCAAGTGGCCAACCAAGAACAAGCCCACGCCGTAGCCCAGCACGCGTAAAACCATGCGGTTCATCACTTTGTTTGCGCCCCCACAACCCCGGAAACCCCGGCGACTGCACCGAGTGCATTCAACTTGACCTCAACCAGCCGGCGGTAGGCCGCATCTTCGCTCAAAGTGGCCCACGCCTTTTGATACGCCGCTAGCGCTGCTTCTTTGTCGGATGCCGCCATCGCAATATCGCCCAGACGGTCAGAGACTAAGCCCTGAAACGCAACAGCCCACTCGCCCGCTAGTAACGCCTTGGCTTTGTCCATCGCGCCTTGCTGCATATAAACGCCAGCCAAACGCAACGTCGCCACTGCTGTCAGCCCTTCGTCATGACCGTCCGCGATGACACGATCTAGCGCGGCAGCCGCGACAGCATAGTCACCGTTGTCAGCCGCCAATTTGGCGAGCGCCAGTTCACTGTGTTGCAACAGGATTGAGGCACTGGCCTCATTGCGAAAATCACCGACGACACGCGTCAAACGGGGCACGTCTTTGGCCGCAACCGCTTGCGTTACTTGGTCATAAATTGCGCCCGCTTTTTGCGCTTGCTTGTTTTGCCAAAACTGCCAGCCATTGAATGCGGCGTAGCCGCTCAATAAAGCGATCACCACCCACGTGATGGCATTGCCCCATTTACGCCAAAAATCCTTGAGCTTATCAAGTTGCTCTTGCTCTTCTAGATCGAGTTGTTGTGTCGCCATGCCTGCCTGCGTCTGTCTAAGGTATAAAAATGTCACGGTTGCACGCGGCCCACTGGGCACCCGTGCACTGGCTATTGTAGGGCGTAGTCCGCTCTTTTATGGGCGACTGGGCAAGAATGCCTCAGCGAACACGGCGACGCTGGGCTTAGGCCGCCTGTCCCGCCCACCAAGCTGCGAGATCGCCCAAGGACACCGTCCCTTGCGCATCGGCCCCGCCCCTCAAGTGTTTGACCGACACCGCCCCAGCAGCCAGCTCATCTCCGCCTAGAATCACGGCCCAGGTGGCGCCGCTACCGTCTGCACGCTTGAACTGCGACTTCATGCTTCCTTGACCATCTGCGGTGCCCGCGTGCATGTGCACCTGAGCACCCGCCATGCGCAAGGCGCGGCAGACCTGTGCCGCCACCATCGCATGATCGGCGCTGGGAACGACCACGTACACATCGGGCACCGGCGCTGCAGGCAACAAGGACTGGCTCTTCAACAGCTCCAAAATCCGCTCAACCCCTAACGCCCACCCAACAGCCGGCGCAGGCTTGCCGCCAATCTGCGCAATCAGGCCGTCGTAGCGCCCGCCCGCACAAATGGTTCCTTGCGAGCCCAGCTCCTCGGTCACAAACTCAAACACGCTCAGGTTGTAGTAGTCCATGCCGCGAACCAAGCGCGGGTTGATGCGATAAGGCACCTGCGCGTCGTCGAGAATGGCGCGCAATCCATTGAAGTGGGCCAACGAGGCCTCGCCCAAATAATCCATCAACTTGGGCGCGTCATTTACCAAGCCCTGCATCGCAGGGTTTTTCGTATCTAGGATGCGCAAAGGGTTGCTGTGCAGGCGGCGCTTGGCCTCCTCATCCAATAACGACTCTTGAGCGCTGAGGTAGCTGATCAGCGCCTCGCGATGCGCCAAGCGCTCATCGGGCTGACCAAGGCTGTTGATCTCTAAACGCACCTGTGTGAGGCCAAGCTTTGCCCACAAATCGCACGCCATAAAAATCAGTTCTGCATCGACATCTGGACCTGCAAAACCCAAGGCCTCTGCACCCACCTGATGAAACTGTCGATAGCGACCGCGCTGGGGGCGCTCATGACGAAACATCGGGCCCATGTAGTACAGGCGGCGCGGGCCGTCATACAACAAATTGTTCTCCACCACTGCGCGCACCACACCTGCCGTCGCCTCTGGGCGCAGTGTCAGGGCCTCGCCGTTCAGGCGGTCTTCGAAGGAGTACATCTCCTTTTCGACGATATCGGTGACCTCGCCAAGCCCACGGACAAACAGCCCGGTTGGCTCCACAATGGGTGTTCGTACATTGCGATACGCGTACGTTGCCATCAAGTCCCTCAACTCGGACTCCAGCCATTCCCAATGCGCGGACTCCGCGGGGAGAATATCGTTCATGCCTTTAACGGCAACTAACTTTTCAGCCATAAAACTCGTTACAAAAATACCAATGTCAACAGCGACTGACGCCGCCTCGTATCATGTTATGCCGCTGTGTTGTGTGAGGCGCCGTAGCGCTTCTGCACATAGCTTTCCACAACCGCTTTAAATTGCGCACCGATGCCATCGCCTCGGAGTGTCATGGCCTTTTCGCCATCGATGTAGACCGGTGCACTGGGCGCCTCGCCGGTACCCGGCAAACTGATACCGATATCGGCATGCTTGCTCTCACCAGGCCCATTAACGATACAGCCCATGACCGCGACCTTCATGCTCTCAACACCGGGGTATTGATCGCGCCAATCCACCATGGCGTCGCGCATGTAGTCATCAATCTCTTTGGTCAATTCTTGAAAGACGCTACTGGTCGTCCGACCACAACCGGGACAGGCCGTGACACTTGGAACAAACGCGCGCAAGCCCAATGATTGCAAAATCTCCATCGCAACCACCACCTCTTGGGTACGCGCTTCCCCTGGCTCGGGTGTCAGCGATACGCGGATGGTGTCACCAATACCTTGCTGTAGCAAAACCGCCAAGGCGGTAGCCGAGGCCACGGTACCCTTGGTCCCCATGCCCGCCTCGGTCAAGCCGAGATGCAGCGCATAGTTACAGCGCGTCGCCAGCGATTGATACACCGTGATCAACTCCTGCACACCGCTGACTTTGCAGGAGAGCAAAATTTGAGCGGGCGACATACCTAAACGCTGGGCCGTTTCAGCCGAGGCCAGCGCGGATGAAATCAGCGCTTCAACCATGACTTGCTTAACGTCCCAAGGCGTCGCGCGCAGGCTGTTGGCATCCATCATCGAGGCCAATAAATCCTGATCCAAGCTACCCCAATTGACGCCAATGCGAACGGGTTTGTCCCAGCGCAAGGCCATCTCGATCATCTGGGCAAACTGCTTATCGCCCTTCTCACCCCGACCCACGTTACCCGGATTGATACGGTACTTGGACAGGGCCTGCGCGCAATCAGGGTGGTCGGCCAACAAACGATGGCCGTTGTAATGAAAGTCACCGACCAAGGGAGTCATGATTCCCATACGGTCTAATTGCTCGCGTATGTAGGGCACGGCCTTGGCCGACTCATCGTTGTTGACCGTGATGCGCACCAACTCAGAGCCCGCCTGAGCCAGCTCTTTTACCTGTATCGCGGTGGCCACGGCGTCCGCTGTGTCCGTGTTTGTCATCGACTGCACCCGCACCGGCGCATCGCCTCCGACGGTCACAACGTGGTCACCCCAAGCCACACGGGCTTGCAGCGTTTGACGCTTCTGGGCTTGCGAGATCGTGACCGGTGCGGCGGTCGTTGTCGTTGTCTCTGTCGTTGTCGTTGCTGGAGTGGTCGTCATTTGAAAACCCTGTATCTGTTTAATTCAGTTCACGTCAAAGCGCGACACGTTTAAACGCGCCGTTGCCTGCACATCCACAGGCTGGCCGCGCGAGAAGACGCGCACACCCACCGCATTGCCCACCAACACGTTATACGGCAGATCCTCGTCCCCCAAAACAACATAGTCACCCGGGCTCATCAGGCGGGTAAAGACCCGTGTACCGGACCGGCCAATCACCTCCACCCACGACTCAGTCACGGCGCTTAAGACCAATGCGTGTTGGCCAATATCGGCGGAAGATAACGGCTGATTACGCTTCTGAACAGGCACCGTACCGACCGTCGGCGTTGGTGCCACCGGCACCACCTCGGTAGGGACTGGGGGTGGCGGTGTCAACGGGGGAGTGGCCACGTTTGCTGGCGCGTCTAGCGATGCTGCCGAGGCTGATGTTGCCGGAGGTGACGTTGCCGGAGGTGATGTCGCGGTGGCAGCGGCCGTGACAGGGGCTACTTTGACAGGCGCTACTTTGACAGGTGCGGCCAGTACGGGCTTGGCCGCTTTCACATCGTCAGCTCCGCTCTCTGACGAGCTACCCTCAACAGGCGAGATCACCAATTGGTTTGCGATGCCAGGCCCCGTCTCGGGCGCCAAGCGCTCGGCGGCGCCCACAGCCTTTTCGCGACGTTCGCTGCCTCGTTGCAATTCCGTCACTGCCAACCACACCCCGATGCCGACCAAAATAAGAACGAGCACAGCCCAGACAACACGCCCACCGGATCCGGTGGTCGCTTCGGGTGGCAACGCTGTGGCGGCGCTGGCCGCGCCGTCGTTGGGCAGGTTCAAGGGCACCTCGCGCGCCAACGTATCCCGGGTCGGCCATGCCGCCAAAATCGGTTTCGCATCAATACGCAACTGGCGGCAAATACTACCCGCCAAGGCACGGCTAAAAGTCAAATCGCCCACGCCACTGAGGGCGCCTGCCTCCAGCGCCTCGATTTTGCGCGCGGGGATTTTTAGGATCGCCGCGAGAGGCTCAATATCCATGCCCTGTGCCAGCCGCGCCTCTTGCAGTAGGATCCAGCCTGGTTTATCGACGGGCGCGGGCTCTGTGTTCATTTCAGACGGCTGATCGTTTGCTTTACTCATAGAGGTCTCCTTCGGCAAGTCCCACCGCAAATATTAACGGACATTGTGCGCGGACGCCGCGGTGACTTGGATGGTGTGCACCGTCCCCGTGCCTTGCCGCAAAGTGGCCATGCGCTTGGCTGCATTGGTACGGTCCAGAACCTCGCCAGCCAACTGCCCGCAGGCCGCATCAATGTCATCCCCGCGCGTCTTGCGTACCGTGGTCACGATGCCAGCCTGCGACAACAGGTCGGCAAATGCCTGCACGGTCGCTTTATCTGAGCACGTTAAACCCGAGTCGGGAAACGGATTGAACGGGATCAAATTGAACTTGCAATGCAAGCCCTGTCCGCCATTGAACGATGTGACCAAGGTGATGAGCTCCCGCGCATGGCTAGGCTGGTCATTCACACCCTTGAGCATGCAGTACTCAAAGGTCAAAAAATCACGTGGCGCATGCGGCAAGTAACGCGCGCATGCCGCCAATAGCTCTGCCAGAGGGTACTTTCGGTTGAGCGGGACCAAGTCACTGCGCAGCGCGTCGTTAGGCGCATGCAAAGACACCGCCAGCGCAACCGGGCAATCCAGCCCCAAACGGTCAATCATAGGCACCACGCCCGATGTACTGACGGTGACGCGTCGGCGCGACAAGCCGTAGGCGTTGTCATGCAACATGGTTCTTAGGGCCGGTACCAACGCGTTGTAATTTTGCAGAGGCTCGCCCATGCCCATCATCACCACATTGGTCACCACACGGTCGGTGGTGTTGCGCTCAGCCCGGAGTGTGTGCTCGACAAACCAAAGCTGACCGATGATTTCAGCGGTGGTCAAGTTGCGACTAAAGCCCTGATGCCCCGTGGAACAAAAGCGGCAGCCAACCGCGCAACCCGCTTGCGACGAAATGCACAGCGTGCCGCGATCAGACTCGGGAATGTACACGGCCTCGACCGCATCGCCAAATCCAACATCAATCAGCCACTTGATCGTGCCGTCTGATGCATTTTGTCGGCTTAAAACGGGGAGCGACGCGATATGGGCCACGTCGGGAAGTTTTTGACGCAGGCTCTTGGCCAGGTCAGACATGGCGTCGAAATCACGCACACCACGTTGGTGTATCCAGCGGTAGAGTTGGGTTGCTCGAAAGCGTTTTTCACCCAACTCTTCGCAAAAGGCGGCTAAGCCCTCGAGATCAAAATCGAGTAGGTTAGCCGTCATGTTGCATTAACGCGCGTAGACATTCATGCCTGCGAAGAAAAAGGCAATTTCAACCGCAGCCGTTTCAGCAGCGTCTGAGCCGTGAACCGCATTCGCATCGATGCTGTCAGCAAAATCCGCACGGATAGTGCCTGCATCGGCCTTCTTAGGATCTGTCGCGCCCATCAGGTCACGGTTTTTAGCAATGGCGCCTTCGCCCTCTAAGGCTTGGATCATGACGGGACCGGAGATCATGAAATCAACCAAGTCCTTGAAAAAAGGACGCTCTTTGTGGACGCCGTAAAAAGCCTCTGCTTCTGGACGTGACAGGTGCGCCATTTTTGCAGCGACGATTTTCAGACCGGCTGCTTCAAAGCGGGCGTAGATTTGACCGATCACGTTTTTCGCGACGGCGTCTGGCTTGATAATGGAAAGGGTGCGCTCGATTGCCATGGGTATTTACCTTGAATTAAAATTTACACGTGCGTCGCCGGCAACGCTGCCAGCTTAGCCTCCTATTCTAACCTGCTAAGCCCCCTGTTTATCAAACGCTCGTGCGCGCTGACGGCTGGCAGCCCCCACCGCACGGCCTGGCTCAACGCGGCTTCTTACGACCCTTGCCACCGGTGCTGGTGCGGTCTCGCTGGCGCTGTAAGGCGTCGCCACCGATGTAGCCAAAAGACGTCTTCAAGGGATCGGGCTCCCCTGTGGGACCCACACGTGTTGGTCGCCGCGTAGTCCGTTTCGCGCGCTTCTCCGCATCGGCCTCCGCACGCATGTCCCACCCCTGAGGGGTGCTGGGACGACGCCCACCGGACTTGGCGTACGTCGTCTTCACAGAGCGACCCAAGCCCGCTGTACGGCCTGACTTGCCCGCCTGCGGGTTGGCCGAACGGCCAGAGGGTTTAGCCACGGGCAAGGCCTCATTGGCCTCTTGAGCTAATAGCTCGATATCGCCCCAATCCAGCTCCACCCAAGCGCCTCGGCGTAGACCACGCGGCAACTCCACGCTACCGTAACGAATGCGTATCAAACGACTAACGGCATGGCCCACCGCCTCGATCATGCGACGCACCTCGCGGTTACGTCCCTCACCAATCGTCACGCGATACCAATGGTTAGAACCCTCGCCCCCGCCATCCACTACGGACGAAAACTGCGCCGTACCGTCCTCTAAGCTGACCCCATCGAGCAACTTTTGCTTCTCAACATTGCTCAACGCGCCCAACACACGCACGGCATACTCACGCTGCAAGCCAAAACGCGGGTGCATGAGCTGATTTGCCAAGGTCCCGGAGCTGGTGAACAGCAACAGACCTTCGGTGTTTAAGTCCAAGCGACCAACCGACTGCCATTTGCCATGCTGCAGCTTGGGTAAACGCCGAAACACAGTGGGACGGTTTTGCGGGTCATCATGGGTCACCACCTCCCCGATTGGCTTGTGATAAGCCAACACGCGTGGTGGCGGTGGATCGATGCGCACGCGAATTTGACGCCCGTTCACCTTGATCGTATCGCCGAACTTGATGCGTTGGCCAACGTGCGCAGGCTCGCCGTTGACGGAGATCCGCCCCTCAACAATCAAGGCCTCCATCTCCAAGCGTGACCCCATACCCGCTTGCGCCAACACCTTGTGCAACTTTGGACTGTTGGACTCCGC
>Ga0182093_1134354_pt1 | contig 12541 bp, 11 predicted proteins | sample 041ome_21_FD_127776 | JGI IMG/M metagenome (GOLD analysis project Ga0182093, IMG submission 127776) | Metatranscriptome of coastal salt marsh microbial communities from the Groves Creek Marsh, Georgia, USA - 041411BS metaT (Metagenome... | ecosystem: Environmental > Aquatic > Marine > Intertidal...
CCCCGGCCTTTGATACTCAACACGTCTTCTGATTGCACCCCAGGCCGAATGGTGATGTCGACTGGCCCATCGAGGCTCTCCACCGTGGCTTCGGTGCCCAAAATCGCATCGGTGAGGTCCACGTGGACGGTGGCCACGAGGTCATCACCCATCCGGGCAAAGGTCTCATGGGGCTGGACGGCAAATTCGATGTAGAGGTCACCCGAGGGACCACCGCCGTGGCCAACCTCACCGGAGCCCGCGAGTTGAATGCGCTGTCCCGATTCGATGCCGCCGGGAATTTCGACGTCAATTGAGCGGGTCGCCCGCACGCGACCCTGCCCCGCGCAGCTGGGACACGGGTTATCAATAACGGTGCCGTAGCCACGGCAGGAACCACAGGGGCTTTGGGTAACCATGTTGCCCAGCAGACTGCGCACCGTGCGCTGTACCTGACCGGAACCACCACAAATGTCGCAGCGACGCGGCTCAGTACCAGGAGCGCAGCAGGAGCCTTCGCAACTCTCACACAGCACCGCGGTGTCCACCTCGATGGTTTTGGTGATTCCAAAAATGGTGTCAGATAGTTCGACATCCACGCGAATGAGTGCGTCTTGGCCGCGTTCCCGACGGGGGCGGGGTCCACGACTCGAGGCTCCCGCCGCGCCAAAGAAGGTCTCAAAAATGTCACCGAAGGGGCCGAACCCGCCGAATTGATCACCTCCGGTGTCGTAGCGCTGGCGCTGTTCGGGGTCGCTCAAGACCTCGTAGGCGTGGGTGACGAGTTTGAACTTCTCTTCCGCGCCCTCTTCCTGATTCACATCGGGGTGAAGCTCGCGCGCAAGCTTCCGGTAGGCACGGCGAATATCTTCGGTACTGGCATCGCGGGCAACGCCGAGAACCTCGTAATGGTCAACACTCACGCGGGGGTCTCTTCCGTCGAAGGGGGCCCGCCGAGAATACCCGACAGGTAGCGGGCCACTGCCCGCACCGCCGCCATGTTGCCCGGATAGTCCATCCGGGTCGGGCCTAACACGCCGACAACGCCAGCATCAGAGATGTTCGCTTGGTAGGAACCGGCCACGACGGAGGTTTCCGACAGCGGGCCACCCAGTTCGTTGCCGATTCGTGCCCCGACGTCAAGGCTCTCTGCCTGCATTTCGTGGAAGAGCTTCAACACGGTGACCTGCTCTTCGATTGCTTCCAGCACCGGATAGACGCTCTGAGAAAAGTCAGCTTCAGTCTTGACGAGGTTTGCAGCGCCCGACATCAACAGTCTCGTCGTGCGGTGGGCGTCGAGCGTGCGACAGATGCCGTCGCTCAACTTCTCAAACATCTCTTTGCGCTCGGGGTTCACCGCTTCGGGCAGTCCGGAGAGAATGTGGGGCACTTCGTCAAGATTCTTACCCAAGAGGGCTTCGTTTATGGCCGCGCGAATTTCCCCCACCACCGCATCGTCGGGCACTTCGCCCCAGTCGATGACGCTTTGATCGACGCGCCCCGAGTCAGTGATCAGGATGACCATGACACGTCGATCGTCGACCGGAAGCAGTTCGACGTGCCGCACCCGCGCTGCACCGAAGGTGGGGTACTGAATCAGTGCGACCTGGTTGGTGAGCGTCGAGAGCAACCGGACGGTGCGGGTGAGCGTGTCATCGAGGTCGATGGACTCGTCCAAAAAACGCTGGATCGCCTGGCGCTGGGCTTGGCTCAGCGGCCTGTGGTGGGTGAGGGTGTCGACAAACACCCGGTAGCCCTTATCGGTGGGCACTCGACCGGCAGACGTGTGTGGGGCGGTGATGAGTTCTTCTTCTTCAAGAAGCGCCATGTCATTTCGAATAGTGGCCGCGGATACCTCGAAACCAGGTCGCTCAGCGATTGCCTTAGACGCTACGGGCTCACTGGATTGGATGTAGTCCTGAACGATAACCCGCAACACATTAAGCGCGCGATCGGAAACCACTCTGAACCACCCCTTCCCTTAGCAGTCGACTCACTCGTCTGCTAATGATACGGCCCCGTCCCCACCGCGGGCTTAGAGAAAACTCACGCTGCCAACAATTTGCGAGCGACCCCGTCCGCCACCAGGCGACCTTTTCTCGTCAAAATCAGGGTGCCCCGCACAGCGGCGCGGGGGTCCACGAGCTCTTCGGCAATCGCCCACGCCACAGCCTGTTGGTGGCCTGGCCGCAACAGGCTGAGCGGTAATCCGTCTGCGATACGCAGCCGCAGCATCACCCTTTCGGTGTATTTCTCCTCCTCGGAGAGAATCTCTCGCGCGAGTGCGGGCGAAACCCCCTGATCGATGCGCTCGGCAAAGGCCTTGGGGTGTTTAACATTCCACCAGCGCACCCCTCCGACGTGTGAGTGCGCTCCAGGGCCCACACCCCACCAGTCGGTATTGGTCCAATACGAGAGGTTGTGGCGCGAGCGGTGTTCCACACCACGGGCCCAGTTGCTCACCTCGTACCACTGATATCCCGCGGCACTAAGCGTGTCGTCGGCCATTTCGTAGAAAACCGCCTGGGTGTCCTCATCGATGGGCTGAAGCTCACCCCGCTCCACGCGACGGGCCAGCGCCGTTCCGGGCTCGACAATCAGCGAGTAGGCAGAAATGTGGTCAGGTTGGAGTCCAATCGCCTGCTCAAGAGTGTGTGCCCACTCCTCTGGGGTTTCGCCGGGCGAGCCATAAATCAGATCAAGAGACACCGATAACCCCACTCGCCGCGCCGCATCGACCACCCGCGGGACGGCCTCGGGGTTGTGGGTGCGATCGAGGGTGGAGAGCACCCGGGGCACGAACGACTGCACCCCAATGGACACCCGGGTCACACCCGCATCGGACAGCTGCCGCAAAGAGTTCTCGTCGACGGTCTCGGGGTTTGCTTCGACGGTGATCTCTGCGCCTGGGGCGATGCCCCAGGTCTCTTTGATTCGCTCAATCAGCGAGGCGAGGTGACCGGGGGGCAACAGTGTGGGGGTTCCCCCGCCAAAAAATACGGTGCTCACTGAGCGAGCGGGCACCCCGGAGGCATTGAGCACGTCGCGGGCAAAGGTGATTTCCCGCTCGGCAATCGAGCCGTAGTCAGACTGGGCCACCCCCGGCAGGTCGGTGGCGGTGTAGGTGTTGAAGTCGCAGTAGCCACAGCGCACACGACAAAAGGGAACGTGAATGTAGATTCCAAAGTCTGCGTCTGCGTTTTCGCGAGCCGAGGGCGGCAGGAGGCCGTCAGGAGGAGCCGGATCCCCCTCGGGTAAGGAAGCCATGTCTAGGCCACCTGCACGAACCAGATTTCGTGCATGCGATATTCCATCACAGCGAGGGAAAAGCCGACGACGGCGAGAGCGACTGTCGACCAGCGCGAGCGTTCAATGAGACCCCAGACAATCGCGGCGGGGGCTAGGAACACGGCGGTCGCCAAATACGCCCAAAATTCCACGATGTCACCGGTCGGTGCGACGCCGGAGACTTGCAGACTGATGGTGATGATGACCTGCGCGATCATGGCGATGGCAAGTAGCAGGGTGAGACCCAGCGTGTAGTCATTCGGCGGGTGACCCGCGATGGAGAAGCCGACTGACACCAGCGCCTGCGCGATGGCAACGGCCACGATGACCCAGGTCACCCACTCGATCACGCGTACTCCCCTATTCGGCCGGAAACCCGACCAGGATACGGCTGCGGCCCGATTCGATACTGACAATGGCCACTAGTCGACCTGTCGGATCTACGGCAGCAATGGGGGCATCTTTTTCCACACCGGCGGGAGCCTCCAGAAAAATCGTTTTTCCGCGTCCAAGCTCCACGGATTGTGCTGCGGTCACATTCACACTTGGCATGACCTGGCACGCAACATCAGCGAGGCTCATCAGCTTGTCAGCGGCAATGTCGTCGACATCGCAGGCATCTTGGACGTCGAAGGGACCCACTGTGGTGCGGCGAAGCGCGGTGAGATGACCCCCCACACCCAGCGCCTCACCGAGGTCGCGGGCAATGGCGCGGATGTAGGTTCCAGACGAACAGTGCACATCGACCTCAACGTCGATGCCAGTTTCGCGGCGGCGAATCTCACCCACCGCGATTGAATAAATCGTGATCTTCCGTGCCGCGAGGGTCACCTCTTCGCCGGCGCGGGCAAGGTCGTAGGCCCGCTTACCATCCACCTTGATGGCACTCACACTGGAGGGCACCTGCTCAATCTCGCCGACCATGGCCTGAAGGCCGGAGCGAATCTGCTCCTCACTGATGGCATCGAGCACCTCCGTGGGAGCTACCTCGGAGAGTTCACCCTCCGCGTCGTCGGTGGAGCTGGATTGGCCCAGGCGAATCGTGGCGAGGTAGCGCTTGTCAGCACCGACGAGGTAGGTGAGAAGTTTGGTTCCCGGGCCGATACCGAGCGTGAGCAAACCCGATGCCATCGGATCGAGGGTTCCCGCGTGGCCTACCTTTTTGAGCCCCAGAGCTTTCCGCGTGGCGGAGACCACGCCGTGGCTGGTGGGACCCGTCGGTTTATCAACGAGCAGGATGCCCGAGAGCACCTATCCCAGAGCCTTCGTGTGCCACACGGTTTTCACTTCGGTAAATGCCGAAATCCGGTTCATGCTCAGCCCCACCACTCCCCGCACCGGGGTGAGACAGCGCTTGAGGGTCTGTGCTGCCGCCTGCTCCAACGAGGCCCAATCGAGCTCGGTCGCGCCCATCAGATCCAGCGCGTTCACATCGGCGTGTTCGGCCAACCACGTGGCCATTCCCTCGCGCGTACCGGTGAGAATGTTCACCACTCCTCCCGGGACGTCGCTGCTGTGAAGCACCTCAGCAAAACTCATCGCCGGAAGCGGCTGGCTGGGGTGGGCTAGGAGAACCACGGCATTGCCCGAGACGATAATCGGCGCGAGCGTCTCGACGAGACCCAGCAGGCTCTGTCCGGACTCAGCCGCGGGCGCGAAGGCGACGACGACACCGCTGGGTTCGGGAACTGAGAGGTTGAAAAACGGGCCCGCGACAGGGTTTGCTCCCCCGACGACCTGAGCGTGTTTGTCAGACCACCCGGCATACCAGACCCAGGTGTCTATTGCTTTGTCGACCTGGGCGCGGGCGACACGAGCGCTGAGGCCCTCGCTCTGCCGAATCTCCTGAACAAACTGTTCTGCGCGACCCTCCAGCATTTCGGCGATGCGATAGAGCACTTGGCCACGGTTATACGCCGTGGCGCTCGCCCAACCCGACTGGGCGGAGCGTGCCGCCGACACGGCGTCACGGGCGTCTTTTCGGCTCGCTTGGGCCACGTGGGCGAGATGTTCACCCAATGGCGAGGTGATGGGCATGGTGTAGCCGCTCTCACTGCGTGGGAACTTCCCGCCGATGTAGAGCTTGTAAGTCTTCATCACTTCGAGGCGCTTGCTCACTTCGCCACCCCCTGAACCGGGCTCGTCGATTTGAGGTAGGCGAGCAGTCCCGGCACGCCACCTTCGCGGCCGTAGCCGGATTCTTGATAACCACCGAAGGGGCTCGTGGGATCGAACTTGTTGAACGTGTTTGCCCACACCACGCCCGCTTGAAGCTTGTCGACAATGGCGAGCATGCGGCTCGCTTTCTCCGTCCACACTCCAGCGCTCAGGCCGTAGGGGGTGTTGTTGGCTTTTTCGACCGCCTCATCGGGGGTGCGGAAGGTGAGCACGGAGAGCACGGGTCCGAAAATTTCTTCTTGAGCGATGCGGTGGCTTGCGGACACCCCGGTGAATACGGTGGGTGGGAACCAGAAGCCCTTAGACGGCAGCTCGCAGTTGGCGCTCCATCGGCTGGCACCTTCCGCATCGCCAGAGTTAGCGAGCTCGGTGATGGTGTTCAGCTGCGCTTTGGAGTTAATCGCGCCAATATCGGTGTTCTTATCCAGCGGGTCACCTAGGCGCAGGGTTTCGATTCGACGGGTGAGGCGAGACACCAGTTCGTCGTGCACGCTCTCCTGCACCAGAAGCCTCGATCCAGCACAACATACGTGGCCTTGGTTGAAGAAGATTCCCGAAATGATGCCTTCAATCGCTTCGTCCATCGCAGCGTCATCAAAGACAATATTGGCGCCCTTACCGCCCAGCTCCAGGGTGAGTGCCGTGGAGCGACCCGCGAGAGCACGGGCAATTTGGCGTCCCACTCCGGTGGAACCGGTGAAGGCCACTTTGTCGATGCCACGGTGCTCCACCAACGCTTTTCCGATCGCACCGGCGCCGGTAATGATGTTCACCACCCCATTGGGAAGCCCCGCTTCTTGGCAAATTTCGGCGAATAGCAGCGCCGTGAGGGGGGTGGTTTCGGCGGGCTTGAGCACCACGGTGTTTCCCGCGGCCAAGGCCGGGGCGATCTTCCACGCCAACATCATCAGCGGGAAGTTCCAGGGAATCACCTGTCCCACCACACCGTGAGGAGTGGGGGTAGCACCGCCGGTGGCGTATTCGAGCTTGTCGGCCCATCCGGCGTAGTAGAAGAACCAGGCGGCGACGAGCGGAATATCCACATCGCGGGTTTCTTTGATGGGTTTTCCGTTATCGAGCGTTTCTGCGACCGCGAGTTCGCGGGAGCGCTCCTGGATGATGCGCGCGATCCGGAAGAGATATTTGGCCCGTTCTGCTCCGGGCATGCGCGACCACACCTTGTCATAGGCGACGCGAGCAGCCTTGACGGCCTTGTCCACGTCCGCGGCAGTCGCCTCGGTGACCTTCGTGATGGTTTTCTCGGTGGAGGGCGAAATGGTGGCGAAGGTCTTGCCGCGGGAGGACTGGAATTTTCCGTCGATAAACAGCCCGTAGCGGTCTTTGATGCTCAGAATCGAGGTTGATTCTGGCGCCGGGGAATAGTCGAGAAATGCCATGGTCAATCCACACTCACATAATCGGGGCCGCTGTAGTGACCGCTTGCCATCTTCTGCCGCTGCATCACCAGATCGTTGAGCAAGCTTGAGGCGCCAAAGCGGAACAAATCGGGGGTGAGCCATTTCTCACCGGTGATCTCCGCGACCGCGACGAGGTAGCGAAGAGCGTCTTTTGCGGCACGGATACCACCCGCGGGCTTGTAGCCCACCGTTTCACCCGTCGCGAGATACCAATCGCGCACCGCTTCCAACATGACGACTGACACGGGCAAGGTCGCGGCGGGCTGCACTTTCCCAGTGGACGTTTTGATGAAGTCCGCTCCGGCCAAGATGGCAAGATTGCTCGCTTCGCGCACGTTATCGAGGGTGCGCAGCTCACCGGTTTCCAAAATCACCTTCAAGTGGGCATAGGAGCCATCCGACCGGCGACAGGCTTCTTTAAATCGCACAATCTGGTCGAAGACTTCGCCAATACGGCCCGAGAGGAAAGCCCCGCGGTCAATCACCATGTCAATTTCGTCAGCCCCGGCTGCGACGGCGTCTTGGGTGTCCTGGAGTTTCACTCGAACGCTTGCCCGCCCGCTCGGAAAGGCCGTGGCCACGGCCGCGACCGCAATGCCGTCGGGGCGCTTACTCACATGCGACTCCCCCAGCGCTTCGATGGCGTGGGGAACCATGTCGCCATAGACACAGATCGCAGCGACGGTGGGCGCGGTGCGATCGAGCGGGTCCGTGTGGATGGCGTGGCTCACCAGTGAGCGCACTTTGCCCGGCGTATCAGCGCCTTCGAGGGTGGTGAGGTCAACCATCGAGATGGCGAGGTCGAGGCCAAACTTTTTCGATTCGGTTTTGATCGACCGTGTTTGGAAGTGTCCCGCGCGTGCGGCAGCGCCTACCGCGTCGACCCGGGGAAGGCCGTGCAGATACCGAGTCAGCGCTTTTTCGCTGATTTCTCCACCGATCACGCGCACGGCGCGGTCGCTGGGCGCGAGGGCTTTCGACGCGGTCGCCATGGTGACCCCTTTCCCTCGTTAGTCAGCGGTGCAAAGTTTGAGCGTAGCGGTTTTCCCGCCCGAACTTAGAGATTAGAAGCCCGCGTCTCTGAGCTCGTCTTCGATCGTGCGCTCTTTGGCGAGCACGGCCGCAGCGGGGAGCAGAACTGTGGCAAAGATGGCCAACACAATCAGTGGGACAAACCAGCTGTCCGTGATTTCGTGAATGGCGCCGACCATGACCGGGCCAATCGCAGCAATGAGGTAGCCCACGGTGTTGACGTAACCGCTGAGTTCTGTCGCCATCTGGTGGGTGGCGGTGCGCGCGCCAATCAAAGCCAGTGACATCGAAAACGTCAAGGTGTTGAGCGCAATCAATACGGTCCACAGCAGCGGCGCGAATCCTGGAGTAAAGGCGAGCCCTAAGAAGCCAATGGCTCCCGAAGTGGCCGCGAGGACGACAAGGCGACCCGACCAGCCTGGTCGCACCGCAAGATTGGGAATCACCAACGACATGGGCATTCCCATAATTGAGAAGGTGGTGAGAGCGATGGCGGCCAGCTCAACGCTCACCCCCGCGTGGTCGGTGAGAATCTTGGGTAGCACCGCAAACACGGTGTAGGCGGTAAAACCTGAGACGGCAAAAGCGAGCATGATGGCGCGGGCGCTGGCTGATCGTCCCACTCGAACGCTGCCCTGCGGCGCATCCACCGGGGCGACGAGTTTTTCTTCCGCCGAGCGGGACATGGCAACGGGCAGCAACACCGCATATGGGGCGATTGCGAGCAAACTGACGACACCCCAACTGGCGAGTGAGAGTCTCCAGCCAAACTCGTTCGCCAACAACAGCCCCACGGCGGGGGGCACTGCCGTGGAAATCGCCATCATCGTTGAATAGAGCGAAGTGAGTAGGCCAATCCGAGCGGGGGCATAGAGTTTCACCAGTCCCGGCAGAATCACGTTCAGCACTCCCACGCCCAACATCAACACCACTGTGCCGACAAAGAGACCCAGATAGTTCGGGGCATAGCCACGGAAAATGTGGGCGGCACCGGTCACCGCGGCAACTCCCAGGGCAACCATTTCAAGGTTGGTTTTTCGCACCAGCCGAGGCGTCAGCCAGGCAGCGACGGCATAGGCAATTGGCGGAACGGCGCCGACCAACGCCAACCAGATGCCATCAAGGGGGAGGTCAAGTTCCACCTGGTCGGCAATCGGTGAGAGAGCGGCGACACCGCTGCGACCGCCGAGTGCCAGCACCAAGACCCCGGCCACACCAATAACCGTGAGGGTGCGCGGGCTCAGAGCACGCCGGCCCTCGCTCACGAGAGGATCTCTTTGATCCGCTCCGCGTCGCGGTCCATTTGTGCCGCGAGCTCGTCGGCATCAGAAAACTGGTTCATCGGCCGAATGAACTCCACGAAGCTGACCTCAATGACTTGGTCGTAGAGGTCTCCTTCGAAAGCAAAGAGGTGCGCTTCGACCATCCGCTGGGTGACGTCACCGAAGGTGGGGTTTACCCCAATCGACGTGGCGGCAGCGAACCGCTGCCCCGCCACGTGAACCCAGGTGGCATAGACCCCGTCACAGGGGACAAACCCTTCGACGGGGTTTTGAAGGTTCGCCGTGGGGTAGCCCAAGAGCCGCCCGCGCTGGTGGCCGTGAATGATCTGGCTGCGCACCCGGTGATACCTGCCCAAGAGCTCAGCTGCTTCAGCGGGCTTTCCTTCGCTTAGCAGCGAGCGAATACGGGTTGAAGAGATGCGCTCTCCCCCGGTGTGCACGATGTCGGCCACGGTGTGAACCGAAAAACCGGATCGCTCGCCTTCCGCCCTCAAGGTGTCGAGTGTGCCTCGGCCTTCGTGGCCGTATCGGAAATCCTCACCGACCAGCACAATCTCGGCATCGAGGCCCTCCGAGAGAATCTGGCGACTAAATTCTTCGGGTTCCAAGTCAGCAAAGTCTTGGGTAAAAGGAATGACCGCAACGCGCTGCGCACCGGCGTCGACTAAGGCGTCCACTTTTTGATCCACGCTCAACAAATCATCGGGACACGAGGCGGGGTCGAGCAACGCCCGTGGGTGGCGATCAAAGGTCACCACAGTGACTTCCGCACCATCAGCGAGGGCAGCCAGAGAGCGAATCACACCGTGGTGCCCTAAATGGACCCCGTCGAACTTTCCGATGGTGACCGCACGTTTCACTCCGCGCCCCGGAAGCTCGGCGAGGGACCTCGTCACATTGGCGTGGGCACTCATGCTGACACTTTTCCACGACGAAGCCACCACAGTCCAACAAACGGCAGCACCAAGGGTATGAAGAGGTAACCCTGACCAAATTGTGACCAGACGGTGTCTGCCGGGAAGAGTGCCGGGTCGATCACGCTGAGCAACCCCACTCCGATCACGCCTACCGCCTCGAAGACCAGCGCAATGGTCGCCAGACGAGCCCCGGCGACGGTGTTTGCGCGAATGATGGCGATGGTCGCAATCACGTAGACGATAGCCGCCACGGCGGACAGAGAGTACGCGACGGGGGCCTCGTCGAATTTGGTGGCGATTTGATAGCCGGAGCGCCCCAGTGCGGCCAGGGACAAAATCACATAGACACTGACCAGCAGCGTGCGAAAACCGGACGAGCGAGACGAGGCCACGAATTTAGTCTTTCTTCTTTTCCACATCGCCCGAGAGCGCTTGAATGAACGCTTCTTGGGGGACTTCGACGCGCCCCACCATCTTCATTCGCTTCTTGCCCTCTTTTTGTTTCTCCAGAAGCTTTCGCTTTCTCGAGATGTCACCGCCATAACACTTCGCCAGAACGTCTTTGCGGATTGCTCGGATGGTCTCGCGGGCGATGACCCGGGCGCCGATGGCCGCCTGGATGGGCACTTCAAACTGTTGCCGGGGAATGAGCTCCCTCAGCCGCCCGGTCATCAGCACGCCATAGGCGTAGGCCTTGTCTTTGTGCACAATCGCACTAAAGGCATCCACCCGGTCGCCCTGCAACAAAATGTCGACCTTCACCAGATCGGCTTCTTGATGGCCGGAGGGTTCGTAGTCCAAAGAGGCGTAGCCTGCGGTCTTCGACTTCAACTGGTCAAAGAAGTCGAAGACGATTTCTGCCAGCGGCATCACGTAGCGGATTTCGACCCGGTCACTGCCGAGATATTCCATCCCCTGCAGCGTTCCTCGGCGCGACTGGCACAGCTCCATAATGACCCCGACATAGTCCTTCGGCGCCAGAATCGCGGCGTTCACGACCGGTTCCCGAACGGCACCAATACGACCCGTGGGGAATTCACTGGGGTTGGTCACTTCCACTTCTTCACCGGTGTCCAAGGTGACGTCGTAAATAACGGAGGGCGCCGTAGCGATCAGGTCAATACCGAATTCACGCTCCAGTCGCTCGCGCACAATCTCGAGGTGCAACAGCCCTAAGAATCCACAGCGGAAGCCAAAACCGAGCGCGACCGACGTTTCTGGTTCGTACACCAGAGCGGCGTCGGAGAGTTTGAGCTTGTCTAACGCTTCCCGCAGGTCGGGGTAGTCGCTACCGTCGAGGGGGTAGAGGCCAGAGAACACCATCGGTTTGGGCTCAACATAGCCCGCCAGCGCCTGGGTGGCTCCGTCTCGAGCGGTGGTGACGGTGTCTCCCACCTTCGATTGCCGTACGTCTTTCACACCCGTAATCAGATAACCCACTTCGCCCACGGCGAGGCCCTCAGACGGGGTGGGTTCGGGGGAGATCACACCGATTTCAAGTAGTTCGTGCTGAGCCCGGGTCGACATCATTTCAATGCGATCACGGGGCTTGAGCCGCCCATCAATCATTCGCACATACGTCACGACTCCGCGATAGGCGTCATAGACCGAGTCGAAAATGAGGGCTCGAGCGGGCTTGTCCACATCGCCTGAGGGTGCGGGAACACGCTCAACCACGCGATCAAGAAGCTCGGACACACCTACGCCGGTCTTCCCACTCACCCGCAGAACATCGTCCGGTGAGCAACCGATGAGTTGCGCCAGTTCCTCGGCGTAGCGGTCTGGCTCCGCGGCGGGCAAGTCGATTTTGTTGAGCACCGGAATGATTTCCAGGTCGTTATCAAGCGCCAAATAAAGGTTCGCGAGGGTTTGCGCTTCAATTCCCTGTGCGGCGTCGACCAACAAGATCGCGCCCTCACAGGCAGCGAGAGAGCGTGATACTTCGTAGCTGAAATCCACGTGACCGGGAGTATCAATCATGTTCAGGGCAAACATCTCACCTTGCGCAATCCACGGCATGCGCACTGCTTGAGATTTGATGGTGATACCGCGCTCACGCTCGATATCCATCCGATCGAGGTACTGCTCGCGCATCTGACGCTGATCAACGATTCCGGTGAGTTGCAGCATCCGGTCGGCGAGAGTCGATTTCCCGTGGTCGATATGCGCGATGATGCAGAAATTGCGCAAGCGCGACGGGTCGGTGGCCACCGGACGCAACGGGGCCGGAGAGGATGCAGACATCGTGAATGATTCTCCCACGCGTTTGCCTTTGTCCAAGACGATTTAGGGTGGTATCGTTGCGGTTTGGCTCATCACTCGTGCCGAGTGCGCAGGCCGCAGGTTTCCCCGCAACACCCGCGGTGGGATTCGAACCAACATCACCTCGACGGAGATACAAACTCGTGGCAAACATCAAGTCGCAAATCAAGCGCAACAAGACCAA
>Ga0182093_1483595_pt1 | contig 12541 bp, 7 predicted proteins | sample 041ome_21_FD_127776 | JGI IMG/M metagenome (GOLD analysis project Ga0182093, IMG submission 127776) | Metatranscriptome of coastal salt marsh microbial communities from the Groves Creek Marsh, Georgia, USA - 041411BS metaT (Metagenome... | ecosystem: Environmental > Aquatic > Marine > Intertidal...
AAAGAAGAAGAAGAAGAACGAGAAGAATGGTATTCAACAAACGAAAAGAGGAAGACGAGGAGGATCGAGAGGAAATCGACGACGACGATATTTCCAACCTGAAACGTCTCACTCGAGACGCGTTTTCGGACATCAAATCGTTGCGAGAAAAAGTGCACCGATTGGAAACGAATGTGCGACGACATTCATCCTCTTCCTCAAACTCGATATTCCACCGCGTGAAAGCGAAAGTGGAGAGCGGTTTCCTCCACCCGCAAGCGGACGAGAACCAGTTTAACGTCACCGCGAGTCAGCGCGTGCGGAAAGGCGCGGAAATGAAAGTAAACTGCGAGACGCACTTTCCGAAAATTGGACACGTTTTAACCTCTCTGTTTGCCTGCGAAGGAGGGAAATTGGTACGTTTTTCTTCATGCGCTCGATTTTAGCGGTACTAAACTCACCTTTTCTCTCTCTCTCTTTCTCTCTTTGCAGTTCACGGAAGACGGGCAAGAGTTACACGCGGTCACCTTGCGAAAACTTTCGTACAAAATATCCAACGCCATACCTTCGCTCGTTCCGGACGGCGTGACGATACGAGTCACGCCGCTCGGTTTTGAAGGCCGAGATCAGTTTGCATCTTTGTCTCCGATTCAAGAAAACGCATCTTTAACTGGATTTGGGTCCACGGGGGCGAGTTATGCAGCGTTGGGGGATGGGGATTCAGCGGTGAGCGTCGGGTGCGAAGTGAGTTCAGACGCGACGGTGAATTTGGCCATGTGCGCCGGGAATAACACGCGAGTGGACGAACCGACGGCGAGAGTGATTGGTCAAGGGAGTTGGAGGAGTAAAAGGAAAGACAATAAGAACAAGGATACGAATAAGAAGAACGTGAATTACGCCGGCGCTTTAGGAGGATCAGTGGACGCGAACGGGCAAAAGATTGCCAGCGTCAGCGTGGCGGCGGCCATAGAAGACGTGGTTGTCAGCGCGTGGGTGCAAAAAGACGTTTTAGGCGGCGGCGGTGGTAAATCATCGTTTTCAAAATCGAAAAGTAAACGAGGCGGCGGAGGGGGCGGGGGCGAAGATGTCTTCGAGTGGGGCGTCGTCGCCACGAAACCACCGAGCGCGAGACTGAAACCAGCCACGGCTACTTTGAAAGACATTTTGTCGCCGAAAAATCTCGGGTGGGGGTGCGTTTTCGGCCACTCCAACGCCGTCGGCGGGGAACACGTGGAACTTTTCGCGCGCGTATACGGCGATGGGTTTCAAAAACCGTCCATGAGTCTGTTTCCTGGAATCGTCATCAATCGAGACGAACGCGGGAATTTCGATACGGCGTTCGGCATGAGAGCTCATTGGTATTTATAATAATCTTCTCTTTTCTAATCGTAGTAAATATTCCTTTGCTTTCTGAACACTTTGCGCAACGTACAGTAGTAGAGTACACATCTATTATTTTCTTCTCTATTTTGGCATTTTCGCCGCTATGCTCGCTCTGTATTTCTTAAAGTTCTCGAAGCGCACGGCGCGACCATTTTCAATCGCGATGAACTCTTTGCCAACTTGTTCGACGAAAAACTGGTCGTGCGAAACCAAAATCACGCCTCCTTTGAAATCCGAGATGGCTTTCGCGAGCGCTTCGCACGATTCTAAATCTAAGTTATTCGTCGGCTCGTCTAAAACGATCAAATGCGGTTTAAAATAGGACACCGCAGCCATGGCGACTCGCGAACGTTGACCCCCGGAAAGACTTCCGGATGGTATGCTTTGTAACGCAGTCGGCACGCCGCAACTCGATAAATGTCCTCTAATTTCTTGCTCGTGTTTGTAACTTCCGTCGCCTTTGTATTTCTCGAGCATGAATTGCAACGGAGTCATGTCGTATTTCAACTGCTCGGCGTGGTGTTGATTCACCAACGAGATTCGAGCGCCGTGGTCGCGCTTCACCGAACCGCCGGTACTTTTCAAAGCGTTTGTGATGACTTTAACTAAAGTCGTTTTCCCTTGTCCATTCTCGCCGAGCAAAACGACGCGCGATTTCGAATCGACGCTTAAATCGACATCCGTGAATATATCTTTCGCTGTGTTTGGGTACCGAAACGAACAACTTTCAAGCATGGAGATCGATTGTGATTGCAATTCACCTCCCGCGCATAAACTTAAACTATTCTCTCTATCTTCTTCTAAATCCGCGAGTTCGTTTTGTTCTTCCTCGGCTTCCAACTCTAATTTCTTCGCCTCGGAGGCTTTCTTCTGCATCATATTGATTTGCGACGAGGAGCCGCCGTAGCGGAACCCGTGCCCAGCGAATTCCTTCAGCGTGTCAATCTTTATCTGTCTCAATTCCGTGCGTTTTTTCAACGCGATTTGCTGTTCTCTCCTCTTTTTGGCCCAACTGGAATAGTTCATTCGATGCGACGTGACTCGTTTGGCGACGCCGGAAATATGCAACGAATCCGTCGTGGTTTCGTCCAAGAAGTGTCTGTCGTGCGAAACGCAGACGATAATGCGAGATTTCCAAACTGGATTCTCCACCAGCTCTTTTGCTAAAAACATTACCGCTTGAATCGACAAATGATTCGTCGGCTCGTCCAAGAATAATATATCGGGAGTCGCGAACAACGCGGCGGCTAAACTCGTCCGAACTCTCCACCCACCAGATAACTGTTTCATTTTACGACTGGCTAATTCCTCGCTGAAACCGAGACTGCGAAGCAATTGCGACGCTCTGGCGTGCGCGGACGAGGACTCTATAGAATCTAAATGTTCGTGAACGACAGAAATCCTTTGCACGTCACCTTCTCCGCTCGCGTTGGATTCCAACTCTTTCAACTCCTCCAACAAAAGTCGTCTTTGCACGTCCGCGTGTAACACAACGTCCACTGGTAACCATTCTTCTTGCTCCTCGTTCAACGTGACCTCTTGATTCACGTAATGCACGAAAACATCGTCGGAGAAACCAACCTTGTCGCCCACCCGTCTGGACGCCAAATACTTCAGCAAAGTAGACTTACCCGTTCCATTTCTTCCAATCAACGCGTACCTTCTCCCAGGTACGAACGTCAAAACGCAATCGTTGATGAGATCCTGCCCTCCACCTGGATTCGGCACGTTTAACGGCCCAACTTCAATCGTTCCAATCGACCCGTTCCCTCCGCCGCTACTTCCTTCGATGCGTCTCTTCGCCGCCGTCTCCCTGGCGACGTCCAGTTCTCTCAACAACTTCCGCACCTCCTCCTCGCTCTCTTCCAGTTTTTTCCTCATTTTCCGTTGCTCTTTCTCCTGCGCTTTATCTTCGTTTTGATTTCGATGGTTCGCATTCGTGCTAAAATCTGGCAAACGGTCTCTTTCCTTCTCTCGCAACCGCCTCGAAACCTCTTTCTCGAATTCGCTTTCCTCCTCTTCCCCTGGAGTGCCACCTAATTTCACGTTTATCACTCTCGTGGTCGTCTCCTCCTCTTTCGTAGCATCGCTCCCTTCTTCTACACATTTGCCGTATAACAAATCGTGCGCTTTCGTGCACTGCGCTCTCGCCTCGTCTTCGTCGTCACCTTCGAATAATTCCATCAAAAGTGGCGTCACGAAATCCAGAAACTCCTCCTTGTCCTCGAAACTTCCATCGGATAAACTCGAGAACAGATACTCGAGCGTGTCCTCGTCGATGACGTTCTCGGGGAGGAACCAAGAGAAAGTAGAGGCGAAAAGGTTTCGGAGGGACTCGGCGGTGTGAGACTCCGAAAGAGGAGGAGGAGGAGACATGATGATGATCAATGATGATGATAAAAAGTGTGGTTTTTCCTCTCTCCAATTTGGTACAGCTTCTAGTGATGGTACAAAGCGGCCGCGGGACATCCTCCGCTCTTCTGTCCGTCCCGCTTTACTACTTTTTATTCTTCAACCAGTGCGGCCTATTCCTCCTCTCCTCTTGTTCTTTCGCGTATAACTCTGGGTTTTCTTGAATTCGTCTCTTTTCTTCTCTCTGCAATCGCTCGGCGACGCGTTCGGCTTCCTCTTCGCACAGTTTGGCCTTTTCCTCGTCGTCCTGTCTCGACAAGACTAAATAATGCGCCACGGATTTGTACCCGCTCGCGATCGCGGCTCGGTACATGTTCCCAGTCGGCATCCACCCTTTCTTCGTGCGACAGAACGAACAATTGCAGATGTCACGACACACCGGGCACTCCCACTCCGGATTTTCGTTGATTTCCAGAACGTTTTCACCGTACCGCATAAAAATACAGTCCCCGCAAAACTTCCCGCGCATCATGTTGCACTTCCTGCACGTCGTGTGCGTTCCCAGCGTTTTCTGCCTGCACTGGTGACAACACACGCCTCTGTTGTTGTCGTACAACCGTCGACCTTGTTGGTCGTACCCGGAGACGAAGAGTTGCCACTCCGATTTTCGATCGCCCAAGTTCGAAACTTGCCTTTGCGTGTAGATTTCCTCGTTATACGTCGGTTCCCAAAGATTTCTTTCATCGGGCACGAAAACGTCCGGCGCTTTCTCTCCGCGCACGCGCGAGGACGTCCGCCTCGGTTGTTTCGATCTGTCCATCTGTGTTGCGTTTTCAGAGCGTTTTTTGACGCGCTTTTTGGATAACAAGGACGTCGTCGCGTTGTTTTTGTGCTTCGATTCCATCGTCATCACTTTTTTCCTCGCGTCGTCGATGCCGAACGATTTCATGCGTTCGATGTTTTTTTGTATCCGCGCGTTGCGCTCGGCTTCGTATTGCGTGAGTGTTGGCTCGTTGGTGGTTGTGGTTGTGGTGGTGGTGATGATGTTCGCGTTGTTGGTGGTTTCTTCGAGCATGATGATTCGCGTTGATTCGTGTTTACTGAGCGCTTATTTATGAGGAGTTTGTGGTTGAATTTTGAATTTTGAAAGGTCTGCCATTTGCCGCATCCGGTCGCTTCGCCGCCCGCTCGTATTCTTACGTTTGTCTTCTACCGGAGCAGAGCATTTCGAACTCTCTCTCTTTCTCTCTCTCTATATATATCTATTGCGCATTAAACGCGTGACGTTGTGAAGTTCTCTCTATCGTCGTAAACGCGGGAAAGATGTTTTCGTTGTTGTCGTCACGTCACCGGAGGCCTTTCGCCTTTCCGGAACAGTCTCTTGTACTCTTCTTCTGCGAGTCGTCGTTTTTTGCCGCCGTCTTCTTTCGCGTCGTTATCCTTCTTTTTCTCCTTTTCCTTCATCTTCTTCCTGTTCTTGTTCTTCCAATCTTCGTCGAAATACCCGACGGCGATGAACTTGTTTTGGATTCGAGGCGGGTCTTTTTTGTACTGCTCCAACAAGCTTCGACAGCGGTCTTTACTCGCGAGTTTTACGACGGCGCTGCCGTAAAAGAAACCGGATTTTGAATCCATCATCCATTCGATTTCGGCGTTATTGTCGTCGTTTAATTTTAACGCGCTTTTGATTTCCGTGGCGGTGACAGAAAGTGGGAGTTTGCCGATGAACAACGTTTTCGATTCTTTCCTCGGGCGTTTGTTGCTGGCGTTGATTTTCGCGTTGCCGCCTTCTAAGGTGAGCAAGCGCTTTTGTGCCGCCGAATCGACCGGTTCGATCGAGCGTAACTCCTTACCGACTTTACACAGAGGACATCTCAGGTTTTTTACGTCGTGCGGGTCGTTTTTATCGTCGCTTTTCGTCTTATTCGCGTTCCAAGTGTTGCCGTTGCTCCCTTTTTTTTGTCTCTTAACAAAACTGTTCTTCTTCGTATTCGCTTCGATTACGTTCCTGCACCCGTCGCACACCAAAACGGGCACTTTACACTTTTGATCTCCGCAGACAAACTTCCCCTCGTATTTTGACCACGCGCGTTCGCACGCGCAACACTTACTCGTCGTCTCTAACTCGCCTTCTTTCTCTGCCATCTGCGCCTCTCTCAAATCGAATAAGTAGTTTTTCCCTTTCCAGAACCCTCCGCTCTCCGGGAACGTCTTCAAATACCTGTCGACCCCACCTCTGACCATGGCAATCCCTTTCGTTTCCTTCAAATCGCCAACCCGTTCCATTTGCGAAATCAACGCCGACGCTCGTTCGCATCGTATGCCCCCGGTGCAGTACATCATCACCCGCTTCCCTTCCAACTGTTTCTTCGTCTCGGGCAAATTTAACCACTTGGGAAATTCGCGACTGTTTCGCATCTCCGGGTTCAAAAATGTCGCCCCACCTTCCGGCGGTTCAATCCTCCCAATGTCCACCTCGTAATGATTCCTCACGTCAATCACCACCGAATCTTTATCCTTCAACATCTCGTGATATTCAATCGCGTTCACGTGTTTGCTCTTATTCTGTTTCAACGACGGCGCTTTCTCCTTCTCCAACCCGTAAGCGACGAGCTCGTCCTTCGGTACGAGCGTCAACCGCTTAAACCGTTGCGAATGTTCCACCATATCGGTAATCTTAAAATCCGTCTCTTCAAATATTTTGTCAAATTTTCGCAATCTGTTGCAAAACTCTCGCGCGGAGTGAGGATCTTTTGCCGTTAACGTGCAATTCGCGCCTTCTTGCGATATCCGCCCTCGTCCGGTGACCCCTAACTCGTCCCCTACTTGTCTCATGAATCCTAAAACCGATTTCATTTTCGCTTTCGACCATTCCGGTTCCACGTATTGGTAGAACAAAATTTGCGAGGCTTTCGACAGAGGGTTGTTGTTCCTGTTCTCTGGAGAAGAAGAAGAGTTGGTAAAGGCGATCGCGGGTAACGCGCGGTATGAAACCGGTTCGGATTCGAATTTGTTCACTTTCTCTCGCATTTCCCCGTCGCGTGACATTTCACCGTTGGTATCTGTATTCGCAAAGAGGAGCGCGCGTATCACTCATCCGCGCGCAAAAGGAGGAGCAACAGCAGAAGCAGCGAGAGTAGAACACAGACTCTCTTTCTCGCGCCTTTTCTCTCCAAAAGAACGGGTGAAACGTGCTTCGTTCTTTCGAAAGTCCCCGGGGAAATGAATGACGAACGCAATCGCACAGACGAGAGAAACTTTTTCCCGTCAGAGTTTGACGCGCGACTGCGTGCGTGTACGAAGTCATCAGAGAAAGCAGGCGCAGGAGGGCAACGAGGACGATGAAGAGGAACACGTGTGACCGGAAAAAACGCGCATCGTTCCCCAGGATGACGCTCGTTTTCTGTGTGTTCTTCTTCTTCCTCTTTTGGTGTCGTTCGTTTGCTTCAGCGGGGAAACACCAACGCGCGAAGGATTCGTCTTCCTTCTCCCGAGTCGTGGACGAGGAAAACTTTGATACTTTCGCAAAAATCAACGGTAATAATGATATCGGTAACGATGGTGGTCTGCTCGACTCGATTTTAAGCGACTTGATGTGGGTAAACGGGAAGAAGAAAGGAGTCACAAAGTTTACGAAAAGTCGAAGCGATTTCGAGCGAGAGTGCGCCTCGTCCTCCTCTTCCTCGGAAAGCGAACGCCGCGCGACATCTCAATCGAAAACATTCGCAAAGTGCGCGGCAGATAACGCACAGAAAATCGAGGAATACAGAATCGACGTCTCTTTAAACGTCGCGTTCGTTGGATTTGAAAACGACGGGCGATACGACGTTTCAATCCGCGCGGAGGAACAGGCGAGGTGGTTGGAACGTCTGAACGTAAAGTTAAGGCACGAATACGTCGGCGACGAGGACGAGGAAGGGGAAGAGGATAAGAGGAGCAAGGTTTCGTACAACGTGCACTCGAGAGTGCTTCAACTCGGGTCGAACGTGTTGAAGGTGTTCGAGGAGGCAATCGAGAAGCACTCGCGAGACGTGCATCGCTTGCACGGACAGGTGAACCGCGTCGACAGTAGAATCGTGGACGCGTACGCGATTGAGAAATTGGCGGATGATTTAGCGGAGTTTTTAGGATTAGAAGAGGAACATTTTATGATTGTCGTGAACGCAAAAACGGTGGAAGGTGATGCTGGCGGCGAGAGTAAAGTGCCCAGGTATGGATTTCGGTACGGATTAACCGACGAAGAAGTCGTCGTCCTGCGAGAAGATGCAGAGGTTTCTAAAAAAGCAGAGCTTTTCGCGAAGAAAGCCATCGAATGGAGGGCAGAAGAGTTACGCAGTGGCGAGTTGACTTACGATCACGACGATAGGGTGTTCCTCGGTGGAAGCAGCGGTGGCGGATACGGTAAAAAGACAAGGAAAAAAAAGACGTCAAAGATTACCGAACAGTTGAAAACGCTCCTCTCGAGAGATGGATTTGGCGCGCACGGCGTCTTGGACGAAATGGACGAGATTGAAGACGACGCGGAGTTTTTACGGTTGAAGAAAGGGGAGGATGTTAGAAACGACGGAGAACATCAAGGCGAGAGAAGTATGAAGAAGATGCTTTCGATGCACGATTTGAGGACGTTTGGCGATCTTTGGGCGGCGAGGCAAGATTTCGCGGTGGAGGTGAACGGCCGCGGAGGAGGTAGCGCGAAGAACAAGAAGAACAAGAAGAGTTCAACGTCGATAATAAAAGTCGTCGACGATAGTTCGTTGAAGCAATTTGCTTTGCAAAAACTCAACGGCGACGATATCATCGCTGCCACACGAATCGCGAGACAAATCGCGAAAATCGAACAAGGCCACGAAGGATGTCTCACCGAAGCCATCCTCTCCTCGAGGACGAAAACAGTATTCTTGGATTTATCCGCCGGCCCGTTCACGTGGGGTAGTTTAGAGCGCGCGCACACGAAGAAAGTAATCGGACACGGTGCGCACGATTTCCCGAGCACGAAGATGCGGTTTGGAAGTGGACGTAAAATGACCAGTCAAGAGTTTGCGGTGAAGAGAAAACGCCTGTCGCAACAACTGGACGCGGCGCGAGGTAGGCGGTTGGAAAAATCACACCAAAGCCGCGACGAGTTGACGTCGAAAAATTTAGCCGCGGTAGAGATTGACTTACTAGAGCGTTTTTTCAACGAGCACTGTTTACACGAAGCGAACGAAGGCGCGGCGAAAGCGTGCGAGGACGCGATGAAGACGAAAACTGCGTTGGAGCACGGCGCGGATGCCGATTTTGATGTGGCGTCGTTTGGAGAATCAGTGCGATTGAGTGGAGACGGCTCGGAAGATGCCAAGACGTTTTTTCAAACGCCCGGTCAGTTTGCGAACGACGTGTTCCTTGCCGAAGCGACGGCAATGATTGGCGCGTACGCTTCTTCCGTCATCGTGCCGCCGGCGACGAGACGGTCGTTTTTGAAACGCGCGAAACCATACAAGACGATTCACGCGTATATGTACGTCCTCGAACTCGGTGAGAAAGATGAATACGAGAACAACAACAACAACAACAACAAAAAGATTACTAGTGATAAAAAGAGCGAGTACCAGTACGCGTACTCGGATGCGTTACGATTGGAAATCTTGGACGCGTTAGATGCGAGTTCGTTGAAATCGACGAAAGTTTCCGCGACGGCGCGTATCGTCACCGCGTCGGAAGAACCTGCGATGGCGTCAGCTTTCGCATCAGCTTTGAGAACCGGTAAAGTTTCTGGGTTTGGTGTCGATGGAAAACAAAGCGACCACGCGCGAGCGCGATGGTTGGACGTCGACGCACTCGCGCAACATTTGCTCGTGGATGATGAAAAATACACTGGCGAAGACGAAGAGGACAAAGAAGAAGATAACGAAGACCACTTGGAAATTCCTATTTTCGTCTTTGACCAACGCTTCGATGGCGAACACAGAGACTCTCCGTTACTTTTCACGAATGCAAAACCGGTAGAAGTGATTCGCGACGCCATCTTTGTCACTCGCTCGAGTCCAATCAACGAAAAGCTCCTCTCGTCGACGCACGGGAGAATGCCCTTTTCGGCGTCGAGATCCTTTTGCGAAATCAAAACGCTCGAAGCGGACTTCGCGGACCCGGCGAGAGAAGTGGCCTCGATGGTGGCGCAATTCGTTTCCGGACTCATCGCACCGCACGAATCAACGTCGTTTACGAGTAGTCATCAAAATGGGTCTGAAGAAAACGTCGTCGTCGAAGCTATGAACGGTTACGCGTGGTCCGTCGGAGATAACCCGTTAAGTTTCACAACGCCCGGGTCTCGATTTGGCTCCATACACCGCGAAATCGCGCGCAGAAACATCGTCGTCGCGCAAATCGACCGCGTTTTATTGACGTATAATCGTGCCGTCGTTTCGCTCGAACGCATCGATGCGAAATCGGACGGCGTCTACGAAGCCGCGAAAAGCGGCGAAGGTAAGCGCTTATCGGCTGAACTTCGCGCCTCGAAAAAAGCTGCGTTTCGGTATTTGAAGGAAGCGCAAACGTTGTTATCTTCCGTTTCCTCACTCGCGGACGAAGCTTCCGCGAAAGTCTCCCGGGCGAAGAAAGAGGTGGACAAATTTTTCGCCCACGCTACGGTACTCAGCGACCACGTGCACGCTCGCGAAAAGAGGAAACAGTACCTACTCATGTCCTCTGCGTCGAGCTCTGCGTCCTCGGGTATTTCTTCCTACATAAATAGCATGTTCCGAACGCTGTTGTGGTTCCTGTTTGCCATCCTCTTCTTTTATTTACGAATGAAACAAACGACCGATAAAATCCGAACGGCCAAAACCAGATGGACAAAGTCAGCGCTCGATTGAAAAGTACAGCTCTCGTGAGATGTGGAACTATTTAGATCATACAGTAGCAGTAGTAATAGTAGTAGTAATAATAGTAGTAGTAGTACATGCGTACCTGTACCAGGTGCGCGTGATGATGATGATACAAAGCTTTAGCGTTTTTCTACGATGTTCGCGAATGACACTCTCAATTCAGAATCTTCCCAATTTCCTTCGCCCTCTTATACATCTCCCAATACCCGAGCCCGTGCGCGCCAAACAACGACGACATCAACACCATCGTCGTCACCATATCCCCCCCCGCGTACAAGGTCCCGATCGCTAAACTCACCGCCGCAAACGCGCCGTCCAATATCACGCACACCAACGACAACATCTTCACCGTCGCCACCGTCGCGCCTAACCCTCTCTTCATCCGAAACAACTCCGACCCGTACACCGAGCACGCGATCAGCCCAATCACACCGATCGGTATCGAAAGAAACGCCATCAGCTGCGCGAGTACAATCACGCACAAGGACGATATCGTGTTCAACACCACCACGGGTTTCATATTGTTCCAATCTTTAATCGCGGAAACGAGTTGCTCTTCCGTGTGCTCTTCCGAAGGAAACAACAAGGAGTCGTCTGCCCCGTCTTTACTACTCGTCGTCCTCTTTGCGTTGTTGTTGTTGTTGTTGTTACTCGTGTTCGTGTTCTCGTCACCGTCCGTTCCTAAATTCTCTTCGTTCGTCTCATCCCGCGTTCCTCCCGGGGTAGAAAAAGAAGAATTCGGGTTCAGAATGCGCTTCATCATGTCCTCTTATTCGGTGTGGTAAAACGTTCTTATTATTTGTAGTAGTAGTAGTACTATTACTGTTCTCGCTTCTCTCTCCTCTTTCTGATGATGTGGTTCTGTGAATACTTTCCTCAAAGAGCTCCTTCCTTGTGACGATTTTCCCGAGGAGGGAAAGAGACTCGGCCCGAAATAGGGTTTAACACCCTAAAACACAAGTGCGAGGAAAAATCGGACGAAAGAAACACCGGAGAGATTTGAACGCGCCGATGAACGCGTGTAAGAAGGAACAAAAGAAGAAGAAGAAGATGAAGACGACGACAACCGCGGAAGAAGAGAGGGTGTTAATGGATGATGGAGAGAAAAAGAGAGAAGAGGCAAAAGAGGTGAAAGTGTTCGCGTTCGACGGGAAGCGAACACTTTTTGGAGCCGCCGCCGAAAACAAGACGAACGACAACAACATAAACAAGACTTTACTACGAAAGAGAATAAACGTGAAACGCGAGATGAAACGATTCATGGCGTCGGAGACGAAACGGATCGTTCGAGAGGACGAGATGGAAGAAGACGGGTTTGACGGGAAGAAGAAAAAGAAGAAGAAGAAGAATGGATTTCAGAGCGAGGAAGATGCGAAAAGCAACAACAACAACAACAACGACAACGACGACGCGAAAGACTCGAAGTTTGGCATGAAACACATGCGTCGCGAGGTGCGAGATTTCGGCATCAAAGGCTTGAACAAGTGGGACAGGAAGGAGTTAGAGAATGAAAAGCTGAAAGAGTTGGGAATGAAACCGTCGAAAGGGATACGGATTCCCGCGACTATCGGCGTCGGACTTTGGAAGAAGAACGAGCAAAGGAACGAAGAGAAGCGGTTGGATTTGTTTCGGCTCGGGCATAAGTTAGAGAAGAAAGAGAGGAGGAAGATGACGAATAGCGAAAAGGAAGAGAAGAGAGAGAAAGAGAGCGACCGAGGATTAGCGTGGGGCAGCTCTTGGTTTAAGAATGGGATTTTGAAATTGAAGAAAGGGGACGTGAAGAAGAATAAAGTAAACGTAGATACGAAAGTACGACTGAGCGGGAAGAATCGAGACGCGAAAGGGAGCGCGGGAGGAAAGAAATCCAAGAAGGGCGCGAAAGGGAGCAAGAAAAGAGGTGCGGGAAAAAAGTCGAGTCGCGGGTGATAGAAGTAGTAGTAGTAGTAGTAGTAGTAGTAGTAGTA
>Ga0182093_1307634_pt1 | contig 12533 bp, 7 predicted proteins | sample 041ome_21_FD_127776 | JGI IMG/M metagenome (GOLD analysis project Ga0182093, IMG submission 127776) | Metatranscriptome of coastal salt marsh microbial communities from the Groves Creek Marsh, Georgia, USA - 041411BS metaT (Metagenome... | ecosystem: Environmental > Aquatic > Marine > Intertidal...
ACCTCTAACAGCGCTAAGAACAAAAGCGAATAAAAAACACAAACTCTTTTCGAGCGCAAGTGATTCAAGACAGACGAACACGTTATGATGTCGTTGTTCTTTTTGTTTACGCGCATGGTTGGATCGACATTTAAAGATGGATGTCGACTCGCAAACGGGTAAATAATTAGTCTCGCGTGCTACTTGTGCGCAAACGTTTGCGAATGGATATTCGTATGTATGTGTTTTCGTTGCGGACTTGCGCGGCGAAAACGATTTTGTGACGCTCGACGCTTCGTTTTTTCTCTCTCGTCTGTGTGGTACTTTTAGGCGGGTGTTTTTTGGTGCCTTGCTCTTTTGAGTCAGTTTGGGCGGGAAAAACTGAATACTAATACTACTACTACTACTAATACTAATACTAATACTACGCTTTAGTCGTTCTGCTGCTATCTATTTTTGACTCGTCGTCGTCGTCGTAGTAGTAGCAGCAGATGTGCTACTGTTGCTCGTAATAAACGCGTCCAACTCTTCTCTGTCTACGGGCACGGCTCGACTCAAAACGTCCACTTCGCCTCGTACATTCAGGCACACCTCGTCCTCGACTCTCGCGCCGACGCCGCGGAGACTTTTCGGTAAAGTCGTATCGTTTGGGTCGAAATATAACCCCGGTTCGACGGAGAAACAGACGCCTTTTTCGATGGAAGTGGAGCCTGGGATTAAAGGCGTGTCGTGAGTGTCCATGCCGAGCCAATGGGAGACGGCGTGGGGGAAGTATTGGGCGTATTTGCCTTTGGAGAGGAGCGAGTTTTTGGTGATGGACTCGCCGCCGGTTTGAGACGGGAGCAAGTCGACGAGGACATCGCACGTCGCATCTACGCATGCAACGTGTAAATCGTGTAACGAAACCGGTGTTTGTGAGCGAATATCGCGCTCTAATTTCGCGAGTACCGCAGCTCTCACGTCGCACACGCGATCGTACACTGCTTTTTGGTAGTCGTTGACGAACGAAGCCGTTTCCGAGCCTCCCGCCCACACTCTCGTGATATCCGAGACGTAACCGTTCATTTCACACCCCGCATCCATCAAACACAAATCGTTCGGGTGAACAATTCTATCGTTTTGGTAGTAGTGGACAATAGTTGCACGATTTGAAGCCCCCATGACGGTTGGAAACGCCAATCGATCGGCGCCGAGCGATTTGACCGTATACTCGTGCACGTTCATTAAATCCCTCTCCGTGACCACCTCGTTCGTTCTCGACCTTCTCATGGCCGCTACTATACCTTCTAAATTTGCGCTCGCCGATTTTTGCAACAATATCAACTCGCTCTCCGATTTTCTCCACCTCAACGCTTGCGATTTTGCTTTCAACGCTTGCGTAGGGAACGCGCCGTCGGTGACTACTTTCAACACTTGATTCCCATGCGCAGTCGTCGCAAACCGCTCTTTATCCATAAAAACCTTTCTCGCTGTTGATAAACCACCACTTAAAAACGATGAAGACGACGACGACGACGACTTCAAAACTTTCCTCAAGTATTCTTCCATGCTTTCAATCGCGACCGATTCGTCGCACCCGAAAAACGTCTCCGCCACCTCCGGGTGCGCTCTCCAACCGTTCCAAATCTCATCTCGTTTATCGTACCGTCTCGTAAACAAAACGTATCTCAACGGTGCGTCTTCTCTGTCTTTTATAATCATCGCCGCCGAGTGTGGTTGCATCATCCCGGTAAAATACATAAAATCGGAATCCTGTCGATAACTCGCGTGCGGTATGACTGTGTTCGGGTAATAGGAGACGTCTCCGCTGAGTAAAATCGCGACGGCATTTTCCGGTAAAAGTTTCCCTAACCTGGTTCGTCTGGACGCGTATTCGCTTTTCGAGATTCCAGGGGTTAAGTCATCATCCCCACTGAACAAGTGCGGGTGCGTTTGGAACGTCGGTTGGCCGATGTGGTTGATGATGTCGCTTTTGAGCGACGACGCATCGTATCTGTTTTCACCCCGGGAAGAAGAAGAAGAAGAAGAAGGAACCGCTGGCTCCACGTGCGCCGCCGCGGAGGAGGACGAGGAAGAGGACGAGAAGAGAGGAGAAGATTCCGAGGAGGTGGACGCGAAACGAGAGCGCAACGCGCGGCGGAGGACGCGAGCACTGGACATGTCTTTAGAATTCGTTTTCACAATGAATTTGTGGGGAAAAGGAGAGTTGGATTTCAGAACAATTCGCTCTCGTTATGCGCGGCTATCTATAAAGACAAAGCTATACTCTAACGACTAAAGACGCAAATTACCGCCCGCACAAATACATGAACTACCAATTTTCAGGCACGAAGATTTTCCTCGCGCTTTCTAGCACCCCGAAAAACGCGCCACCGCCTAAGGAGATCCACAGGACTCGAGGACTGGCGCCTCGGAACAAAGCCTTGGCGCCTTCCTCTCTGACGATTCTCGTGCCGCAATCCACGACGCCTTTGAGCGGGCTGATCGTGCACGTATCCGTCATCAACCTGGTTTTGATGACGTCTAACGGCGTGGTGACGAATCCAGTGATGCCCCCTGCGGTGGCGCCTAAAATTGTCGCCTCCGCGCGACTGACTTCGCTCGGCGTCCGTCCTCGCCACTTGGCGTAGGAAATCTTCGCCTCTTCGTATAAACTAAATTCGATGGCATCGAACGGTAAATCCCGAATTAAAAACGACCCGTATCCGACAAACAACCCGGTGATACCGCTTGCCCGTAAAATCCCTCCTAAACTTTGCACTTTATTCCCAGTTTGCGCTCTCGTCTTGATCACTTCCGTCGGCACTCTCACGATACTCGACGCCAAACACCCGGTCGCGCCGGCGGCGAACATCGCCGCGTAATTTTGCTCCGGCGGTAACGTTCGCTCTAAATATCGCTTCGTAGGTTCGTACGCGAGGAAAAACAAGGCCGTGGCTGGCACGCACCCGGCGATGTTCTTCGATAATCCGTTGAACACGCCTTTGAAGAGATTCGCGTTGCCTCCTCCTCCTCCTCCTCCTCCTCGAGCGGCTTGCAAACGCGTTTTGATGGTATCCAAAGGGTAGAACAAAGTTTCCACGAATACGCCGGCGCAGACGCCGGAAACGGTTAAACCGAGCAGCGTTCTCGCTGGGAGCGTTTTCTTCGATTGATGATGATTCGTATCGCGAGGCGTTTCTGTCGTCGTCGTTACCGTCGTCGCCTTGTTGTTCTTCGTTTCGTTCCCCGCGCTGGAATCGGATTTGTTCGACGACGACGAAGAAGAAGAAGACGCGAGCGCGGAGGAACGCGCTCGAGCTTCCGACGACGCAAAATCGCTACCAGTAGTACTGTTATTACTACTACTACCACCACTCGCGGTCGTGTTTTGTTCCATCCTCTCTCTCTCTCTCTTTCAGAGAGCAAAAGTGAACTGCTTTTCCCCAAAGTGAAGTGCTCTTAAAAGAGAGAGAAACTATATGATAAATGAGGACGAAGACATCCGAAGCGACTCGATCGTGATGCTCGGCGAAAGCTTAAAGGACGAAACGCCTTTGCTCGACGTGGCGACGGCGATCGAAAGTGCGGTGTTTCACAACGTCAGTGAAGTTCAGTATAAATCTAAAATCCGATTCTTGTGCGCAAATTTTAAGCGGAACGAAAGCGTGCAAAAGGACGTACTTTCTGGAAGGATACAGCCATACGATGTGCTCCAAATGCACGACGAGGAATTCATGACGGACGAGATGAAAACGAAAGTCGAGCAAATGCGAGTAAAAATGGATAAACGAAAGGAACGGGCGGTGTTTGCGGATGGCATCGAGAGCGAGAGTTATACCTGTCCAGAGTGTAAAGGGCGAAAGACGAAGTTTATACACCTGAGCGACGCGAGGGACGTGAGGAAAGCGGAGACGTGGGGGAACGCTGATGCTGAGAGCAAGGTTTTAGTCGTGTGCATGGAGTGTAAAAACGAGTGGGTGTGTAGTATATTGTAGAGAGAGGGCGGAATATTGTTGTATGTCTAGTAGTATTTAGTCTAGTTGCGTACTATTTACACAAGGTGACGAAATCGTAACCGACGATGAATTTCCCGTCTCTCCGAATCGTCCATCGCATGGCGTCGTCCCAAACGGTCGCGTTTTCCGGTTTGTTTCCGTCTAAGGCTTTCTTCATGAGCTTTTGCCAGAACGCGTCGGCGTCGAGTTTACCGTCGTTTCCGCTCTTCTTTAAGAGTTTCTTGGCGAGCGAAGACCAAGGCGCTTTTTTTGCTTTCCTCTCGTCCTCGTCGTCTTCGGGGACGACGTCGTGGTCGAGCGCGACTTTTGTGCCTTCGAAATCGTGACCGACTTCTTTCCCAGAGCTGCTGAGTCCGAGACCTCTGTGCGAGGATTTCGTCGTCGCGGTGAGGTGCGCCCGTTCGAAGAGTTCGATTTGCTCGTCTTCGGTAAAGCCGAGTTTGTCTTTGTTTTCGTTCATCGCGTCGTTATTACCTGTCGCGTTATACCCGTCGCTGTCTTTCCCGCATCCTTCTTGACAAAACCCAAACGCATGTCCCCACCAATCTCTCGGTTTCGGAGGAAACGTAAACTTTGTCGTCATCATTTCGTCCGAAGGCGAACCTTCTTTGTCGCTCTTTTTACTACCATCACTCTTTTTATTCTTCTTCTCCTTCTTCGACGATTTCTTCTTTTTCCTGTTTCCATCGTCGTCGTCGTCATCTTTCTTCCTAATATCGTCATCATCTACTTTTTTCCTATCATTGCTCGCATCGCTATCTTTCCTATCGTCGTCTGAATCGTGATTCGCTCTCACTTCTTCCAAGCCGCCAAACGCTCCGCCGCCTAAAATCGCGTTCAAATCGTCGTAGCTATACTCCCGCATTTTCTCCCGCTCTCGTTTATGATATCTCCCCGTGTGTCCAACCGCACTCCTCGGTCGTTCCGGAACGTCTTCTTCTGCTTTCTCCTCCTCCTCTTTCTTCCGCTTCTTCTTCTTTTCCTTCTTGTCTTTCTTTTTGTCTCCTCCTCCTCCTTTACTCCCATCCTCGTCATCCTCGTCAAAGTCTTCTTTCTTCGTGTAATCTTCCAGTCCTTTCAAAACGGCATCAAAATTCTTCGCGTTCCTGGTCCAATCCGCGCCGACGACGCCGGTGGTATCTCTCCTGTCCGTCCCTAACCCGCTGTTGTGTTCTCGTCTCGACGCGTGTAAATGTTTCTTCAATCCGCTCTTGTTCGGGCCTAAACCGGTACCTTCTCGCCAGCCTTGCTTTTTGAGGATGCGCATGCCGAACGAGTGGACGTCTATGCCTTGGTATTTTTGATTCTCGATAGATACGGTGGTGGTGGGGGTGGTGGCAGCGGTGGCGGCGGCGGCGTTCGAGAATCCCATTTTGGTTTCTCCCGTTCTGGGGGCGGCGGATTGGAGAAAAGAGAGAGAGAGAGTTGCGACTGAAACCAATACTAAATTCCTTCGCGCGAGGAGGAGAGCGCACAAAACCGCGACTTCCTCGAGCGAGAAAACTTCGAGCGAGTGTCTGTCTGCGATGAAACCTTTTTCCGCCCAAGAAAGGTCCGCGAGTGTTTGCCTTTTTTTATGTCGTGCTTTTCCAAAAAGGAAAGCATTGTTCTAAAATTCGTCTATGCGGCTATAAAATACTATCGACGTTTCTCTATTAAAATCTCTCGACTTTGACTCACGAAAAGAGCGCTCTGAGCTTTGCCTCTGCGTGCAACTCTTCGCTTAGCTTTTCTGTAAAGTCTTGGACGGCGTCTGCGTGTAATCGCGGCTTTTTCTTTGGCATCGCGAAGGATCGCTCGAAGGCGTCCGCGGCGGCGACTTCGGCGCGAACCAGATTCCGAAGCGCGTTTTCTTCGGCGGTTTCTCGATTATCTTCGTCGCGCTCGTCGATGAGAGTATTGTCGTCGTCGTCGTCGTCGTCGTCGTCGTGATGATGGTTATTGATTGTGTGAGGAAATCTTTCTTCTTCTTCGATTTCGCCAGCAGTTGTGGGGAAGTGCAAAGAGATTGATGGATATCCAGCCGACCGCGTTGGAGATAAATACGAGAGAGGACTTTGCCTACGTTTCTTCATAGTACTCCTTCCAATTTCGTTCGTACGTTTCTTACTACTCAAGGAAAGCAACGAGTGCGTATACGCGTCGTCTCGGACGTACGCTTTCACATCAGACGTGCTCGCGTGCAAAGTGAGCGCTCGCGATTCACACAGCGAAAGCGCCGTTCGCACGCAATCAAATCCAGCGCGTTGGAGATGTCGTCTCGCGGCGCCGATGAATTCCGAGTCTTCCAACACTGAAACGTATCGAGATAAGGTTTCAAAAAAGTTTTTGTTGTTTTCCGACGAATCCACCGGCGGTCGCGGAAGTTTTGCCCTTTCGAGTTGGTCGATCAAATACGGCACATCTTTACGCCAAAGCGGATCAGGGACATTCTCAAAGAATATTCTCTTCTCTTCGTTCGCGTACGCGCCCGATAACTCGACGTACGGCCAGAAATCGTTATCTTCCTCGCACGCCTCTCGAATTTTTCTCTTCACGTTATCGATGGCTTCGTTGAAACAATCGACGACGATTTTGAAGTCCGTCAAGGAGGGAGGATTCTCCCCAGCGTCTCGTGCGTTTGAAGAATCTGCCAATACTTTTCGTTCGAAATCGGTCGCGACGGGGGCAAATTCGTGTTCGAGCACTTCCGCGAGCGAAGTTTCCACGCGATTTGGAATACCGGTGAACGCCTTTCCGCATCTTTTGATCTGGTTCTCGAGTTCGCGATTGATTTTTTCAATGAACGCGGCGTCTTTCTTCTCCATCGTAGATTCCTCTCCTCCGGACGCCGCCGCCGAGGAAAAGCGCGCCAACGCATCGTCCACGCGCATAATCAACGCTGACGATGGAACTCCCGCCTCTCTGAACGCTTTTTCGATCAATTTCTTAGATGAACTTGTGCTGTGATCTTTACTTGACGCAGCGATGACTAAAAGTGGTGCATTTCCACGCTTTGTCACGGCGGCGAAACGTTTCAATCGATGCACTTCGTTTCTCGAAATTTCCTTCATTTTCGTTCGCGGATTTTCGTATAAAGACGAGCAATCGAGAACAAAGCAGCCGGCGGAGAGACCGGCGACTTGTTCCTCGTACTTTTGCTCTTCCATTTCTTCGTCTTGTTGCGAACGTGGCGTCCATGATTTACCCGGAATGTCTCTGATAATTATCCAGTGAAACGGCTCTCGCATTGAAAGCTTTGACGCGTACGACGCTAGAACTGTGCCTTCTTCTTCGCTACTTTTGTTCGTTGCCGCCGCGCTTTTGGATAATTTTGCGCGCAACCAAGCCGCGACGGCAACAGCATTTGGTGATCTCGTACCTCTGTGTACAGAAGGAGGTTCGTATTCCGCACCACTACACAGAACTAATTTCCAAATGCGCGTCTGTCTCGCTTCTCCTTTTCCGGGTGCGGCAAACGCGCGAGTGGATTCTAAAATTTTCGGCACATCGAGCGGTCTCGCGAACGAGGAAGAGACGTCAACGAGCGTCGTCGTTTGTATTGCGAGCGCGCGAAAGTACGCTCCATCTTTTTCTTCTCTCTTGCTTCTTGTTTCCGTCGGTATCGACGACTCAACGTTTCTTTTCTTGAGCAAGTTACGCAGATCGTCGTTCGCCGGAGCTTGCTGCTTCTGTTGAGTGTAAAAGGTTGGAGAGGCAAACGTCGAAGGTGACGATGACATCATGGACAAGGCTTTCTCTTTCCTCCTCGTCGCGATTCTCTCGTCTTTTCTTGTTCGCCAACGCCACAAGAACAGTTGTAAAATCGCTTTTCGATTCTTCCGAAATCGGCGCAATCGAATCGCTTCCAATCGTTCTCTCTCTTTGCGTTCTTCCTCGGCTTTCCTTCGCGCCAGTTCAGCTTGACGTCTTGCCTCTTCGCGCCTCTTCCGTTCTTCTTCTAAACGTAACTGTTCAGCTCTTTCAGCTTCCAGACGTATTCGTTCCTTCTCTTGACGCTCGCGCTCCAGCTTTTCTCGATACTCGCGTTCAAGCTTTTCTTCGCGCTCCCGAATCTCTTCCTCGCGTTTCTTCGCCGCTGCTTCCTTCTCGGCGCGCTCTTTCTCAGCTCGCTCCTTTTCGAGATGAATGCGCTCTTCTTCTTGTTTTCGTCTCAATTGTGCTTCTTTTTCTTTGCGTTCTTTTTCTATGCGTTCTTTCTCTTTGCGTTCTGCTTCAGCCTTTGCGCGAGCTTCTTCTTCGCGCTTCGTTGCCTCGAGCGCCAGGCGGGCTTCCTCTGCCTTCTTCGCTTCAATTGCAGCTTTCGCGCGTTTTTGTTCCGCTTCGACTCTTTGGATCTTCTCTCGCAGTTCTTGCGCTTCTTTTTGTTTCTTTGTAAGCTCGGGAAATTGTTGTTGCTGCTGCTGCTGCTGTAACTGCTGCTGCTGCTGCTGCTGCTGTAACTGCTGCTGTTGCCCAACCGGCAGTTGCTCCGTAACCTTACCTTCCGAAGCAATTTCATCGTGTCTAACGATAAACTGTCGATATTTGTGATTGATATTCGTTCTCACGAGGGGCGACTTTTTCGTCTCGAAATCTTCGCTTGGATGCGAAAACGTCGTTGTGCGAAACTCGACACACTTCCCGTCCTCTCGATGCAGAACAACGCTCAGACCGTGATGCAAACACAAGGCCTCCGTTTCCGTTTCGCTTGCACGGAAAATCCGCGCGAGCTCTTTGATTGGGAACGGACCTTTTGCCATGCTCTGGTTGAACCTTTCGAGCGTTTTAGAACGCATTTTGACGAAATACTTGTGCAGAACGCACTTTTGTACGTAATTTGCTTTCTCGACCAACTTGAAAAATTTCGCGCAGTTCACGTCGATGTACGCGCTTCTGCATTCTAAAGCAAAATTGACCAATGCGTGATTTAATATCGCATTTCTGGCCGATCTTAAATCGCCGAGCATTTCATGCGTGGACACGGAATATCTTCCGTGAGAGTCAATGCGCAACAACAGTTGCAACGCAAACATTTCAGCCTCGTGATCGAGCGGTAACGCTTGCTGCTTTGCGCGATGGTCATCGTATATGTGACGCAACGTCGTCAACGTCTTCGTGAGTTGCTCGACGTTCAAATGCGAATTGTGACCGTCAGGAGATATTGCCGTCGCTGCGTCCTCGCATAATTCGTGCTCAGAAATTATCGCGTAGCGGACCATCTGTTGCAAAGCGCTCGCGGCGAACGCGTCGTACATTTGCTGCAAACTTAAATCTTGTCGAACAGAGCGCAAACGATCCCAAAGAAACTTTGATTTTACGACAAACGCTTCGGGTCTTTCATCGAGAATACGCCACAGATGCGTCATTGTTTTCGCCAAACCAAATTTAGTTCTCACCATGTCTGGTTGTACGCCGTCTACAATGCGCGTGTACTTTTTGCAACACAAACCGACGGACGTTTTATTTCTATTCGATCCATCCACGCGCTCGAAAAGTTCCAAGTCGCCTTCTTCGCTCCGTCGTTGAAGCTCGGATGTTGGACACATTTCGTTACACGTGCCCGTGATGTGCCTTTCAGACGTCGCTTTGTGTAAGTCATCCCCGAAATCGTCAATCGCGGAAGCCGTCATCTTCATCTGTTGCTTTGGAGGTGGCGTTTTCCCAAAAAGAGACGATCCTTGCATGCCGCCACCGAAAGGTGCAGTCTTCGGTAAGGGAGGTGCGGATGCTTTTGTGCCTCCGCCGCTAAGGAAAGGGGAAAATGAAGGCGTTGCAGTAGCAGCCGGTGCTATTCCAGTAGCAGCAAGACCACCACCATCACCACCAATCTGTGTCCGGGGCGTTGGAATTTTCAATCCCGACGCCGTCGTTTTCACGTCGTTAAAGCTTCCGCCACCCATTAATCCTCCTCCGAAAGTGGATTGGTTCTGTGTTTGCGCTTCCTTCTTCTCTCCTCCTAGTTTCGTAGCGGCTGCGTTTCCACCACCGAATGGTGACGACAAAGACGGAGCGAACGGAGACGGCATTGCCGTCGCGGGAGCAAATGGAGACGCGTTCACGTTCAAATTTTGCTGAGCCAGTTTCGACGCCGGCGCGCCAAAGAGTCCACTCGTATTCGCATTCGCACCTCCACTTCCGAACGGATTGCTGTTTGTATTAGCAGGAACAGATGACGGTATCGAGCTAAACGGCGATGGATTTGCGGCGAACGGCGAGTTATTGTTCGCAGTAGTCGTAGCAGGTCCGCTTCCTCCCCCAAATGTGGATCCAAGACCGCCGCTTCCACCACCAAAAGGCGTAGTACTAGCAGCGGCAGTAGTGGTAGTATTTCCAAACGGACTATTGGTGTTGTTATTCGCATTCTGCATATTCAACGATCCAAATCCGCCGGCTCCTCCTCCACCCGTCGTTCCAAACCCTCCTCCAAACGGAGACGCTGGCACCGCTCCCGCAGTCGTCGTCGTCGTCGCGACGGGAATACCGAAACCGGAACTCGCGCTTCCAAAACCAGTCGCGGTACCTCCACCGCCGCTACCACCAAAAGGACTGTTGTTCGCATTCACACTCGCAGAAGCCCCAAACGGAGACGACAAAGAAGGTGCATTAAATCCTCCGCCTATTCCTATTCCTATTCCTGGCTGCTGCTGCTGCTGCTGTTGTTGAGGTTGTTGATTGAAACCACCAAAAGGACTGCTGTTGAAACCTCCACCTCCCGCCGCCGTCGTCGTCGACGTCGTCGCGTTGTTCGTGTTGTTATTCGCGGGGGTCGTTGCGATCCCAAACGGAGAAGGAGCGTTCGCGTTCTGTTGTTGATTGTTTTGATTGAATCCACCGAATTGATTCCATTGCGAGTTGGTGTTATTACTAGTACTCGTATTGTTATTACTCGTATTATTATTCGTGTCAGTGCCTCCCCACATGATGCTGGTTTTTCACTCTCTCTCTCTCTCTATCTCTCGCGTCTCATCGTGGTGACGCGATTAAAGTCTCTCTCGTCGCTTTTGATGATGCGCGCTTTCTTTGCGCGCGTGAAAGTGCCGAAAAGAAAGAAAACTTTTCAAACCATTCCAACGGGGAAAAGTCTTCATTTGAAAGCATCATCATCATCATCTTCATCAAAAGCGTGATGATGTCGTCCTTCTCTCTACCGACGACGACGACGAGGACGAGGATTACGATTAAGAGCACGAGAAAAACGACGACGACGAGGCAAAACGCGGGAGGAAGAGGAGGAAAAGGAGGATGGAAACGAGTGATTTTGGTGAAAGCTTCCTCCTCGTTCGGGGAAGAAGATGTCGATGGAATAAACAAAGACTCCTCCTCCTCCTCCTCCTCCTCCTCCTATCGCCAACCGTCGAACCAATCGCTGGGCGCGTCCAGTCGACTCGAATCCGTGCACAAGAAACCTCTATTTACGCTCGGCGTATTCGCGGACGCGCAATACGCGGATAAAGAGAACGGCACGTACGGCACACGGAATAAATATTTCCGAGACGCGAAGGAGAGACTGAAAAACTGCTTGAACGAGTTTAGCGAAAACGCGCACGCGCTCGCGTGCGTGATTAATTTGGGAGATTTGTACGACGGGTACAACGAGGATAGCGCCGAGAACTTATATTTCCGAGATGCGTCGAGTTGGTCCGAAGAGGTGAAAGCGAGGAACGTGAAAGAGTTTAACGAGATGGTTGAGATTACGGAGAAGAGTTTAACGAAAGATTTGAAACTGGTGTCGGTGCTCGGGAATCACGACATGGCGGTCACCAGAGAGGTGTTTAAACAGAAAATGAACTTCGGAGAGGATGATTATTATAAAGTAGAATTACCCCGGAATTGGGTTTTGCTTTGTTTAGATACCACCGATATGAATCCGAGGTATGTGGACGAGAACAGCGAGGCGTGGAAAGAAGGACACGCGTGGCTCGCGTCCAAGACGGAGGAGTTTAAGAAAAGAAACGCAAAGCCGTGGTCGGGTGGTATTGCGAGTGTACAATTTAATTGGTTGAAGGAGCAAGTCGACTTAGCCGAAAAGGAAGGGAAAAAAGTCATCGTGTGTTCGCACAACGCATTAGCGCCCGGTTCTGCGAGAGAAGGCATGGTCGCTTGGAACGCGGACGTGATTAGTAGTTATTTTGAATCCAAGTCGGAAACGGTGAAAGTCTGTGTAGCAGGTCACGACCACCCTGGGGGGTACATACAAAGAGGTAACGTGCATTATGTAACAATAGAGGCAATGTTAGAAGCTGACTGCGGAACGTCGTATGGGTACCTCGAAGTGTACGAGCACGAGTGCATCTTACGAGGCGTCGGCGCTTGTAAATCTCGAAGAATGCGCACTTCCGAATGGGGCAGGTTCACCGGCATCGCCAATTTCGGCATGTTAACTGGAGATATCGATGTTATTGATTCTAATGACCCGGAAGAGGAGAAATTAGCGGATTGGATAAACGACCAACTTCGGACGCCATCCTCCGCGTCGTTCTCCTCGGACGACTCGGACGACTTCATTATTAGACGATGATAGTATAATGTATAAAAAGGCGATAGACGATAGATAGTAAATGTATAATAAATGAA
>Ga0182093_1140053_pt1 | contig 12461 bp, 11 predicted proteins | sample 041ome_21_FD_127776 | JGI IMG/M metagenome (GOLD analysis project Ga0182093, IMG submission 127776) | Metatranscriptome of coastal salt marsh microbial communities from the Groves Creek Marsh, Georgia, USA - 041411BS metaT (Metagenome... | ecosystem: Environmental > Aquatic > Marine > Intertidal...
CGGCGCGCGGTGAGTAGCGACCCGGTGAGAGATCCCACGCTGGTGGCGGCCATCACCCAGCCAAACCATCGCGGGTCATTCCACAGCTCATCGGCCATACGCGGCAGCGAGACGTTGTGGTTGTATCCGAACGTTGACACCACGGTGAAGGCGATGAACACCGGCCCGATCAACGACGACGAGCGGATGAACCCGATGGCCTCACGAATCGGACGACCACCGGCAGCGGCACGCGGCACCGCGTGCACCCGCGACCCATCCACAGCAACGATCGACCAGATGATGGCCACCGACGTCGCGGCGTTGATCATGAACAACCATCCAGCGCCGAACGGACCGATTGCGATCGCCGCGATCGCGGGGCCGAACACCCGCGACCCGGTCATCGTGGCGGTGTTCAACGCCATCACATTCGACAACTCGTCAGGATCGGCCAACTGGGTCACGAACCCCCGTCGCGCCGGGTTATCAATGGCCGACACCACGCCGAGCACCACCGTCAGGGCATAGATCACTCCGACGTTCAACACCCCCGCCAGATGCGCACCAGCGAGCCCGAGGGCCTGCACCGCGAGCGCGCTCTGGGTCCACAACACGATGCGGCGCCGATCGAACCGATCGGCGAATGCGCCGGCATGTGCGCCCAACAGCAACAGCGGGCCGAACTGCAGTGCGGTGAGAATCCCGATAGCTGTCGTCGATGCCGTCAGGTCATCAAGCACGATGGCAACCGCGGTGAACTGGGTCCACGCGCCCACCTGCGACACCGCCAGCCCGCCAAGGAACAGGCGCACATTGCGATGCCGCAAGGACCGAAACGTGGACGAGTTGGCGAAGCGACCGGTGGTCGCTGTCTCCGCCATCGCTCAGTCGTCCAATTTGAGAGCCGAAATGAAGACATCGCCGGGCACCTCAACGCGCCCGATCGCCTTCATCTTCTTCTTGCCCTCTTTCTGCTTCTCGAGGAGTTTGCGCTTCCGAGTGATGTCGCCGCCGTAGCACTTGGCAAGCACATCTTTGCGCTTGGCCTTGACGGTCTCTCGGGCGATGACCTTGCCGCCGATTGCGGCCTGAATCGGCACGTCGAACATCTGCCGGGGAATCAACTCACGCAACTTCTCGCACATCCGCCGGCCGTACGACTCGGCGTTGTCGCGATGCACAATCGTCGAGAAGGCATCGGCGGGCAATCCATTCAGCAACAGATCAACGCGCACCAGGTTCGCCTCGCGATACCCGATCAGTTCATAGTCGAGGCTCGCATAGCCTTGACTGCGGCTTTTCAACTGGTCGAAGAAGTCGACAACCACTTCGGCAAGGGGCACCTCGTAGACCAACTCCACCCGTTCGGGCGAGAGGTACTCCATTCGCTGCATCACCCCGCGGCGGCTCTGGCAGAGATCCATCAGTGTGCCGGTGTAGGCCGTTGGCGTGATGAGCGACACCTTGAAGACCGGTTCAGCGATGGACGAAATCTGCTGCACTGGCGGCAACTCGGCAGGATTCTCAACGCTGATGTCCACACCATCGGTGCACGACACGCGGTACTCCACCGATGGCGCAGTGGCGATCAGCGACAACCCGAATTCGCGCTCGAGTCGTTCTTTCACGATCTCCATGTGCAACAGACCCAGGAACCCACATCGGAAACCAAACCCCAGCGCACCCGAACTCTCGGGCTGGTACGTGATCGAGGCATCGTTGAGTTTCAACTTGCCGAGCGATTCCCGCAGGGCCTCGAAATCGTCTCCATCGATCGGAAACAGGCCGGAGAACACCATCGGTTTTGGGTCGCGATAACCCGGCAATGCCGCGGTTGCGCCGCGCGATGAGGTGGTGACGGTCTCACCCGAACGTGCATCACCCACATCTTTGATGCCAGCGATGAGATAGCCCACCTCACCCGGGCCCAGTTCTGACACCGGTGTAGTTGCAGGCGTGCGCACCCCGATCTCGATGCCGTCGTGGGACGCCCCGGCCTGCATGAACTGCAACTGCGAGCCTGACGTTAGACGGCCGTTCATCACCCGCACCGACGACACCACTCCTCGATACTGATCGAACTGCGAATCGAAGATCAGGGCTTGCAGCGCGGCGTCAGCTTCGCCGGTGGGGGCCGGGATGCGTTCCACAATCGCGTCGAGAAGATCCGGAACTCCTTCGCCCGATTTGGCCGAGATCCGGAGAATCTCGGAGGAGGGAATGCCGAGAACGGTCTCGATCTCAGCGGCGTACCGATCTGGGTCGGCTGCCGGAAGGTCGATCTTGTTCAAACACGCAACGATCTCGAGGTCGTGTTCCAACGCGAGATAGCAGTTCGCGAGGGTTTGAGCCTCAATGCCCTGTGCTGCATCGACGACCAGCACCACACCCTCACAGGCGGCGAGCGACCGCGACACCTCGTACCCGAAGTCGACGTGGCCGGGTGTGTCGATGAGATGGAACACGTGGCCTTGCCACTCCACGCGGACGTTTTGCGCCTTAATGGTGATGCCGCGTTCGCGTTCTAAGTCCATCGAGTCGAGGTACTGCGCGCGCATGTCGCGGGCCTGCACCGCACCGGTGATTTCCAAGATGCGATCCGACAGGGTGGACTTGCCGTGATCGATATGGGCAATGATCGAGAAATTCCGAATCCGGTCAAGCCCGGACGGCGCAGAGGAGGGGGCCATGGCAGCCCCAACGCTACCGCTCGGGCGTTGGGAGTGCTGTGGCGACGCCGATAGTCTCGCCATGCCGTGTGATGACGTTCGAACACACGCCCTGACGACGCCTGGAGACATCGTGGCAAACATCAAGAGCCAGAAGAAGCGAAACATCACCAACGCCAAGCGAGCCGAGCGCAACCGCGCCGTGCGCAGCGAACTGAAGACGCGTGTCAAGGCTGCTCGTTCCGCCGACAGCGCCGATTCCGACGAGGTGCGCGCCGCCATCAGCCGCATCGATCGTGCCGCCGCCAAGGGTGTCATTCATGCGAACACCGCCGCGCGCAAAAAGGCGCGGTTGATGAAGTCACTGCAGTCGTCGTGACGCTCAGGCCCGTAGCCGACTGAGCCGGGCCACGAGCACCTCCATCACCACCGCCTCATCGAGGCCGGTCTCACCTCGCAGATTCCGATCGGCTATCGCCAACAAGTCGATCGCTCGCCGCACCGCAGCAGCATCCAACGATCGATGCCGCTGCCACAGTTTCTTGGCCGGGAATCCCGATTTCACACCGGCGATCGCCGCCGCCGACTCCGCGTCGCCCGCTCCCGAACCGTCGAGACGCATCACGCTGGCGTAGTGGCCGTGCAGGGTCGCCATGATCTGCAGTGGGTGCCGCCCGCCGCCATGCATCATGCGATGTAACAGTCGGATGGCGTCGGCGGTACGTGCTGCGTCGATGGCGTCGGTCAGTTCCCACGGTGGCACCCCACCACCACCGTCGAGGAGCGGTTCGATCTCATCGACTTTCACCCGTGCGCGACCCTCATGGGTGGCGGCAATCGTGGTGAGCACCCCTTCCAGCGACGACACCTCGTCGCCCATCCAGTCCTGCAGGCGGGCCACAGCGCGATCGTCGAGATCGATGCCGTGCATGGTGGCGCGTTCACGGATCCACGCCGTGCGGTCTTTCGCCCGCGGCGCCACCGTGGTGGATCGCACCGCTCCCCCCGCTGCCTTGACCGCGTCGACACCCTTTTTCGGGAAGGTGCCACCATCACCGACCAGTACCAGATCGGTGGTCTCAAGAGGATCGGCAAGGTAGGCCAGCAACGGGTCAAGGTCGGCAACGACAAAGCGCCCCATACCGCGAGCGACCACCACCCGGCGTTCAGTGAACATCGGCAGGGTCTGAGCCGCGTCGACAACTGCGCGCAGTTCATATTCCGCACCATCGAACTCATCGACCATCAACGACCGGTCGCCGTCGCCAACCAGGCGATGCACAAGGTCGTGCACCGCGTCGCGCAGCACCGACTCATCATCACCGGACAACAGATGGATGCTCATCGGTTCTTCTGCGCTTCCATGCCGCCCCCGTTCCTAGCACCACTGCACACGTGGCGACCACCATCACCGGCGACACCCACACCGGTGCCGTGCGCGGCTCTGCTGCTGCGGCAACCCGCGCCACCGCATCCACCCAGCGCACCCCGTAGGCCAACGGCCACATCATCACCGGTGCGAGTGGCGGGACAATCGCGGCGCACACCACCGCCGGCAAACCGAGCAGCATCACCGCGCCCGCGACCGGTACTGCCAAAAGATTCGCCGGGGTTGCCCACACCGGCATACGACCGAACACCGCCAACATGGGCACCATCACGCCTATTTGGGCACCGAGGGTGATGAGAAGTGCCGACATCAGCCGTGACGACACGCCGTGGAACCGGATAACTGCCGCAGCCGCGATCACCCCGGCGGTTGCGCCCACCGACAACCACAAACCTACCGACGACACGATCAACGGGTCGAGGAGCACCACCGCAACCACCGCCCATGCGAGCAGGCGCAGAGGCGACCCACCACGGCCCAGCAGCGTGCGTGTCAGCACCCCGATGCCCATCACTGCAGCGCGCAGAATCGACGGTTCGAATCTGGTGATCGCCGCAAACCACGCGATGAGACCGACACTCAGCACCCACCGCACGCGCGGGCCGCACAGCATCAGCATCGGCGCCGCTCCGGCGAGGAGCAGCGTCAGGTTTTGACCGGACACTGCGGTGAGATGCGACAGGCCACTCGCGCGAAATCGCGCCGTCATCTCTGGTGACTGCCGACGATCATCACCGATCACCAAGCCGGCAAACAGAGCCGCGTTATCGGGGGCCATGGTGGTGCTCGCCGTGGTGGCCACGAGTTCGCGCACCCTATTGACCGAACGCTCGAGCGCGGAACCATCACGAACATCCGCGATATACGTCGGGATGAACTCGGCGGTGACTCCTTCGTAGCGCACCCGGGCGGCGCGGTCATGTTCGAGGGCAACCGATCTCCCCGCCATCAGCACGCGGTCGCCCACGGCCAGTGGCGCAACGCGGGTCTGGTCCGAAGGTGTGCGCAACCACATCTCGTGGCGTATCCCGTCGAATGCCACCAGCATGCGGGTCGAACCGCCGAGCCGACGCGGATCGTCCACTACCCGCACCCATGTGGTGACATCACCCGCGGGCATGACGTCCAAGGTGTTGGCGGCGGTGTCGGCGCGCCACCAGGTCATCACCATCGCGGCAGCGATGACACACAGCGCAAGGGCACGCGCTGGTTGTGGTGATACCGCGATCGCCACGACAACCGCGATGGCACAGGCGATGAACCACATGCCGATGGCGCCACCTGGCCAGACGACCATCGATACCGCAACCGCAGTCGCCACCACGGCCGGATCGACAAGGCGCCACCGATGGGAGTCGGCGGCGACGTAGTGTTCGCTGCATCGACGCCGTCTCAACACCTCATCCCCCGTTGCCCGAGGGCATGCGCTGGTACCGCCATCGACTGCTGCGCCGCGGCCCGGTGTGGGCACTCGTCCCACCGCTCGTGATCGGTCTGATCGGATTGATTGCACTGGCCGTGGGATCCGGACCGATTGCCGCCGTCATCGGGGTGATGGGCACCGTGTGGGCGGCTCCTGGCCTGTTGGCTGTTGGCGCCCCGATCGGTGATGCGGCGGTGTACCCCTTTGCTGTGCTGGGTAGCGCGGTTGGCTGGGCGATGCTCGCTGCGATCGCGGCGCGGCGTGCGGTGCGGTCGCCGGTTGCCGACTGGTGGGATTTCTGGCGTGAAATGACCGCTGTGTACATCGCGGTGCTCGCTGGCGCCGGCGTCGGTGTGGCCATCGCCGCTTGGCGTCTCGGCGGCAACCTGCTGTAGCGGATCACGGCACGACCAGGGGCCGCAGTCGTTCGAGGGTTGCCGGCCCGATGCCGGGCACTCGATCAAGGTCATCGACGTCGATGAAGGGGCCCGCGGTGTCGCGCTCGGTGATAATCGCCAGCGCCGTGGCCGGGCCGACCCCAGGCAGTGTTTCCAGCAGCACAGCATCGGCAGTGTTGAGACGTACCGGCCCGCTTACACCGCTGGAGGTGTCGATGGGCAGGGGTTCTCCCACGATCGGCACGATCACGGCAGCACCATCGGTGAGGGTGAGTGCCAGATTCATCCGCGACAAGTCCGCATCGGCGGTGAGTCCGCCCACCGCCTGCACTGCGTCAACCACCCGAGCGCCCTCGGTGAGGATCACCACGCCGGCACGCTGCACCGCACCGGCGACATGCACCACGATGTCGGCGTTCACGTCGGCGGGTGGTGCAGGGGACGTGTCGGTGATGAAGGGCATCAATGCCTCCGGTGGTGGTGGCTCGGGCCGAACCGCCCACCAACCAACGCTCAGCACGACCACGACACAGATGCCCACCATCACCACGCGTGCACGGCCGTGCAACACCATCTGGTCGGCCACCGTGGCGCGCAGCATCAGGCGTAGACGGTCGATGATTCCGGGTAGCGGTCGTTGCGGTGCCGCCCGACCGGTGTCGACATCACCATCATCACGGCGGTCGGCGCCATCGGGCTCGGTCACCGCGGATACAACGCCATCGACATCGCGTGTGCCCACATGCCACTCCCATCGGTTGTTCCTTGGGAAGGTCGGGGCGAGGACCCTAGGGCCCGATGTGGCTCAGAAGAGCGTGGCGGTCAACCGTTTGCGCCATGCGGCGGTGCGTGGGTCATCCGGACCCATCAGTTCGAGGATGTCAACGAACTTCTGTCGGGCGTCGTCGTCGTCTTTCACCGTCGCGAGCAACGCCTCCAGTTGCGCGTCATAGTCGTCAACCGGTGCACCACCGGCCGATGCGAGTCGCGCCGCCGCCGCAATACGACGAGCATCATCGCTGCCGGGCACTCGTTCCAGCAGCGCCAGAGCCTCATCGTTCTCGCCACGACCGACCAACAGCTCCGCGAGAGCAACGACGAGGCGCTCATTCGCCGGTTCAGCCTCCAGGGCGGCGCGCATACCCAGTTCGTCACCGGACTCGATAACGAGGGTCACGGGGTCGTCGGCCACAGCGCCACTGCCCGGCGCCAAGCGGTCGACGAAGGCCTGCACCTCATGCTCGGGAACAGCACCCATGAACCCGTCCACCACCTGGCCACCGCTCACCGCATACACCGCTGGGATCGACTGCACCTGGAATGCGCGCGCAATCGCTGGGTTCTCATCGACGTTGACTTTGGCGAGCACCACGCGGCCCTCGGTTGCGGCGATCACCTTCTCGAGGATCGGACCCAATGTGGTACACGGCCCACACCACGTCGCCCACAGGTCGACAACCACCGGTGTGGTCTGCGAGCGATTGATCACTTCTGATTCGAACTCGGCATCGGTGACATCAATCACCGATGCACCACCGGACGAGGCGAGAGGTCCCAAATCGGTCATGGCCCCACCCTACCGATGACCCCGCCAGTGCCCGACGAGGTTCGCTCGTGCCCCGCCTGCATCGACATCGTCGCTACCCTGAACCGTGTGAGGCCAACCCCCCATGCCAACCCTGCACGACGTATCCGGTGGGTGCAATGTCGTCGCTGAGTTGGCTGAGCGCCCCGCGACCGCTCACCGACCCGGTGCTGATCATCGACCTCACCGGCTGGATCGATGCAGGCGGGGCTGCACGCACCGCCACCGAGGCGCTCATTGCCGACTGCGAGGCCGATGTGGTGGCGGTCTTCGATGACGACACATACATCGACTTTCGCGCCCGGCGACCGATGATGCGCCTCGTCGGTGGGGTGAACACCCATCTCGATTGGGACCAGATCACGGTCTCGATCGGCCGTGATCTTGCCGGTCACGATGTCGTGGTCATCCATGGACCCGAGCCCGATATGGCATGGCGCCAGTTCATCCGCGAGGTCGGCGACCTGGCTCGACGGTTGGGGGTGGCGTCGATGGCTCACCTCGGCGCCTACCCGTTTGCGACACCACACACCAGACCTGCCCGACTGTCGATCACCACGCCATCGCACGACATCGTGGCACGCCTGCCGTTCCTGCGTTCTGACCTCACCGTGCCCGCCGGTGTGTGCGCAGCACTCGAACACGAAATGCACGATCACGGCATTCCCGCAGTGGGCATCTGGGCGCAGGTTCCCCAATACCTCGCCAGCGTGGAGTACCCCGCTGCCGCAGTGGCACTTCTCGATGGTCTTCGCACGGCCGTCGACATCGTGGTGGATGCCACCGACCTACGTGCCGCCGCCATCGCCCAAGCCAGTCGCTTCGATGCACTAGTCGCCCGCAACGACGAACATGAACAGATGGTGCGTCGCCTTGAAATCGCCCACGACTCCGGTGTCGACACCATGGGTCAGATCGCCCAACCCGATGCCGAACTCGGTGAAATGAGTGCCGATGAACTGGGCGCCGAGGTCGAACGGTTCCTGCGCGATCAGGACTGACCACGCACGCCCACACACAGCGCCTCCGGTAATGGTGACGTTGTTACCGGCGGGTACGGTCGGTGCATGAAGATTGACGGTGGCATTGCTGGAGGAATCGCGGGAGCGGCGGCGTCGGCCGCGGAACTAGAAGCCGCTGGCTACGACGGCGCATGGACCGCCGAGACCGCACACGACCCATTCCTTCCCCTGGTGCAAGCGGCTGCAGCGACCGAACACCTCGAAATCGGCACGTCGATCGCTGTGGCATTCGCCCGCAATCCCATGCTGTTGGCCAACATCGGGTGGGACCTGCAGGCATTCTCCAAGGGCCGTTTCGTCATGGGTCTCGGCAGCCAGATCAAGCCGCACATCACAAAGCGATTCTCCATGGAGTGGAGCCACCCGGCGGCGCGGATGCGCGAGATGGTGCAGGCGATACGCGCGATCTGGGACACCTGGCTGACCGGTTCGAAATTGGAGTTCCGCGGCGACTTCTACACCCACACGCTCATGACGCCGTTCTTCACGCCCGATGCCGCTGACCTCGAGGGCTTCGGGCCACCCAAGATCCTCCTCGCCGCCGTGGGCGACATGATGACCAAGGTCGCCGGAGAAACCTGCGACGGCATCATCGTCCACGGGTTCACCACCGAGAAATACATGCGTGAGGTCACCATGCCCGCTATCGAGGCCGGTCGTGCCGCCGCCGGCAAGACCATGGAGGGGTTCGAGGTGTCGGGCCCGTTGTTTGTCGTCACCGGCAACAACGAAAAGGAAATGGCCGCCGCTGCCGCCGGCACGCGCCAGCAGATCGCCTTCTACGGCTCCACCCCGGCCTATCGGGGCGTCCTTGAATGCCACGGCTGGGGCGACATGCAAGACGAACTCAACCGCCTCTCGAAGGCCGGCGAGTGGGTGAAAATGGGTGAGGTCATCGACGATGAGGTGCTCAACACCTTCGCCGTCGTGGGTGAGCCAGAACAGATCGGTGCCGAACTGAACCGTCGCTACAGCGACCTTGTCGATCGACTGTCGTTTTACGCCCCCTACAAGAGCGACCCCGACCGGTGGGCGCCGGTCATGGCCGAACTACGCGGATAACCGAACAGAGCGGCCACCGGCCATCACCTCAACTGCCCCGCAGGAACACGACGGCGTCGACGGTGATCCGCGTGATCACTCCTGCACGGGTGCGACGCGCCCAGGTCTGACCTGGCTGAGCGACACCGCGAAACCTCAACGAGTCCCGGAGGCCACTCCGCGTAGCCAGCGGCGGGCGTTCTCGCCAAGAGCATCAGAGGCGTAGCCGCCTTCTTGCAGGACCACCGTCGGGCATCCCATCTCGGCAACGAGCGCACCGCAGCGTTCCAAACCGTCCGCGGTCAGGGCGAGATCGCTGATGGGATCCTCAACGAAGGTGTCCAAGCCAAGCGACACCACGACGGCATCAACCGCTGCAGCGTCGATGGCCTCCAACGCGCTCGACAGCGCGGACACATAGGCGTCGTCATCGCATCCTGCGGCCAGCGGCAGGTTCAATGTGGCGCCCGCTCCCCGCCCAGTGCCGGTTTCATCGCGATGACCGGTGAGGTAGGGGTACGCCCGTTCGGGGTCGCCATGCAACGAGACGAACACGACATCGTCGCGGTCATAGAAGATCTGCTGAGTCCCGTTGCCGTGGTGATAGTCCACATCGAGCACCGCAACCCGCGACAGACCGGCATCGCGAAGATGCTGGGCGGTAATGGCCGCATTGTTGAAGAAGCAGTAGCCCCCGTACAACGCCGATCCGGCGTGGTGCCCTGGCGGACGACACAGCCCATACGCCACACGGTCACCGTCCAACACCGCATCGGCGGCGGTCAGAGCCACATCCACCGATGAGCGCGCCGCGTCGTAGGTGCCCTGGGTGAGCGGGGTGGTCGTCTCGAAACACCACCAGCCGAGTTCCATCGATATCGACCGTGGCCGAACCGCTGGCCCCATCTTGTCGCGCAGCCCCGCCATGGAGAACACGTCAGGGATCACGTCGTGGGTCGGCCCGTGCGCCTCTTGAAAGCGTTCCCATGCGGTCGCGAGGAACTCGACAAGGCCCGGGTCGTGCACTGCGGTAATCGGCGCCATGCCGTGATCGTCGGGCGCGATGAACTTGAACAGGTCATCGGCGGACAGAACCTCACGGATCGACTCTGCTCGACCCGGATGCTCGAAGGGCGGCTGGAAGCGTGAATCTTCCAGTTCGGCTTCGGGGTGGTGCGCGCGGTGCCGCAGGGTGTAGACCACCTTCACAGCGACAGTGTCGCAGACCAACGACCGTTCGACACCCGGAGGCCCCATGACCCGACTCGGCTACACCATTCCGTCGTTCAACTATCCGGGTTCCGGCCCCGATCAGATCTTCTCCCACGTCGCCCGCCAGGTCGCCGAGGCCGAGCGTTCAGGGTTCGACACCGTGATGGTGATGGATCACGTGTACCAACTACCGATGCACGGCCCGCCCGACATGTACATGCTCGAGTGCTACACGATGCTGGCCGCAATGGCTCGTGAGACCTCGCGGGTGCGTGTGGGTGCACTCGTCACGGGCAACACCTACCGCAACCCGGCGATGCTCGCCAAGATCGTCACCACGTTGGACATCGTGTCGGAAGGTCGCGCACAACTGGGCATCGGTGCCGGCTGGTTCGAACTCGAACACTCGGCCTACGGATTCGAATTCGGTACGTTCACCGACCGTTTCGAGCGTCTCGATGAGGCCCTGCAGATCATCTGTCCGATGTTGCGTGGCGAACGCGCAACGCTTGACGGCAAGTGGTACTCGGTGCACGACGCCATGAACGAACCACCGCCGATCAGCAACATCCCACTGATGATCGGCGGGTCGGGCGAGCGCAAAACCCTGCGGATGGTCGCCGACTACGCCACCGATTCAAACCTGATCTGCGCCCCCGACGAGGTAGGGCGCAAGCTGGCCGCTCTCGATGAACACTGCGGCCGCGCTCATCGCGACCGCTCCGAGATCACCGTCACGCGTCAACAAGCGGTGTGCGTCGCGCCGACCTATGACGAAGCCGTCGCCGAACTCGAGGCGATGATCGTCGAGCGCGGCCTGAGTGGCGCCGATGCCGACGCCGCACGGGCGCGGGTGATCGTCGGTGACCCGGACACGGTCGGAGAGGCCATGAGCGCCCAGATGGAACTCGGCATTGACGGGTTCACGGTGAGCGCCAGCGCGAACTGCCATATCCCCGGCCGTGTGGAGCTGACGGGTCACACACTGGCGCGCGTGGTCGGCATCTGATCTCGGCCGGATACCAGCCTGAGATATCTCGCTGGGCGCCCGCGTACCGCTCAGTCGATGAGGGCGAGTTCCTCCAGCATGTACAACTCGCGACACTTGGCGCGCTGCAATTTGCCCGAGGAGGTTTTGGGCAGCGTGCCGGGTTGCACCAACATCACATCGCGTGGCGGTAACCCGCAGACATCGAGCGTGCGGTGGTGCACCGCGTCGCGGACATCGTCGGGCGATTCGGTGCGCACCTCAGCCACCACCACCACGGTCTCTTTGCCTTTGTAGCCGTCAACACCGAACGCGATCACATTGCCGGCGCGCACCCCGTCGAGTCCACCAACCGCGCGCTCAATGTCTTCGGGGAACACGTTGCGGCCGCCGACGATAATCACGTCCTTGATGCGACCGCACAGCACCAGCTCCCCATCGAGCAGGTAGGCAAGGTCACCGGTGCGCAACCAGTCGTCGTGGAACAACGCCGCCGTCGCGTCCTCGCGCTTGTAGTAGCCCGGCGTGACCGATGTGCCGCGCAACCACAACTCGCCCACATGACGCTCGGGCACCTCGTCGCCGGTGTCGGGGTCGACCACGCGCATCTCGAGGCCCGGCACCGCCGTGCCCAGCAACGGCAGGCGACGTGCGCGCACCGCAAGATCGTCAGGGTCGGTGATCTCCATCGGTTTGGCCACCCGCGACCGCTCCAGCACTTCACGATCAACCGTGTCGCATCGCAGGCCAG
>Ga0182093_1105828_pt1 | contig 12458 bp, 6 predicted proteins | sample 041ome_21_FD_127776 | JGI IMG/M metagenome (GOLD analysis project Ga0182093, IMG submission 127776) | Metatranscriptome of coastal salt marsh microbial communities from the Groves Creek Marsh, Georgia, USA - 041411BS metaT (Metagenome... | ecosystem: Environmental > Aquatic > Marine > Intertidal...
CGCGTTCGTCTTCTTCTCCTCGTCGCGACGACATCATCACTAATCGCTTTTTTTTCTTCCCCACCAACGCGTAGCATCATCTCATCGGACAAAACGAAGCCGCTCCTCCGCGCGATGCCGTTGCTTCTTCCTCGTCTCGACGACGAAGACGAAGAACACAACGCGCTCAGAAGAGCTCTGCCGCTCGTCGCGGTGCCTAGCGCGAGTGACATTTCTGTTGCGCGTGTATTTTTATGGCGCGTGTTTCTCTCTTATCCCTTCTTTTTTTTTTTTTCGATTTTCCCGAGAAAAAACAACGTCTTTTTTTTTGAGATGAGAAAAAAAAAAATCTCGAGAGAGAATTGAAAAATACTCGTGTTTTTACTGTCATTGAGATGTCGCGCTCTTCTTCTTCTTCTTCTTCTTCTTCGTCTTCGTCTTCGTCGTCGTCGTCGGAGAGCGAAGAGGACGAGGCGGAGGCGCTGGTGAAAGCCGCGGTGGCGGCGACGGCGAAGGTTTTTTATTATGTTTATTTATTTATTCTTTCTTTCTTTCTTCCTCGAGGTTTTATTATTACTTCTCTGATCTCGACTCTGACTCATTTCTCTTTCTTCTCGTCGGGGTAAAAACCAGCTCGAAACGCTCTTGAGCGCGGAGTCTCGACCGTTCACGTGGTACCAGTGCAGGAATTTGTGGTCGAGGAAGTTGAACGCCATCACGGCGCGCTCGTCTTTGGCGTGCTTCTCTGAGGCTTTGCGGGATGTCGAGGCAAGTATTTCAGTAGAATTTCAAAGCAGATGGTGGATAGAAAATCGAAGGAGGAGGTGGTTAGAACACATTAATAACGTTCAAGATCGAAGAGAAGGGGACGTCGGTGGTGATGATACTTGTGGCGATTTATATTGGTTGTACGCGATGTTGGCGATGTTGTTGGAGTTGGAATCGTCGATCGAGGAAGCCGCTTTTCAAAGCGGCCAACGCGAAAGAAGGAGATGGAGGAGAGAGTGTGAATATTTGGAGGAAGCGGTGAGAGAGAGCATTGGGTTAGAAGCAGCTCCGCACAGAATTTTAATGGGCAGAGAAAGAGAACAAGTAAGAAGCGCGACGTTTGACCGTGAAAATGGTGTTACCGACGAAGACGAACCAAACGCGGCGCTCGCGTCGGAGAATACTTTTTTGAGCAGCGGCGACGAGGACGAAGAAGACGAGGACGAAGAAGACGAAGAAGAAGAAGAGGAAGGAGAACGCATGCGAAGATTACAACGACAACACCACTCGATCGTCATAAGCACAAACTCGGAGCGCTCTTCCGAAGAAAGGTCTGGGTTACACCCGGTTTCGTTTCGAGTTGAACGGAGAGAAAGCGTGCCGCTTCGCGTGGTCGAAGTTGAAGAGCATGAAGCCGACGAAGCCGAAGAGTTGTTCTCGAGTCGTCGTCATCAAACCGTCGTCGGACGGCGATCGTCCGTGGATTATTCTCGAGATCCGCCGAGAACAAGACACGTCGTCGAAAATACCAACATCGATGCGACGCCAAGCACCTTCACTCGACCTACGGATATCTTGGAAACCGTCTATTCCAGCTTCGACGCGGACATCAACGCTCGCTCTCTGCGAGAAGCCAACATGCGGATTGCGAGAGCCGCGCGGGAAGGACTCGACGCGTCCGCGTATTTGTCCAGGATCATCTCCCACCTCGCGTCGCAGCAAACCTCAACGACGACGACGACACAGACGGAATCGAGGACATCTGTGCACTCGACTTCTACAAATACGCCTTCAAATCGTGGGTACCGTCCGATGTCGCGTTCTCGTCGCGTGGACGAAGACGAAGACGAAGACGAAGACGAAGACGAAGACGAAGAGGAAAGCGACGAACATCCGCAACACCTTAAAAACGAAATCGCGCGTTTAAATGATCACATCGAAAAACTGGAGAAGGCTTCGACGTGCGTCATATGCTATTCGAATCCGAGAGCGTGCGCGTTGCTTCCGTGTTGCCATTTCATCACGTGCCTCGAGTGCGCCAATCGGTCTCGAGAGCGATTCGTCGAGCAGACACACGACGACGATGACGACGATTTCGACGAACAAAGGCTCGTCAATCGACAGATGAAAAAAGACGAGGTCTTCTTTCGGTGCCCGACGTGCCGAGGAAACGTGACGGGCGTTTTACAAGTGTTTCCGCCGTAAAAAAATTTTTAAAAAAGTTCAACATTAAATGTACTTTGCGCTGCGCGTTGTGTGTATCATCAATATCATTTCCTCGCCATCTTTCCGTTGCGTTATATTATTAAAAATGTACTCGTACAACCCGAGAAACTATACTACTCGGGTGAAGAAGATAGCAATTCTTACTACATCTCTCGTTGGTTAAACTTTCAAAACAGAATCCGACCACCGCTCTAAAAACTTTCTCGCCACTCTCGGCGCGTCCTGGACGGAATTCCTCGCTAACTTTTCGAAATCGACGTCTTCTCTCAACAAATCGACCAAGCGAGCGACTTCTTCCACGCGCAAGCGATCGTCCTCGGTCAAAGCCAATATGAGTTTCTTTCTCAACCCCTCGTCGGTTAAGAGCAGCCCGGCGCCGTCGGTCGCCGTGTCGGTTAAATCTAAATCGCCGCCTCCAGTTTTCGCCAACTCGATTAAATTCTCCAATCGTTTCCATTGAAACTTGCCTTTGCTATCGAACAAGACTTGCGTCAAACGTTCTCTCAAACCGGCGTCGCGATCGGTCAGTAATCTTTTCGCGACGTACGGGTACGCGACTTCTAAAAACTTAAACTCGGGTTGTAACGTCATGCAAATGCCCTCTTGCGTCAACAACGAACGAATGACTAAGGAAAATCGCTCGGGAATGCGAATCGGGTACTCGTACACCAGCTCGTTGAACGCGCTCGTGACGGTTCGAAAATTGAACTTTTCCAACGACGCCGTTCGAGCGTCTTGCCAAATGCGCTCTAACGCGGGGATGAACGGCGTCACGTTCGTTCCTTCGCTCAAGAATCCCAAGTTGACGAAATCGCCCGCCATCCCGTCGTAATCTTCATTCACCGCGTGCACCACGGCGTCGATCAACACTTCTTTGTTCCGTTGCGTCAACTGCGCGACGTTACCGAAATCGACGTACGCGATGCGGCCATCGCGCATGGCGAAGATGTTCCCCGGGTGCGGGTCGCCGTGAAACAAGCCAAACTCTAACAGTTGTCTCAACCCAGAGACGACGCCGACGCGAATGAACTCGTCCACGTCCAACGTTTCGCAAATTTCTTTCGGGTTCGTGCATCTCACGCCGTCGATCCACTCCATGACCAACACTTTCTTCCCGGAATATTCCGGGTAAAACTTTGGGATTTTCACGATTGGATCGTCCTTAAAGTTTTCGTAAAAGTCCACTAAATTCCTCCCTTCTTGAACGTAATCCAACTCCTCCAACAACTTCTCCCCGAACTCGTCCACGATCAACTCGGCGTTACATCCCAACCGTTTCCTCGCCACGCCGTTCACGAACCCGCCGAGAATGCGAAACAAAACCAAATCTCGATAAATAATCGGCTCGATTCCCGGTCTTTGCACTTTAATCGCCACGGTTTCCCCGGTCGCTTTCAGCTTCGCTTTATACACTTGCCCTAAACTCGCCGCGGCGATCGGTTCCGGCGTGATTTCCTCAAACACCTCCTTCACCGATTTCCCCAACTCTTCCTCGATGATTTTAAACGCCTCCTCGGTCTTAAACGCCGGCACGTCGTCTTGCAACTTCGTCAACTCCTCCATAAAATCCGCCCTGACCACGTCCGGTCTGTTTGCCAAAACCTGCCCGGCTTTCACGAACGACGGCCCGAGCGACGCCAACCCGACTCTCAGCTGTTCGCTCCTCTCCCGTACGTTTCGATCGCCGACGCCGTTCACCTCGTCGTACAACAAAGACCCGGCAAAGACGCCTGCCGACCACGTTATCTCGATCAACCGTAAAAACGTCAGCAAAGATTCCAACGGCGTGCTGAAAAGCGTTTTTTGACGGATAATTTCCGGTGAATATTTCGGCGACATCACCGAACACGCGCCGCGAGAGGAGTCTAAATCTTCCTTCCCTCCTTCCACGAGAGGGAGGACGTTCGAAGAAGACGTCGTCGCTTCTGTCTTGGTCGCATTATTAAACCTTTTTCTCGTCGTCTTCGTCTTCGAGCCGTCGTTATTACCACCACGGCCACCACTCGCGAGAAATCTCAAGCTGCTGGTCGTCGTGGGCGTTCTCGTCGCCGCGCTTCTGTTTGTTCTTGTTCTTCTTCTTGAAGACGCCGGTGACGTCTGCACGAAATTGGAATTCTTATTCAAAGAAGAAGAAGAAAAAGAAGTGCTCGCAACGGCAGAACTACCACCACCAAAACAACTGTCGACGACGATAAAATTGCTCGCCGTTCGCATGACGACGCTCTCTTTTTTCCTTTATTCCAAAGCGTGTGAGAGAGAGAGAGAAGCGACTGATTATCCAACACGTTTCAGCGCTTGTGTGTGTGCGTTTTTCTGCCACACAAAACGAGAAAAAAACTTGTGTGAAAAAAAAAAGTTCCAAAAACCCTAAACCCTAAACAAAAAAAAATCTTCTCAAAAAAAAAAATCGCCAGAGCGACACAAAAAAAAAGAGAATCGCCGTCCTCGTAATACAAAGTGCGTGAACTCGCGAACGACCGGGACAGAGACAGGGCGACAGAAAGACGGACTTTTATTCGAGCCGTGCTTTTCCGAGAGACTCTTTTTTTGTATGCGTATTTATTATTAGACCTTGTTTCTTTACGCACGAATACAATTTTTGATTTTGAATTAGGTCACACGGTTAATTTTAACGATGACGAGGAATTATTATTATTCTTTGACCGGTGGTTTGCGCCCGCGGTCGGCGATGATTTCGAAGACGTTCCACGTTCTGGCGTTGTTGCTCGTCGTCGTTCTCGTCGGCGGCGGCGGCACGAAATCGTCGTCGTTCGTTCGATTCGCCGAGGCGAGCCATTCGACGAACATCGTGGACTATTACGATGATGGTTTTTACGAGCTCGTGCAGGAGTGCTTGGCGGTGGATCCGGTCGAAGGCGAGTGCCCTTCGCACTGGTACAGCGCGCAACAAGGCGTGAACAAATTATCCGAGTGGGACGTGTCGAACATAAAAAATATGTACGGCGCGTTCTATTACGCGAGCCAATTTAACGGCGACTTGTCCAGCTGGGACGTGTCTTCGGTGACGAACATGGGGTACATGTTCGGTAGCGCGTACCTTTTTAACGGCGACTTGTCCAAGTGGGACGTGTCCTCGGTGACGACGTTTAACGGAATGTTTAGCTGGGCGCACTCTTTCGAAGGGAAAGGCTTGGAGACTTGGGACACGAGCAATGTTAAGGATACGCGAGACATGTTCTGGGAAGCGTCGAGTTTCGACGGGAAAATTTCCAACTGGAACACGGATTCGGTGACGGATATGGTGTGGATGTTCGACAAGGCGTCGAGTTTCGCGCAGGACGTTTCCGGATGGACCAAACACGACGGCGACACCTTGTGCACTTGGGACCAAAACATGTCCTTGGAGTGTTCCGGTGGAGTCGGCGCGGACACGTCGTTGATGTTTCTAGACGCGACCAAGTTTTTATCCATGTATAACTGCGGGATAAACGGACCGCCCAAGGAGTGCACGCCGAGCGGGACCGCGGCTTCATCTGGGTTTTCCGAGTACGCTCCGGCGAAAACCTTTGACCCGAGCGTGTATACCGTCGAGTGGTTCAACTCTGCCGCCGCGTCGAAGTTTTACACGTTGGACGATATGACCATTTGGGGCACCCCCAGATTGGACATCGAATCCGGTACAACGATTACCAACATGAAGTTTAAGTTGAACGAGGAGTACGCTAAGATGATTGGCGGGTGCGTCTTGCCGGGCGTGTTGGTCGCCGTGTTCATCTTCGTTCTCACTTTACTCTACTTTGCGTTCAAGTTTGCGACGTGCTGCCTCTGGGTGGTGACGGGATCGTGCGAGTGCTGCTTTAAATCGAAAGTCCCGAGCGCGTGTCAAAAGAAGACCGCGAAGTTTGTCGTCGTGCTGTGCGCTTTGATTTCCATCGTCGGTTGCGGATTGATTTACTGGGGAGCGTCAGAGTTACCGATCGCGGTCAACGATGTCGTCAAAGATCTCGGGCACTCGTTGGACGTGATGGATGTTGACGTTGACGTCATCGACGCAGCGTATACCAACGCCGCGGGATTAATCCCAGACGGTGGCCAAGACGAAAAGGTGGAAATTTCCAACACTCGAGCGAGCGTGAAGTCAACCGTGAACACGTTTGAAAACGAAGTCGAAAAGTACGTGGAACGAACGGAACAAGCGGCCATCGCGTTGGCCTCGTTTTTGTTGGTCGTCTCTTTGATTTGTGGCGGTTTGGTCTTTGGTAACTTCAAAAAGTGCATCTTCTTCGCCTCGGTACCGTTGTGGCTGTTGCTTTTGATTGCGTGGATCATGTTTGGCGTCTTCATGGGCGTGGCACAATTTTTCGACGACTTGGAAGTGACCGTGATCGACTGGCGATCGGCGGAAGGGTTTTACCCGCCCGCCGCGAATCCGATGACGTCCTTGGACGACGTGTTGCCGTGCTTCAGCGATCGCGTCGCTTTGGACACGATTACTGGTGCGAGACAAGCCATTTACGACGGCATAAATCGTTTGAATATCAAATTAAACGACGACAGACCTCTCGAAACTCAGTTCGTCAACGCCGAATACAAATCATCGACGGCTTTGCAAATGTGCGGAGCAAAGACTGGTGAGTTCAAACAAGTTGGCGTTGACGGCTCGATCGCGTACGACGAATACAAAGCGTTGGCGTGCAACTTGTACGAGCGAGGCTTGTTAGGCGAGAACGACGAAGTTTTTGAAATGACTCTTAACGGCTACGACCAAGTATGGAGTACCGGTACAAAATCGCACACGGTGTCGTTGCAAGAAGCGTATTCATATTATTTCAATAATTACGGCTACGATTTGGACATCGCCTCGGTTTCGGGCACCATCGACATGATTTCAGCGTTGCCAAACATCGACTCTTTGGCTAGATGCAAATACGTGGAAGAATTCGTCGCGCGAGTCTCCGCGGAAGAAGATTACGTCAGCCCGATCACCGGCGAGACAATTCAAGCCCCGGACGAGACGCCGTTGAATAGATTGTTAAAGTATTCCCAAGTCTTGGCCGTGGCGTGGTTTTTGATTGGTTTGTCGTACATCATTTTGTACGTCGTCATGATGAAATACATGTTCTGGATGCAAGCCGAGGACAGAGAGAAGTTAACCGACGCGGAAATGCAAGAAGTCTGGGGCTCCTACCACGAAAAATAAGCGACGCGACCAATGAATGAGAAAAGGCGAAGAAGGCAAAAGGAAAAGGAAAAGGAGGAGGACTTCATTACATTTATGATGTTTCAATCACATTCTGAGAGAACGAAAGATGAGAAAGAAGCGTTTTATACAAGCGCAAGCACGTATATATGTATGTATCGACGGTGAAAATCGCATGCATATTTTAATGCGTTTATATTTATCAGTTTTATAATACTACAATACACAATAATGTATGAGACGACGACGTTTATATTTAAAGCGATTCTATATACTTTTTGCTACACATCCACCCCCACCGGGTTTACTTTCTTTCGCGATGTGTCAAGGTCCAAAGTTTTTTTATTAAAAGCGCGCGGTGAGATGCGTCAACGGATGCTCTTCTCCGACATCTTCGTCGTCGTCGCCGTCGTCGTCGCTAAAGTTTGAAACACCTTGACCAGCGGTCCCATCTATACCTTCGACGCTTCTGGAATGCACCATGGTCTTGTTTCTAGATCCACTGTGTAACGTGCCGTCGTGCGATTTGCGAAAAGTTGAATCGTCGCCGAGGCTTTTTCTTCGATCTTTCGTCATATCAAACGACGAAGACGCGGGATCGTCGCTCGAATTTTCCTCTTTACCCATGGTGATGTGTAACGTTTTAGGCGCATCCTCTTTGTCGTCTCGTTTGTTGTCGTGATCTCCGTCGTCCTTTTGCATCGCCTCGCTCGCGGAGTGCGCGACGCCGGATAGGCCCTCGTGGTTACCACCATGCTGCGGCGGTTTCTTGGATTTAGAGACATCGCTAAAGAGAGCGTGTAGCGTGCTCGAACCCGATTTGAGCTTTTCCATCGTTCGTTGATGCGTCGACGCTTTGCTGCTGTTATTGTTCGGGGAGCCGACGGAACCGCCCATCCCGCTATTTCCTTCTCCTACTGTACCACCGCCAACACTTTGGTTCGTTTTGACCAGTTTCCCGCAACTGACGACGAAGAGTTTCACTTGTCCTAAAGGCGTCCATTTGCCCGTGAAGACGTTGCCGCTAATCGGCGCGTCTCTCCCTGTAATCCGCTCTCGACGCGACGCGAACTCGTTGTTTCCTTTCACGCTATTCTCCTCTTCACCACCACCGCCGCTCATCGAGTTTGTCCTCGTGAGCTCCATGGACGCCGATCGAGAAGAAGCGGCGGCTAATCCGGAAAGCTGCGATCTCAGCGGCGGCGCGTCCGGCGTCGGTTCTAACAACGAAGGCTGTTTCGAACCAAGACCGAATATGTTCGCCAACGAGTTCTTCCTCGTGCCCATGCCGCTCGACGAAGATGCGATACCTGGTATCGACTGTCCCAATCTGTATTCCGCACTCGAACCTCCGCCTTCGGTCCCGGACCCGCCAATCCCTTGCGCTTCTACCGAGGATTTCCCACACGTCCCTCCTCGAATACCTACGCATCTCGAATCTAAAACCGCCGGCGCGATGACGATACCTACGCCTTCGACGCGAGCCATACCGCTGATCAAAACGATAATTTTCGACGGATCGTCGCATCGTAACTCAGTCGTCGACGAGGACGCGGCGCTATCTTGCGACGAGCCGCCAAGTTTTTCAAATTTACCTCTCGCTGCGAATCTGTGCGGCGAAAACTTTCTCAATCCGCCTTCAATCCAGGACGTTTTCGACACGACCGCGCTCAACGCGCGTCGCAACGACGATTCCACGAGTAACGCGACCGCGGCTCTTCGGTACGAATCTAAACACTCTCGCTCTTTTTCGTCCGAAAATATGGTTTCCGCCAACGATCTCGGGACGATGAAACCAAACATTTTCGCTTTAGCGATCGCTTGAATCCCCGAGCGGTGAAGAAACGTTCCAGTTCGCGAATCTCGACACATTTCTTCGTACGCCGTCAATGCCCACGCGGCTCGATGCGATTTACACCCAATCACCAACGGTTCGTCTCCGGGAACGTCGTTAACCGTCCTGAGTTCTAACACGCCGTTGCCTATGAGCAAAATACCTTCCTCCGGTAACGGTTTCGAAGGATCCACGACGACGTCGCCGATGGAGTATTCGATGACGTCGGTTTCTCGAGCGATGCGAGTGCGCAAAGTTCGAGAGGTTACGCCAGAGCGAACGGTTGGATCCATGATTGGAGTTTGGGCTAAAATGCGTCCAGGAGACGTTTTTGACGGTCTCAACGGTTGCGAGAGTAATTTTCGCAACACTTGCGCGTGTTCGCTGGACAAAATAGCCGCCTCGCCTTGTTTCAACAAACCAGTTCGAGTCAATCGAGCAATTTCGTGCGAGACAACCTCCAACGTTTCTCTGGCTAAATCTTCCGATCGCAAAGCTCTCGCCACGTGATTGTGCTCGTGTTGCATCTTTTTCAACATCTCCTTCGCCTTGTCGCACTCTCCGTTGGATTCTTTGAGCACGATGCGCAAGTGCTCTTGAACGGCGGCAGAGGACGATCCCGTCGTTTCCGCCTCCAACTGTTGGACGGCGTCGACTCTCCGACGGGAAGGACCTCTGTGCGTCCCGGTGCCCGTGGCGGAAGCTTTGTTCGCGCCGCCGATTTTGTTTTGGTCACTACCTTTGCGTCTGCCGCCGGGCGAGGTCAACGAGTTCGAGGTTAACTGATTCAACGAATGAATAGAGCTTTGCGTCAAGTAATGATCGGAATCGGGTTCGTCGCCGCCGCCGCCGCCGTCGCCGACCACGGCTTCTTTGTGTTCCTCCGCAGGCTCTTTTGAATCCAACAAGAGCCGCTCAAATCTCGCGGACGTTCTCTCGTGCACCGCACAGAACGCATTCAATGCTTGCATTCGTCGTCTCACGACCATCCACGGTTCCTCGATGACGCCCAATTTACGCAAACCTTGCAAAATTTTTTTCCCGATTTGGTTCGATTCCATAAACGCGTTCAATTTTCGCCTCCACGCTTTTGGTTCCAACATTCTCAACAGATGGTCCAAATCCGTCAAAGACGTCCCCGGCGGCTCGTCTTCCGCGAACTCTCCGGCTTCCATGATGTAACTACACACGATCGCGTCGCACAAATCTTCCTCTAAAATCTTCCACGCTTCCGATCGGACGCCGTGGAGAAATCGCCGGCGGATTTCCTGAACCAACAAATTTTTATTCTGTTCTCGCATGAAAGCGTCTTGTTCGACAATTTTTATCGCCTCCATTTCCGTTTCGTCCATTTGCGGGTCGTCGACGACTCTTAACGCCGGAATGAGTTGTTTAACCGCGGTAAAATCGGGCGCACCGACGTATTGCGCGCCGGTTTGACCAAGCGTTTGTTCGTAGTGTTCCATCGCGCGTTCGTGAATAGCTCTTCGCGCGGCGGTTAACGCCGACGCTTGCGATTTTTCCGCCTTCAACAATCCGCTCACACGTAACATCAACGCGCTCGTCGATGCGTTCAACAGCAACGTTCCGACGACGGCGCAGGAGATTAAAATTAATACCAACCCTCGATCTCGAGCGGTGAATGCGACATCTTCTTCCAAGACGACCAAACCTAGCGCCAACCCAATCGCGCCTCTCAAACCGCCCCAAACGCATATGAACCCTTCCGAGCGACTCATTTGGTACCCGGTTTTCCACTTCATGGGAATCCACAAGATGGATATAGTCACGAATCGGATGATATTCAAAAGGACGTACAACAAGAAGCCCCACCCGGCGTCGGAAAATTTCAGCTCCAACTCGTCGTTCATAACCTCCGACGCGATGATGAATCCAGTCAAAACGAACACCAACGTGTTCGCGCAATACGTCAACACTTCCCAAAAGTGGTGCATGGTGTGCTCGATGTTACCGACGAAAAATACGCGACCTTTCGCGCTGATGTAAAAACCCATGCTCACGCACGCCAACACGCCCGAGACGTGGAAAACGCTCTCGGCAACCATAAACGTCAGATAACACGCGAACAAAGTCAACGTGATTTGTACCAAATGGTCTCTGAATATCGATTTGAGCCAAAATATGACCAACTGTCCGGCGATGACGCCGACGAGTAACGCGCCCAACGGTTGCGTCAAAAACATCAAAAACACATCCAACGAAGTCTTGTGCTCGCCTTTACTAATCTCAAAGAACAGCGTGAACACGACGATGGCGGTGCCGTCGTTCACCAGCGACTCGCCTTCAATCACGTGTCCTAAAATCTTCGACGCGCCAACCTCTTTCAAAATCGACACCACCGCCACCGGATCCGTCGCCGCTAAAATCGACCCGACCATCATCGAAAAGTTCCAATCCCACGCGAACGGAAACGCGTGCAACACCGTCGCCGTCAGCGCCATGTTTATCAACACCCCCGGACCGGCTAAGATTAAAATCTTCGTCAATACTTTCGACAGCGTGTGCCACTCCATGCTAAAACTGCTCTCAAATATCAAAGCCGGTAAAAACACCGCCAGAAGTAAGTGCGGGTTTATGTGCACGAACGCGTCCAGGCTCGTGCCGACGCCGGATAAATCAAACTGATCGTTCAAAACGCCCATGCATATCCCGATCACCAGCAAGGCAACCGTATACGGCACCGGAGAGTTGATAACGGTGAACGCGCTCCGACACGCCGTTCCTAACGCTAACGCGATGAATACGAACCATAAAATCGCCGTCGGGTCTCCGTGAGAAGAGGAATCGTGCAACGGCGAAGCGTCCGCGCCTTCTGTCGTCGTCGCCGCTTCCAAAAGTAGACTTCTTCTTCCTAATCCTCTCGAAGAAGAAGCTTTGGGAAAAAGCGCATCCGGCGTGAAAATGGAACCCATAATACGCGCGCGTTCTTTTCTGTTAAACGCACACAAAAGCAGCGATGCAAACTCAGAGCAAAAAGAATACAAAGCTTTTCGTTTTGTTCTCTGTCTCTCTCTGTCTTTCTCTCTGTCTCTGGAGATGCGGAGCGCTCGAAAGCGCGCGCTCTCTCGCTCTCTCTCTTTGCGGATAAGCGATTTTGCGGCGATTTTTTGTGGGCTCAAAAGACAGAAAAAGTGTTTGTGATAAGCAGGACAAGAAATAAACAAAAAGACAAAAAAAACGCGCGCGCGCTCGATGGAGTGAGAGTAAGTAATTCTCCGCTGAAAACTTGCGCTCTCTCACTGCTAACGC
>Ga0182093_1739341_pt1 | contig 12442 bp, 9 predicted proteins | sample 041ome_21_FD_127776 | JGI IMG/M metagenome (GOLD analysis project Ga0182093, IMG submission 127776) | Metatranscriptome of coastal salt marsh microbial communities from the Groves Creek Marsh, Georgia, USA - 041411BS metaT (Metagenome... | ecosystem: Environmental > Aquatic > Marine > Intertidal...
GGGACAGTGGCTGGTGTCCGCGCTGGCGCTGCCGCTCGGTCGCATGCGCGCGAACGCCCTCGCGCGGCGCTGTCAGGACGCGCTTTGCGACGCGCCGAACCCGTTCGGACAAGCCGTGTACGTGCTGCTCGTGCTCGGCGGGCATAAGAGCTTTATTGATGGCGTGCAAAGTGTGTACTTGCACTCGCTCGCGTGGGCTCACGCGACGAGCGGGACGTTTACGCTCGCGCTCGCGACGTGGATCGTCGTGTGCTGCACCGATCCAGGCGTGATAACGCGGGAGAATAATGATGCATATTTAGCGGCGTATGAGTACGATGATGTGGTGTATCATCGGAAGGAGTGCCGGACGCTCGGCGTCGCGGCTCCGGCGCGAAGCAAATTTTGTACGACGACGAAGCGACGGGTCGCGCGATTCGACCACTTTTGCGTGTGGGTCAATAACACTATTGGTGCGAACAACACGAGGTGGTTTTTATTGTTTTTAGCCGCGCAGACGTGGTTGGTGACGTACGTGACTGGGGCGTGCGCGTACGCGGTGCAGCAGGATTTACGCGACCGCGACGCGTGGAACATCGTCTTTGAAGGATACACCAAAAGCGGCGAGCGACGAACGATCGGGAACGATCCATTCGACATAGGTAGGCGGTTTATTATGTACCACTACGGTGCTGCGGTGTTGTTAGGGGTGTTTTGCGCCGTCATAGGTGTAGGATTAATGTTTTTCTTGGCGTATCACATTCGATTGGCGGCGACAAACGTGACGACGAACGAAGAGTTCAAATGGGACGTCGTTCGAGATTCGGTCGAAATCACGAAGAATTCGAAAGTGAACGTCGACGACACAGACGCAAATGACAATGATGGTGCACCAGCCGATATAAACTGGGACGAAATCATGAAGAACAAGTACGACCGCGGAATCCTAAACAACTTTCTGGAAGTCATGTTTCCACCAGTGCCGACGCCTTCGATGTGGCGACTTCCTTGCGCGCGAGAGACGTCAGCACCATAGCATAGCACCCATGTAAATTCTAGTTCAATGTACATAATAATAACATCGCGACTACGTCGATAGCGACGCCAGGAAATCCCTAAGAATTGGCGCGCCAGTTTCGTCCAAACGCGGCACCGAGTGCCCGCCCGCGTGCGTCACCATCGTTGCCGCCGATGGCTCAAATTTACGAAACAACTGCTCGCTCATCGTCACTGGCATCACACGGTCATTCTTACCAATCACATGCAACGTCGGTACGCGGACGTCTGATAATACCAAGTTTCGCGTCTCTGTCGCGCGCGACGCCATCCCGGAGACTAATATCGCAAACGAAAACCGCGCCGCCAGCGCCTGGGTACCGAGCACAATTCCAACCAACGTCGCGCCCTGACTAAATCCCATGATCCCATCGAACGATTCACCCTTCGCGTCGGCGTCCGCGCACGCGAGCTCAATCGCGCGCAACGACGCCTCGACGCCGTCGTACGACGTCCCGCCCGCTCCATCGTCTCTCGCGTTCCACCACTCGTATCGACCGCCTTCGGCGCCAAAAAACGCGGTGACGTCTGCGGGTACTTCTCCAGACGCCTCGTGCGGCGCATCGATGGCGATGAACTCGACGTCGTGCGCGTAATCATCAAACCATCTCGCCATCTTCATTTGCGTGTGCAGTATCGCGGACGACGTGCGGAACGAGTGCAGGCACAGCACGCGGCGCGGCGGCGGCGACAATGGTGCTGGTGTCGCAGACATGGCGCGCGGTGCGATGTGATGACGCACGACGGCGATGCGGAGCGCGCGCATGTGACGCGCGCATGCGCCAGAGCATGCCACCTCGGCCGAGTAATCTTTTTTTTGGCGTCGTCACGCTCGCAACCGCGATCGGGGTCTACGCCGTGCACGAGGATCAACAGGACGAGAAGCGTCGATTGCGCGAGGGCGTGATACGCGACGTCGAGCGGTTGAAGCGACGGGAAGGGGAGTAGCGCGGCACGAGAGGAGAGCGTTTTTGGATTAGTAGTTTGTAGAGAAACCATGGCGCCGCGCACGCGAACGAGCGTAAAGGCACCAGTGTTGGCGTGTGGAGACGACGTGGTGGCTTCGGATGCGCACAGGGTGCGCGATGTGCGTGCGCTGGGCGCGATGGCGCTCGCGCCGGCGGTGATTGCGTTCGCCGCGGGCGTGTCAGACGTCGGCGCTCGAGCGTGCGTGGCGAGCGCCAGCGTCGTGAGCTACGGCGCATACGTCATGACGTTGCGTATGTTACCTTTTGTGATGGCGAAAACGTCCGCGCGTGGGATGACGGGACTTGATTTGAATAAGAAAGGCACACCGTTGGGGAGCGCGGCAGTGCCAGAGAGCGGCGGGCTGGCGAGCGGTTGCGTGTATGCGGCAGCTTTAACGATGATACAGCTCTGTCAGCGAGGTATCCGGTGGTGTTTCGGGCATACTATCAGTGCTGGCTACGCAGATTGGGCGTTGGAGCAAAACAGCGCGCTGGCGTGCATCGGATTTATGATTTTCTTGGGGTTTGTCGACGACGTGTTGGATTTGCCGTGGCGAGTGAAAATCGTCACCCCAGGATTCGCGGCGTTGCCTTTACTTTTATCCTACAGCGGGGCGACGACGGTGTTGATACCAGCGCCAATTCGCGCGTTATTAGAATTACCCGCGAGCTTGCGCGCGGTGAACATCGGTCCGTTGTACTTGCTGTACATGTTTCTCATGGTGGTGTTTTGCTCAAATTCCATCAATATTCACGCTGGATTGAATGGTTTGGAAGCAGGACAATCGCTCATAATCGCCGGAGCTATATTGCTGTTGAACGTCATATCTCTCGCGAACGATCCTTCGGTTGAGCCCATCACCGCGGGTGCGCATTTATTTAGCATTTTCTTGACGTTGCCGTTCTTTGCGACAACGCTCGCGTTGCTGCGGTTCAATTGGTACCCGTCGCGCGTCTTTGTCGGTGATACGTACACCTATTTCGCAGGCATGACATTAGGTGTTGCCGGTACGCTTGGTCACTTTAGCGAGACGTTGTTGTTCTTCTTCTTGCCGCAAGTTCTGAATTTTGTGTACAGTACGCCGCAACTATTCAAGCTCGTGCATTGCCCGCGACATCGACTTCCTGTGTTCAACGCGAAGACAGGACTGTTGCATCCGTCCAAGGCGACGCCGACGCGATACAACATGAATCTAGTAACTTTATTCTTAAGACTCTTTGGTCCGTGTACTGAGCGCACGCTGTGTATGCGCTTATTGGCGTTTCAGTTCGCGTCGTGCGCGCTCGCATTCGCCGCGAGGTACATCCTCACGGGCGTATGGAAGTAGCTCGACAAACAAACCATTTCGCAATTGTAAAACAACATCACCACTTTGCGGTCTACTATTATTACAATTCCCTATCAATTTCCTGGCAATCGCGCGCTGCGAATATTGTGTATTTCCTTTGCCAAAGAGTCGGCTCTCGCCTTGCATTCATCGAGCTCTCGCGCGCACTGCGTACCGCCCTCTCTACCATCACTCGACACCAACGCCGCCGGCGCCGACGACGCTGCGCCTTTGTTCTTTGGATGCACCACATATGTCGCTAAAATCTCAATCCGCTCCTTTGGTTTCACGAAAATCCCCTCCTTTTGCGTTTCAACGAGTTCCATCGCTCGCAGTGCTTCGTCGCCCGAAATCATCTCCCCAAACACCGCATATTTACCATCCAAATGCGGCGCATTACCGAGCAATATACTAAACGAACTCGTCGCGGAATTTGGATCGTCAAACCTCGCCATCGAAAGCGTCCCTCGTCGATGTTTCAGATCGCTCATCTCTCCGCGCACAGTCTTTTCAGACACCGCCTTCTGCTCATCGTTCATCTTGAGCCTTCGACCGTTCGAACACGCCGCCACTTGCGCCACAAACCCTCGATCGACGCGGAAAAAGTGATTACTCGTGTACAACCCGAGTTCAAACGCCTCGAGCACGTGCGCGGTGGTTTCAGGCGCGACATCAGGATACAGTCCCAGGACAATGTCGCCGTACGTCGTCTGCAAAACGATGCGTTCGTCGCCGATACGCTGCGCGTACGCGCGCGACGACGCGAATGTGACCACCATACACCATATCCACATCGCCCTCGCATAGCGGTGCGCCATGACGCCCGCGACGACGCGAAATGCAGTCATCGGCGAGCACCCAGCGCTGGGTGCTGACGATGCACCCACGAACGCCCCACCGCGCGTTCCGAGACGACACAATTCACCACGCACGCCCACATCGCGACGTCAACAGACGCGCGCACACGCGATAAAACAACGCACGAATATCGTGCGCACACATATCGCGAGAGTTTAAGTCGTGCGAACGCACGCATAGGCGTCAGAGAAGGGGAATTAGTTTCGGAACGCGAGCGAAGGAGGGATCGACGTCGATCTCGAGGCTCGGAGTTGCGCGCATACGGACGCGATGACGTCTACGAATGGCACGTTTAAGGGTGAAGGCGAGGACATGATTGCTGCGCTCATCGCGGCGTCGAGTGCGAAGCCGTCGGTGGCCGTGGTGAAGGCGCTCCCGGGAGAAAGGGAATTGGTGCCTTTTGATTTCGCTGTCGGGGAGTCGGCGACGCCGAGCGACGACGCGGATGCGACGAGCGTGGCGAAAATTGCGTTACCGATGCCGAAGACGACGAACGCGAAGGTGCCTTCACCGAAGATGTCTGCAAAGACAAAGGCGAAAAAGGCGGTACCGACGCCCCGAGGGTCTTCGAGCGACTTGACAAATGCGGATCCGAGGGTACGGGCGAACCAAGTGTGCGAACCGCAAAAGCCCAAGCTGACGCCCGAACAACAAGCGGCAGTATTGGCGGCGTCTGCGAACGTAAGGCCAAAATCGAAGAGTGATCCGCCGTCCAAGGTGGCGACGGTGAACGAGCGCTGGGCTAACAGTTCGTTTCAAAACGCGCCCGCGCCTGACCAGCTTCCGATGCCTGGTTTCTTGAAGGACTTGCCTTCGGCTCCTACTCCCGAGCCAAGACGCGCGGTGAATGCACCAGCCACAGGCGCTGCACCAGTGCCATCCATGATGCGCCAACCTGCGAGCGCCGAAGGATTGAAGAATCTTCTAGGCGTTCAAGGCGCCCGACCTCCGGTGGTGGCTTCGCCCGCGCGCACGCCCTCGGGCCACGAGTTGTTTAACAACATGATGTCGAGTGCGGGTGGTGGGGCGCCCTCACCGCCGCCATATCCGCAGTACGCGGCTTCAATGCCACCGCAACCGCTCTACGCGCCGCACCCACCACCGACGCCACCAGTGCAACACAAACTGAACGCGTTGTTTGGATTCCCCGCGCAACCGTTTCCCCAACCGCCGATGTATCCGACCACTCCAGAGGGCGATTTTCAAAAGCTCATGGCTAAGCTCAACGCTGGCCGTGCGTAACGATGATCATCCTGACTCTTTTCTGTACCAAAATGGAAAACAATACACTTTTGTACCAACAGAACTTAAATGAATCGACGCTCTTCAGTCGATGCAACTTCTCAACGCGATGCAAACCATCGCACGGACGGGAAGCCGTGACGCATTTTTCAGTCGTCCACGGCTTCGCAAACACCGATCCGTTTCATGAGTTCGTGACTTTCTCATTGGCAACAATTTTTGCCACTGTGATTTCTCGAGCCCTTAAGCGTCGCTTTCGCGGCGTGCCATCAAGACCTCATGTTTTGGGTCCTCGTGACCTGACGCTTTATGCACGTTGTAATGATCTATATCCTAACTGCGTGTTATATTCTAACTGTGCGCTACGTATCTATGTTTTCGCTATCGTTTCCGCTTTTTCGCGCCAACTTCGTCGTCGCTGTCGCCCCCGCTGAAGTCTTCGTCTTCAAAATCGTCTTCAAAATCGCTCGCATTGTCCAACATTGCGTCGAGCGCATTTTCGACGCCTTCATCGTCGCTTTCAGCATCGCCCCTCAATGTGGCGTTCGTAAACTCAAAATTAACCTTTTTCACGTACGTCTCGTGAAAGCTCGACTTGACATTGTCAAAAATCTGTTTGAGCACACGAAGCTCAGCCTTTGACGGCGGAAATCGTTCGTGGTACGAAATCATTTGGCCAGCAATCAATCCCGCTCGCTCGGCGACTGTCGGTATTGTACCGCGTCGCACGTTCAGCAGATACGCGGGTTCGAACTCTGGGTCGGCAAAGCCAAAGGATAAATTAATCCGAGGGCCATCCTTGCCTCCGTCGCCAACTGACCCCCAATGTATCAATCGATGCGTGAAGCACACGGCGCCGCCTCGTTCAACAGGGAGCGCCCGTAGGCTCTGATACGCCGCCTTATCTTTCAGCGCGATTTCAAGGGGCGATGGACCGTCTAAATCATCGGAATCTCCCGAGTAGTAACCCGGGTCGATGCCCTTTGGCACGCAATACAAACACGAATTTCTTGGCGTCGCATTCGTCAACGGCAACCAAATCGTGCAGTACTTGGCCATGCCATCCGCATGAAACGAACCAGGGGCGTTATCAGGCTGCCTGTCTCTATGCGGTGTAAACGCAGTCGTCTTATCATCGTTCGCTGGATCGACAAACCACGCCAAGACGTCAAAATTCAACGTCATCGCGCCGCCAAAACATTCATCCTCGAGCGATGCTCGAAAACGCTCAACCACCCTCCACGTAGCGTCGTACATGTACACCCAAGTCGGATCAAGCCCAGCGTCGCGTATGGCATACATCGTCTGCAAGAGCGCATCGAGCTCGAGATCTCCGTCGTCGTCGCCCAAGAGCTCCTTTCGCGACATGAGCGCGCAGCCGTCGCGAAGCAAATCGCCCCGCCTCTGCTTAACGTCCACCACCGCGTGCGGCTCTACCGCGCGCGGCACATCGCTCACATCGAGCGTATCGCACGCTAAATCTATCCACGTCGCGCGATCGAGCGCCCGCGCGACGCTCGACAAAATCCCCGCGGACGATGACATGGCGCGAGGCGCACAGTGACGGCATTCAACGTCACGCGCACGTCCATCATGCCGCGCGACTACTCCCACGTGCCCGAGGAATCCATCGACGCCATCGCGAGCTCGCTCGGGTGCGGCGCGCTCGGCAAGGGCGTCGCCAGCGCGCTCGCCAGCGACGTCGAGTACCGTTTGCGTCAGGTGTTTCAGGATGCGATTAAGTGCATGAGACACAGCAAGCGCACGACGTTAAGCGCCGAGGTACGCGCTCGAACGCCGCGTTGTCAGGCGCCGCGCTTGTGATGGCATCGCGCGAGCGCATTCATGCGCCGTCTCGGCGCGAACGCCAAGGGATTTGAGGTTTACAAGGATGAATACTGACTTTTGACTGTGATCTTCGCGCGCGACAGGATGTGAATTCCGCGCTGCGCTTGCGCGCGTGTGAACCGTTATACGGTTTTGGCGCGGGTACGAGCGATTATGAATTCAAACAAACCAACGAAGACCCCGAGGTGTTCTTCGTGGATGAAGAAGAGATTGATTTACGAGAGTTGTTGACGAAGAAGTTACCGAAACCGCCGATCGAGGTCAATCTGGTGCCGCACTGGTTGGCGATTGAAGGCGTGCAACCGGCGATACCTGAGAATCCCATGGCGGTGCCGCCGGAGCCGAAGCCTTTAGGGGCGCCGTATGGGGCGAAACGGCCGAGACCGAGTGCGAAGGAAGAGGGCGGCGCGGACCCGGATGCGGGCGGGTTGTTGCCGGTGGTGTCGCACGTGTTGCCGAGAGAGTTGCAGTTTTACTTCGACAAGGTCACGGCGTTGATTCGAGGTGCAGGTGCGGGTGCGAGTGATGAGGAGATGAAGATGTTAGAGACGGCGTTGAAGTCGTTAAGCACGGATGTGGGGTTGCATAATTTGATGCCATATTTCACGCAGTTTATCACCGAGGAGACGACGCAAAACTTGCGCGACTTGCCGAGATTACGTGTTATTATTCAGACCATTCGCGCGTTGATTTCGAATCCGGACATCAACGTTGAGTTATACTTGCATCAGCTCATGCCGAGTGTGGTCACGTGTATGGTGGCTAAGCGATTGTGTCAAAGTTTGGATGAAGACCATTGGTCTTTGCGCGACGACGCGGCGGCGACTATGGCGTTTATTTGCTCGCGTTTTGGCGACGCATATCCGAGCATTCAACCTAGAATCACGCGCACGCTGTTGCAGGCGTTATTAACGACGAAACCGTTACCCACGCACTACGGCGCAATCAAAGGCTTGCACGCGCTTGGCCCGAATGTTGTGCGCGAGACGATTATGCCAAACCTTCGCGCGTATTTGAACACGCTCGAACCGTTACTCGAACCCCCGAGTGCGGTGAATCAGAGCGAGTTGAAAGCGATGAACGAAGAGGATAGAAACACAGCCATCGCAAAGGCGAAATTAGCGACGATTCGACACGATGACGCCATACGCACGATGGGCGCTTTACAAGACGCCGTTGGCGCGTGCGTGCGCGCCGAAGTCGGCTCCGCTGAAGACCGCGCGCGCGACGAGCGTTTGAAGGACCAGCTCATGCGCTGGACCCGTCAAAACGGCTCATATATCAAAAACAGTGGAAATGGAGACGAAGACTCAGCGGAAGCAGCGAAAACAACGGCGAAAGTCGCGGCAAAATCCAAGGGCGTAGTCGACGGCGCCAAGGGAAACACCGTCGTGCCGAAAGCTGCGCCTCTCGTTCGAAGCCGCCGCAGTCGTCGCGGCACGAGCGAAGACCCCGACGAAACCATGGGTGATGCCGGTGCTGCGCATGCACCTAACGTCACCGTTGCCGAGACGCACATCTAGCACGCTTCGCGCGTAGTAGCTTCATCGAGGGAAAGTACTCTGTTATAACCAAACTCAACACGTAGAACCGACCGCTCGTCACAACATCGCACGCTATGTCCACAAATGCAGCACCGATACGCGCGCACGCATGCACCAAGCACGCGTCGCGCCGCACGTGCACCGCGAGCGCCTCGACGTCCCGTTCCGTGCGCGCGTTCGCGTCCGCGTCCGACGCGAGCGACCGCTGGGGCGTCGACGTGGACCAACTCTGGGTCGAGTTCACCCGTGGCGCGGCGTCCCAGCCGATCCAGGCGTTGAAAGGCGCGTCCCTGCGTGTGCCGAAAGGTACGCTTTTCATGCTTCTCGGTCCTAATGGGTGCGGGAAGAGTACGCTGCTGCGCGTCCTCGCCGGACTCGTCGTACCGAAGAGCGGCGACGCGCGAGCCAGTGCTCGAAAAGCATTCGTGTTTCAAAATCCCGATCATCAAGTCATCATGCCCACGGTGGGTGCAGACGTGGCGTTTGGTTTAGGTCGAAACCAGTCGCTGTCCGACGATGACATCCACACGCGCGTGGAGGAGGCGTTGACGTTGGTAAATTTGACAGAGCCAGACGCATACGAGCGACAAGTCGCGACATTGAGCGGAGGACAGAAGCAGCGCGTCGCCATCGCTGGGGCGTTGGTTGAAAAGCCGGAATTATTGCTTCTCGATGAGCTTACGACATTCTTGGACGAAGAAGACCAACGCGGGGTGATTGAAGCGGTGCGGCACGCGGTGGACTCGAGCACCGGCGCCGTGACGGCGATTTGGGTGACGCACCGTTTAGAAGAATTAGAATACGCCGACGGTGCGGCGTACGTCGAGGATGGGTATGTGGTAAAAGTAGGTACTGGTTCACAGATTCGTGAGTTTATTCGACAGAAACAAGACGCGTACGTCATTGGAGAACGATAATGAATAAAAACAGTAGAATTTTGTAGCTCAACTTTCGACGTCACGCGCGCCCAGCTGCTCATACATCGACGCGCACGACTCGTTCATTGCAACGTTCGCGCGCAGAATGGCGACACAAGATGCCGCCGATGCGCAAACCACGCCGAGCATGGATCCGTACGAGGCGCTCGGCGTCACGCCCACCGCGAGCGATGCCCAAATCAAAACAAGTTATAGAAAACTAGCTCTCAAGTACCATCCGGACAAAAACAACGGCGACGACACCGCGTTCAAGCGCGTGAGCATCGCATACGCCATCTTGAGCGACCCCGTGCGTCGACGGGAGTACGACACCAGCGGTGAGGTGGACAAAAAAGACATACTTGAGCAAGAGATAGATATTTCAGAGGCGAGTTTTGCGAGCACGTTGGCTGCGTCGATGATTTCGTCGCTCGGGGTGACGATTCGCACCGCAGTGCCGATCAAGGCTTTGGAAGCCGTGCGGAGCGGCGCTGTGCAGGTCACGGACGTGACCATGCCATGCAAAGTAAGCGAGTATGTGAAAAAGGGTGAGATTAGATTATTTCGTTGCGCGTTATCTGAAGACGATGTGCGCGCGGGCGTCATCGTGAGCGTCACCTCGCTTGCTGGCGATAAATTTAAATTGTTGCACTTTGATCAGAATGATGGGAGAAACGGTGCTCCGGAGGGATTGGAGCTTTCGCTGCAAGAAATGAGTGCGAAGTTTTCGTCGATGAAGCGCTCGCACGCGGGCTTTTACTTCACCGGGCAACAAAGCTTCAACTACGAGCCTTTGAGCGCGGTGAAAATGAGCAAACTGGAATCTCGAGATTTGATGATGTTCCATTCGCTGGATAATTGGACGCCTCGGGAGTGCGTGAGCATACAACCAGGAGAACATGTGTTCGGCGTGTACGGCGACAACTTTTTCGATAAATGTACGATTCAATTTGAAATATTCCGTCTTGGCGAACACGTGGCCGACGACGTGAAAGTCAAGCTCGACATTGGTGATATTCGATCCATCGAAAGCCAGATCTCAACAAAAAGAGATGAGTTGATGCGTTTTCAAAAGGAATACGTCGCCGCAAAAGTGGCGTACGAACGCGCCGTCGTTCGGCATCAAAAGGAGGCCGAAGCGGTGAAACAACTGATTGCCGCGCGCGAAGCTGCGTACGCGGCGTTAACCATTCCAGACGTCGAAAGCAAAGACGCACCGCCAGCGAGCACCGCATCGTCGACGTTTACCATGCCAACCATTGATACGTCGGCGTTCAAATCGTTTACATTTTCAAATCCATTCGCGAAAAAGTAAGTTGCGTTACACCGATACTCATTCGCTGTTGCTGACATTTAGGATTCATAGCCACTCTCGCGCGCGCGTGACATATTATTACATTGTAAAATACTCAGAATATAATGAAATTCGCCGACATTGTCTCAGTCAACAAAAAATACACTCATCAGGATGGTGCCGCGTTTCACTCTTCATTTCTCTCATCCGTGTAGTTCTTCAACTTTGCGTCGCAGAATGAATCGTGTGAGAGCACGTGTGACAGAAGAAGTTTACCCGCCTGACGACCGTGACCGTAAATTTTTAAATCAAACGTCCGTCCCGGGATGAATTTATTGCCAAAGATGTCAACGTCGCCACGGCGACCAAACTCTTCGCGCAAATATTCGTCCTCCGAATCAGAATCGTTCGGATTCATGTAAGTCGGCGCGATAGACTGCGGATAGGCAGTAAGAAAGTCGTGCACGAGATCACCCGTCTTTTCGCGCGTGCCGTATTCGAGCGCCGGCGCGCGTGCGTAAACGAGAAAATCAGACGTCGGTACAGGGATGCGTCGGCGTTCCTCTTGATCCTCTAAAATCGTCATCACGCGTTCGTAATTCATCCTGCCCACGAGTTCCTCGAACGACGCATCAGGGCTCTCTGGTGCGTTCGCATCAATGTCATCACGCGCAAGCGCGTCTTCACGCGCGAGTTGACGACGACGACGATGACGATTCCACATCCCGATCGCGACGTTTGCCACCGCCAAAACAAACGTGCACGCAATCGTAGTCGCCAGCTCGCGCGACGTCCCTCCTCGTCCTCGTCCTCGACGTTTAATCACCACCGGCAATCGCACGTACGTCCCATCACTCGTCATCGCACGCGTCGTCGTAAACTCGCGCAACGTTAACGTCGACGGCGGTTCCGATTCCGACGTCCCGGGACCAATCGGCTCCACCACCGCGTTCGCATCCGCCTTCACGCGCACCACGCACTCGCTCCCGATCGGCGATCGCTCCAACCCAAAACTAAAATGTTTCGTCGTCACCAACCCATCCGTCGCGTTCGCGCCATCGTCGACGACGCCGCGGTCGTCGACGACGTCGATTCCATCTCGCGTAAACTTGGCACCCCGCGTCGCCGGCGTCGGCGCGCACAACCGCACCTCGTGTCGCTCACCCGTCTTCGACACGTCCAGCGACACCAACGCACAAAATAACTCATCATCGGCGTCGGCGTCGCTCGACGGCACCGTCGCTGACGCCGCATCGGTGTCGCGACGATCGAATGTGAAATCAATCTCGCCGAACACGAGTGCGCGCGGGCCGACGAATCGCGACAAATCCATCGCGTCGTTCGCGTCGAACGGCGACGACGACGCCGATGCGTGGTGCGGCATCGTCGCGAGCGCGAGCGCGGCGAC
>Ga0182093_1464220_pt1 | contig 12356 bp, 10 predicted proteins | sample 041ome_21_FD_127776 | JGI IMG/M metagenome (GOLD analysis project Ga0182093, IMG submission 127776) | Metatranscriptome of coastal salt marsh microbial communities from the Groves Creek Marsh, Georgia, USA - 041411BS metaT (Metagenome... | ecosystem: Environmental > Aquatic > Marine > Intertidal...
CGCCTTGCCGGACAGGCCGCTGTCTTCGCAATGGGTGACCACCACCATTTCCAGCATCGCTGCATATTGCAGCAGCCGCAGCATCACGCCGCTGTCGGCAATCCAGTTGCGACCCGTGGCAACCGCTCTGGCCCCGGCATCGCGCATCATGGCGATTTCGGCAAGCTGGGCACCTTCCAGGCCAACGGTTGCGCCAGCCAGCGGGTGCACCCAGAAATCGGGCTTGCCGCTCTGCGCCGCGAACCGCACGCGCGAGGGAAAATCGAGCGGCGGGGACTGGTCCGGCATCAGCGCCGCACGGGTGATACCGCCGAAGTGGAACGCGGGCTTGTCGATAGCGAATACGCCCAGATCGACAAGGCCGGGAGCGACCAGCTTGCCGCCGGCATCGAATAGCTCGTCGCCATCCTGCGAAGAACCGCCGACTTCGGCGATGCATCCGTCAACCAGCCGCAATGCGCCTTCGACAATGCCTTCGGGCGTCACCAGCCTGCCGCCGGTGATGGAGATGGGTGCCTGTTGCTTCATACCCATTCTCCCTCGCCCCAACCGGGGATCTTGCGCGCCTTGCGCGTCAGCACATCAAGGCAGGCCATGCGGATAGCGACGCCCATTTCCACCTGCTGGGTGATGATCGAGCGGTCGGGCATGTCTGCTACGTCGCTTTCGATTTCCACCCCGCGGTTCATCGGGCCGGGATGCATCACGATGGCATCGGGCCGTGCCAGCGCCAGCCTGTCCTGCGTCAGCCCGTAAAGGTGCCGGTATTCGCGCGGAGAAGGGATGAACTGTCCGTCCATCCTCTCGTTCTGCAGGCGCAGCATCATCACCACGTCACTGCCCGACAGCGCATCCTCGAAGCGGCTGTAGACCTCGACACCCATCGCCTCCACGCCCACCGGCATCAACGCAGGAGGGGCACAAAGGCGCACAGTGGCACCCAGCGCCTGCAGAGACAGGATGTTGGAGCGCGCAACGCGGCTGTGCAGGATGTCCCCGCAGATGGTCACCACCATGCCGGTCATCATCCCGTCGCTGCTCGCCTCGCCACGCTCGCGCAGCTTGTGGCGCAAGGCCAGTGCATCGAGCAAAGCCTGCGTGGGATGTTCGTGCTGGCCATCGCCGGCATTGAGCACGGGGCAATCCACCTTGCCCGCGATCAGCCCCACCGCGCCCGAGGAACCGTGACGGATCACGATCGCATCCGCCCGCATGGCATTGAGCGTTACAGCCGTGTCGATCAGCGTTTCGCCCTTCTTCACGCTCGATTGGGCGGCGTGCATGTTCACCACGTCCGCGCCAAGCCGCTTGCCGGCAATCTCGAAGCTGAGAAGCGTGCGGGTGGAGTTTTCGAAGAAGGCGTTGATAATCGTCAGCCCCGCCAAAGCATCGGAATGCTTGGACGGTTGGCGATTGAGATGCACCCACTGTTCCGCCTCGTCGAGCAGGAACAGGATTTCGTGCGTCTGCAAGGCGCCAATGGAAATGAGGTCACGGTGCGGGAAGGCCCGCCCACCGGCCGGATAGCGACCTTGCGAGGATGTGTTCTGCTGCGATGTCATTAAAGCCAAGCCCTTAGTCGAGTGATCTTGGCCACTCAAGCTGTTTCGTCTGGCACAATCACACGCGGCTCCCTAGGTTGCAGCCAAACGGAATGATCGGGACGAGAATATGAGTTTTGCGGGCAAGGTCTGGCGGCTGCTGGTGGGCATCAAGGATGCGCTGGTACTCGTCTTCATGCTGCTCTTTTTCGCCGCGCTTTTCAGCGTGCTAAGCGCGCGGCCCAGCCCCGCCAGCGTGACAGACGGCGCCCTGCTGGTGGAACTGAAAGGCTCCATCGTGGAAGAGGCCGCGCCCGTCGATCCGCTGGCCACCGTCCTTTCCGGCAGCCTGCCGACGCGGCAATATCAGGCGCGTGACCTTGTCCGTGCGATTGACGAGGCGGCGAAGGACGAGCGGATCAATTCCATGGCGCTCGATCTCACCACCTTCACCGGCGGCGCGCCTGTCAACATGAAGGAAGTGGCCGATGCGCTGGGCCGCTTCAGCCGCGCGGGCAAGCCGATCTATGCCTATGCCGTCGCCTATACGGACGACATGGTGATGCTCGCCTCGCAGGCGGATGAGGTGTGGATCGATCCCATGGGCGGCATGGCCGTGCGCGGGCCCGGCGGCACCATCCTGTTCTATGGCGAGGCATTCGAACGTTATGACATCAACGCCCATGTCTACCAGGTGGGCACCTTCAAGGGCACGGGCGATCCCTATTCCAGCGCGCAAATGTCTCCCGAATTGCGCGAGAACCTCGAGGCCTACCTCGGCCAGATCTGGGACGAATACCGCGCCTATGTGGTGCAGGCCCGCCCTGACGCCGATATCGATGCGATCACCACCGGCCTTCCCGCCTTGCTGGAAGAGCATCAGGGCGACCTTGCCGAAATCGCTGTGGCCACCGGCATGGCAGACACCATCGGCACGCGCGACGAGTGGAGCGCCCGAGTTGCCGAAACGGCTGGCGAGGACAAGTGGGACGAATTGCCCGGCGCATTCGCCCACACCACACTGGACACATGGGCAGCCGCTCTCCCCGCAGAAGGCGACGCTATGCGAACCTTCGGCTCAAGCGGCCCCAAGCCCATCGGTGTAATCACCATCGCCGGGGAAATCTCGGACGGCAACTCCGGCCCCGGCAGCGCAGGCGCCGCCCGCATCACCAAGCTGCTGGAAGACGGGCTGGATGATGACCTTGCCGGCCTTGTGGTCCGCATCGATTCCCCTGGTGGCACCGTCACCGGCTCAGAAGCCATTCGCCGCGCGGTGATGCGCTATCGCGACAAGGGCATCCCCGTTGCCATCTCGATGGGCAATTACGCAGCCAGCGGCGGTTACTGGATTTCCACCGCGGGCCAGCGCATCTTTGCCGAGCCGGAAACCATCACCGGCTCCATCGGCGTGGTTGCCGTGGTGCCCAGTTTCAAGGACATCCTTGACCGCTATGGCATGAATGCAGAGCGTGTCACCACCACGCCGCTTTCGGGCCAGCCGGATATCCTTGGCGGCTTCTCGCCCGAAGTGGAGACGCTGCTTCAGGCAGAAGTCGCCAGCATTTACGACAACTTCCTGTCGCTCGTGGCCGAATCGCGCAATCTGAGCCTCGACAAGGCTGACGAGGTTGCCCAGGGCCGCGTGTGGACCGGCGGATCGGCACGCCAGCTGGGGCTGGTTGACCAGTTTGGCGGGCTGGACGCAGCGCTGGAATGGGTGGCCGGTGAAGCGGGCCTTGAGGGCGAGGAGTGGCAAGCCCGCTACCTCACCAGTCCGGTCGATTCCTTCGATGCGATGCTGGCAGGATTTGTAGGCGGCCCGAGCGAGGAAGCCCCGCAATCGCTGGTCTCCGTCTCAGGCCAGTTCGCCTTGCAGGAAAGCCAGCTGGCAACGCGGCTCGCCAGCGATCTGGACCGGCTCGTTTCGCAGCCGGGCATCCATGCGCTGTGCATGGGCTGCGTGCCGCATCGCTCATCCCAGCAACTTGCACCTGCGCGCGGCGACCCTGCCCCGTGGTGGCAAACCATCGCGCTGCATATTTTCGCAAACTGAGTGCTTGTCATCGCCCGCGCGGCATGGCAAAGGCGCGCGCCTGCCGAGAGAGCAATCCGGCGGGCGCGTAGCTCAGTGGTAGAGCACACCCTTCACACGGGTGGGGTCGCAAGTTCAATCCTTGCCGCGCCCACCATCTTTTCAATGACTTAGACAACCTCGTTATGCTCCGTACGGAATCCGTACGGAAAACGGGGTGTATTAGTCGCGTGCTCGAGAATTACACTCCCGCGGCGACGACTCCACCACCCTATCGTCTTTTTACCCCCCCGGGGGCGGGTTAACGGCGGGGCAGTTCGTATAAATGCTGACGCAGCAGATTGGTGTGAGCTCCCCTACGCGGAATTAGCCGACGTCAAATTGTCATTGCGTTCTAAAAGTTACCAGAGACGACAATCTGACGTGGTGAAGTCGCCATGAAATTGATAGCTTGGCTCAATTATGAGCGCGCAAGTTCCAAAGCGACTTAAAGACCATCAGTATAACAGGGTCCTTGAGATCTGTCGGGCGAAGCAAGGAGAGCTCCTGAGCGGGACAGAAGTTAAAGGCCGCCGGTGCTGTCAGTCTGACGGCAAATCTTCTCCGATTGGCGAAATTCGCCCTTCCCTAACGCTTGGTCAGACCATGAGATTCTGCCACTCAGCCAAGGCGGCCGAGCGGCCGCCTTGTAGGTCTGGCGGTCTACGAGATGGCGATCCTGGTTGAAATGGGCGTGGACGGAGGCGAATTTCTGTAGCGACTTCATTTGTCGAAATCTGAGCATCACACGCTCCCTTCGTCAGAACGGATTATCAGCCTTGCTCATCCAAGCCAGCTAGCATCGCCCTTCCCGCTCAGCCAGGTTGCTTTGAGAATGCCCTCAGCCCGATTGTTCAGCCAGTTTGCCTGGATAGCGCCCGAGACAGCGGTCAGATCTCCTCCATCTCCTCGTCATTCTCCTTGCCGCCGGGTTGGAAATAGGAGGCAACAAACGAGAACAGGCCGAAGGCAGCGGCAGATGCTATGGCCGGGCGCAAGAGCAGCCGTTCACTCTCTGTGACAAGCTCGGGGATTTGCAGCACGACGCCGATGAGTTGCGCAAGCGTCAGCGCCATTCCCAGAAGGATGCAAACCGCCAGGGAGATGACGAACAGAACACGCAATTTTCGAAAAACATGGTTCTTCATGTCAGCCCCTCCAAAGCGGCAGAATTCCGATGCCAATCAGGCAGGCAATCGCGAATATCGGCAGGACATAATAGACAATGAGCGGGATGAAGGTGGCTTCGGGCTTCGCTCCGGTCAATCCGGCGGCAATGAAGATCGATCCGGACGCAGGCGGCGATGCCCCTTCGGTCGAAGCAAAGACGAGTATGGCGGTCAGCGCCGCCAGGGGATCAACGCCAACGCCGATCAGGGCCAACATCGAAATCTGTCCCACAGCCGTCAGCGTTGCAGTGGATGACAGCGGGCCTGCCACGATGACAATCAGCAACCCAACGGCCACCAGCATGCCAAGGGCCGAGAAGGGCACAGCCTGCGTAACCATCTGCACATCTTCGGCCAGACCGAGATTGCCAAGAATTTCGCTGGCGGCGATCGCGAAATACAAGAGCGCACCGATAGTTGCGAAACGCGGGAGCGAACGGCCGAGCATATCGGCCCAGCCGCTTGCACTGCGGGGAAGGTTCTGGCGCCCGGCAATCAGGGCCAGAAGGGTAATCATGACCGGAATCCAGATCAGGATTGAGATCGACCCTAGTGCTTCTTCCATCCCGAGCGCGCGGCCGAGATAGTCTGCCAGCGGCCCGATGGTGACCACAATCGGGATGATCGCCCCGAGGAAAATCGAAACGGCACCCGCGCCTGCCTTCAAGGTTTCGCGCAAGGGCGGGAAGACCATGTCGGAACTGACGTGGGCGATCTTGTCGACCGATACGAAATAGCGCACCATGATAATGCGGTGAAGGACCTGATATGCCCCTGCCGTTAGCAGGGCGAGGTATACCTGGCCGGTAGTCGCCAGGTCTCCTGCAAAACCGATCATGATGAGCATCGAGGCGCTGGGCGGCAACGCGGCGCCAAGACCACCGTTGCCCGCAAGCACGGTGGCTGCGCGAGCCGGGGTCCAGCCAGTGCGGACCATCCATGGACCGGTGAACGATCCGCCAGTTGCAGTGTTCGCCGAGTTCGACCCGGACAGCGCACCGAAAATCGCCGAGGCCGCTGTCGCAACGTAAGCCGGGCCGCCGCGTATCCGGCCGAAGGCGGAATTGAGAATGGCAATGATCTTTCCGATCAACCCCGTCTCATCGATCAGGAAGGCCATGAACACGAACGCCAGCGCAGCGAACAGCACCTCGTGATCAAGCGCCCCTTCCAGCCCGGCGAGCAGATGTGCAGGTGCATCCGACCCACCGAAAGCCGCAGTAACAAGCATGCCCAGCCCCATGGCTTCGCCCATGTTGCGCTTGAAAACCACGTTCCAGGCAATGATCACGACGATGAACGTGGCCAGTGCTACCAAAGCAGTGGGAATTGCCAAAACCATCCCCTTCCCTTGCAAGTCAGTCAATTGCAGCCTCGGTCCTGCTTCCGATAGCTACTGGCGTTTTGCGAAAAGGATTGCCGATCGGCCTGCCTGCTCGGAGTGCGGCTTGGCTGATCGCGCTTCAGGTCATCCCGGTTTTTGTTATCTTGGCAGGCGTTCTAACCCGATATCAGCAAAATGCAACAGCGTTTCATGTTCTACTTGGTTACGCCGACTAACGGCCTACCTATACAATCCGTTCAACCGCGATTAGAGATGATGCATGGCATCAAAAAATGCGAAGACTGAACCAGGACGCGCAAGTGCGGACCGTTTCCTGACAATCCTTTCCTGTTTCCAGAGGGGCGATGAAGCCTTATCGCTCGCAGAGATCGCCAAACGAACGGGTTTGGTGAAGAGCACCGCCCTGCGGCTGTCCGGATCGCTTATAGATCACAACTTCCTGATCAAGGATTTGCATGGCGATTATCGTCTGGGCCCGGAAATTTCGCGCCTGAACCTGATCTATTCTGAATCCATGCGGGCGGAACACTACGTCCTGCCAGTCCTGCAAACGCTGGTCGATGCATCCGGGGAAACCGCCTCGATCTACATCCGCCATGGCAGCTATCGGCAGTGCCAGTACCGCGTGAACTCACCGCACCAGCTGGGGGTGCATAAACAGCCGGGTGAAATTCGCCCGATGGACGATGCCTCGTCAGCTGTGGTGCTTCGCAGGTTCGGTGACAACAGCGAGGACAAGACCTCGCTCGAACTTCCGCTTTACAGCTCCGGCGCTTCAGACCCCTTTGCGGCCTCGCTTTCCATCCCGGTCTTCCAGAGCGGCGACATACTTTTCGGCGCACTCGTGCTGGCAGGGCCGTGCAACAGGTTGACGCAGGACCGTGCCAACGAACTGGCAGAGCACATGATTGCGGCTGCCGGAAAGCTCAGCCGCCAGCTGGGCGGTGGCACCGCCTTCGAGCAAGCCATGGAGGCGAATGCCGCGCTGGCAGACTAACCCAGCGCGCCCGCGCGCGTTTCAACCGGGTCAGCGTTCACCACATATCTGCCATCGATCGGATTGCCTGCCAGGCAGTCGAGCACCTGCTGCATGGCCAACATGCCGACACGCTCTCCTGCCTCGACAGTGCTGGCTCCGACGTGAGGGCTGACCACCAGTTTGCGCTGGCGCGTAAGCGCTTCAACCAGTTCAGGCGGCTCTTCCGGAAATGTATCCAGCCCCACCCCGCCAATGCGATCGGCGTTCAACGCATCGAGCACTGCGTCGATATCGACCAACCCGCCTCGCGCCGTGTTGATCAGGATCGCTCCGGGTTTCATCATCTGCAACTGCGTTGCGGAAATCATGTTCTTTGTTGCCGGATTAAGCGGGCAATGCAGGCTGATCACGTCACTTTGCCGCAGCAGGTCATCAAGCGATCCGGTGCGCGGGTAATCAAGCGTGGCGCTTTTGGGCAAGGCCGGATCGTAAACTATGACATCCATGCCAAGTGCCCGGCAGATACCGGCGAGATGGCGCCCGATCGCTCCGATCCCGACGATTCCGAGCGTCTTGCCGTGGAGTTCAGCGCCAAGAAAATCTGCCTTGTCCCAGTGTCCGCTGCGCATCCGTGCATCAAGCCAGGTCAATTGCCTCGCAACGCCGAGCATCAGGGCGAGCGAATGTTCGGCAACCGAGATGGCATTCGCCCCTGTGGCGATTGATACAACCACACCGCGACGGGATGCTGCCGCAAGGTCAATCGTATCGTAGCCTACGCCGTGCTTGGCGATGATCTTGAGGTTGGGCGCAGCCGCCATCGCAGCTCCGTCCACTTTGCCGAGCCGCAGGATGATGGCATCGGGCTGGTGATCGGAGAGGAAAGCCTGCAAGTCCTCGTCCTGCAGATAGCTGTTCGAAAGAAAGACTTCGGCACCCGCTTCCTTTGCCAGCGCCATGGCCGGAGAGGCGAGCGCCTTGCCCAGAATGCAGATGCGCGCATTGCGATCAACTGCCATCAGGCGACACCCCCACCCAGGCCCGCGCAACCGGCTGCTTCCAGCTTGCAATCAACCCAGCTGCGGTCGTTCTCGCCGCGAGCAATGGCTTCGAGTTGGGCAGTTTCGGCGCTATGCCTCTTTGCCGCGCCGGCGCAGATCCGGTCCAGATCCTCCACCGGCACGGCGATCACGCCGTCAAGATCGCCGATGACCAGGTCACCCGGGCGCACCACCATCCCGCCAATGGAAATCGCCGCGTTCACTTCTCCCGGACCATCCTTGTAAGGGCCGCGATGGGTGACGCCGGCAGCAAAGATGGGGAAATCCCCTTGCGAGATCGCGTCAAGATCACGAATGGCGCCGTTGATCACAATGCCAGCAATGCCCTTCTTCTTCGCGTGGGCTACCATCAGTTCACCGATGATCGCATTGGTCAGATCACCGCCGGCATCCACGACCACCACGTCTCCGGGCACAGCCATATCCAGCGCCTTGTGGACCATGAGATTGTCGCCCGGGCGGGTGCGGACCGTGATGACCGGGCCAATCAGCAATCCTTCACGGTGCATGGGGCGCAGCTGCGCACTGCCAGCCACCAACCTGTCCATGACATCGCTTACAACGGCCACGGGAAGCCCGCGAAACCGCTCGACGTCCTGCTGACTGGCGCATTGCACTCTCTGGCTGACGGAGAAACCAACCATCCAAACCCTCTCACCCATATCATTTGATTTGGAAGGGATATCTAAAATGCAACACCATTGCAAGTTAGCCGTTTCTGATTGACATCGTTTTCAAGTCGCCGCCATAACCAAGGGCATAAACAGAACTACATTGCGGTAAAATCGGAATTGACCGGGAGAGAATGCCTTGAAGAAGCCAACAACATTGCTGGCAGGAATTTCCTGCATCCTTGGTGTGGCAGCGATCACCAATGCTGGCGCTCTCGCACAGAGCGCAAGCGAACGGGTGATCCCGCCTTCGCGCCAGGGGCAGGTCGATGAATCTCGGGCGGAGAACCCCAACGGGGGCAGGCCAGAGATACACACGTCCGAAGACATGGCCCGCATGGCACCCTATACGGCGCCCGGCGCGCGCACCTATGCCGACCTCGCCGTCTCCGCCAGCGACAGATACTGGCCGGTCACGCTTTACTACCGTTGCAAATATCCGCGCGGCGGCACATCGATCAACGCGCCGATCCCGCAGCCGATGGAGGTTTTCGACCGCGTCTATTCGATTGGCGATGATGCGAACAACATCTGGGCGATCGATACCGACGAAGGGATCATCCTCCTCGATGCGCTGTCGTCAGAGGAGGATGCCCGCGCGATTATCGTGCCGCACATGGAGCAATTGGGCCTCGATCCGGCACGGATCCGGCTTATCCTCGTTACGCATGAACATGGCGATCATTATGGCGGCGTGCCCTATCTGAGAGCACTTTCGGGCGCGCGCGTCGCGGCAACCGCCGCTGCCTGGGATTCCGAACCCGCATTTGGCCCGCCAATGCCCGCGCGCGGCGAGGACGACATGATCCTGTCGGACGGTCAGGAAATCACTCTCGGTGACCGGACAATCACCGTCGTGGAAACGCCCGGCCACACGCCAGGCACAGTCTCGCTGATCTTTCCGGTCAGCGACAACGGCACCCCGCACGTGGCCGCCCTGTTTGGCGGCCAGGGCAAGCCGCGCGACATCGCATCCTACATGGAATTTCGCCGCGGCCTGAACCACTTCGCCGATTTTACCGACCGAATGCAGGCAGATGTAATCCTGTCGAACCACACCGTGGGGGACGATGGACTGACCAAGATTGCGAAGCTGGCCGAGCGCCAGCCTGGCGATCCCAATCCCTACGTCGTCGGACGCGAGGGAGTGATCCGGTACGATGCCTTGTTCGGCGCCTGCCTGAGCGCGGATATTGACCAGATGACCTGGGACGAAGCGCATGGCGGACAAGCAGCTGAGGCTGCAGAACCAGCTGTCGCCAGCGCGTCAACAGAGGCCAGCCGCTTGGTGACGCAGGAGCGCATGGACGAATGGAAACACTCCCTGTCCAATTGGGGGCGTTGGGGTGCAGAAGACGAGAAAGGGACGCTCAACCTCATTACGCCCGATGTGCGCCGTCGCGCTGGGAGCCTTGTGCGTGAAGGCATGACCGTCTCTCTCGAACGCGAGATCAGCCCGGTCCATGTCGCTCCAGACTTTACCGGCCAGCTTCCCCGGGCAGCCGTCATCCAGCGTATGCTCTCCGGCCCGCCGACGCGCACGACCGGTTCAACCGACCAGCTTTACATCATCGCCCACGGCTATACCGAAACGCATCTCGATGCCTTCGGCCACCATTTCCACGATGGCGAAATGTACAACGGCTTTTCCGTGGAAGATCACGTCTCGATGGAGGAAGGCCTCTCGCGCGGTTCCATCGCCGCGTTCGGCGATGGCATCTTCACGCGCGGCGTGCTGGTGGACATTCCCGCCATGCGCGGCCTCGACTATCTCGAACCGGGCACGCCAATCTATGTCGAGGACATCGAGGCGTGGGAAGAGTTCGCCGGTGTCAGGATCGGCGCTGGCGATGCCGTGTTCTTCCGCACCGGCCGATGGCAGGCCGAAGATGTGCGCGGCCCGTGGGACATCGCCAACCTTGCAGCCGGTCTCGATGCGTCTGTCATTCCGTGGCTGCGCGAACGCGATATCGCGCTCATCGGCACCGAATCCGCAATGAGCGTGAAGCCCTTTCCCGAGAGCACGCAGATCACCAATCCCGACGATTACCTGCCGGCGCACAATTTCGCGCTGGTGACGCTGGGCATGCCGTTGATCGACAATGCCGACCTTGATGCCCTGTCGCAGACCGCGCAGTCGCTAGGCCGCTATACCTTCCTGTTCACCGTTGCCCCGATCCGGGTGACGACGGGCACCGGTGTGACCGTGAACCCCATCGCCACATTCTGATGCGTTACCGGGCAGCTCAATCGGCTGCCTGGTCCGCTTCCACCTTGCCCAGATAAGCGGCCGTGCACAGCTGCAGCAGCTCGAGATTGGCTGCGTTCTGCTCCTCCGCCAGCACGAAGGGATTGGGCAGTTCGGGAGCCAGTATCTTGTTGATCAGGCGCGAGATCGTGCCGTCGCCCCAGCTGTGGGTGTTGAGCGGCACGTCCGCGCCAAGCTCACGCGAAGCCTCGGCAAACAGATCGACCGATTGCAGCATGGTACGCAGGTTCGCGACATTGGGGCGCATGCCCTTGCCGCCCCAGAAGGAGGCAATGTGGTGCTGCCCATCAACCGTGACCGGGGCAAACAGGGAAAGCGTGCCAGGCGAATGGCCGGGTGTCGGCAACAGTACGAAGTCGCTCTCTCCCACGCGCAGCACGGTGCGGCCCTCCACCAGAAGATCAACCGGCTGCAAGCTGGCGGGAACGCTGCCGGCCTCGCTGTTCAGCGCGCTGGCGCCTGCGGCAATGCGCGCGCCTGTTGCCTGCGCCAGCACTTCGGCTCCGGCAACATGATCGCCATGCTCGTGCGTCAGAATGATCCATTTGACGTCTGAGCGAGTATGTCCCGCCTCGTCCAGCCAGGCTAGGATGCGCTCGCCCTGCGGCGGCGTGCCGCCCGCGTCCACAAGAACGATGCCATCGCTTGTCTCGATCGCGAATACCGCGAGGTTGAGGTAACCGAGATAGGTCACGTTATCGAGGATCGGCGTGCCAAACAGGAAAGCTGTCTCGTCCATCACTGACGGGCGGAACGGCGCGGGCGCGGGATCGACGTAGTAGCAGTGGTAGTTGCGCAAGATGTGGAGCAGCGGGTCATCGCCGCGGATCTGATCAGCCTGTGCCAGCATCGCGCTCACGGCGGAAGGAAGTGTGCGTTCCTGCCCGAGCGCTGCCGATTGCGAGACAATACCCGCCAGCGCCAGCGTCGCAGCAATGAGCTGGGGCGCCCCCCTTGCAAAGATCAATCCCATTGTTCTCCATCCTTCCCCAATTGCTCACGCAGCACAGCCGCCAGAGACGGGGCCAGAAATCGCGCCCTGATATCGCCGAAGAGACGCGCCAGAAGTTGCCGACATGACGGAATAGCCCACGCAAAGCCGCCTGCTGCGCGGGCTTGCGCGCCTTCCCTGCAAGCAGAGACAAGTGCTGGGGGTGGGTGGCGGAGCGGGAGGGATTCGAACCCTCGATACGGGGTTACCGTATACACACTTTCCAGGCGTGCGCCTTCGACCACTCGGCCACCGC
>Ga0182093_1111103_pt1 | contig 12324 bp, 10 predicted proteins | sample 041ome_21_FD_127776 | JGI IMG/M metagenome (GOLD analysis project Ga0182093, IMG submission 127776) | Metatranscriptome of coastal salt marsh microbial communities from the Groves Creek Marsh, Georgia, USA - 041411BS metaT (Metagenome... | ecosystem: Environmental > Aquatic > Marine > Intertidal...
GCGAGCATTTCTAACTTAAGCCCCTCATCTACTGGCAACAGCTGGTACAAATGGTACCCCACTTGCCACGCGTCACTGTAATCGATGCCGAGCTGCATGCGCTCAACGTGCGGGTGGTGCTCTAGGGATTCAAGCACCTCTGCCAATCCTGACCACGCATCGATCATAGCTGCCGGCTCCAGACTCGCCTCAAACTCAGCATCGCACAAAACGAGGCCGTCATCAGCTAACCGGATATTCTCTGCGGTGAAGGTCTGTTGTCCCTGCAAGGTGATACCCAAGAGCCCGCTGGGCAACTGATCCCAGTCTACTATGGCAGCAGCGGTACCCCGATCTGCCACCTGGGGTGGGCTCCGCTTACCATCGCGCATCACTTCACTACCTGCATGCAGCTGGATCACGCCGAAAGTCTGGCCATCACGCATACAGCGCTTAACCAAATTCAGGTAACGTTGCTCGAAAATTTGCAGCGGCATTTTACCAAAAGGCATCAAAGTCGACGGCAAAGGGAAAAGGGGATAGTCGCTCACTCTCATAAGGCGTTTGGAGCCGAAAACTCATTCATCCAGGTTAGAATCTGTATCGCTTCGTCTTTACTAGAACCGCAAAATTCAAGCTCCGGTTTAAATTGAATACACCAAGAAGGCCGCCGCGGATCACCAAAAATCAAACATCGTTCGTTTGCATCCAAATGAACGCAACGTTCACCCGCTTTTTTGCCCTCTGGCATACCGTAATAGGCCTGCTGTATGTGCGGCACAATGCAGCAGGCGGCACAGTGTTCACGACACTCCATGATCGCCCTCTGGTCCCAGCGGTTTAAGCAACACGATCATACGAGGCAGCAGCAACAGCGCACCCAACACCGCAGCCAGCATGGCGACCACCGTAAGCGCTCCAAAGTAGATGCTTGGCTTAAAGTTTGATAGCACCAACATCGAAAACCCAATTACCACCGTAAGCGTCGTGTAATACATGGCACGACCAATACTCAAATGACAACGGTACATAGTCGCAATGTAGTTTCGATCTACCGGGAATTCGCGTTTAAATCGGTGCACATAATGAATGCAGTTGTCTACGCCAATACCCACGACGATGGCGGCAATAGTAATCGTCATGATATCGAGCGGAATGCCCACGAGCCCCATGATACCCAGCACCAAACCGGCAGCAAGAATATTGGGCGCCAAAGCCAGCAAAGCCAAGGTCACCGAGCGAAATAATCCGTAGAACATAAGCAGAATGACACCGAATACCGCGCCAAGCGTCATGATTTGGGAGGCAAACAAACTCTGCAGCACGTTGTTATAGAGCACCAACATTCCGGACAGGGTAATGCGCTCTTCCTCAATGTTGAGTTGTTCTACCAGATCCTGCTTCACTTGTTGCAAGAAGGCATCACGCCGCAGGCTCTCACTGGTTTCTTTAACGCGCAAACTGATGCGGGCTTCATCCTTACTTAAATCGACATAGGGTTTTTGCAATAACTCGGCAATATCACTTGGCAGGCTGCGCTGAACCAAGGCGAGCTCAACACTCCCCAAACGATCATTCATCAGCCTTTCAACGGTTGTAAACAAAGTATCCAGTGAAAGCACCTTGCCCACCTCTTCGCGCGATTCTAAATAGCGCTGAACCTTGCGGATCTCCTGCTGTCCCGCCAAGCTAAACCAGTAGCTGGGTTGAAACGTTGCAGTATCATTGGCAGCCTGCGAACCTGCACTGGAGCCCCTCTCCCCTGAGAAATCGGCAAAAGCATCATCGGCTGGCGCGGCAAAAGGATCATCCTCGGAAAAGGAATCATCCTCAGCGAAAAGATCAACCTCCGAGAAGGTGTCATCTAGCGCTAAAGATGCCTCTGCACCTAGCTCATCGGAATCAGCCCACGCATCAACTGAGTCGCCGGTGTCACTAAACGGGTCTTCCGCCGCAAACGGATCATCGTCACCGAAAAAGTCGGTGTTATCTGAATCTGTCGACTCCGCGCTACCAACGGCCGAGAATAGTCCGCCAAAGATAGCTTCTTCTTTAGGCGCAGCGAGCGTAATGTCTAGGCCAATTGTTCCGCCCAACTTGGCGTCGAGCAACTCCATGCCCTGGTAAATTTCGGTCGTTTCCTTGAAATAGTCAATGAAGCGATTTTCGACTTTAAGCTGGCTCAAGCCCATCACTACGGCAAAGGCTAACAGCCCAGTTCCGATGCCGATTGAAGCGCCCCGCTCATCTACCCAGCGAGCAAAATGACGCGTGAACGGCTTGCCATCCGCTTGATGCACGATCGGCTTACCTGCGGGCCAAATCGCCATCAATGCAGGCACAATCGTGAAAGCGAATAAAAGCGCAATCACAATCCCAACCGACATCATAGAGCCAAAGTCAATCACGGGCTGAATACGCGAAACCAGTAGAGACATAAAAGCCACAATCGTGGTTAAACCCGTGTAAACACAGGGCACGAACATCGCAGCCATAGTCGCTTCTATTCGGTCCAAATCCGGCAAGTCAGGCTGGTCTCGATGTATTTCCCGATAGCGAACCACCAGATGAATACAGACCGACAGCGAAATCACCAGTAAAACCGCAACGAAATTAGACGAGATGACGGTCATCCGCCAATCGATTGCCGCTAGGAAGCCGAGCATGACAATAACCGTCGCGGCGCAGGTAACCAGTGGGATAACGACCCAGCGTAATTGCCTGAACACGACCGCCAGTACAATCATCATGACGCCCAATATGGCAGCGCCGAAAACAACCAAATCGCTACGCACAAAACTGACCATATCAGAGGCGATCATGGGCACACCACCCACGAATATATTCGCATGAGGTCGATAGCTTGCAGCGATTTCGCGCACATCCTCAACCAGGCGAGACCGGATCTGCATGGATTCGGCCGAGGCCATTTTAACTGCCTGCTCAGCGGCCTTAAGCTCTAGGTTCTCACCATAATTTAGACCTTCGGCCAGTTCTTTTGCGCGTAAAGCCTCGCGTGTCTTTAGGGCCCGATCGTAATCGCTGTTGGGTGACAAATTCACCTGCACCGCAGTCATCGAACCATCTTTACTCGCTAGTAGCTCAGCATAGATCGGGCTCGAGGTGAGCTCCTTAATCGCCAGACTGCGATCCGTTGCAGCATCCGACAGCATGGGGAGTGGCTCACCGCCGGTGACGTCTGTCAACGTTTTAGGCGGGCTTTCAAGTAGCGGCACATCTAGAACGGTTACCACCGAGCTAACGCCATCGAGACCGCGCAGTTCGTCCGCTATAGCAGCAAGTGGTTCAAGACTCTCGCTGCCCAGCAAATCCCCTTTGGGCTGCCAAGTCAAAAGCAAAAATTCAGATGAACCGTAGCGGTCGCTGACGTCACGAAAATCTGCAAGCGAGGGGTCCCCCTGAAGAAGCAATGCATCGGCTGACGCATCCAAGGTGGTTTTTGGTATTTGCATGCCGGCCCATAAGATCAGCCCAGTAACTAGGACTAAGGTCCACCAGGGTCGATCAATCACTGCGCGGCGGTAGCCCCGTTTTGCTGCTGCATTCAAGCCACTAAACATAATGCTCCTCTAAAGCTCTAAGCAGTTTCGGTTTGAAACCTTGGAAATCGCCATTGCTCATACACACAATTACATCGCCAGGCATAAGGTGCTGAAGCAAACCGCTTAGCAAAGTATCGCTGTCCGGAAACACCAACCCCCGGGCTCGCTCTGGCGTCAGCTCCCACCGTAATTGGGGCGAGGTCAACCAAAACCGTTCGTCCGCGAGACGGGTCGCATTCGCCAATGTATCAGCGTGAACCCCCATTCTCATGGTATTCGAGCGAGGTTCAAGCACCAGCACAAGCCTGCGCCCTGGGTACTGATCACGCAGCCCCGCCAAGGTGACCTCAATTGCTGTTGGATGATGTGCAAAATCGTCAACAACCGTGATACCGGCTCGATCGAATAGCACCTCTTGGCGCCGCTTGGTATTGCGGAAACTCTGGACGGCATTCAGTGCCGTCTCTGGCTGAACCCCAGCATGACGGGCTGCGAGCATAGCGGCCGTAATATTGCTTAAATTATAGTCGCCTCTTAGAGGCGAATCACCCGCGAATCGATCGCTCGCGCTCTCTATTGCAAACTGTCCCTGAATTCGATCTTTCCAAGAAAAGACCCAACTCGCTTCATTGCTCGAACCAAAAGTCAGGGTCTCGCTCCACACTCCTTTCGCCAAAACACGTCCCACGGAGGGGGACTCCGCTGGATGAATCACTAGGCCTTGGCTTGGCAATATCCGAATCAAATGATGAAACTGTCGCTCGATATCGGCTAGTGAGTCAAAAATATCAGCGTGGTCGAACTCCAGATTGTTAAATATGAGCGTCCGAGGGTGATAGTGAATAAATTTTGAGCGCTTATCAAAAAATGCCGTGTCGTACTCATCCGCTTCAATTACGAAAAAGGGCGCCTGCCCCAATCGGGCAGAGACCCCAAAATTCGCGGTAACTCCACCAATTAAAAAGCCCGGCTCAAGGCCGGCGCATTCGAGCATCCACGCGAGGATACTCGACGTTGTTGTTTTGCCATGGGTACCTGCTACCGCCAACACCCAGCGATCACGCAACACCTCTCGCCCAAGCCACTCCGGACCCGAGGTATATGGAATCGTGCTGTTCAAAAGCGACTCGATAACGGCATTCCCCCGAGTCATGGCATTACCGACAATCACAAGATCCGGTGCCGGATCGAGCACAGAGGGGTCGTAGCCTTCGTGCAAGGTGATACCAGAGGCCTCTAATTGTGTACTCATAGGTGGATATACGTTAGCGTCCGAGCCCGAAACACGGTAGCCCAGTTCGCGAGCAATAAGCGCCAGTCCGCCCATAAACGTACCGCAGATACCGAGGATGTGAATGTGCTTTGACACAACGAGTCTCACAAATCAAATCCGCATAGTAGCATGATCACCTTCCCAACAACTTAAGCCAAGCGCAAAATTTGCGGTTCTTTTGGCAAGAACATAAAGCGGGGCGATAAGTAGGGTAGAATAGTGCCCCCGAACAAGGAGCACACCATGCCTCGCAATGCCTTTTACGCCCAATCCGGTGGTGTTACCGCCGCCATCAATGCTTCCGCCTGCGGGGTAATCGAAACCGCAAAACAATCGGATCAAATCGGCACTGTGTTTGCCGGTCGAAACGGCATTATAGGCGCGTTAAAAGAAGAGCTAATTGATACCTCACTCGAGAGCGATGCAACCATTCGCGGCCTGCGCAGCACCCCCTCCGGTGCATTCGGTTCATGCCGCTATAAATTAAAAAGCCTAGACGAAAATCGAGCCGAGTACGAACGGCTAATCGAGGTATTTAAAGCCCACGATATTGGCTATTTTTTCTACAACGGCGGCGGAGATTCAGCGGATACGTGCTTGAAAGTATCGGAGTTGAGCCACGCTATGGGTTATCCGCTCGCCGCAATCCATATACCCAAGACCGTGGATAATGACCTACCCATAACGGATAACTGCCCCGGTTTTGGCTCGGTCGCTAAATATATCGCGATATCTACTATGGAGGCTTCTCTTGATGTTGCATCCATGTGCGCGAGTTCCACAAAAGTATTCATATTGGAGACCATGGGACGACACGCCGGATGGATTGCGGCGGCTGGTGGTCTAGCGGGTCAAGGTCCAACCGAAGCACCTCATATCATTATCTTCCCTGAGATCGCGTTTAATGAGGCGGCTTTCCTGGCGCGGGTCAGGCATAGCGTAGAAACACAAGGCTATTGCGTTATCGTTGCATCTGAAGGCGCACGTTTTGAAGACGGCCAATTTCTAGCTGACTCAGGGATCACCGATGCATTTGGTCATAAACAATTGGGTGGGGTAGCGCCAACGTTGGCGAATATGATCAAGCAAAACTTGGGGTATCGATACCACTGGGCGCTCGCGGATTATCTGCAGCGAGCTGCACGGCACATTGCCTCAGGCGTGGATATCGAACAAGCCTACGCTGTGGGTAAAGCCGCCGTTGAAATGGCACTTGCCGGCGAACACGCCGTGATGCCCGCCATCATCCGTGAATCAGGCCACGAGTACCGATGGCGTATTGAAGCAGTGCCGCTCGCCAAAGTCGCAAACACCGAGAAGTTCATGCCTCGAGATTTCATTACCGACGACGGCTTTGGCATCACCGACAAAGCCAGAGCCTATTTACAACCTTTGATCGGCGGCGAAGATTACCCGACCTACCAGAACGGCCTTCCTGTTTACACGAAAATACTTGGCGCACTAGCGCCCAAACGAACCGGCCGCGATTTCGATGTAAATTAACCACAAACAACACTAATGCGTGGATCGGGCAGTTTTGCTAAACTTCGCGCGCTAAATTTGGCAGAACACCCCAAAGAGGACCACAGACTCATGAGCTTAAGCCTAATTCCAGCGGGAAAGAACGTACCGGAAGACGTTAACGTAATCATCGAAATCCCCGCGCACAGTGACCCAGTAAAATACGAAGTTGATCACGACAGCGGTGCGATCATGGTTGACCGCTTCATGTCCGCCGCCATGTTCTACCCCTGCAACTACGGCTATATTCCCAATACGCTTGCCGACGATGGCGACCCTCTTGACGTACTGGTTCAAACTCCCCACTCGGTCGTTCCGGGCAGCGTAATCCGCTGTCGTCCGGTTGGTATTTTGCAAATGAGCGACGAAGCAGGCCATGACGCCAAGCTCATTGCGGTACCTGTTGACAAGCTCACGCCCGTTTATAAAGACGTGAAAGAAGTCAGCGACTTACCCGCGCTGCTGGTTAACCAAATCAAGCACTTCTTCGAGCACTACAAAGATCTTGAGCAAGGTAAGTGGGTTAAAGTCGACGGCTGGGGCACAGCAGCCGATGCACGCGACGCGATTATTAAAGCAGTAGAAAACTTCAACCGCGAAGAGCAGCACTAATTGGATCGCCCCGAGCGATAATGCTCGGGGCACCATTCTTGTGGGACGCGAACAAAACGCTCAAAGATATCCTCTAACTCTGCGTCAAATGCGGCCAACCCTTCAATAGATTGATCCGAACAAAGATCACGCCACAGAGCGGGTCTCAAGCGCCACTCAAACTCGCTCGCCAAGGGCGCGTAACTCAAGTGCCAAGGCTCCACCGATATACCACCTCGATCCTGCGCATAGGGGCGGAAAAAGCCACAGCTGTTATCACTTTCAATTTGCTCATCGAGCCATCGGTGTAGTTCGCCAAATTGAACGCGCGATTCGATCACGGTTAACTGAAGTTTATAATCATCCGCTACCGCAGCCGCGTCATAAACATCGCAATCGGTACCCCAATGGTGACGCGAGGTGCCAGGCAATGCCGAGAATCGCAGTATTTTGTGGATCCATTCCAGAGCGCTATAGGCATGCCGCTCTAGAGCGACACCTTGGTCATCTTCGACACTGCGCACCCCCTGAAACTTGCCATTCCAGATCGCAGTTTGACGATCAAGAGAGCGATATCCACTGGCACACCGCAAGTCAAACCCGCTCTGTCTGGCGCGACGCGTCAATTCGCGAAAGGCCTCAGAAACATCACCATCAAGCAACCTTAGCGTGCTCAGGTTTGGCGCACCCAAGCCGACAACGCAGCGGTCCCAATCAGAAAACAACGTTCCCAGTGGCGTTTTGCTCAATTTAAAACCCTTTTGGCTCAAAAAACGTTGATAATACTAGCCCATGCGCGATTTATCTGGTAGTTTCTCCGCCCGCTCAGACGGGGCTTCAGCGGTACCGGCCCAGAACGGTGGCAGACAACTGTTTTTAATCGCACTAGGTGGAATTGAACCATGGCTCCTAGCAGAGACGGAAATTTTAAAAACTTTACGCCCTATACCCCCAAAAAAGGCGAAGAGTACATGAGCGACGCCCAGCTCGCGCATTTTAAAGAGATCTTGCTGAACTGGCGCTCTGATCTTATGCACGAAGTCGACCGCACGGTAACGCACATGAAAGACGAAGCGGCGAATTTTCCTGATCCCGCAGATCGCGCAACACAAGAGGAAGAGTTCAGCCTCGAGCTAAGAACGCGAGACCGAGAGCGCAAGCTCATTCGAAAAATCGACCAAACCATCGAGCGTATCGAGCTAGACGACTACGGGTTTTGCGATGCATGCGGAATCGAAATTGGCATAAAGCGGCTTGAAGCGCGACCAACCGCCGAACTCTGCATCGACTGCAAAACGCTGGCCGAGATCAAAGAGAAACAAGAGCGAGGCTAAGCCCCCGTGGACTTCGCGAATCCGACCAACGCGACCTACGTTGGTCGGTTTGCACCCTCTCCCACCGGCCCCCTGCATCTAGGCTCGCTGACTACCGCACTGGCAAGCTACCTGGACGCGCTTACGCATCGGGGCACCTGGCTGATTAGAATCGAAGACGTTGATCCGCCGCGGGAAGTGGCTGGCGCGACGGAGGCGATTTTAATCGCACTGGCCGCACATGGCTTACACTCCCAAATGGAGCCTCTTTTCCAGCATACTCGGCATGAGCGATATAAAACGATCTGCGAGAATCTGCTTCGGCAAGGCCATGCCTTTTACTGCATTTGCTCCCGTAAACAGCAGGATCACCTAGGGCGATGCATCGCCAATTGTCAGGATCGCGATATTTCAGCAAACGGCAACAACTTGCGGATCAAGCTCCCCACAGGTAACCGCGATTTTACGGATCGGATCTACGGGCAGGTTGAGAGTGAACGGCTCGCGTTTGACAATGCGATCATCTGGCGCAAAGACGAGCTACCCGCCTACCTACTCGCTGCCACGGTTGATGACATTGACTCGGCCGTCACGGATATTGTGCGCGGAGACGACCTCTTGTTTGAAACCCACAGGCAGTTGGCCTTCTATGCGGTGCTGGGGGAAAGCGCACCTCGATATGCTCATATACCGATTGTGAGAAATGCCGATGGTAAAAAGCTCAGCAAACAAACGGGAGCTGAGAGAATCGACATCCATAGCCCTGTTCAAAATCTTGAAGAGGCACTGCAACATCTGCACCCAACCTGGAAGCATCACAGCAGAGATTCGAGTCCGTCGGATTGGCTAAAGTCCTTGCAAGATCACTGGTACTTACCGACCAAAAACTTGCAAACTTAGGACATTCGCATAGACTGAACTTTTTGCAAAAGAGACCCAATTTATGCAGGGCGTTCGCGGCCTTCTGTTGATTTTTGGCCTGCTGTTTTTATTTTTCCCCACCTTGAGCGCCTGGCTTTTTACAGCAGACGCACCTTGGTATCGCCCTCATATTTTTGCTGCCGCACTGATCGTAGCAAGTTATTTGATTCAAAGAGAGAAATCGTCAGATGAGCTTTAGCTTAGGGCAAGCGCTCGTCGCTATAGTCGGCTATCTCACCCTGCTTTTCGGTGTAGCGCATGCCGCGGAGCGCGGATGGATCAAAAACCGCATCACAGAACACCCGGCCACTTATATTTTGTCCTTGGGTGTCTTTGCGGGCGCAATGGCAACCAACGGCGCAATCGAGCTAGCCCACTGGGAAGGCTATGGCGCACTGACGTATTTCTTAGGAGCTATCCTCGCGTTCCTGGCCAGTTCTGTCATTTTGTTCCCCTTGTTGCGCTTATGCCGAATATACCAACTTTCCAGCTTAGCGGACTTACTGACCTTCCGCTTTCGCAGCCAGTACGTGGGCGCCGGCATCACGATCGCCATGTGTTTGGCGCTATTACCTTTTTTCGCTCTACAAATTCAAGCTGTCGCGGACAGCATTCATATCATCGCCAGCGGAACGCGGCTATCGCCCCTAGAATCAGAGCGCCACGATAGTCTCGCGTTCTTGTTTTGCTTAATCGTGATTATCTTTGCGATTCTGTTTGGTACACGAAATCCATTAGCACAGACGCGCAATACCGGTCTCGTGACCGCAATTGCATTCGAATCGATAATGAAGCTGATTGCGTTCAGCCTCGCTGCGGTGTTTATCGTGTGGGAAGTCTTTGGTGACTACAGCTCGTTTGAGCTCTGGTTTCAATCCAATCGCACAAGTCTAATACCCGACCCAGCTAATGGCACCGACGCTGCAACACGGACCGCGCTCATGCTTTTTTTCGCAAGCACGGTTTGCATGCCGCATATTTTCCACATGATTTTTGCAGAGAACCCAAAAATCGAAGAGCTCCGATCGGCCTCATGGGCTCTGCCGCTATATCTAGTCGCACTCAGTCTACCGGTGCTCCCCATTGCCTGGGCCAGCGTCGCCACCGATCAACCCTTACCACCGGAGTTCGCCGCTTTGGGTATCGGCGTTGACGCACAATCACCGGCCATTGTCATGTTCTCCTTCATAGCCACACTATCCGCTGCCAGCGCCACCCTAATTGTATCTACGCTGGCGCTGTCGAACATGTGTCTAAAACATCTCGTGCTACCTCTGAATATAATCCCCGTTGACCGAGAGCAGGGAATATACCGCCAACTAACCTGGATACGAAGATCGCTGATCGCGGTGCTCATTTTTGCTGGCTTTGGGTCGTTTATCTTGCTGGGGCACCGCGAATCACTCGCACAATTGGGCGTGATTGCCTTTGTTGGAACCGCGCAGTTCTTGCCTGGTGTAATCGCTTCACTGTACCTACCCAACGCCAATCGCTTCGGCCTACTCGGCGGCTTAACCGCTGGGCTGCTAATTTGGGGCCTGTTGCTACTCGCGCCCCTGGTTCTGGGGCGCCCGGTCGTCGATCCCTCGTGGCTGCAATCGACAGGTCTCGACGCAACCCTCACAACGACTCTCTCACTGGGTGTGAACATTCTTATTTTTATCTCGCTTTCGCTCATTTTACCAACCAGCCAAGAGGAGCGTATTGCGGCTGAAATTTGCTCGATGGACGACCTGAGCCGCCCTGCACGACACTCTTTGAACCTCAAAAATCCAGGAGAGTTCATTCGCAACCTCTCTGCTGGGCTCGGAGAAGAGACCGCTCGCGCAGAGGTCGAACGCGCCATGAAAGAATTACAGTTTGAACCTTTTGAAACCCGGCCCTATGCCCTACGAAGATTGCGGGCCAGAATCGAAGCAAACTTGTCGGGCCTTCTCGGCCCCTCCGTCGCACACAGCCTGGTCACACGCTACCTGCCCTACACCCCCAGTGACGAGAGTGGCGGGGAGGACATTAATCTGATCGAACTTCAACTGGATCGAGCACAGTTGCAATTCACCGGGCTGGCAGCCGATTTGAACAATTTGCGACATCACTACCGCGAAACCTTAAACACCTTACCCATTGGCGTCTGCTCTCTGGCCAACGACGGCGAAATCCTCATGTGGAATGAAAGCATGGAAGCCATGACAGGTATCCCTGCTGACCAAGTACTGGGATCACTGATACGAGGCATTGCAGAGCCCTGGGGGCGTATCCTCACTCAATTTAGCGACCAAGACACTGATCACGTCGTTCGTCAAAAGGTGCAGATGCCAAATGGGCAATCTAGATGGGTGAGCTTGCACAAATCACCTGTCCTTGATGAGACTCTGGCGTCGCGCGACCGTGTCATGGTCGTTGAGGATATTACGGAATACGTGCAACTCGAGCATGAATTGATGCATAACGAACGGCTGGCCTCAATTGGCCGCCTAGCTGCCGGCGTAGCTCACGAAGTGGGCAACCCCGTAACGGGAATCGCCTGTTTGGCTCAAAATATTGCCTACGCCGAGTCAAAACAGGAGCTCGATGAAACCGCGAGCGACATAGTAAAGCAGACGCAGCGTATCAGCCGCATTGTCGAATCGCTCGTCCGTTTCTCGCACTCGGGTGACGTCTCGAGCGAAAACCGCCTTTGCCCTTGCAATGTTGCCGATGCCGCAGACGAGGCCGCGCATCTACTGCAACTGGATCCGGGCACCAAACACATCGAATTCAATAACATCTGTAACCGCAACCTAATGGTCATTGCTGATCCACAAAAACTCCTTCAAGTATTCATCAATTTATATACCAATGCGCGCGATGCATATGCCGGTGACGGTGTCATCACCACCTCTGCAAAACCACGCAATCAGGAGCTCATTCAAATAACGGTGGAAGATTTTGGTAAGGGCATTCCTGAGCATGAGATCGAGCGAATTTTTGAACCCTTTTTTACGACAAAAGGCCCCGGGGCTGGAACGGGGCTTGGTCTGGCCTTAGTTCACACGATGATGGAAGAAATGGAAGGCCATGTCGATGTACAATCGAGCCATGGAGATAAAATTCCGACAGGCACACGCTTTCTACTCACATTACGAGAAGGGCGTTATAATGACGACAAGAAAGGCAACTAAAC
>Ga0182093_1132569_pt1 | contig 12187 bp, 5 predicted proteins | sample 041ome_21_FD_127776 | JGI IMG/M metagenome (GOLD analysis project Ga0182093, IMG submission 127776) | Metatranscriptome of coastal salt marsh microbial communities from the Groves Creek Marsh, Georgia, USA - 041411BS metaT (Metagenome... | ecosystem: Environmental > Aquatic > Marine > Intertidal...
GTCGGAATGATTTCTTGATGTTCAGATGACATGTAACTCGACGGTACTTGACTCATAATCATTCGCGGGTCGATATTTTGTTGTTGCTGCTGTTGTTGTTGCACCGGTGTTTTTACTTTCCGCTTCTTTGCTCCGAAAATATCTGCATAAAGTTTGCGCGAAGCGTTTATGCTCGACCCATTGCATCGAAGGATATGTTTCGCAGGAAAACCTGGTCGTTTGGAGAATGTCGAACAGTATAACGCCGGCGATCGATCTAATACTATGTTTCTCGGATGATTCGCGTCGACTGTATTTTTATCTCTCTTTTTCTTCTGCTGTTGCTGTTTGTTTCTTGCGCGCGAGGCTTTTTCTTTCAATTCCGCTTGTTGGATTTTTTCCTGTTTCTCCTTTGCTAGACGTTCATTTCTATGTTGTTCCGTTCGTTGCGCGTATTCCGCGAGCATTGCCCATTTCTCATCCTCTCCCATACTTTCTATGTCCCTAGAACTCACGACATTTGTTTTTTCTCTTTTTGCCGCATCAGCCGTTTCCTTCGCTTTCGCCTCAGCCTCGGCGCGCTCTTTCGCCAGTTTACGTCGAACCCAGCTCGGCGGACGAGACTTCCTCATTTCCCTCTCGCGCTTCTTATTTTTGACCGGCGGATCGTTAATATCAATTTCTACTGTTCCTTGAACGCCCACGTCTTCGTTATCTTCTGCACCACCGTTAGATTGCGAGGGTGTTTCTGGTATGCACCAATCTTCGTCCTCTAGCTCTTGCGTGCTCAGAATCGGTGTTTCTTCCTTAGTGGTTTGGGTATCCTCCTCCGGCGTCGCTTCAGGCACAGAATTTTCCTCGTTTCCCACGACGACAACGTTCGCATTCGTCGTCGTTTGTTTAATCGATGCGTCTTCTTTCAGCTCCGACGATGGCTCTTGTTGTTGTCTTTCTTTGTCTTCTTCTTTCACGTTGCCTTCTTTAGCCTTCTTCTTCATATCGGCGTACTCTTTGCGCCTCGCTTTCCTCCGTTTTACTTTCTTGACTTGTGTCGGAGTAAGTTTCTTCTTCTTTTTCCTCGCGCCTTGCGAAAAAATGCTGCTATTATTCGTCATTGATTCGTGGCGACTTACGCCGGAGGCGAGCGCACCGGCCGTGCTCTTCTTAAACGTACAATTCGCGCGATCCATGGATGCTTTGAAAACCACGTGCTCAGATGTGATTGGTTTGCCCAGAATTTGTACCAACCTCTCCTCTTTCTCGCTACTCAACAGCCGACCACGCGAGCGCTTTTTCCTTTTCCTCGATGCTTTTGCAATCACCGCTGGCGCACCGCTCGTCTCAAATAACTGTCTCACGCTCTTCTCCGCGTTTACCGCCGTCGTAGCCGTCGAGGTCGACGTTAAACTCGCGAACCCGCTCGCGTACAACATCAACCACTCCGCCATCTCGTCCCCTATGCGATCCCACAACGTCCCCCAATGCGTGCTCGTCGCGAACGCTTCGGCACTATTCACGCAACTCCTCTCGTCTCTTCCTTTGGCAAATCTAGTCAATCCAAAACATAACGCGTTATTCGGCTTTTGCCGAGCGCTAAAAAATTTCTTCTGCACCGTCGCCACGCGTTCCTTCGCCGTCGTTCTCCCGATTGCCGGAGGCGAACTCACCGGACGATGCGCATCTTCTGCATCCAACGGGGAACTTTTCATCGAGAGCGGCGGAAACCTTTCCGGCAGCGCGATGTACGACTCGTCCAAAACGCCTCTCGCGTACGCTCTCGCATCTCTCTCCGCGTCCTCTAGATTTTTCATCACGTATTTCGGCACTTCTCGATGGAACACCTCGCAAACTTTTCGAATCGCATCTCTCACCGTGTACACGTGACGACCGTACACCGCTCTCAAAAGAATCGGGATGCGCTTCTTTTGCGCCCCCCGACGAGGAGGAGAACGACGCGCCCGCGGAGCAGCAGACGCGCGTCGTCGTTGCTTTTCCACTCCTTCACTTCGCGTCCGTCTCTCCCTCGCATCATCATTCGATGGTGGTCTTCCCATTTTTTCACCGCATCATCGGAGTTTTCATTTTTCGTTACGAAAGAAAAATAAAAGCGCACTTCCTCCTCGCGGCGCGCGCGCGCAGTCAAAAACGAACGAACAATAAATAAAAGAGAGAGCGACAGAGAACAGCGCGTTCTTCCCTGTCTCTGCGTCTGTGCGCGTGCTCGCGTTCGCTCGTGTGTATATCTCGCGCGCGAGTTTTGAAGCTTTAAAAAGAGAAGAGAGTTCGGGAAAAAAGTCTAGATTTTTTTTTTTCCCTCAAACTCCAGACTTTTGAGCACCCTCGACGAGAACGAACGAGGTGCGTGCGTCGTGGGAAGAAAAAGAAGAAGAAGAAGAAGAAGAAGAACAAAGAGGAATGCTCCGAATGATTCTGACGACCGGTCTGGCCGCTTCGACGGCATCGTTAGGATTGGCGGTCGGGTACGGCGTCGCGTTGGGTCCACCTCCTCGGTGTTGCGGTGGGGGCTGCCTTCCCGGTGACGGTGGTGGTTTTGGTGGTGGTGGGCGCGAAGACGTCGAGAAGAAGAGGAAGAGGAACAACGCCGCTTCGACTTCTTCGGTGGAAACGTACGATAGGTTGGCGAAGACGTTCGACGAGGAGCTGAACTTTCACGAGTTTTTTACCGGCATTGATTTCTTGCGTTCGCGTTTAGTTCGGAGAATAGATGGGAGAGGAGGAGACGTGTTGGAAGTCATGTGCGGAACCGGGAGGAATTTGGACAAGTATTCTTCTTCGTCGTCGATGGAGAAGATGCGGCGGTTGGTGATGACGGACGCGTCGGAGGCTATGGTGAATGAAGCGAGGGAGAAAATTCGCGGTACGACGAGTAATGGAACTGAAATCAAAGCAGAGGTGGACGACGCGACGAAAATGAAACAGAAGTCGAACAGTTTTGATTACGTGGTGATGACGTTTGGACTTTGTTCCACGGACGAACCGGAGAAGGTTGTGAAAGAGCTCGCGCGGGTGACGAAACCAAACGGCGAGATATTGCTGTTGGAACACGGACGTCCCCGAAAAGGAAGCGTACACGACTATTGGCTCTCAAATATTTTAGATGCACACGTTGATATGCACCAAAAGAAATGGGGGTGCGCGTGGAACAAGGATATAGAGAAGATTGTGAGGGAAAGCGTAGAGGATGTTTGCGACGTGGTGACGTTCGATCGATGGCACTTCGGAACAACTTCATACGTTGTTTTGAGGAAGCGAGAATAGACAAAGTACAGTGTAGTTAGAAAAATAGGCGCGCGCAAACATAGATAGACGCATAGATGTCATTATTCTTACGAATATATGTGGGATTGACCTTTCTTGTAGAATTATTTAAAACAAAAACACACCTCTTTTAACTGATTAAATTTTTTAGAATAACGTATATGCGCTCGGTCTATTACGCGCCGAAATACTTCGGGCGAATGTTTAAACCAACGATCAAAGCGAGGGTCAAGTAATACGTTACCGATCCGGTGAACATGTACGAGTCAAATCGGTCCAAAAATCCGCCGTGACCAGGAATAAACGACCCAGAATCTTTCACGCCGGCATTGCGCTTCATCACCGATTGCAACAAGTCGCCGAAAACTGAACTCGCGTAAATAAAGCCTCCAATAATTAACGTTCTCCACAACTCCTCGGGAATTCCTAACAAATACCAGCATATTCCAGAACACGCGATGCTAAAAATTCCACCACCAATGGCTCCTTCGATGGTTTTATTCGGCGAAATCGTCGTCAACTTCTTCCCGAAAAACTTCTTGCCGAAATTTTTACCGCTGAAATATGCCCCGACGTCCGCGGAGACAACACACAAAACCGTCATTAACGTGATGGATACGCCTAAAGTCCAACTCGTCGGTCCACCCAATTGCGACGGCCAGCTGGAAACAATCGATCCGGCTCGATCGATCGCTAAAGGAATCCCGGACATTGCTCTCAGTTTAATCCAAAATGAAGGCAAGAACCCGCAATAAAACAATCCAAACAACGTCGTCGTAAATTCAATAAAATGAGACTCCTCGCTCGAAATTAACGCCGCTACCGCGCACGAAAACGCTGCAACCATTGCCATGGTCACGGGAACTGTTCTCCCTCCGGAAACGTGCAAAATCACGCACAAGAATACCGAACACGCGGTTATCCATTTCGCGGCCCACCTCGGTGGCGGGTGCGGCAACTCCTCGTTCACTTTCGACATCAACCCGAAATATTCCGACGCAGACGCGTACGCGCACAAACCAATCAACGCGACCCACAGCCATCCTCCGAAACCGAGAAAAAATGCCGCCAATACCCCCAAAACCAACGCAGAAATCGTCCTCTTTACAATTTTCGGTACTTTTTTCTTCTTTTTCAGTTCGTTCGCCACGATGAACGCCTTGTGTCGAGCATCTTGAGCGGCGTAAAACTCAGCTTCGGCGTTGGCCGACGACCCGGCTTTCGCGACGATCGATGAGAAAATCTCCTTCCTCGCATTCATCATCGTCGCGCGTCTATCCTGGACACCATCCACTCCGTGATGCCGTTCTTTACCGAACGCGTTGTTTTGCAACGAACACGCCACTACCCTCGATTTCTTTCCGCTCCAATTCTCCGTTTTTTTCTTCTGCTCTGATATCTTCCTTCTCCGGGCGACGACCGCGGTCGACGACGCCACGCGCGACGACGAGCAACTCGAAAGCATCATCTCTGTCTCTCTCTGTCTTTTTGTGTATACGCACGCGCTGTTTTTTGCTATGGGATGTTATTACATACGCGCTCGCGAAGCGCTTTTACTTTTTTTATTTTGAGTGAGGGAAGAAGAGGGAGAAGAGAGATAACTGTGTTGTTTCGTTACGAGACGAGAACACCGAAGCAGCATAGCACGGAAGCAGAGAGAGAGAGAGAAGGAGAGAGAGCGGCACAGAAGAGAGAGAGAGAGAGAGAAGCAAAAAAATACGAGCTGTTGAAAAACGAACGGACGCCCCTCTCTCTCTGTTTGTTTCCTGAAACTTTCCCCGGCACGCGCGCGAGAAGAAGGGAGAGAGCAAATGAGAAGAAATCGAGAAGAAGAAGAAGAAGGGAACGCGCGCGAAGAGGGGGGAGTGCGAACGAAGACCGCGCCGTCTTCTTTCGCGCTCTCCAAAGCGTTTTGTGTTTTGTATCTCTGTTGGTGCCAACAGAGGCTCTTCTTTCTCCCCAAAAGGGGAGCAGGCACAAAAAAAAATTGAGAAAAAACTCGCGCAAGCACCAAAAGAAAATTTTTGCGACCGTCGTTCGCTTCAAAACCAAACGGCGCCCCGAAGAGAGAGAAGAAAGGAGAAAGAAGGAAGTTCTTCTCTGCGTTCTCAGCCTCACCTCTCTTCCTTTCCCTTCAAAACCGTCCGCGCGCATCTTCTAAACCCGCATCTTTGAGCCTTTTACGGCGCGCCAACCCGGTCGGATCCCGGTGGATTCCCCGGTGCACGTTTTGCTCGACCGGTTCCAAGCGGAAAAGATCGAAAGGAAACTTCGGAAGTCGATCGCTTTTGCGCGGGACGCGCGGGAGGGAGAGGGTAAAATTTTTTTCTTTCTTCTCTCTTGGATTCGAAAGGAGAAGAAGCTCGAGGGGCCACAGACGAGAGACGAGAGACAAAAAGAGGAGGAAAAAAAAATTTGAACTCGCTTTGGAGCTTTGGAGAGTTTTTGTAGGCAACGAAAGAGAAGAAGAAGAAAAAATCAATCGGAAATGGCGTCCAACGGGACCGAGGCGACGCGCAAAGGCGGGCAATGGCGGACGTGGCAAAGCGACGAGGATATTCCTCAGCGGAAAATCTTGATTCAGCACATGTGAGTGGCTCGCATTTGGTCGCGAGCGGCGCGCGATGATTTTAGCTTTTCTTTTTTTTTTTTAAAGGCCCGCGAGCCGATCGACTTTTTTGGGCAGCAGTTCAAAATAGCTTTTATTTTGCGTTTTCGCGCGCGCGCGACCGAGGGAACGACGGCGTTGGATGTTACGCGGTGGACTGCGTTAAAACCCACACTGACTTACTTCTTTTCTCCTTTTGTAACTACAGATTGCGTTTGTTTCAACAGCGCAAACCTTCCGTGACGAAAGAGTGGCAGCAGAAGCTTCCAGACTTTGTGTTGCGTCTCGAAGAAGCCGTGTATCGAGGCGCGCGGTCGAAGGAGGAGTATTGCGATAAAGATACATTAGAGGCGAGGTTACAAGCGGTGGCGAGAATTATGGTCACTAGGCCAGGAGCGAAAGCCGCGCAGATGCAACAACAACAGCAACAAGCGCAACAGCAACAGCAACAGCAACAGCAACAACAACAGATGATGAACGGCGGCCAACCCAACCCGGCAATGATTGGAAGTGCGAACGGTATGGGCATGAACGGAGCGGTGCCTCCTGGTGCGATGATTGGGAGTGGGGGTATGCCACCGCCAGGACAGATGGTTCCCATCAATGGAGATGGGAACGTTTTAGCAAATGGACAGAGATTGATTAGAGGTCAAGCTGCGGGATCACCGGGCGGGAACAACGCGCCGATGCAGCTGCTCGGACCAAACGGTGTCCCGTTAACCGCGGCACAAATGGCACAGATTAACCAAGGAAATACAAATAGCAATAAACCGTTGAGTGCGGCTGAGAAGAAAGCGCAAGTGGCGAGAGCGAAAGCGATCGCCGCTGCGAGCAAACAGCAGCAAGCCGCGGCTGGCGGGAAAAAGAAGAAAGAAACGAAAGCGCAAGCCGCGGCTCGCATTGCTGCAGAACAGCAACAAGCGCAACAGCAAGCGCAACAGCAAGCACAGCAACAACAAATACGTCCCGGTGCGTCCGCCCCGCCCGGGTCCACCGATGAACAAATAAAGAAAGCGTACATAGTCAAACAACAGAGATGGTTACTCTTCCTTCGACACGCGTCGAAATGTCAAGCGGCTGAAGGAAAGTGTCCGTACACGCCGCACTGCCACGTGGCAAAGCACTTATGGGAGCACGTTTTGAAGTGCACGTTACCAACATGCCAGTACCCGAGGTGTTTAGCGTCCAGGGAGTTGTTGAAACACCACCAAAACTGCAAGGACCCGCGCTGTCCAGTGTGCGGCCCAGTTCGATCGGCGATGTTAAAGCAGCGTCAGCAGCAGCAAGCGTTACTCGCGCAGCAACAGGCGGCAGCAGCAGCGCAAGGCGGTGGAAAGAAACAAAAGATGACGAAAGCTGAACAGGCGGCGGCTAAGGCTGCGCAAGCGCAGTTTGATTTGATGCCTCCTCCGTTGATGGTAAAAGGGACCGGAAACGCGGACAGAAAACCGGGAGGTGAAGGCACGTCTTTAATGGAATGTTTCACGCCAGAGGAGATCCGAACGCATTTGGCGTCGTTACGATTGACAGAAGGGAAAGAAAAAATCCCTGGTATTGTTGCACCGATGTCGGCGAGACGGCGCGATGCAGAAGCGGACAAGGTCATCGCCAACGCCACGGAGTCTTCCTGCCGCGCGTGCGGCGTCGAGCGCTTGACGTTTGAGCCGCCGCCGATGTATTGTTACTCGTGCGTCGGGAGAATCAAGAGAGGGCAAGTGTACTACCACGTTCCGAACCTTCCCGGGGGTGAGACGCGTAAAGACACGTGGTGTAACCCGTGTTATAACACCATTCAAGGTCACATTGATATTGAAGGCCAACGCTTCCCGAAGAATTCGTTGATCAAGAAGAAAAACGACGATGATTTGGAAGAACCGTGGGTCCAATGCGATTTCTGCAACAATTGGTATCACCAAATTTGTGTTTTGTTCAACGGACGGAAGAACACGGATGGCGAAGCGCATTTCACGTGCCCTACTTGCATTTTGTCGCAAATCGAAAAGCAAGAGCGAACTGTAACGACCGAACGTCCCAACTCCATGCAACCGGCCAAGACGCTGACGAAGACGGTTTTAGGCGACTTTTTGGAGAAGCGCGTATTGGATGCTTTGGCGGAGGAACGCGTCGCGAGAGCGAAACACCTCGGCATTCCAGTCGAAACGGTACCAACTGCGGAGGATTTAACCATTCGCGTTGTTTCACAAACCGACAAGAAGTGCGACACGAAGCCGCGGTTCTTGGAGGCGTTCAAAAAAGATGGTTTCCCGGAAGAATTTTTGTATAAGAATAGAGTCATTTTGCTCTTTCAAAAAATCGAAGGCGTGGACGTGTGCTTGATGGCTATTTACGTGCAAGAGTACGGCGAAGATTGCCCGAACCCGAATCAACGACGAATTTACTTGTCTTATTTGGACTCGGTGAAATACTTTCGCCCAGAAGGTATCGTCGCTAGCATTGGCGAACCGATGGCGCTGAGAACGTTCGTGTACCACCAAATTTTGATTGGCTACCTCGATTACGCCAAACAAAGGGGATTTACGTCGTGTTTTATTTGGGCGTGCCCACCCTTCCAAGGCGACGATTACATCTTGTATTGCCATCCGAAGGTGCAGAAAGTTCCGAAAAGCGACAAGTTGCGCGAGTGGTACATGAAGATGCTTCGTGGCGCCGCCAAGGAAGGCATCGTGCACTCTGTGACAAACATTTACGACGAGTACAATTTGGGCGGCTCTCTGCAAGAAGTTCGGTCGGCGAGAGATTATCCGTACTTTGACGGTGATTATTTTCCTGGCGTTGCCGAAGAGTGGATCCCAGGCATCATCGCCGAACAAGAGGAGCAAAGAAAGCAGATGAAGACGCTTACGACGGGTACCAAAGTCAACGCACGCAAAGCGGCAAAATCTGCCAGCAAAAAAGTCTACTCGGCATCCGTCGACGGTGATTTAGATTCAGAGTTGATGAAAAAGCTCGGCGTGACAATTTCCGCCATGCGCAACGATTTTATCTTGGCGCACTTGGCGCCAAAGTGTACGAACTGTCGCAAGACCGTGGCGGAGGAAAACTTGTACGTTCCGAAGGAGGAAAATCCGAAAGATCCTTTGCGTTTGTGCGAAGAGTGCAACTCTATAGAGTCTGCCATGCCTAAAGAGGAGAAGAAATTCCTAAACAGAGGCGAGTTGGTGTGCCAGAAGTGCCCGCCGTTGCCGGGCGTGAAAGATGAGAAAGTCAAAGAAGAGGAGGACAAAGCTATGCAATCCGAGTTTTTCGATACGCGGCAAGCGTTTCTTTCGTTGTGTCAAGGAAATCACTTCCAATTTGATTCGTTGCGTCGCGCAAAGCACACGACGATGATGGTGTTGTACCACTTGAACAACCCGTCCGAACCAGCATTCGTGGCCACCTGTAACGTCTGCGCTCGCGAACTCGAAGCCGGTGCCGGTTACAGATGCACAAAGTGCGCTGACTTTGACATTTGTGAGGAGTGCCGCGTCCGCGTCGGTCACCAACACCCTTTGCAACGCCAAGGCCGAGGCCGAGGCGAAAAGCAACAAATGACCGACGCCGAGCGCCAAGCCAGACAACAACAAATCGAAAGAACTATGGCGTTGCTCGTCCACGCTTCTTCGTGCACCAACGCCAAGTGCGACAATCCAAACTGCGCCAAGGTGAAACAACTCTTCCAGCACGCGATGAAGTGTCAAACCAAAGCCGCCGGCGGATGCCACTTGTGTCGAAAAATCTGGACGTTGTTACAAGTCCACTCGAAAGGCTGCGTCGCACACGAGTGCCCGGTACCTCGATGCGCGGACTTGAAAGCGTACAGACGTCGCGCGCAAGAGCAAGTCGAAGAGAGACGACGAAAGCAGTACAGAAAATACCTCGCAGGAAATTAAAACGAGAGAGCGTCGTCGCGCGCCGCCGCGGGAGAGGGAAGAAAAGAAATATACCCAAATCGACAGAGAAACGATGTCATTGGTGAAAGAAAACACAAGAAAAGAACCATCATTATATTATTAAAAACATGCTCACACATAGCAGAGAGAGATTAAGAGAGAGATTAGAACTTTTCACATTTAGCGCACTATCCAACACAACATTGTAAGTAAGCAACAACAACAGACCATTCTTTTTTTCAATCACAATCACTTTTTTCTTCACATTTTTTTGCTAAAAGTTCGTTCCGGCCCAACGAACTTACACGCGACGTTCTCTCTCGTGAAATGTTTCGTTTCACGACGGCGTGGACGCCGGACGACGTCTTCGAGGAAGACGAAGAAGAAGAAGAGGAGGAGGAAGAAGATGATGAAGCGGAAAACCCGAACGACAACGACGACAACACCAAAAGGAGGGATCCGAACAAACCGTTATCGTACGAGGAAATCGCGGAGAAAAAGAGGCGAAACTTCACGCAGAGAAACTTGGAAATTCAACGCAAAACGGCGCTACAAAACGCACAGATGTCGTACAGCGCGCACGATGTGCTCAAGAACATGGACGAAGATGCGAACGTGGGGATGACGGACGAGGCGAGAGCATTTTTGAGCATGAAGCCGCTGACAGAGGTTCGCAGAGCGAAGAATAAAGCGCTAGTTCCTGGGGCGAAGCGAACGCGAGTGTCGAGGAAGATGCGAGTGAGCGCCGAGGCGGAGAAAATTTTAGGATTAGCAAACATGCTGTACGTGCAGAATTTCGTGGACGAAGCGATCGAGAAGTGCCACGAGTGCATTACGGTTGCTCCGCACGAAGCTAGTCCGTATCACACGCTGGGTTTAATTTACGAAGAAAAGGGCGACATGGCAAAGGCGATGGATTTTTATTCCATCGCCGCGCACGTGAGCAAGAAAGACGTAGAATTGTGGTTGAGGATTGCGGATATGGCGTTAACGTTGGAAAACAGGAGGCACGCGATCTATTGTTTGAGCAGAGCAGTGAAGGCGTCGGAGGGAATCTTAGACGACGCGGAGAGGAATTTGTTGAGGTTGAACAGCGCAGATTTGTACGAGGAGTTTGGCGAGAAGAGACAGGCTATTGCGCAGTATGAACAAATTATAGAAACGTTAGGACCGAAAGACGTCTTGATTGATCCGTACGAAATACACGTGAAATGCATGAATTTGTGCCTGGAATGTAACTTGAAGCCGAACGCGGCGAAAGTTTTAGGTGGGTACGCGAGGAAGAACGCGGCGAGAGTGGATATGAAGACGATGTTGTTCTTGATTGATTTAGTGAGCGAGTTAGATTGGTGGGAAAAAGTTGTCGAATACGTGGAGTTGTGCCGACGAGTTTGGGAAGAAAAAGGACACTCGTCGTATAATGAGATGATAACGTTCCCGCTGAATTGCGAGGCGATGAAAGCAAGAGCATTAATTATGCTTTCGGGGATTTACAAGCAACACAAAACGGACGAAGATGCGATTAAATATGAGAAAATTTGCGAGGCAAGGTTAAGAGTAGGGAGAATGTGTACGGATGTCATAATGGAAGCGATAGAGAAAGCTGTGCCTCGAGCGAAAAAGGGGGAGAAGAACGTTTTTCCTTTCCCGGATTTGAGCTCTGAAAACTTATTTCGATTGGCGCACGCGTATCGAGAACACGGCAACGATCAACAGAAAGCCATGGAGGTGTACAAAATGCTTATAATATACGACGAAACGCGCGACATCTCGGACGTGTGGGAGAAAATGGCCGATTGTGCTCGAAGGGCGAAGGGTGTGGAAGGTGCGAAACAAGTTTACGAAGAGATTTGCGACACGAGGAAACACAGCGCGGCGGCAAGAGTGCAATTGACGGAGATTTTCTTGTATGAGTTGAAGGACGAAGAAAAGGCGAAGGAGATGTTGCCATCTTTAGAAGAACTGGTAAACGACCGCGCGAACGAGAGTATGTTGCACCGAGCTTCGGAGTTACGAAGAAAGTTACAGGATTGGGATGACTTCATAAAAGAGTCATTGCCGACGGTGCATCAAATCTTGGATGAAGCTTTGGACGTGAAGGCGCGAACGCAAAAATTACGAGCAGATGCGAAGCACGTGCAAAGCATAGAAGACGCGAGAAAAAGCGCGTACTTGAAGAAGATAGGAGTTAAAGACGGCCTGAACAACAAACGGCGAAAGACTGGATGGGGCGGTCGTAACGGCGGCGGTAAAAGGAAGGAAGAAATCGTCCCGTTGTCAAAAGGCGCCTTCAGAGGCTTCGAGAACAAGCGTCTGGAAAAAAATCGCGGGTTGGATAAAAAAATCTTGTCAAAAGAAGAAGTTGCGGAGATTGAGAGAGAAATACGAGGCGAAGGCGAAATTGCCGCTCAGGAAAATTGCGAGGAAC
>Ga0182093_1095098_pt1 | contig 12157 bp, 7 predicted proteins | sample 041ome_21_FD_127776 | JGI IMG/M metagenome (GOLD analysis project Ga0182093, IMG submission 127776) | Metatranscriptome of coastal salt marsh microbial communities from the Groves Creek Marsh, Georgia, USA - 041411BS metaT (Metagenome... | ecosystem: Environmental > Aquatic > Marine > Intertidal...
ACGGCATGTTTGTCGCTTCGAAGGGCAAGGTGTCGCTGTTTCTCGATCACGATGGCGATGACGCTGCAGACGAAGAGCGGGTGGTTGCCACCGGCTGGCAGGAGATCACCCAGAATGTCGATGCCACGGGGCTGGCGATGGGGGCAGACGGAAGCCTCTACTTCGCACTCGATGTTGCCGACTACTCCAACGCTTACCTGCTCGATGCGGAGGGAAAGAGTCACTACGACGTCCGCAGCGAGCGGGGCACGATCCAGCGGATCAGCCCCGACTTGTCGCGGCGAGAGGCAGTCTGCACGGGCATTCGTTTCCCGATCGCGCTTGCATTCAACGACCGCGGTGATCTCTTCTGCACCGAGCAGGAGGGGGCCACATGGATGCCCAACGGCAATCCGTTCGATGAACTCCTGCATATCCGTCTCGATGGGACGGCCCCACGCTGGAATGTGACGGGGATGCAGCACTTCGGCTTCCCGCCGCGGCACCCGCGGCATAACCCCGGTGTGCTCGATGAGCCGTCGACGTTTGACTACGGCCCGCAGCACCAGTCTGCCTGCGGCATGGTCTTCAATCCCGCGGTGGCCGATCAGAAACCGTTTGGGCCGAGGTGGTGGGCAGGCGACGCGATTGTCTGCGGCGAGTCACGCGGAAAACTCTGGCGGACGACACTCGTGCCTACGGCAGCTGGCTATGTGGCGACAAGTCAGTTGGTGGCCGCACTGCAGATGCTCTGCGTGGACGCCTGCGTGGCAGCCAACGGCGATCTCGTCGTCGCCTGCCATTCCGGTCCGCCCGACTGGGGAACTGGGCCAGCGGGCGTGGGCAAACTGTTCCGAATCTCCATGCGGTCGGTGGAGGCTCCACGGCCGGTGGTCGCCTGGGCGGAAGGACAGAGAGAGATTCGCGTTGCCTTCGACCGTCCGCTGAGTCCGGCGTCGCTTGCCGGTGTCGCGGAGAAGGCCGTGGTCGAATACGGGGCGTTTGTGCGGGCGGCGGACCGCTTTGAAACGCTTGAGCCGCCCTATGCCGTGGTGCAGGCGCAAAAGATGGCACCGCGTCACCGGCTGCGGGTGGTGTCGGCGGCCCTCACAGCCGATCGGCGGACAGTGGTCTTGGGGACTGATCCGATTCCGTTGCAGACGCACCTGGCGGTATCGCTGCCATGGACTGACGACAGCAACGCTCCTGCGGCTCGTACCGGCAGCCTCACTCAGCAGGCGGCGGTTGACGTCGATGCCTCAACCGCCGGCGTCGCTGTTCGCTGGCATGCGTCGGCAGAGCAGGCACTCAATGAAGGCAGCCCGCAGTCCAGCACCGCGCACTGGCTTCCGCATCTCGACCTGGCGGTGTCGGAGCGGCTGACCAGAGGATCGTCAGGGCATGAGGAGCTCTGGACGGGGCTTCGTGAGCCGGGCCGACTCGAACTCGAGACGCGAGTAAACCTGACGCAGCTGCTGAGGCCTGCCGTGCAGCCTGGGAGCCAGCTTGATCATGAGTGGCCGCCGGAGACTGCAGCGATCACCATCACGAGTGACCGCGCCGTTGAGGTCGAGGCGAGTGTGGCGGGGACTCCTCTGGAGGTGACGACACAGGAAAACGCCCGTGGGGATTTTGTAGCCCGCTTTGAGTCGCCTGCTGGCGTGGCGAAACCTGTGGATCTTGCGGTGTCGCTGGCGACTGGCGGCGTTCGCAGCCCGCAGCTGACGATCACGTTTCACACCAATGAAGATGGCACCGAGCGACCACTCCCGCTGCATCGTTTCATTCTGCCATGGGCCACCACATCGGCGAGTGAGCTCAGCACGGCTCCGCTGGCGATCGCAGAGCTCGAGGGTGGCAGCTGGGGACGCGGGCGGCGGGTGTTTCTCTCAGACACTGCCGGCTGCAGCAAATGTCACTCGGTGGCCGGCGACGGGGCGATGATCGGCCCCGATCTCGGCAACCTGGTGCACCGCGATTTTGCCAGTGTGTCACGAGATATTCGGCATCCCAGTTTTGCCATTAACCCAGACTTTACGACACACATCGTGCATCTTGCTGATGGCCGCGTGTTGACGGGCATTCTGCAGACGCGTGACGGCAGCACGATGCTCGGCGACAATGAGGGAAAGTGGACTAGGCTCGAACTCGATGCGATTGAGCAGATGGAGCCTTCTGCGGTGTCGGTGATGCCTGCCGGAATCCTCGACAAGCTGTCGGCAGAAGAGACCCGCGATCTGTTGACCTTTCTGCTCACCCCGCCACCTGCGATGCCGCTTGAGTCACCGCTTGACGCACCGCCGGTGCGATCGCAGGCAGAGGTGACTGCGGCGCTGGCTGGGAGCGAAGAGGTGCGTGCCGATCGGCCCCTCTCGATCGTGCTCGTCGACGGCGAGAAAGATCATGGCCCGGGCGAACACGACTATCCAGCCTGGCGAAATCGGTGGGTGCAGCTGCTGGCTGCGGCCGAGCAGGTGACGGTCACGCCGGCCCGTGAGTTTCCATCGCAGGAGCAGCTTGAGACCGCTGATGTTCTGGTGTTCTTTCAGCGAGGCAGTTTTGCCGACCGTCGGCCGCAGGCGATGGACGCCTTTCTCGCCCGTGGTGGCGGGGCGGTCTACATCCACTGGGCCGTTGATGGTCGCGATCGGGCCGGTGAGTTCTCTCGCCGCATCGGCCTGGCAAGCGACTCAGCGATCTCCTTCCGGCATGGGCCTCTTGAGCTCGCCTTCAGCGACCGTGAGCATCCGATCATCCGCAACTTCTCAAAGCTTGCGCTCCACGATGAGAGCTACTGGAAGTTGATCGGCAATCCAGCGGGTCTCGATGTGTTGGCGACAAGCCTGGAGGATGGCGAGCCGACGCCTCAGCTGTGGACGAAAGAGGTCGGGGAGGGACGGGTGTTTGTCAGCATCCCGGGCCACTACAGCTGGACTTTCGACGACCCGCTCTTCCGCATCCTCTTGCTGCGGGGCATCGCCTGGGCGGCCCACGAACCGGTCGATCGATTCAACGCCCTGGTCACCCCCGGCGCTCGTATGAGCCGGTGAAGAGCCGGGAGATGCGTGTGAAAAACGAAAGGAACTGCTCGATGCCCCACCGACGTTGGCGCGTGTGTTTGGTTGCTGTTGTCAGCTGGACGATGGCGGCGGGGGCGGTGGGAGTCAGGCAGGTGGCTGGAGATGAGCCTGCTGGCCGAAGGCCGAACATCGTGTTCCTGTTCGCAGACGATCAGAGCACCTACTCGGTCGGCTGCTACGGCAACGCCGATGTGCAGACACCTCAGCTGGATCGACTTGCTCGGGACGGCATGGTCTTCGACCGACACTACAACACCACTGCCATCTGCATGGCGAGCCGCGCGAGCGTGTTTACCGGGATGTATGAGTACAAGACCGGCTGCAACTTCACGCATGGCAACATGCGGGAGGAGGTATGGGCCGAGTCGTATCCGGTGCTGCTGCGGAAGGCGGGCTATCTGACGGCCTTCGCAGGCAAGTTTGGGATCGAAGTGGAAGGCCGCGGTCTCTGTGAAGACGACTTTGATTTCTGGGGCGGCGGGCCAGGGCAGACCAGCTATGTCACGGCTCAGAATGCCTCGATGCGCGGCTATGCCAAGGCGTTCCCACACTCCACGCTCTCGTATGCCGCCTTTGGGCAGACTGTGATTCGTGAAGCGGTCAAGCAAGACACCCCGTTTTGCCTGTCGATCAGTTTCAAAGCACCCCATAAGCCTGCGACGCCCGATCCTCGCTTTGATCATGTGTATGCCGGCAAGACATTTGCGAAACCAGGCAACTTTGGCCGTGCGTTCGCTGAGCATCTTTCACCACAGAGCAAAGCCGGCCGACAGTATCCACGGTTCACGCAGTGGCACTACGACACCGACTACGACGGAGAGATGGCGAAGTATCACCAGCAGGTGTATGCGATCGATGTGGCTCTGGGGATGATCCGAGATGAGCTTGAAGCGCAAGGCGTTGCCGACAACACCGTGGTGATCTACACCAGCGACAACGGCTACATCTGCGGGTCGCATGGCTACGGCTCGAAGGTGCTGCCGATGGAGGAGTCGTCGCGAGTGCCGTTGATCGTCTATGCCCCAGGGAGCCCCTTCACTGGAAAGCAGGTGCGGTGTGATCGGCTCACCGGGAATATCGACATGGCGGCGACTATCTTGGAACTTGCCGGGCTCGAGATCCCTTCGCAGATGGATGGAAAGAGTCTGCTGGGCCTGCTCGAGCAGCCACGCGAAGGCGGCCATGATCAGCTGGCTTTTATCAACGTGTATGGGCCACTCGCTACCCACAGCCTGAGCTGCTTTACTCGTCAGTACAAATACACCTACTGGTGGTATGGCGATGAGACGATGGAGCCTGTGGAAGAGCTCTTTGACACGATCCGTGATCCGTTGGAACTCGTGAACCTCGCAACACAGCCGGCCAGTTCGAAAACGCTTGAGAGCATGCGGCAGCGATACGACGAGGAGCTCGCCGCGTGGAAGAAGCAGGCTGTGGCCTACAACGACTATCAGCGTTACGGCACGCTCTTTGATCGCACGACGGCTCTCGCTGACAAGGCTGAGCTGATGCGGCAGCCCTAAGCAGTAGGCGAGGCGGCGGGCTAGGAAGCAGGGGTGTCCCAGTCGACGACGAACACGCCGCCACAGCTTTGACAGGTATACGACTCTCTGCCCTCAGGCTCGTCGGTGTGAACCGACAAGGCGGTTTGGCAGTGTGGACAGACGACATCTCGGTCTTCACCAAACCCGCCACACATTTCGAATGCGAGCCAGTCGTCGAAGTCCATGGCATCGTTCCTGTAGTCGCTTTTCAACACCCATCAAGAGTGGTGACGATCGGTGGTCATGGCGTGTCGCCAGCCACTTTCACGCACACGATCTCCTGATCGTCGCGGAGATAGAGCCGGCCGTCTGCAATCACGGGGGCTTGGCGAGTGGTTTCAATCAGCGTGCACCGAGAGATCTCCTGATAGCCCTCCGGGCTCGCAGCGGCCAGGATCAGTTCGCCTTTCATCGTGGAAATCCAGAGTCGCCCGTCGGCCAGGATCATGTTGCTTTTGCCAAAGCGACTCTGCTTCCACATCGTCATGCCGTCGGAGAGCCGTATGCAGACGAGGTTGGTGATTGGGCCTGCGCTGCCTTGATTGTCGAGTGCGTAGACATGATCGTCATGCACCACCGGTGTCTGCCACTCTGCCCGCAGCTGACTGCTGACCCCCAGAGACTCCCAGACTGCCGTGGCCGCTAGACCAGAGCCGGTCGGCTGCACCTGCAGCACCACCGAGCCATGGTTTTCACCAGCAGAAACCAGCACGTAGTTGTCGCCGAGTTGAACGGGGGTGGCGATGTTGCAGTCGTAATCAGTGGGAAAAGGAAAGTCCCACAACTCTTCACCCGTCTGCGGATCGATGCCACTGGCGCCTGCCGCATTGAAGACCACCAGTTGCTTGCGATCAGCGAGCGTCGTCAGCAATGGAGTTGCATAGCCCGCGTTTCCTTGGCCGGCTTTCCAGGCGAGTTCGCCTGTCTGAATATTCCAGGCCGCTGTCGCCGCCTGAGGGCAGCCGGCCTGCACCATCACCAGGCCATCGCTGACGACCGGTGAACAGGCGACGCCATACTCCGCCGGCTTCCCACCGAGCGTTTTGGGAACATCTACTGACCAGTTGAGTGTGCCGTCTGCGAGGCTCAGCTGCGCTAGGATGCCTTCGCCAGTGAAGACATACACGAACCCGTCGACAACCGTCGGCGTTGCTCGCGGGCCGTTGCCCATGGTGTTTTCAAAGGCCGGTGCGACTGCCGTTTGCCACTGCCGCTCACCAGTCTCTACCGCCAACGCAACTACATACTGGCTGGTCTCATCCTGAAACAGCGTGACCGCCAGCCCGTTCGTCACCGCAACAGACGACATGCCCACGCCGAGCGGCTTCCGCCAGAGCGTGTCTGGGCCGCTCTCCGGGAAACTAGCGATCAGCCCGGTTTCCGCCGATATTCCGTTTCGCAGTGGCCCGAGAAACTGCGGCCAGTCGTCGGCTGTCAGCTGCCTCGGGAATGACACGGCGATCAGCAGAGCCGCCGTGAGAGGTGTCACAAGCCTGATGGATGCGGGCATACGTCGTTCCCTTCGTGCTGCGGCTGTTCTCCGCCACGCACTGCACGACGGATGGGCATGTCGAGACTCCGTAAGATAGAGGAGTTTTCACGGCATCAGCAAACCCCCGCAGCCCACAAGCAGCTGGGCGGGGAAGAGCCATGGGCAATGAGGCCGCTGGAAGCGTTTGCATTCTTGTCAGAGGGAGCCTCGATGAAACGTGTCTTGTTTGTGTGCGTGGAGAACTCCAATCGCAGCCAGATGGCCGAGGCATTTGCCCGGATGCATGGGGGAGAGGGCGTTGACGCGGCAAGCGCGGGATCGCGTCCCTCGGGACGCATCAATCCCAGGGCCGTGACTGCGATGCAGGAGGTTGGCTACGACCTGACGTCGCACGGCTCAAAGGGACTGGAAGACTTTAACGGCACAGATGTTGACGTGGCCGTCACGATGGGCTGCGGTGACAACTGCCCTCTGGTGCGGGCGTCTCGCAGGGAAGACTGGCAGATCCCCGATCCCCGCGAGATGTCGCCGGAAGAGTTTCGCGAGGTGCGTGACTTGATTGAGCGGAAGGTGCTGACGCTGCTCTCAGATCTTGGGGTGTCGTCGTGAGCCGCGTGCTCCTGTCTCCTGACTTGGTCCACGCCTTTTCGAGCCCGCCTGCCCCCTCCGACGTGGCGGTTTTCTGACTTGTGTGTGGATTCTCTCCGAGTCCGGTGGACCACTGACTCTGCGGCACCAGAGTCTGCGACAGGCCACACGTTGAACGAGAAGATGGACATGCTTGTGAACAGGCGATGAGCCACTGGAGTGGGCACCATCCGTTGCCCCTCCTGTAGACTACGCGGATGGGGTCATGCTCAGTGCAGTTCATGCTCAGTGCAGTTGACGCGCGGAGCGCTGCACCCTGGCCGAAGTTTTTCTCCCACACTTTTTCTCAAAGACATGCGCACCCAGCAAACACGACTCGCTCTTTGTGCCTTGGCCATCCTCTTCGGCGGCATGGCGTTTGCCGAAGACAAGAAGCCCAACAAAATCGGCAACCTCGATCCCGAGATGGCCGACCGCAAGCAGGCGGACGACGGCCTCGCCTGGTACCCGGTGAGGGATTGGGGGGTCGAAGGGAGAATCCTGCCCGATCAACCGCGAGCGAGTTGGTTTGATCGGTTTCCCAAGAGTGCAGATGGGCATGTCACCAAGAACGTCTGGAACCTCAGCCGGCATTCGGCGGGCATGATGGCGCGTTTCCAGACCGACGCCACAGCCATTCACGTCCACTACATGCTCACGAGCGGCAATCTCGCGATGCCGCACATGCCAGCCACCGGCGTCAGCGGCGTGGATCTCTACGCCCGCGACGACGAGGGAACGTGGCGGTGGGTGCAGGTCACGCGACCTTCCAAGCAGGAAATGAAGGTGGAACTCGTGACCGGCCTGAAACCTGGCATGCGTGAATATGCGGTCTACCTGCCCCTTTACAACGGTGTGGAGTTTCTCAGCCTCGGCGTCGCGGCTGAAAGCCACTTTGAGCCACTGCCCCCGCGGGATCAGCCCATCGTGTTTTACGGAACGAGCATCACCCACGGCGCGTGCGCGAGTCGTCCGGGCATGGTTCACACGGCCATCCTCGGCAGGCAGTTTGATATGCCGGTTGTGAACCTCGGTTTTTCTGGAAACGGAAAGATGGATGCGGAGGTCGGTGAGTATCTGATCCAGATTGATGCCGCGGTCTACGTTATCGACTGCCTGCCCAACATGAATGCAGGCCTGGTTTCCGAACGATGCGTGCCTCTCGTTCAGCAGATCCGTGCTGCCAAGCCCGACACCCCGATCGTGCTGGTGGAAGATCGCCGAAATACAAACAGCTGGATCCTGCCCAATCGTGATGCGCATCACACCGCCAATCACGAAGCCCTGCAGACCGCGTTCAAAGCCCTCCGAGACCAGGGTGTGGAGGGCTTGTATTACATCGAGGGCGACCACCTCTACGGAGACGACAGCGATGGGGCCACCGACGGTTCGCATGCGAGCGACCTCGGCTTCATGCGGCAGGCAGAGGTGTTCGCTCCTGTGTTGAAAGAGGCCTTGGGGTTCAGAGAAGCCACCACCCGATAAGCCAGGGGCATCATTTCGCCGGCAGGACACTCTCGCCGAGCTGCTCGCCAAGCCAGATGATCCCGGCGGTGTCGAGCACAAGTTGCTTCGGCTGAGGCGGTGGAGCGAAGGCTTTGATGTGCACGATATGCTCGTCTGCTGCAAAGGCTTCTTCCAGCTGACGCGTGACATCGATCGTGTTCACAGACGGGTCGTCTGTGGGAGCCTGCTGGCTGATCGTCCATCGCAAGGCAGGGCGGTCGAGGTCGACGCGGCTGGCGTTGACCAGCGACATCACACGCTTTGCTGCACCGCTGCGGAAGGGTCCCCACGACATGTCGTTTTCACCGACGTGATAGAAGATGCCTTCAAGCGACACGGTGTGGCCTCTCTGCTCTAAGTCGGCAATCGTGTCCTTGATGAAGGCGATGAAGTCTGGGTAGAGATTGCGACTGACGGCCTCGCTGCCTTCGGGTGTCCAGTCGATGATCTGTGATCCACTGTGCGTGAACTTGGCAATCGCGATATCGCCTGGCATCTCTGCGAGCGTGGCCGCAAAACTGAGCTCGGGCCCGAAGGTGTCGTAGAGACCGGCAGGGCCGAGCGGTTCCCAGCCAGCGGACTCTTTCACCCCGCCACCCAGGCTGTAGCGGTAGGCGATCGAGAGGTTATCTGCCAAGAGGTCCTGGTGGGCCTTCGCCAGTGGCGTGTCTGCAGCGAGGTCTTGGACAAATGCCCGTTCGCCTTCCATGTTGCGGTGGCCTGCCAACACATAGAGTTTGACGGGGGAGCCTTTTGTGTAGGGCCATTTCGTCAGTGGGCGTGGCCGCGAGGTGTCGTGGCCGAGTCCGCGGAGATAGGCCTCCGCGTAGTTGACCCCATGCTCGAGCTGTCCGAGCGTGCCGTAGTGGTAGTGCAGGCCAACGCCACCACCAATTTCGACGCCGACATGTGAGGTGGGCACATAGTCGGCTAGCGGATCGGCGTCTGTGACCGCCTTCTGGCCAAGGCTGATTGCGTACATCCGTGGACGCAAGTCCATGCCCCAGATCGTTTTGGTGCAGAGCTCACCGATGAAAAATCGCAGGTTGGGCTCGCCAAGGTCGCGACGCCAGCAGGCGAGAAAGTTCTTGAGATTCTTACCGTAGTTCGCCATGTAGTCAGGATTGAACATGTCGTTCTCGCCCTGATGCCACATGAAGCCCTCGAGCCGATAGCTGACGCCGCGGTCTTTGAGCGATGCAAGCGCCTCACGGACCTGCTTGAGGGCGAGGGGATACATCTGGAATCCCTCGGGATGGTCGGGGTTCCAGTCACCGCCTAAGTGGGTGCCACCAGCGGCCACCTTGATGATGGCAATCGGGGCGTCGATGGTGTCTGTCACGGCGGCGGCAAAACTCAGCTCCGGGCCAACGGTGTTGTTGAGAGGCCGCAACGCCTCCCAGCCTGCGGAGATATTTTTCTGTTCGCGGCCAAGGCAGTAGGAAAACAGCACGTCGTCTTGGGGTGCTTCGAGACCGGCAAAAGGCGGAAACCGCTTGATGTCGTCCACCTTGGAGTCAGAGCCAACCATGTTCGATTGGCCAGCGAAGATGAAAACTCGGGTGGTGGTGGTGTCGTCAGGCGGCGCTGCAGCACCTGCCGGGGCCGCGATCAGCAGGCAGGCTGTGGCATACGCCATCAGGAGCGAGCTGACACGGGCACACGCGGACAGCTGAGGTCTCAGTGGCAGGCGACCGCGTTGGGTGTGGCAGATTCGGCGGGACAGAGTGTTCATTGACGGTCCTTCTTCCGCTGTTGCACAAACAGGTCATGGAGTTCCTGGCACACCCCAGGGTGGGCCTCAGCCACGTTGTCTGATTCGTCCGGATCAGCCTGAAGGTTGAAGAGCTGCCAGTCGCTGGCAGCCTGCGGAACTCGGCGGCCGTACGTAACGATTTTCCAGTCGCCATATCGCAGTGCCCAACGATTGACGGGTGAACTCCACGTCCAGTAGAGGTCGCGCTTGGCAGGTGGCGTGTTGTCAAACAGCAGCGGACTGAGGTCAACGCCGTCCCATTCAACTTCGGGCGTCTCGCTGGCCTGGGCGATGGTGGTCAGCGTGGGGAACCAGTCGACGATATGGACCGGTGTCGCATCCTCTCGAGGCTGCAGACGACCGGGCCAGTTGGCAAAGCCAGGCACATGGATGCCACCCTCCCAGACATCAACCTTCTTGCCACGAAACGGCAGTGGCTGATTGAAGTCGGTGAGCTTGAGGTCGTCAGGATAGGCGCTCCCAGCCCACGAGCCTTGAGGGCCATTGTCAGACGAGAAGAGGATCAGCGTGTCTTTGCGAAGACCGGTGTCGTCAAGCGCCTGCACAATGCGGCCGATGGCGTGGTCGAGATGATAGACCGCCGCGAGGAGCAGACGCTTTTCAGGATCGTGCTCGCTTTGGATTTTTCCCTCGGGGTCGTTAAACCACCTGATCTCCGACTCGTTGAGCCAGCGGGCGGGGTTGTCTGGATCGAGTTGTGTGGGACGGCCTGGGAACTGCCCACGCTCATCGAGTGGCGTGTGGACCGAATGAAAGGGAACGTAGAGAAAAAACGGCTGCTGGTGATCCTGCTCGATCACGCGAACGGCCTCGTCGGTGACAAGTTCGGTTGCATGCCGGCCATTCTCAGCCCCTGCGATCAAGGCCTGATCGCGATGCCAGGTGTGTTCAAACTCACCGGTACGGTAGCGGTGGTCATACATGCCAACGGCTCCGGCGAGTGAGCCGTAGCTGCTGTCAAAACCAAATACGTTGGGGCCGAATGCCGGATCCGAGCCGAGGTGCCACTTGCCGGCCATCGAGGTGGTGTAGCCGGCGGCCTGCAGCATGCTGGCGATCGTGGGCGTTCCGTGTGGCAGCGGTGGGGCGTTGCTAGCAGCAAGTGCAGGGCCACCAAAGCGGCCGGGATAGCGGCCGGTCATCAGGGCCACACGCGTGGGCGTGCACTGCGGCATCACATAGTGCTCAGTGAACACGACGCTTTCTGCGGCAAGCTGATCAAGGTGTGGGCTGTACACCCGCGGGTTGTTGTAGCCGATGTCTGCCCAGCCTTGGTCGTCGCTGATGATGACGACGATATTGGGCCGCTGGTCGGCAGTGGCTGCGAGAACGGCAGCCGAGTGAAAAAACAGACACGCCGAAACGATCACCAACGCACGAAGAGACATAGCACGCCTACAGACACTGGGGCCGCGGGTGTGGGCACGCGGACGCCACCTCGCGAAGAGCCAAAGACTCCTGCAACGATACCAGATGCTGAAAACGGGCGGAGAGTCAGTCGTGCCGACGTTGTGACGGGCCGCCGAGGTGTGGGGCTGGGCTCGGCCGTGCGGTGTCGGTGTTAGATCGGCAGGAGAGGGGAGGCTAGCGAGGCTGCTTCCGCTCGGAGCGAGGCTTGACCTCGGCTGCGGCGTTGCGTGGCAGCCAGGCCCGGAGCCGCTGCTTCTCGGCTTGGTGGCCAGGCAGGGCGGCGAGGTTGTGGAACTCTCGGTCATCGGAGCGATGGTCGTAAAGCTCTTCTGCACCGTCGCTGTAGACAATCAGCCGCCAGTCGCGGGTGCGGATCGCGTGGTTGCCCTCGTAGGAAGACGTGATCGCAGGAGTTTCACGCGGCGTGGAGGCGTCATGCAGCTGTGGGGTGAGCGATATGCCTTCGGTGTGGGGACATGCCGGTAGCTGGCAGAGTTCGAGCAGTGTCGGGTAGACGTCGATCAGACTCGCAGGCTCGTTGCATGACGCTGCCGGCTGCACTCCCGGCCCGGCGAACAGCAGCGGAACACGCGTCGATTCCTCCCAGAGCGTGCGTTTCGCCCAGTGATGCTTTCCGCCGAGATGAAATCCGTGGTCACTCCAGAGCACAACAATCGTGGTCTCGGCATGCGGACTGGCAGCGAGTGCCGAGAGCACCCTGCCGACACAGTGGTCGACAAAG
>Ga0182093_1781380_pt1 | contig 12073 bp, 5 predicted proteins | sample 041ome_21_FD_127776 | JGI IMG/M metagenome (GOLD analysis project Ga0182093, IMG submission 127776) | Metatranscriptome of coastal salt marsh microbial communities from the Groves Creek Marsh, Georgia, USA - 041411BS metaT (Metagenome... | ecosystem: Environmental > Aquatic > Marine > Intertidal...
CTCAACTGTGCATCGCTTTAGTGTTTCTTCTCATCGACTCTCTGAAATTCGTTTTAAGAGAGAAAACCGGTGCGCTTTGGCGCTTGCAACGAAGAATAAAAACGCTAAACAACACGATCGGAGAAGAAGACGAGACACGAAAAGAGGAATTGAGAAGGAAAGAGAAGGAGTTACTGACCAAACGAACGCCGTTGATGCGAAAACTCATGAGCTTTGGACACTATCTCTCGTGGTTAAAGTTTCTCATTTCCTCGGCTTTTATCAAACTCTTTTTCGGTGTGCCTCTCTTCGAGGTGCCGAGAGCGATAGTGTGGCCAATGGGGAGATTTTTAGCGTTTCCTCACGGAAACACGTTTGAGTTTGGCCAAATCGCGGTCATTCCGTGGGTGTGTCTCTCCAGCGTGTGTAGCGTCCAACTGACGAACGTGTTGTTGGGACCGTTTATTATTACGAGCTCAAAAACTTTGGTCCTCTTCGGCGGTCGTCGTCGTCGTCGTAGTCTTTCCAGTCGCACGAGTCGGAGAGTTTACTAAATCAAGAGTGTTGTCAGACGCGATCGATCGACGCGCGTTTTAGCAGAATTAGGGCGGAATAGAATGTATAAGAACGTATTGTAAAAATGAAAAGACACAAAAAACAGCAGAGTGAAAGTAAATAGTACACGCGTTATTTTTCACAGGTGCGAGGTGCCGGCCCAGAAAAGTTTCGCGTGTGAAAGTATTTTAACGACCGCATTCCGAACAACAAGCAGCAGAGAAATAATAAACGATGGGATTCCAGAAGTCTTCCGCGGCTGGTAAGAAAAAGAAGAAGAGTGGTGGTGGCAGCAGTTCGTCGTCTAAAGTGAAAATATCTTCGCAAACGCCCATTTTTGGTTCCATCGAAGACGGCGACGATGAGGAATTCGAATTCGTTTTGCGAGAAACTCCCGATTCGATAAACGAACGCAATAAAAACGGTTGGAGTCCTTTACACCAAGCGTGCTTCTCGGACAGAGTAGATTTTGCGAAAAAACTCGTCGAATTAGTCGGCGAAGAAAACAGAGTTGCGTACATCAACGCGCCGTGTAAAGATGGAGATACTCCTCTGCACTACGCCGCCTGTCAAGACGCCGTCTCGTGTGTTGAATTTCTTCTCGACCAAGAGGGTATCGTATTAGAGTGGAAAGATTTGGACGGCGAGACCGCGATAGACGTCGCGAGACCAAAAGCTAAAAGATTAATAAAGGAGAGATTAGAAAAAATAGCAGCAGCAGCAGCAGCAGCAAATAAGAGTTCCGACGAGGTAATGATGATGACTGATTGATGAGAGAGGAAAGAAGTTCAATTCGAAGGATTCTGTTTTTTCTTTCTTTCTGTAACCACCGCAAGCGCCTATATATAATAGTATCGTTCTTTTTAACACAAACAACTAGTCGAAGAAGAGATTCTCCCTAAAAGCATGCGTAGCAAAATCTGGTGAACTGAGATGCACTCTCCGAAGATCGTTATTTTGCTGTTGTTCTTGTTGCCGTTCGCGCACAATCTCCTCAGCTTCTTCCTCTTCACGCGCTTCGCGCTGAATTGCTCTCTTTTTCGACAAAGTACTAGAAATCCCCCCTCCTAAACCCGTTGCATTCCAAATCATACCAGTCAAGATGACAAACATGAACGACAAAATAACATTCTCTCGTCTGCGAGCCTGCGCGCGAATATTCTCAAACTCTTTGAGAGCACCCATCAAGGCATGCTCGGACTTCGTGAATCTATCCGCTTGTCTCTCCGTTTCTTTGTCGCACTTTGAAGCAGATTTTTCCATCCTTCTCGCGGCTTCATTCAACGCGTTGGAAGAGTTAGTCACCACCGCAGCAATCTCGTCGATTTCTTTATTTAAATCGTCCAACGCACCGGCGTACCGCTCGTTTAAGCTTTCGATGTAACGGTCAAGCACAGATTGGTTCAACTCTAAATCTTTCACCTTCTGCGCGAGTTTACGGAAGACATTTTCCGAACCTTTGCCGCCTCCGCCGGGTTGCGAAGCGGCTGCTGCCGCTGCTGCTGCTGCCGCCGCCGCCGCCGAAGTCGTCGTACCTTCAGTTGGTGAAGAGCCACCATCGCTCGACTTTGTTTGATTACTCAGAGATGACGATGATTTCATGTGGACAGTGGATGAGGCGTTGGAATTTTCTTCTTCACTTGTCTGTGCGGCGGCCTCCGGTACTTCCTTTGTAGACGTCGCATTCGAGGAAGCAGCAGTATCCGCAGCGCGAGAAGAAGAAGAGGTTGATGTGCCACTGCTCTCTCTGGCGTCGTGCGGTGACTTAGCAGCGCCCGTTGCCCGCCCATCATTCGGAGGCGATGTGTCTTTTCTCGACGCGTTTCCTTCCTCCTCCTTCCCTTTTTTGTTCTTCTCATATTTGGCAGCGTCGACTGACTCGCCTTGTGAGCTACTTTTACTACTGCTACTTTTAGGATTCTTTTCCATTTTCAAATCTTCATTACCTTCGCGCAATGACGCAGTTGCATTCTCGTTGTTCTCGACGTCATCGTCGTCGGCGTCATCGTCGTCGTCGAATTTCTCGTCGCGAATAATTTCATCCGCAGCATCGGCGGGAGCGGCATCAGACGAGAATGAATCGTCCAACGCGTCGTTGTTGTTATTCTCTCCTTCCTCGGAAGATACCGCTGCTTCTGCTTCCTCAGCTTCAGTCTCGTCCGTTTCACGGAACAATTGCTCTACTTCCTCGACCTCTTCTTGCAATCTCTCCATTTCTTCTCGGAGCGTTTCTTTCGCGTCCTTACCGTGAACGCGAAAAAGAGAAACCGTGCAAAAGTGGTGAGATCCAAAATGCGTCAAAAAGCGAAGCTGTACGTATCGCACCCATTCATTCGCAGGAATAGAAAACTTTTGCGGTTCCCTCGATCGCGAGGCTTCACACGTTGCTAGCTTTTTCCATCCGTCTTTGTCGCTGTGATGACCATCTGTCCCCCAAATTTCAAATTCGTGCATTCCGGAAGAGTGAAACTCGTAGTCGGCTACGATAACTTGAGTCAAAGTTGCTTCTTCGGAGAGTTCGACGGTAACCCATTTACTTTCTGCGTTGCATGGGGATATGTAGTAAGAATCCATGTCTTCTGAAAGCATCGCAGACGCATGCTTCGACTCCTCGTTACTCGAGATTACTTTCGCCCCGTTTCGGATCGAAGCTAAATTATACTTTTCTCGGTCTTCTTTTGTGACTGATTGAGGAAGTATAATTCTGTTGGCAATATCATCATCGTAATCGTCGTCGTCCTCATCGTCCTCATCATCTACTGTTCCGTCTTCTTTCGCATCATTCACATTGCGCTCTTGTCTATCGGTATCTTTGTTCTCGTTTGCATCTGCAACTTTTTTGTGCTCGTCATCACCGCTCCTCTTATCAATATCTTTTTCTCCATTTCTACCGTTCTCTGAAGAAGCCGCGTTCACATCCGATGAGGATGTTTGAGATTCCTCGGATTTTTCTGATGCGCTTCTTGTGAGCTCAGTCTCATCAGTCGCTTTTTTGATGCCTACATCGACTCCATACTTTCCCCAACTGTTTGTCGCCGTTTCTTTGTCTCGATTACTCTCGGAAAGACTTTCACTCGACGCCGTCTTCTTTTTGTTCTCAATTTGCACTTTTTCATCAGTCTTCTTCTCCGCGTGCGATTTTTCGTTCGCAGCCATGTCATCTCCATCCGAAGCTTTCTTCGCCGAAGATACCGTGGTGGACGATGATGATGCGGGAATTTCCGCTGAGAGAGTGGCATCGTCCGAAACAGAAGTGCTGAGTTTAGTGGAGTCTTCTCTTTCCTCTCCAGATGCAGACGTATTTTCGCTGGTGCCGTCTTTTTCACTCGTGTTCTCAACCACCACCACTGGTTGTTCGCCTGCCGTGGTGGTGGTGGTGGTGGTGGTGGTGGTGCTACTGCTGCTGCTACTATTCTCGCCACTTTTCGTCGCTTTCTTAGCCTTCTTCTCTAACGCTCGCTTTTGCTGAAGCTGCTCTTGTACGGAAGTTTTGTACGCTTTCAATGAAGGCAAGACTTCACGCTCTGTCTTCTCCCTCTTCTTCAACAGCGGCACGGGACCAATCTTTTCGCCTTCTTCATCCTCTTGTGTGCCTTCCTTCTGGACGTCGTAAATGCAGAATTCATCTTCTAAAGGTGACTTTTGCAAAACGAACGAAGAGAATTCCACGCGCGCGTACACCTTTGAGCGTCGTTCGGCGTATTCCTTTTCCTTTTCTTTGTTTGATTCTTGCCTCGCCGCAGCTCTTAAAGCAGGTGCCACCCCGACGGGAGGCGCCCCTGTCCCGACTTCTGGAGTACTACCAGTTTCTCCAGCTTTCAGCGCGATATCATCAGTAGAAGAAACAGTTTCGGTTGCCTCTTTCGCGAGGACGCGTTGAACGAAGATAATTTCCTCGGTCACGATAAAAAATGCGAGAAGGAAGAGAAGGAGCGCGCATCGACGCGTCGCGCGTGAAAATTGTCGGCAGCGCATTATTTTCCTACGGACGATTTCCTCTTCTCTCTTTCTTTTTCACGCTGGAACACTAGGGACAGAAGCAGACATGATAGTATCGCGAGCTCTCGGCTTTGATGCGCGCTATGAGTATTTCCTCTTCTCCGATGATTATGATGATAAACCCAACACGCGAGCGCGCGCACTTCTGCTGTGTTTGTTTCACGTCGCGAGTGTGAGATTTGCGTCAAACTTTTTTGTGCTGTGGGATTTGTGTTAGTGTGTAAAGTGTTGCATTACAAAGTGTGGCTTTTGCTTTTGCTTTTCCCTCTCCCAAAGTACAAAAAACGCACCAAAACGACGGAACAAGCTTCAAAAGAAAGAGTGGAAAAACGCCCAACAGCACAAATATAATAGCAATAGTAACAGCAGCAACACCACAACAATAATAATGGCATCGAAGACGGCGGCAGTTTCTCTCAAATGCAACGTCTGCGGACTTCTTTTAAAAAGCGTGGAGGAGTGCCAGACGCACGGCGAGATGACGGGACATTCGGATTTTTCCGAATCCACAGAAACGATAAAAACGATGAAGTGTCGAGAGTGCGGGAAGCGATGCAGAAACGAACAAGAACAGAAGTTACACGCGAACTTCAACGACGGTCACAGTGTGTTTGTTCCGTGCGAAGAGAGCGATAACGTGGTGCAAACGGCCAAGGAATTTCGAAAGATGGAGAACGACATGCGCGAAGAAGCTGGGTTGCCTCTAAAGAAGAAAAGCTCAAATAAAGACGGCGGCAAGGAGGAGGAGGAGGAGGAGGACAACGACGATGTCATGATAGTCGACGACGATGAAGACGATGAAAAAATTGAACCAGAAGTTTCTAAAGAGATGGTCGAAAAGTTGAAAGAGCTTGGATTTTCACACAATCGGTCCGTACGCGTCTTATTCGCGACGCAGTCGGATTCTGTCGAGCAATGCGTTCAGTGGCTCGCGGAACACCAAGACGACCAAGAAATGGACGAACAACTGTTAGTATCGAAGAAAAAAGCTGCTGCGGCGGTGAAGAAAAAGCTCTCGAAAGAAGAAGCGCGCGTGGCTGCAGAGAAGCTCCGCTTAGAAGTCGCGGAGAAGAAAAAGAAGGAAGAGGCAGAGTTGGAGAAACTTCGAGAAAAGGAACGCATAAGGTCGGGAAAGGAACTGCTAGAGGCGAAGAAGAAAGAAGAAGCGCTGCAGTTCAAACGAAACGCAGAGTTGCGTCGAATAGAAAAACAGGAAGAAGAGAAAGCGCGCGAGAAAATTAGACTAAAACTCGAGGAAGATAAGAAAGAGAGACGTCGGAAACTCGGTTTACCCGAAGAGCTTACGCCAGAGGAAATCGAGCGAGAGAAGAAACGAAACGAAGAGAAGGCGCGCAAGGCGAAAGAGGAGGTTGAGAGAAAAGAAAAGCAAGGCGTTGGAGTCGTGCGTCCTGTGCAACTCGCGGAAAACTTGCGAAAAAATCTCGTCGAAGTGAAGAAGACGCACAACGATACCGATCCGGCGGGCGTTGAAAGATGTTATAAGACGCTGTTAGCCTATCTCGGTAACATCGCGAAGCATTTTGAATGCGAACCTAGCGACGAGGCGTACGAAAAATACAGAACGCTCAAAGTGAATGGCAAAGCATTTTCAGAGAGAGTGAAAGCGTACGGTGGGGATGTGTTTTTGAAAACCTGCGGGTTTTCCGAGCAAAAGAACGACGCCGGTGAAGACGTTTTGCACTTGGCAAAGGAGAAAATGTCGCTCGCCGAACTTCAACAGGCGGGAATAGAAATCGATAACGCTTTGAAGAACCCGTTCTTTGGCGTTTTGTAAATCGCATAAAATGGACCTTAGCGCAAATATCATGAATACTATACACACATACACGCAACAGGTTGGTAGAAGGCGCGTTTTGCTCTTTTTGATTTTTTTTCTCCTTCTTCCCTTTCTTGGAACACACACGCAAACTCGCTTGAATAAATTTGTTTTCAAAATAAAGCGCTGGCTGTAAATATGGATACTCAGGGGGAGTCCATTTTGAACGGCGGCGCGGAACCCTCACTTCTGCCTCCTGTCTCCAACGAAATGGATGTAACGAATGAAGAGAAGGAAGAGCAGCAACAAGTGGAGGAGCAGAAAGTAGGTGATGATGATTTTGAACTTGAAAAGGAAGCAGGAGCGACGGCGACGACAACAACGACAACAACTACAACAACAGCGGCAGAAGCAGAAGCAAATGCGAAGAAGACGACTGGTAAGAAGAAAGGGAAGAGAGTAGTCGAGAAAGTTTCGCCGTTCGTGCGAAACGTCGTGAACCTTTTGCGAGAAGCCGAATCCACGGAACCGTATTTCACGACGCCGACTTGGAGAAGAACGCCGTTCGAACCGATACCTTACAAAGCCTTGAAGAAGTACGAACCGGCGCCGGATATGCCCGAAATAGACGCTAAATACATCGAAGAAAAGCTAAACACGTCTTTACCACCCGGATGGACGGACATTCCACCAATTCCAAAGGAGTTCCAAGACGTCATAGACGCGCACGAACAAAATTCACTGTTGCAAAAGTCAGTGAGAGACCACGTCAAAGATACTGAAAACGAAAGCGAAGAAAGAGAAGAGAAAGACAAGACGAGCAATGGCATCCACGAGTATCAGAATACTGAAGGGACCATCAATCGTACAAGCGATGATGGAGAACCGAAAAATCTTACCTTTGAAGAGTTACCGGCGTGGGCGAAGTGGGCGAAGCCAGACGTTTCGAATCACACGCCGATGAAACTGGGCGTAGATGTTGAGATTCGCCATCTATGGGGCATGGACTGTTACACTCGCGCGGCGGTATTGGCAGCAGTTTCACAAGCAGAAGGATATCGGGGACCAGAAAACATCAAGAAACGTGAATATTTTTTGACGAAGAAGCTCATGCCAAAGGTGCACGCGTTAGGTGAAGAAGGATGGGACATGGAGAAAGCTGCGCAAAATGTCGCCGAAGACTCGGAAAGAGAAGAGGATATGGAAACAAAAGGTGCTGCAGAATGTTTGATTCGAGCAATTAAAGAGGTCGACGAAGCCCAAGTGCACACGCAAGACGGGAGGAAATCCACGAAAGATGCACAACAGACGCAGGAACAAGAGCAGCAGCGGCACGTGCGAGCCTCTTCAAGATCGGGTCGAACCAGAGGTGGGAACAATGACGTTCTCACCACCACCACTACTACTGATAACAATAACGATGATAATATCAACAACAACGACGACAACAACAACAACAACAACAACGGTTGTGGAGAAGATGCACTGCCGGATAAAGAGGATCCTGCGAGCGGAATCGACGCGGAGCGAACTCAAACGAACGGTGCTGCCTCCGCAATGGACGTCAAGGAGAACGACGACATCGTTGCTTCTGAAAGTGGAGCCCAAGTGAAGAAAGAAGGAGAAGGAGAAGAATTTAAAGCAGCAGAAAAAGATGAAATCGATCCGCGAACTTTGCGACGGCATTATCGTTTACATCCGAAAGGTGTAGGCGTTGTTTGCATCCGTAAAGAGGGTTTAAATCCGGGAGAGTTTGTGAATCATTATCTCGGCGAAATGTATTCGCCCTGGCGATGGTACGAACGTTGCGACGCGATGAAGAAGCGCAATCCGAATCAAGAGCTTCCCTCGTTCTTTAACATCACTTTAGAGAGACCGAAAGACGACGTTCGAGGTAAAGATACTGTATTCGTGGAAGCCATGCACGAATGCGAATTTGCCTCTCGAATGTCGCATTCTTGCGCGGGGAATTGTCAAACGACGGTAATTTCACACGAAGGGAAACTTTCCATTGGGGTGTATACCAATTCGAAAATCGAATGCGGCGAAGAGTTGTGCTGGGATTATTCGTGCGTAACAGAAAGTGAAAAGGAATTTCGAGCCGCTATTTGTTTGTGTTCGAGTCCAAACTGTCGCGGCTCGTTTCTATCCTACGCAGGGAGTTCCACGTTTACCGCGGTGATGAACGAGAAGCATAACTTCTTGCATAGAAACGCTATGCTCTGTCGAGCTTGTTCAGAACCTTTGACTGATGAAGACTTAGCTCTTTTATCTGAATATGGCATTCGAGATTCTGCGTTAAACACCCTCTCGGGTGAGAGAGCACCAGATTGGCTCGTAAAATGGGCGTCATTGATCTTGCGATACGTACAGTTGGAGGAGAAATTGCTTCCCGACGCGCTATGCAATTTGCCCATGCAGAAAGGAGTGAAATATAATCTAGAAGGTGCAAAGGCTGAAACTCACGGTGTGGTCGCTACGCGGTTACAAAATATCGTTGTGACGTTGGACAAGATCAAGTACTTCCTGAGGCAACCTAATCAGTGCGATAAGCCTTTCATGCGGGAAGCTACCGAGGCGGAAATCATCGAACACTTGTGGACGGGTTCAGAATCAATTCTCGTGCGTGCGATTAAAGCACTCTCGGAAGCATGCGGTATTCTGAAGAATGTACCTCGAAGAAAGGGTCCACGAGACTCCCCAAAAGTAGAGGAGATGGACGTTGAACCTACTTTAAAGACGGAGGAGCCGATAATACCAGAAGAAAAAAATGCTGAAGAAGAGGCTCAGAAACAAGGAAGCGTGGAAGAGAATGTAATGGACGCGACGGCGACAACGACGAATCTCGCAATCGCGTCTGCAGTTGAGAAAGAAGAAAAAGAGAACAATAATTCTACGCTAACTGTGACAGAAGAGGTCAATAAAGAGCATTCTGCTCCAGTTAACGACTCAACTGCAGACGATCACGCGATCGCTTTAGCGTTATCGGAAGGATACGATCTCCCTCCCTTGAAGAAACAAAATACAAATCAGGGATCTGCACATTCTATTCTATCATCAGCTGAGCAAGTTGGGCTTCCGAACGCTATCATTGATAAGAAGATGAAGGAGAAGAAAACGGCCCCGACTTTTACGGGTAATCCAAAAACCGTTCTCGATGATATCATCACAAGGTCGAAAGTGACGCCATCGTCTGCGAGCGATGCCAGAGAATGGCTCGCTGAGGTATCGCATTCCATTCGAAGCTTGGGTATTGAACACTGCGCGTGCGCGGATCTTCTACTCATGTATGCACGTACTCAGCGATGGTTCACGCCTGAAAAGTTTATCGGGTTCGTGTCTCCCCCCGTGCAGCTTCGTGAGCACGATCCAGGATCCCAGGAGACTGCGAACAAAATTTCTACGCACGTAAAAAATACTCTAACGAAGAAATATCAACCGCATTACCCGTGGGGTCAAATGTGTTCGTGGTTCAAACAAACTATTTACGATCCAACCGCGTCTCTTTCTGCCGACAGGCGAGGTACGATATCTTTACCAGATGTTGGATCTGCGTACAACAACGGTGTCGCCTACGTGAAAGCGGATCGAAAACAGTTGTTTCGAATTTTGAGGGAAAACGCATCGAGAAATTGGCCGACGACGATGCAGTGGAGTTTTAAAAACTATGGCAAAATGTACGGCTCGCCGTGGTTTGACGACGCTTTAAGAGAGACGCAAGCGGATTTTGCAGCTTTAAAAGATGGAAAGGAGCAGGATATGAGCGTACGCGAGACCAAAAAGCAGACGTATGAATTTTTAGACGAACTTGAGGGATTGATGTCCAATTCTACGAAAACTTCTGTTGGTTTTGCGAAAAGTTTCGGCAAGAAAAAGAACGGTAAAAGTGTGGAAATGACGAAGCCATCGATGACAAGTGCGAAGGGTAAGAAGAAATCGAGAGAGCTTCATGAGGCTAAAACGACTTCGGGCAACAAAAAAAAGAGATCATTGAACCATTTGTACGCGAAAGGCCCAGATGGCAAAGCGTTTAAATGTGGTACATGCAGAACGTGCATGAACCCTAGACTGAAGAAACGGTGCTTAAACACGCCGCTTTTGGAAAATATAGATGTTGGTGATGTCAAAGTAGAAGATTTAGCACCAGGCGCCGTGGTGTATGGAACGACGATGGAGTCTTTAATGACGATGTCGTGTGTGAAATGCCAAAGCGGCGACGACGACGAAAAAATGCTCATCTGCGATGGTTGCGACGAGAGTATGCATACGTATTGCGTTGGATTAGATGAGATTCCCTCGTGTGAACATTGGTTTTGCGATGGTTGCGCCGGAGGTCCGAAAGAAAAGGCGTTCTACGAACGCAAGCGCACCGCCATATTACAAACGAAAGGACTGTTACCTATTCCGAAACATGCAACTGCGGTCTTGCCAAAGATGACAACACCATCATCACCGCAAACATCGCCAGCACCAACGCCAGCACCAACAGAAACAACAATAACAACAGCAATAACAACAGCGACAGCAGATATTCTTCCTCCTCCTCCATCTTGTACTACTGCCACCTCCGACGAACCTAAACGCGAGAATATTGAAGAAAATAGAGCAGAAGATGTAGAAACAGTGTAGTCGGTTTTTGATAAGGTTGAGAAATCACCTCTTTAAACGCATATTTCTAGAGATAGTAAACGTCTGTCGTTAATTTTACGCGAATACGCTTCGTTTCATCGACGTGCCATAGACTCTCTTCCAGCTTGGCGGCGTTGCCCATCGTAACTCGTTCGTCGGCATGACGATATCACCCGTGTTCAATACACCTACGATGTCTATCAATGCTAAAGTGTGAGATGCCATTCTATCAGCATCTACGCTGTTATCACCCTCAGAACACAACGCGACTAGAAATTGTGCCGTTAGTTTTTGTTTAATGCACTCGTACACGAATGTCCACGGTGGGATGCGTCTATTCTTTAAATCCTCCGGGATTTGTTCAAACTCCAGCGCCGGTATCTGTTTTCTGCCGATAGTGCTTTCACCACTAATGCTGCTACATTCACCTTCACCTTCTACTTTGGGATAACTTTCGGTGATGACGTTTGGCGTTTGAATCGTTCGCCACTTCGTGCCACCTATTTGACTATCTTTCTCTCCAACCGTCGACGGTAACGAAGCGAGTAAAATTACCTTCTTACATGCTTTTGTTTTTAACCAACTCGTCACCTCTCGCGCAAACTTCCTCTGACAACCTTTTATGATTTCTCCTCTTTGCTGAACGACGACTAGACTCGCATCTTCGTTCGCGTAAATCTCTAAACTCGATGCGGGCGTCCCTTCGTTAGTCTCGGAAAATGGATCTGCACCGCAAACTGGCAGAACATCAGGGTGATACAAAACGCCGATGGATTTCAGTTTTAGATTAAATATCAATAAATCAGCCGCAAGCTGTCCGACGTTACCGTGCGTCACGCACGGAAAAATAACCGTGGCGTTTGCAAACGATGAACCTGATGCGCTTGTTGTGGGAGTAAACTGCATTAAAAATCTATGATATGAGGGAACTCAACAGACGGAGGTGAACGGTGGACTCTTTATTTTGTGTAAGTGCAATTTTGGGGAATCCTCCGACACTTTCCGAGCCCCCACAGCACGAAAAAAAAATACACGAACACAAGGGGATACTTCGTCAAACTACTGCCTCCTTTACGTGTTCTTCTTCTTCTTCTTCTTCTTCTTCTTCTTCTTGTACTTCTTCGCGCCGGACCC
>Ga0182093_1431016_pt1 | contig 12062 bp, 11 predicted proteins | sample 041ome_21_FD_127776 | JGI IMG/M metagenome (GOLD analysis project Ga0182093, IMG submission 127776) | Metatranscriptome of coastal salt marsh microbial communities from the Groves Creek Marsh, Georgia, USA - 041411BS metaT (Metagenome... | ecosystem: Environmental > Aquatic > Marine > Intertidal...
GAGGAGGCCCTTGCGCATTTTACCGCAACCAACCCTCAGCAGCGCTTAGTTCAGCCCAGCGAGGTAGCCGCCAGCGTGCTGTGGTTGTGCAGCGACGCAGGCCAGGCGATCAACGGACAAGCGATAGCTATTGATGGCGGCGAAACCGCCTAACAGGAGAACAACTATGCAAACCAGGACTCTGGCCGACTACCGTGCTGAACATTTCATTTGGGAAGCCAGCGACGGTGTTGGGACTATCACGCTCAATCGCCCCGAGCGCAAAAACCCCCTCACCTTTGAGTCCTACGCCGAGCTCAGAGATTTGTTTCGGAGTTTGGTTTACGCCGATGACATCCACGCCATTGTGATTAAAGGTTCAGGGGGCAATTTTTGCTCGGGGGGGGATGTCCACGAGATTATCGGCCCTCTCACACAAATGAACATGAAGGATCTACTCGCCTTTACCCGAATGACGGGGGACTTGGTCAAGGCCATGCGCGGCTGTCGCCAACCCATTATCAGCGCGGTCGAGGGCGTTTGCGCCGGTGCCGGCGCTATTATTGCGATGGCGTCAGACCTGCGTTACGCGGGTCCCAGCGCTAAAGTCGCATTCCTGTTCAATAAAGTGGGACTCGCCGGGTGTGACATGGGGGCCTGTTCTATGTTGCCGCGTATTATTGGCCAGGGCCGCGCCAGTGAGCTGCTCTACTTCGGTCGATCTATGGCTGCCGATGAGGGCGAGCGCTGGGGATTTTTTAACGGTGTCAGCGATCAGCCAGAGGCTGAAGCCCAAGGGGCGGCAGCGCGCATCGTTGCCGGTCCAACATTTGCCAATGGCATCACCAAAACCCAGCTGCACCAGCAGTGGAATATGTCCATCGATCAAGCGATTGAGTGCGAAGCCCAAGCGCAGGCCATCTGTATGCAGGGGCAGGATTTCCATCGCGCCTACAACGCTTTTGTAAACAAACAAAAGCCTGTATTTGAGGGCGACTGAAGCTTTATTCGGCATTCCAGGAGTAACAACCATGAGCGAGAAGAGCTATTTAGGCTGGCCATTTTTTGAAGATCAGCATCGCGAACTGGAGCTCAGCCTCGATCGCTGGGCCAGTGAACACATGGCAACCCTCATTGCCGATGAGCATCATGATCTGGATGGCACCTGTGTAAAACTGGTGCGCGCACTGGGCGAAGCGGGGTTCACCGGCTACGCCGTACCCGCGAGCGGCGGCGGTCATCTAGAGCGCCTTGACGTTCGCAGCCTTTGCTTAATCCGCGAAACCCTGGGGCGACACAGTGCCCTTGCGGATTTCGCGTTTGCCATGCAAGGCCTCGGCAGTGGCCCCATCTCGCTGTTTGGCTCGCAGGCCCAGCACGAGCACTACTTGGTGCCGGTCGCTCGTGGTGAAAAGATTAGCGCCTTTGCGCTGTCGGAACCCAATGCCGGATCTGATGTGGCCGCCATGAGCACCCGGGCCCGCCGCGAGGGCGACCACTACGTACTCAATGGCACCAAGACTTGGATATCCAACGCGGGCATTGCCGATTTCTACACGGTCTTTGCGAGAACTGACGATACCGGCGGCGCCAAAGGGATTAGCTGCTTCATTGTAGAAGCCGGCACACCAGGGTTCGAAGTCACCGAGCGCATTGATCTTGTGGCACCGCACCCCTTGGGAACACTGGAATTTACCGAGTGTCGGATTCCCGCCAATCACTTGGTGGGAGAGGAAGGCCGCGGATTTGGAATTGCCATGGCGACTCTGGATGTCTTTCGCTCTACCGTGGCTGCAGCTGCCCTTGGCATGGCGCGCAGGGCGTTGGATGAGACCCTGGACTACAGCGATCAGCGTGAAATCTTTGGCGGTAAGCTGGGTGATATGCAGCTGGTGCAAGCCAAGATCGGCGAGATGGCGCTGGGCGTGGATGCCAGTGCCCTGCTGGTATACCGAGCCGCCTGGACCAAAGACTGCGCTGCCGACCGGGTGACCCGGGAAGCCGCTATGGCTAAGTATCATGCTACCGAGACCGCACAGCAGGTCATTGACGCGGCGGTGCAGCTCCATGGCGGTAAGGGGGTCACCAAAGGCTACATTGTGGAATCGCTATATCGAGATATCCGTGCCCTGCGCATCTATGAGGGTGCCAGCGAGGTGCAGACCACCATCATCGCACGTCAAACCCTGCTCAATCACAGAGGATAGTTGGTTCACCCCCGTGTCCCACATGGGCCTGTGTTAGCAAGGCATAGCGCCCCACCCCGCCTGCAACCGAGAGGTCTCTATCGTTAATGTTATGACGTGCGTTGCGGGATCAACGCTTTCAGTACCTATCCCCAGCACTGATTCTCAGATCAAATTGCCCATGCGCCACTGCAATGCGAAAAAAAAGGCCCCAGAGGGGCCTTTTCCTGTAAGCCGCGTAATACTTAGAAACGCATTCCCAGCGTGACACCTGCTGTCTGCGGGTCTAACAAGAACAGGTTACGGAAGCTACCGGACGTCATATCGGTTAAGTAGGAGCCGGTAACATAGTCTTCATCAAGGATGTTCTTGATCCAAGCTTCGACATACCAGCTGTCGTTGCGCGACTGCAGACGAGCGCTGCCATTCCATACATCCCACTCTTCAACCTGATCCACAGGATCATTAAAGATACGAACGTAGTAGCTGTCCTGCCAGTAGTAATTAGTTGAAACAATGAGGTCCATATCGGTGAGGCCAAAGGTATAGCTCACGCCAATGTTGAAGCTAGCACTGGGAGAACCGGGGTACTCGTTCCCCGTGAGATTCTGCACTACACCCGTTGAGCCCGGGATAGTGTCCAGACCACTGCCAGCCAGAACAGCACACTGGCCTACCGGAGCAGCGCCAGTTGGAGTGAACAAGTAGTTGTCGCCCAAGCAGTCAAATAGGAAAGCTGTCGAGTAATCACCGCTAATGTTGGATGTATCGTAATCACTGAATTCGTCGATTTCGGTCTCTAACAACGACAGTTGGGCGGTGATCATCAGTTCATCGGTTGCCGCCCAATTCAGTTCGCCCTCAAAGCCATACACGGAGCCGTCTACGTTGAGATTGAGTGAGGTTTGGTTCACGATTTTTGAGGTTTGACGATCTTTATAGTCATAGTAGAAGGCTGTGCCGTTAAGGAACATCGTCCCATTCAGCAGAGTCGACTTGAAGCCCACTTCAATAGCGTCGATGAAGGCGGGTTCAAACGTTGCTAGACTGGGATCACCCCCTTGAGCTGGATCGAGGGCGGGATTATTTGGCTGTAGCGGGTTAAAGCCACCACTGGTGAAGCTAGTCGATAGCTGGCCAAATACCAACAAATCATCCGAGGCGTTCCACGCAATATTAAGACGCCCTGTTGTTTCTTGCGCATCATTTTTAAAGTAAGCCCAGTCACCATCCGGCGCGTTGGGGTTGGCGAAGCTTGCGAGATATATGGTGCGCTGCTGCGAATATTTTTCTTCGTCGGTGTAGCGCAAGCCAAAGGTGACCGTCATATCATCGGTGGGTGTCCAGTACAACTCACCAAACGCCGCCCACGTATCCAGTTGGAAATCACGGGTGTGATTGTCATAGAGCTGCTGGTTGATGGGTAGTCCCGCAATCTGCCCGTAAAGCGATAGCGCAGCGTCGTAAATGGTGTAGTGGTTCTCAGCCTGGTAAGACAGCCAGAAACCGCCAGCCATAAAGTTCCAGCTGCCGTCATAGCTACTCTGCAGGCGGATCTCCTCACTCCATTGCTCGGCACTCGTGGTCGACACGTCCATATTGAAAGCACCCTGAACCCGGAATGGATCCGTGGTATTCACGCCATCCGGCGTGGTGTACAAAGGCACGCCTTTGTTGTACTCCAGCGCGCCGTAGGGCAGCAGGCCTAAGTTCGAGGCCAGAGCAATCGTATTCAGAGGCTCCATCCAGCTCTCACTGGGCACGGCTTTGGTGTAATCCTCGGACGACCAAATTAGGCTCTCCTGGTAACCGGTAAGCGAGTAAAGCGTCAACTCATCGGTCAAATCAAAGCTGGCATCAAGGGTAACGATGTCTTCTTCAGAGATGTAGCGAGGCTCCCAGTCGGTGCTCACAGAGCGAATATCCTGAGGATTCTTAGTCTGCGCATAATCGTCAACGGGGAAACCGCTAGAACCAAAGCCTGCAAACAGCGGCGCGAAACTACCGTTGAGGGCGGTCGTTAAAAAGCCGCTGACGGTACCTGCACCGTTGAGCGTACCGAAACCAAGCTTATCTCCCGGGCCAACGGGGGCGCAGCTGGTTACACCGTATTGCCCCGTGATAGCACTGAACCCCGTGTCTTTATTACAGGCCTGTTTTTGTGAACGAACGCGGGAGTCATCCTCGCGGAAAAACTGAGCCATGAGGTTGACGTCGATGGCATCATTGGGCGTCATGCGAAGTGATATACGACCCATGTACATATCGCGGTCATCCACGTCCTTACCCAAGTTTTCATCTTTGACAAAGCCGTCGCGCTTGAAAGAGTAACCGCCGACGCGCATTGCAAGGCTGTCGCCCAGGGGAATATTAATGTGGGCGCGAGCTTCCATCTCTCCGTAGGAGCCAAAGCTACCTTCGGCCATACCGCTAATGGCGTCCATCTCGGGTTTAGCCGTGATCATATTGATCACACCACCGCTGGTGTTGCGCCCGTAGGTGGTACCTTGCGGGCCGCGCAGCACTTCAACCCGTTCCACGTCTAGGAAGCCTGTTTCGAATATACGCGGTGCATTGAGGTAAACACCGTTCATGTGGATACCCACTGGCGCATCTGCCGACGAACCCACGGCAGTCTGTCCGATACCGCGCAATGAAATGGTTGCGCCGGTAAAGTTACCCTTGGACATCAGCATATTAGGCACGCTGAATTGCATATCCATGGCATTAAAAATCAGTGCCTTGTCTAGCGTATCCTGACTAAATGCGGACACGGCTAGAGGCGTGTCTTGCAGGGAAGACTCACGTTTTTCAGCGGTGACGACAATTTCCTCAAGAGCATTTTGCGCATGGCCTTGAATTGAGAACGCTAGCGCGGTCAGCGCGAAAGGAAGAGCATGGGGGAAAACACAATATGGCTTTCGTGCGGTCATGATGCGGCTACCTCATTTTTTTTGTTAGTAGGTTCTATATATGCATAACTCCCGTAACAGTATCAGCGCTTTGGCTAACTTGCTAGCCGTCATAGGCATTCGATTTGGACACCATTGATCCCCGACAGGGCCATCAATTACGCCGATTAGCCTATAGCGAGTCGCTGCGATACGTTTTCAGGTGACAATGAAAGGTAGATCGATATGGCCAATAGTGAGACGTGCCTTAAAACGTGGGCAACCCCATGGCCTTGGTTACCGTGGTGTACACTAGACATCCGCCCCAAAACCAAACCATTTTCGACGGCCGCCGACTAGTAAGCTATGACCTCTAACACAGCACCTCCCACTGCCTCCAACCCAACAGAGAGCCCTGCGCTTAATCTAAGCGAAGAACAAATAATTGGCTTTGCAACGCAGTTTGACCCTCAGCCCTATCATCTAGATCGGGCAGCGGGCGACGCGTCGATCTTTGGAGGCCTGTGTGCCAGCGGCTGGCAAGTAGCCGCCCTGGGCACGCGTCTCATTGGTGATGCCCTTACACAGCAGGATATGAACTTCGTCTCGCTAATCTCGGTGGACTCCCTGCGCTGGCGACAGCCAACCTTTGTTGACGAAGAGCTGAGAGCCGTCACCCGAGTTGAGGGTGTTGAGCCGACTTGTTCAGTGCCGGGCTGTCAGACCGCCGTCATCAGCGCTGAAATCATCAATCAAGCCGGCGACGTAGTGGCTGTTTTGTCAGGGCGCGCTGCCATTGACGCGGGAGGGCAACTACCATGAGCGCCATGTATTTACGCAACCGCTGGTTTGAAGACATCCCCGTCGGGGAATTTCATGTCTTTGGTTCCCATACCTTCAGCGAGCTCGAGATGATTGAGTTTGCCACCCAGTACGCGCCGCAACCGGAATTCACTGATCCCGAAGCGGCACGAGATTTAAGATGGCGAGGCCTGGTCGCAGCACCGTGGCACGTCACAGCCATGTGGATGCGCAAAATGGTGGACTACATGGAGGTCTATGCCCAGGGCGTCAATGATGGCCGACGCAACGGTGCGGGGGTTGGCGTTCAAGACCTGCAATGGCTGGAACCCGTTAGACCCGGCCACACCATCACCTATACCTACGAAATCATCGAGAAGTCTGACAAAGTTGTCAGAGGTAAATGGGGCATCATTCGCAGCCGCAACGAGGCATTCAACCAATACGGCAATAAAGTAATGAGCTTTGAGATCGATATCCTCGCCGAACGCGGCGACCAGCCCTAGTTAGTATCGAAACCGCTTTGTGAGTCGCTTTCATCCCAGCGTTGCCGCAGCGATTGTCATTGCCAATATGATTGGCACCGGGGTGTTCACTAGCTTGGGCTTTCAGCTAATCGATATTCAATCGGCTCCCGTCATTATGGCCCTCTGGGCGGTTGGGGGCATCGCGGCCTTATGCGGTGCGTTGTGCTACGCGGAGCTTGGTGCCATGTACCCCAAATCCGGGGGCGAGTATCACTTCCTGACGGAGATCTATCACCCCATCGCCGGCTACATCTCCGGATGGGTGTCGGCCACGGTGGGTTTTGCCGCGCCCACGGCCTTGGCCGCCATGACTTTCGGCAGCTATCTTTCGGCGGTTTTCCCCAATCTCTCTGCGACTTGGTTGGCCACTGGGCTGATCATTTGGCTGACCTTCGCGCACAGTAGGAATCACCGACAATCAGGGGGCACTCAAGGGGTTTTCACCCTCCTTAAGCTCGCGCTCATCATCGGTTTCTCTGTTCTGGCGCTGACGTTTGCAGAACCCGAGCACACGGTCAACCTTACACCTACCCTCGCCGACGGCGAACTGCTGTTATCGGGTGCATTTGCCGTGGCGCTTATCTACGTGAATTACGCTTACTCCGGCTGGAACGCGGCAACCTATATCAGCGGCGAGCTGCAAGACAGTCAGCGCACCCTGCCCCGCGTACTCATCCTCAGCACTTCTGTCGTCGCATTGGCGTACCTAATGCTGAACTTTGTTTTCCTTGCAGTAGCGCCGGTTTCCGCCATGGCAGGCAAAGTAGAAGTTGGCTACGTCGCCGCCCAATATGCCTTCGGCGAACTCGGCGGCACCATCATGGGCGTTCTCATGTCGCTGCTACTCATCTCAACCGTAAGCGCTATGATTTTGGCTGGCCCTCGGGTGCTGCAACGCATTGGCGAGGACTTTCCATTATTCAGCCCATTGGGTGTCTGCAACCAAGACGGCATTCCTGCGAGGGCCGTGATGACACAAGCCGGCATTGCCCTGCTGTTTTTGTGGACAGCCTCCTTCGATCGCATTCTCGTATTCTCGGGGGCCACCATGGCGCTAAACACGTTTTTTACCGTGCTGGGGCTGTTCATCATGCGCTGGCGGGCGCCCACCTTGAACCGCCCCTTCAAAGTCATTGCATACCCCTTTCCGCCCCTGATTTTCTTGCTCATCACAGGCTGGACGCTGATATATATTGTGCTGGGACGCCCAGTAGAAGCGCTTATTACTGTGGCTATTGTCGTATCGGGCGCGCTGTTCTATTGGATGAGCGTCAAACTCGGCCCCCGCGGGTAGCGCGGGCTTTAAAATAAACGGGCCAAGTTGCCACGTTGTTCACACCATCGCGAGAGACCACAATGAGTGATTACTTTTCAGGAAAGCGCGCCGTCATCACCGGCGCTGGGGATGGGATTGGCCGCGCGATAGCGCAGCAACTGAACCAAGTGGGCTGTGAACTCTGGCTATGTGACGTAGCAGAAGATCGTCTAGCGGCCACCGCCGCACTGCTCAGTCCAGATCTGGCCAAGGTGCACACAGCTGTGATTGACTGCGGCGATAAAAACGCCATTGAGCAGTGGGCAACGGAGGTGGCGTCGAGCACGAACCACATCGATGCCCTTTTTAATAATGCGGGGGTGTCCTACGCCGCCAACTTTGAAGAGTCCAAGGAAGAAAACTTTCAGTGGCTCATGAATATCAATTTTTGGGGCGTGGTGTGGTGCACCCGCGCTTTTCTACCCCTAATAAAAAACGCGCCCGTTGGGCATATCGTTAACACATCCTCAATTTTTGGCATGGTGGGCATTGCCGGACAGTCGGCCTATAACGCTGCAAAATTTGGCGTACGTGGCTTTTCCGAATCCCTCATTGCCGAATATCGCAACACCTCTATCGCCGTAAGTTGCGTCCACCCCGGTGGGATAGCAACGAACATCGCCAAACGGTCTAGAGCCGACGGTGAGTGGGATGCGGTCACGGCAGAAGAGCGTGACCAGCAATTCAAGCAGCACACGCCCACCACCCCCGAGCAAGCGGCGGCCATCATTCTAGCGGGTAGTGCGCGGCGTAAAGCCCGAATCATGGTGGGCAAGGATGCCTGGTTCGTGCAGCTGCTTGCCCGACTATTTCCCGTGGGCTACCACGCCTTAACTACCCGTTGGCTGGATGACGCCAAGAATTCATAGTGTGTCTCATCAGCAACGTTACCCAGAACCGCTGCCACGGTTGCTAGCCGCAGCCATTAAAACACCATGGTGTTCGAACTAGCGTCTTTGGCGGCGGTGGCGTTTCTTTCCGCAACACTCATCCCGTTAGGGTCTGAGGCGGTGGTCGTGGCGATGGTGCTCGATAACTCGGCGCCAATGCTGGCGGTGTTTGGCGTTGCCTCTGTTGCCAACACCCTTGGAGCCTGCGTCAACTGGTGGCTCGGCCAGCACCTGCTGGTGTACCAGCACAAGCGCTGGTTTCCCGTCAAAGCTCGGGAGCTTGCGCGTGCGCAAACCTGGTTTCAACGCTACGGCATGTGGAGCTTGTTGTTTGCCTGGATGCCGCTGGTGGGCGACGGAATCACCGTCGTGGCCGGCATCATGAAAGCTCGCTTTGCTGCCTTCGTGGTGCTCACGCTAATTGGCAAAAGTGCGCGCTACGCTGCCGTCATCGCGCTGGCCGTTCAAAAGCTGTAGTTAAAGCCCACCGCCGGACCTTGATAGGTCAGCTTATCTGTTGCGTTCTGGCCATCTACCGTGACGTCCTGATCAAAGCGCAGGTATCGATAGCTCGCGGTGACCGCCGACGCGCCAAAGCGATAACCCACACCAACATTTGTCTGTACGGTGAAGTCGCTATCGCCAGCCCCCGCATCGAGGTGGTAGGGCACGAACCAAGTATCTGACAGGGCCCATTCTCCGCGGACACCTACAATGCCATCCAGACTATCCGTACTGATTACCGCCCGGCGTTCTGCCAAGGGGTAATCGATAGGGCTAAAGGTGGCATCAAACGCGAGGGTAGTTTTTGTGTCTACGTAGCGCGTACCTATCACGACATCGGCAAATGACCCGTGATTTTCGAATACGTTGTAGCCAACACCGACATTAAACGTCCAGTTTTTCAGATTGGCGCGAGCTCGAGCGTTAACCGTTGCAATGCCATTCCCCAAGCCTAAATCAAAGGTATTGCTGCGCTTATCGGAGTTGTCTGAATAGACCACGTCAGCCAATAGCACCCAGCGATCTTTGCGCAACTCTATGTTGCCCATGAATGCCATATCCAAGGTATCGAGGACCTTGCTCTTTGGGACGACAAATTCACCGTCTGGCAAGGTCAACGGCGCCTGCTGGGAAATTTCAGGGACCCACGCATAAATACGAGTCGTCACGCCCCAGGTCTCTGCTTGGGCTATTGGCGTGCTCAGAATGCCGGCTACAGCCAAAGCAACAAAGGCAGTGCGCAAGTTATGGGTACTACTCATGATTAACTCCACATGCAAAAGCTAAATAACTAAAGCCGGCTGTCTGTAGGAAAAGTATCAAAGCCCCAGGGACGCATAGCGGGGTTCAAGAACATAACCAGCACACTTGCCACACCTAGGCCGTATGACACTTGCTCCGGTGTTAGGCTGACCCCCAACAGCGGCGCGGCAACTGAGGTCGCACCGAAGACTGCGGCCATTGCTCTCCAGACAACTGCTCGGATGTTCACCGGCCCGCCACGCCAAAATAAGCCAAGTGATACCACTACCAAAACAGCCACTCCCCAAGCCACTAACAGTCGATCCGAAGCAACCTCGCCGCCATCATTCAGGAACAACAGGTTGCGCTCGAGCCCGGTAGCCAAGCCCAGAATACACATGACCAAAGGTAGGTGTAGCAGCATCCAAAGAATGGCGCGACTTTGACGTCCCGCAAATTCAATTGTAGCGAGCATACTGAAATATAAGCGCCAAAGAGAGAAAATCACCAGCACTGCGGCCAGTGCATGGGAGATCATTGTGAAGGTGATTGGCCCAGCGTGTTCGCCCACTCGCGCCACCGAAAGGAAGCACTCACCAAATGCTAGCGTGATGAAGAGACCCACTCTCTCGGGTGAGTGCGTAGTATTGAACGCAACGTTACGGTCACTCCAAAAAGCGATAGGAGAAATGCATACTTGAAGAAGCGCTGTAGTCAGAAGCAAGCCTTCACGCAATTCTGGGCTCTGACTACCCAAGCCACACCACATGGGTACCAGCGCCAGGGTAATGCCTAAAATCTGTACCGTACTGTAATGCCGCGCGTCAGGCACTGTTCTCCAGGCGATGAGAAACATCAACACGCCTGTTAAACGCAGTCCTGAATACCCTATGACAAAGGCTGTGTAGTCCTGTCCATATAGATCGTGGAAGGTGGCCAAGACCAACACTACGGCCATCTGCGCGAAAGCAAAAAAATGCCAGTTCTCGGCGCCATCAAACACGCCGACAAAAAAAGTAAACGTGGTCCATGACCAAGTGAACAACAGAAATAGCACAAAAAACTGTACTAGCCCGTCGGGCATGGCCACACCCACCAGCGTGTGAGTGGTTGCGCCCAGCGCCACCACAAACGCCAGATCAAATAGCAGTTCAATCCAGCCTGCTCGGTAATCGCGATCGGGGTCTCGCAGGGACAGAGCTGCCATATTCACGGCAGACACCCAAACGCCCGAGAATCCCCTGCCCTGGAATTGCGCCTACGCTGCATTGGCACCGATGTCACATGCCCTCGGGGGCACCAACAACTTGATCTAGTCCCTGACGGAGTTTTTGACCCCAAACACGCAGAATGCGTTTCGCTTCGGCGGTGTTAGTCACGCTATTGGTCCACTGTAACCGACCGGTTTGAGTGCTGCGTCGACGATCTATGACCCGAAACAACGGCTCCCCTGACGTTCCGTCCTTGACGTCGAGTGACAGCGTCATCTCGCCGGTCTCATTGGTGGTAAAACTCATGGTGCGACCGGGGGATTGCGTATCTGGCGCAGAGATGTCGAGATTTATGATGTTTGGCTCAAGAACCAGGGTATTGGCTCCGACGTCAGCCATGGACACGAGCTTGTACTCGGGTGACGTAGTCAGTGCAGCGGTGAACTCTTCGGTACACAAAGATGACAGCGCCTCGCGAATGCGCTTTACATCATCCTCGCCCACTCTGTTGAGTACAGTTCTGTTTCCGGTATTTTGGTCGCGCAGCCAATTTTTGCGAAAAGCCACATCACAATCAGCGATGGCAAACTCAGTGTAATCTGCAACGCTTACGTCGGGCTTGGCGTAAACGAGGGCAAATTCAGATTCTGGAATTTTCACCAAACCATCGTGGGTCACATCGGGGGCTTGGGTAGATGCGCAACTCACAGTCAATGCTAATAGGGGCGCACCCAAAAAAGTAACTCGCAGGGCTCCAAAAGCGGTGGTGATACCAGTCATTGTTGTTCTCCTTGTGAAATTGGAAAAAGTTGCTCTCACTGATTAACAGACACGTTTAAACCGTCGATTAGCTTCCGCCATTAAAGCCGCCAGAACAACCACCTTTGGAGTAAATGTTGCTGATGGCCTCCAGCGTGAAAGTCAGCTAGCGGATGGGGCCCTAGGCTCTGGGCAAAGGCCAGCTGGATGCCAGAGACGCACTCACGCACGATAAAAGTAAATAGCTTTGGGATCCGC
>Ga0182093_1670490_pt1 | contig 12059 bp, 7 predicted proteins | sample 041ome_21_FD_127776 | JGI IMG/M metagenome (GOLD analysis project Ga0182093, IMG submission 127776) | Metatranscriptome of coastal salt marsh microbial communities from the Groves Creek Marsh, Georgia, USA - 041411BS metaT (Metagenome... | ecosystem: Environmental > Aquatic > Marine > Intertidal...
GGAAGAAGTTGTTCGCAAAGACAAAGCGCGTTGTCGTTATCGTCCTCGAGCAGCAGCAGCAGCGGCAAAGAAGAGAAAGATGTAATCATCGTCGGCGGCGGACCAACCGGCGTTTCGTTGTACGCGATGTTATCCTCGTTCAACGTTCGAAATATCGCGCTGGTTGAAAAGTATTCGAGCGCATCGAAGCACCCAAAGGCGCACTTTATCAATCGACGGACGATGGAGATTTTTAGAGACTTGCGCGCGTTCGCGAAAGTGAACGCACGCGTGCGCGAGGAGATGTCGGACGTGAAAAATTGGCGACATTTTAGGTACGTGACTGGAGTGTTGGATGTGAACGAGGAGTTAGGGTCCGTGGATCACTTCGCGACGGCGCGGATGGAAGATGGGGAGACGACGGCGTCGACGGAAGGGGTGGTACATTTTCCGCAGCATCGGCTGATGCCGATGTTGTGGGAGAACGCGAGGGAGAAGGCGAGGGAGCCTCGGACGGACGAGGACGACGAGGAGAAGGACAATGATGATGCGTTCGTGAGAGGTGACGAGGTTGTTCGAATAGAGAGGATTAGTAGTAGTAGCAGTAGTAATGGTAGCAAAAATAGCAGCGGTAGCGGTAGTGGTAGCGTTGGAAAGGATAGGTGCCGAGTGACTTTGAAATCGGGTAAAGTGTTAGAGGCGAAATACGTCGTCGCGTGCGACGGAGCGAGTTCGATGGTGGCGAGAACATTGAATAAGAATAGTAGTGGAGGCGCGAAAGCAAAGGACGAGACAAAAATGTTCCCGACGCAAACTTTAGGCAACATTCACTTTGTCAGTCGCGCGCTGGCGAAAAGAATTAAAGAAAAAGGCAACGAAGCGATGTTGTATTTCGTGTTCAACAAGGACATCGTAGGGGTTGTCGTCGCGCATGATTTACGCGAGGGCGAATTCGCGTTGCAATTGCCGTATCACGCTCCCGTTCAGGATTTTAAAGAAATGTTTACCAAGAGTAATTGCGAGATGTTTGTTCGAAAGGCGATCAGCGGTGGTGTTAACGATGACAAAAATAGCACCTCGGTGGTGGACGATATCGAAGTACTCGACGTAAAATCGTGGACGATGGACGCGACGGTGGCGGATGTCGTGATTGACGACGAGCGAGCGCCACAAATCATTCTCGCCGGAGATGCCATGCATGCTTTCCCTCCCGCTGGAGGATTTGGAATGAACACTGGGATTCAAGACGCTCACAATTTAGCGTGGAAACTTGCGATTGCGATACAAAATGAACGGGATGATGACGTCGACCGCGACGAGGACGAAGACAACGAAAGTTTGTCTTCTTCGCTGCTCAACTCGTACGTCAAGGAACGAAAAAAAATAGCCTCAGAAAACAAACAGTTGAGCGTGAATAATTACGAGCGCGTTCTAGAGATACCGAGAGCTTTGGGTTTAGAACCTCGCGCGCTCGATGCGCTCGTTGCGGCGTCCAACGCGTTGCCAGTTCCCCAAGCGCTCAAATCGTTTGCTTTTGAAAAAATTTTGAGCGCCGGACGCATGCAGACGGTGTTTCTCGAAAGCGACAAGAGAAACCCTCTTGGTAAATATCGTCGCGAAGCTGTGAAACGATTGTGTGGTGCATCTGGAGAGACGCTCAAGTTGAAATTTCTCAACGAGGAGCTTGGATTTTCATACGCAAAAGGCGTCAGGGCGACAAATCCAAACGTTCTCGCCGTTGGGAAACGCATCCCACACTGCGCGCTCGTAGTAAACGACGACGGGAAAAATACCATCTCAACGATCGATTTGGGTGGTTCTAACAGTAAGAGCGAATGCCAATTTTTTGCGATAACGTCGTCGTCATCCGTAAACGCGGACGAATATGCTGCTGTAGAAGAAGCTCGAAAGGTTTTACCTAAAGGCGCAACATTAAAATTCGCAAGCGTTGTCGCCTCATCATCAGACGAAGGCAAAAAGAAGAAGGATAAAGACGACGATATCTACATCGATCCATCGAATACCGCGTGGACGGCTATTCTCGAGGAATACAACGCGAAAAATAAGACGAGATCAGGTGCAGAAGTCGTACTTTGTCGCCCAGACGCACACGTCGCCTTCATTGGTAGTTTTAAAAACCTTCCGAATGCCGCGCGAGTTGCTTCAAGAGGAGATTTAGTGCTCTAGCCAACAACTTTGTTGTGTATGTATTTTATGTATTTCTAAATATTGTAATTTGCTATTGTACAGTTCCAAGTGTTGTCATCACATGTGCTACCTAAGGCGGACTAAGGCGTACCAAAAGCTTGTTCTTCCGTAATCTGAAACGAGACGCAAACCATCGCTTTGTTCGGCGCGACGTCGCGAACCTCAAACACCTTCGCGTTTTTAATTGGACATCCCAGGTGACCTTCTGCACGAGAAATGACGTCTTGATCGGTATGCCCTGGTGGTCGAAACGCATACACATGAACAGTTGGAAGTTTTTTATTCGCCCAAGTCGATCGATCAAACGAGTGTTTGAGACAATCGAGAAACTCCACTGCGGTGGCTGGGAGGTTCATGACGATGTGATCGAATGTAGCTCCGCTCGGGGGTGTATGCGTGTCCTCTCCCTGGCTCGTAGTCATGGTCGACCAGTTTGGTTTTGGTACCGACGTGTCTTCTAATCGTTTGCGTTTCTTTTCTGATTTCTTCGTATCTTTTTCTTTCTCGTCTTCGTTTCCTTTTTCGTCAGCGGTCTTCTCTCGAAACTTTTTCAACTCTCGCTCGTACTCGGAAAGTTTGCTTGCCCACATCTCCTCGGGTGCGCTACCGCTGCTCGTTCCCACCGACGGTGCTAACAATGATTTGATAAACGCTCTCGCGTCCATGTTGTACAACTTTACTGAATCTTCAATCTTGTTCAATTTTACGTTCTTTTGCATCATCTCGAAACAGTCTGGATTCAAATCGCTCGCGTAGACGCGACATCCTTTCGTTTTTACGGCTGGAACAACGAACGGCCCAACCCCGGCCATGGCATCTACAATCACTTCACCTCTCTTAAATTCTACGTCCACCAGCCGTTTGTGTTCCGTCTCCAATCTCGAATTCCAATAGACTTTACCAAAATCCACCTCGAAAGAATACCCGTGTTGCTTCACCGTCGCTTTCAAATCCGGGTCACCGTATAACAATTCCCAATTCGGAACTCGAAACATCGAATCGATCGCCCCTACTTTATTCACCACCGTTCGAATTCTCGGATTTTTATCCGCGATGACCTTTGCAATCGTATATTTATAGGGTAGAAACTCTTCTCTCAAATTTACGTGAGCCACGTGCCCGACCTGTTCAAACGCGCTGGGCGTCTCCATCCCGTTCGGCAGTAACTGTTTCAAAACGTAATCTGCCGTGTGATACTTATAATCTAGCGTTATTCTATGCTCCTTAACAACCGCTTCATCATTCTTCAACGACACTCCAATTTCTTCCTCTAACCTCTTCCTCACCTCCTCCGGTAAAAAATCCGCCACCGCTTCCGCCGCGTCGCCGCTTCCGCCGCTCTCGCAACACTCTCGCTTCAACAAAACAATCCTCCTCCGCTCGTCCTCCGCGTCCATCACCACGTCTTGCACGCCTCGCTCTTCCAGCGTATACCCTCTCAGTATTTTAGTCGCTTTCGACACTTTCGTCCGGTCGATAGATATCCCCCGCACGACGAAATAGCTCTCAAATTTTTCCCAATCGATGGTCACTTCAGGCGGAGGCGCCAACGAATGCGTCGGTTGGGATTTTATTAATCCATTCATCGCGTCCCGGGGACCAACGATGGGGGTCTCCGACGGCGACGACGACGACTTAATCGCGGTGGTGGTTTTCATGAAGCGTCTCGACAGACTCAGAGAAATCGTCGTCGACGAAACGCGTCGTATCGATCGCAGCAAAAAGACTGCCCCCGTCGTTCTCGCGCTTTTTTTCCCCGGGGAAGACTTTGAATTGGAAGCGCTGCTGCTGCCACCTTTGGCGTTTAAGAAAGCCGCCGATGTCGTCGTCTGAATCGTCTGAATCGTCGTCGTCGGAGCGCGGCAGCAGCGGCGACTCGCGCAGCCGCCGCTTATACCAACGCCGCCGCGAGAGCGAGAGAAAGCGTTGATGGCGTGCCTCGTGATGTTTTTAGTGACCGCCGCCGGTTTTTTCTTCGGAGATTTGAGAAAAAAAAGTGGAGGAAATCACGCATTTTTACTACTATTTTTACACTTTGTTTCAAGTACCTAAAGGTTTGGACATCTTGGCCACTTTCGAGCTCTTCACCTCGCCGATCGCTCTGTCGTCCATCTCACCCAACGGCCATCTCGGCTTTAAGTTGACCTCGACGTCTCGGTCTCGCTCGTCTTTGAGGAACGCGTCGGCGTCTCGCGGGACGGGTTTTTCGACGCCGACGGCGAGGTTGAGTCTTTCGATGCCGGCCCAGGCGACCATGACGCCGTTGTCGGTGCACCAGGAAGGTTTTGGGAAGACGACGTCGATGGAATGGTTGGTGCCTATTCGGAGCAAGCTGTTCCGGACTTTCTGGTTCGCGGCGACGCCACCGGCGACGACGAGGCACGTAGGCGCGACGCCGTCGGATTCGACCCATTCTAAAGCGCGTTGGACGCGGTCTTCGAGGTGCGTCACCGCGGCGGTTTGGAACGCGTGCGCGATGGCAGCGCGCGTTTCGCGGTTTTCGATGCCGTCCCAATCTTCGGATGGTAATATTTTCTGTTCCGGTTTCGACTCGTCGACGACTGTGCCCAGGTGCTTTTCGATGGCCAATCGAACGTTGGTTTTCAATCCGGCGAAACTGAAATCGCACGTTTTGCGTTTTCGCAACGGGACCGTAAATCTGATTGGATTCTTTACTTTTTTTTGCACGATTTTCTCAAACACCTCATCCGTTATGTGCGCTTCTCGTTCGGTTTCCTTTCTCGCCTGTTCTCGCCTCGGCTCTAAAACTGTTTCTTCGTACTCTTTGGCGAGCTTTTCCAACGCCGGGCCACCACCGCCGCCGACTGGTAAACCGAGAAGTCGCGCGGTTTTATCGTACGCTTCACCTATGGCATCGTCTAACGTTTGACCTAATATCGTGTATTTCCCCACACCTTCTACTTTTAACAACACGTTGTGCCCACCACTCACGAGTAACGCGACGAATGGAAACTTTGCAACCTCTGTTGCTGCTGCCGCCGCCGCCGTATCTTTTTCAATCGATTCGTTCTTCGCGTTCGCTTCCCTCACGCCGTCGTTCCATTCTTCCTCTTTCACTCTCGCCACTAAACAGTGCGCTTCCATGTGGTGCACCGGAACAATCGGTATTCCATATTCCCCGCTAATTTTCTGCGCTTTTCTCACCCCAACTCTCAAGCACATGGACAATCCAGGGCCAACCGTAACCGCCACCGCGCTCACTTCCTTCCCGATATCCGTCACGCCCGCTTTGCTCAAACACTCCTCCACGACGTCATCGATCGCGTTCTGGTGCGCCTCTTTCGCTAAAGTCGGCACCACCCCGCCCCACTCTTCGTGTATGGACACTTGCGACCGTATCGCTTGCGAAACTACGTGACCTGATTTCGTGACAATCGCCGCCGCGGTGTCGTCGCAGGACGTCTCGATGCCTAAAATGAAGGCATTTTTCGGGAGGGATTTGAGGTGCATTTTCTCCTCTTCCGTCGAATACTCGCCGGCGTCGCTCGCGATGCCTTTAGCTGTCGTCGTCGCGCGCCTCCTCGGACGAAGAAGAATGCCGTCGTCGTTATTGTTGTTGTTTGCACCACCGTTACCACCAAAAGAAGACGCGCTTCTTCTCGCTTTAAAACAAAGCGACGGAGACGATGTCCTTCTTCCGTTGGCGGCAGTCGTTGAACTGGTGCACAAACTTCCCGAGAGAACGCGCGATTGATGATGACGATGACGACAGGAAGAAGCGGAAAAACGCATCATCTGCGATGCCGGGGTTGGATTTTTTATAGCTGCCGCCGCCGCTGCCGCCGCTGCTGCTCGAAAAACGACGGGGAGTGTTGAACTTGCGCGTCGCATCTAATGAAGAAAAACTCATCAGTTTTATAACAACTTCTTTTACGACGCGAGAGAGAGACGCACGCGCGAATTAAACGAAGAGTGCTCTTTTGAGATGGTGCGAGAGGGGACGCGAGGTAAGAAAATCTGATCTTTTTGACTACTGCTCATACATTAAATATATTAAATGTATATTAACTCGCGCCGTAGGAACAAATGGTATTGTTCGTCATCAACGCTTTCGCTAACAAAGCGTCTCGTTTGGCCGTGTTCCAACTATCGGATAACAACGCGAAGTGCGCTTTCGTCGCCGGGTTATCGTCGTAATACGCCTGGGGTACCGCGCTCGCTTCGTCGTCGGCGTTCAATGGGCGGTATCCGAATCCGTACACGTGAATGCTTTCGCATAAACCAGAGAACATGACGTTGAAGAGTAACGCGTAGTGGTCTTGGGTTTTGTACGTGTCTGGAATATCGTCGTCGGCGCCCAACGTGAACCAGGCTTCGCTCATGTCTTCCTTTTCGTGCGCGGCGGCTAATACTCGGTTCACGAAAAATCGGAAGTCGAAGGTTTGTAAATCAGAATCGTAGTTCCGCTTCGTCGCGGATGGAAACGGTCTGTTTACCCACAACACCGGTTTACCGTCGTGCGCGTTGACTCCGTCCAATTCCCCTTCTTGGTGCTTCTCGTCTTCCACGATCCAAAATTTATCTGGAACCCACCCATCCCTGACCGCAGTTTTAGAATTCACCGGTCCAAACGGCGTGTAGCTATCGTCCGCGTTCGTTTGCTCCCCGGTCGCGTAAATTACGCTCGTCTTTGCGCCTAAATCGTTCTTAAACTTTTCGTTCGGCATACTCGCTAGTCGAATCACCGTGTCGTGCTGATCAATCTTCGGTCCCATGTTCATCCCTTTATAAATAGCCGGGCCGACAATCGCGCACGTCCCGAACGATTGCATTTTCACGCTCACCGCGCCGCTAAATCCACACTGAATAGTTTCCAATGGACATCTTTTCTCGTTCGAAAATATCATATCCAACGCCCTTCGTCTCGATCTCTCCGTGCCCGCGAACATCGCCTCTTCGTCCGGCGATATCCCTTCCACCATCCCATTCACTCGATTCCCTTCTCTCTTCCCCAAAATATCATCGATTTCATTCCCGTCCTCGTCCGAAAATGCGATGTCGTCCGTCTCGTACGGCGCTTCTGGCATCGCGCACTCGCTCGGAATCCGCTCCCACTTATATCCCCAATACCATCGCAACTCCGCCGGCGATACGTCGAACCCGGCCCACGGCGATTTTTTATACGTATCGCTGCTGCTATTCGGCGACCGCTCGCTCGTCTGCATCGAAACAATCGCGATCGATGCGATCAAAATCCCAACCGCCAGCGCCGACACCACGATCTTCTTCCCGTAAAATCTCCACAACTCTTGCATATCTTCCTTCAGCGTCGGAGCATCCATCGTGTTGCTCTTTTGCATCAACACCAACGGCGCGGCGTCGTCCTCGATCCAGTTCCCGTCCGCGGATCCAAAATACCCGTCTTGGTTCAATTCTTCCAGCGCGGACGATTTTCTGCTTCCCATGTTTGATTTGTTGTTATTCTCGCTCGCAGCAGTCGCGTTTTCTTCGTCCTTTTGTTGTTCTCGTCCTCGTTCTCCAAACCGAGGTGAGGAGGCATCCATCGGCGCGAACTCCTCGTCTTCGTAAAACGCGTCTTCTTCTTCTTCTTCTTCCTCTTTTCGAGGAAAAGAAGCAGACGAAGCGGCCATTGTTGTTATTAGTATCGCTTCGAGAGAGAAGATCTTCTTCTTCTTCTTATTCGAGAGAGAGAGAGAGAGAGAGAGAGTGAACTTTGTCGCGCGAGAGAGAAAGCGCTAGAAGTACGAGAGAGAGAGCTTAGGGTTTAGGGGTTTAGGGTTTTTAGGGAAAAACGTTCGAGTGCATGCGCGCAAAACGTGTAAAGAGCATCACTCAGAGAGAGCAGCGCAGCGCAGCGATACTAATAACAAAAAGAGAATAATGCTCCCCTCGCGAACGTCGCACTCGGCATCGATCGGCCCCGGCGTCGTCCCGCGCGGCGTGGACCCGCACTACGACGCCGAAGTCGCTCGAGAGTACGAATCGCGCAAAAACGTCCCGCACAACGCCAAGGGAAGTTTCGGGAGACCGTTCGCGATCGATCCGAGAACGAGCGGACCGATGACTCGAACGCAGTGCGTCGTGCTTTTTTGACTTTGTTTTAATAATCGTCTCTCTTTTCCATCTTCTTCTTCGTTTTGTTCTCGCTGTTTGAGAGAAAGAGAGATTAAGAGACGCGTCGTTTCGTGAACGCGCTCTCACTCGCGCGCGCTGGACGTGTTGGTTTTTGCGATCTCGATTAAAAAACCAGAGAGAGAGAGAGGAAAGACGCGAATTCGTTTTCGCCTCTCGTCTCGGTCGATGTCGACGGAATGTTTAAGAAATGCTCACCATTTTATCTCTCTCTCTCTTTCTCTCTTTCGCTTTAACTACCGCGACGGTACAAAAATAACAGAACGCCGTACGTGACTGGCACATCCGTTCTCGCGATTAAATACAAAGACGGCGTCTTGATGGCGTGCGATACGCTCGCGTGTTACGGGTCGACCAAAAGGTATAAAAACATCGAACGCATGAAGATAGTAGGAAAACACACGGTCGTTGGGTTTACCGGAGAGTTGTCGGATTTCGATTACATCTCAACCTTGTTAGATGAGTTGGAAATGACGGATTTTTGCCACGACGACGATTGTCCGAGAACGCCGAAGGAGATTTATAACTACCTCGTTCGGGTGATGTATAACCGACGGAACAAGTTTGACCCGCTGTGGAACTCATTGGTCGTCTCTGGATGGGATTACGTGGAAAAAAAACCGTTTTTAGGGTGCGTAGGGATGATTGGGCAGCACTACGTGGACGATCACGTGGCGACCGGGTTCGGGAACCATTTAGCGAGACCGCTGTTTAGGGAGAGTTGGAAGGAAGAAATGACGGAAGAAGAGGCGGAGAAGTTGTTGAAATCCGCGCTGTTGAGTTGCGTGATGAGAGATAAGCAGATGATGAACAAGTTTCAAATCTCGAAAATTACCGCGGATGGTCCGGGGCAGATTTCGGAGCCGTTTGCGATTGAAACGAGATGGGGATACGAAAACTACATCAACCCGACCAAATACGCGCCGTGCGCGTGGTAAAAAGGAGGACTTTGGAATTGGTGTCATCATAGAGCTCTGTATACATATATAACTATTAGTAGTGTTTGTTTGTGATCAATATTATTATAATGGTCTATGTAGCTAAAAAGTTTTACGCAATCAATCGTGCTTTCTTCAATAAACGAAACGCGACGCCGCTCTCGCCCGGACGAAGCTCTGGTTCGTACTCGTGCGCAAAACTGCTGAACGGGTTCAAGAACACGTCCTGTTTCAATCCGTCTTTGTTTTGTTGCATGGAAAATTCCAAAGCTTCTTCGTTATCGATCTTTTCTACGCACTCTTCTAACCGTCTTTGTAAAATTTCCGCCGTGATCTCTCTCGTTCGCGCTTTTTGCGTCGCTTCCTCCTCCCACTCAACATCCACCGGCCATAACATTTCTTTCTCGTCGTAACTCTTAGCTCTTTTGTGCGGTAACGTATCCGCATCCGCGGCGGACGCTAACATGGTGAAAATCGCGTTGCAACAGTCCGGCACGTATTTCGTCAGCGCCTTCTTCCTCGCGCGACGATCTTTCAACGCTTGCGCGCGAACGATTTTACCTCGCAACTGCGACGCGCACTGTTTGATGGCTTTATCAACCGCCTCGGCGATTTCCGCGTTTTCATCGCCGATGTATTCTTTAGACGTACCTTTAAATGGAATTTTCGTGGATACGATGGAGACAAAAACGCCAATCTTATCGTTGTTCTTGTCGATTTTATAGGTTGTCCAATTCAAACGCTGGACGCACCTCGTCGCGACGTCGGCGCCACCTTCGAATAACAACGGAATTCGATTGGCGAATCGAAAGACGTTAAACCCAGGTTTCACGTCTCTCCCACCTAAACTCACGCACGCCTCTACGATCAAAGGGTGGCCACCACACGCCAACGCGGGTGACGCGTACGACGCGATCCAATCCGGGCCGAGCTCCTTCATGACCCCTAAACGTAAGTTGTACTCCCCCGCGGGCGACAAACAGTCGCCGCTTGGATCCGAAAATCTCGCCGACGCCAACAGCTGCTGAATTCTCGCGCCTTGCTTGTCTGAAACGTTCTTCGGATGCATGCTGGCAGAAAATCCCGCCCCTAATTCTCTCGCCAATCGGTTCGCGTGTTCGCGATTAATGCACGTGAACTCTTTGTTGAAAAACCCACTCAAAGTCTTCTCTTTCGTATTCGACAACAAATCTTTCACCAACAACTGATTTTCCTTCGCCGCGCTCGGGTGATACTTTGTCGCTCTCGGTAACGGCGGCATAACTTCCGCGCGTCTCGCGAAGTGTAACTGAATGTCCTGATTCCTCGCCGCCGCGCTCCCAGCCGCGTGCGAAGAGATGTACCGGAACCCAAGCGCCGCGTACGGCGTCACAATCGCCAACTGTCTCAAATACGCCAACACGTACTGTCGATGACTCGTCCAATTCCCCTCAATCGTTACGGACAACTCCGCGCCGTGCCAGTTTGTCGTGTTTGGTTTCTTCTCCTCCTTGTGCACGTTCGGCGCGTTCTTCTCGATGTCGATATCCAAGACGTATTCCGATACAAATTTCTGTCCGGGTTGCGCGCTCCTCACTCGAATCGGCAACCCGGTCGTTTGCTTCGACCAAATCAACGCCATCTTCGATCCCAAGCCAAACTTCCCTCTGGTTTGTCTCACCCCGTACTTCGTCCCGGACAACACCCGCCCCAACATGTTCGGTATGTCGTTGTGTTCCATACCTTTCCCGTTGTCCTTCACGGTGATTTTAAAGTACGACTTCTTCTCGTCGCCTTTCGAGCTCGCGTTCCCGCCGCCGCCGCCGCCGCGCCCACCTCCTCCTTTTTTACCTCCTCTGCCCGCGTTCCCTGCCGCCGCCGCTTTCTCTTGTTGCATCTCCACCTTCGCTTCTCTCTCCAACCGTTTCGCTTTCGCCTTCTCCGTCTCAAAATCATCGTACAAAGTATCGTCCTTCCTCACGTGCGCGTCCAACCCAATCATCGTCTCGTACTGCGTCAGCGTCACCTCTTCCACCAAAACGTCCACCTGCGGTAAAACCCCAATCTGTTCCGCCGCGTCCAGCGCGTTTTCGATGAACTCTCTCAACGTCGTGTACAGCGATTTCCCGGCGTTTTCAAATCCAGCGATGCCTTTGTTGTCCTGGAAAAACTCCGCCGGTGATTTTTGCTTCAAGTTTGCATCTCCACCACCACCACCGGTGGCGCCGACGTCGGCGGCTCCTTTCTTCTTCGGTGGCATTATGTTCTTCTCTCTCTGTCTTCTCTGCACAAAGAAGTGAAGAGCGTAAAGAAAAACAAACCGATGATGAGTTTTTCCTCTTTTTTTTCTTTTCTCGTTTTGTGAGATGTGGCTGTCGATTCGATTTTCAAATTTTTTTCTTTTTTTTACTCGCACAAGGAACCTCTTTCGGGAAAAGTCGCCATTCATTCGTACCAGAGAGAAATTACACGCACATAAATACACACACACACTAGAATTAGTAGAGAAGAAGAAGAAGCAAAAAGAATGGTGCGCGACTGGCGTTTATCTTCGGCTGGCTCGCCGTGTCTTCTCGCGGCGCGCGTTTGAAGAGGGAACGAGAAGAGAGACGCGCCGTGTAGTCGTGTAGTCGCAGTTTTTTCTTTTTTTTTCAAAGTCAACGGACTTCTTTTTTTCTTTTGTTCTTCTTCTTTTCCCCTAATTTTCCCTTCTCTTTTGCTTTTGGGAAGAAGAGAGAGAAGAAGAACGAGATCGTTTCGATGCTTTCTTTCTCTCTCTGTTCTCTCTCTGTTCTCTCTCTCTCTCTGTGTGTGTGCTTTTGCAACAAAAATGGACTTCTA
>Ga0182093_1045236_pt1 | contig 12025 bp, 10 predicted proteins | sample 041ome_21_FD_127776 | JGI IMG/M metagenome (GOLD analysis project Ga0182093, IMG submission 127776) | Metatranscriptome of coastal salt marsh microbial communities from the Groves Creek Marsh, Georgia, USA - 041411BS metaT (Metagenome... | ecosystem: Environmental > Aquatic > Marine > Intertidal...
ACGGTTTTCGCTTTTCAGCTGATTCAAGCGATTTCTGAATTGCTCGCGGTACTGCAATTTGGGGCTCCTAAACGCGACATCTATCGGTCGCGCTAGACGTTTGATCTTCCCATGTATCATGTCACAGACAGGTTTTCACGGCCATGCGACAACAGGTAGCGATTATGTAATAACAATTCGCCAATTGGAACAACCGGCCCATTGGAACAATTTGCCAATAGGTACGCGTTGACGGTGTAAAAAATCAGTCGCGCCTATCGCTGTTTACTTTGACAAGATCGATGATCTGGCAATTGATCATTTGCTTGCCGGCATGTTCAAAATTCACCGTCACATTTTTGCCAACGATTGACTGCACCTGACCATATCCCCAATCAGGCTGATCCGGGTGTGTCACAAAATCACCTAGGCTAAAATATAACATTGAATCCTCATCTGCGCGCCAGAAAAGTGGCCACGCACCCTGTCTGCCATAGCGGCGCGGGCAGGGCAATGAAGAAGCGCAATGATGAACTGCCAACGAAAACTGACCAGTCGCAATGCCCGGCGAATGGTCAGCTTATCATGCAGCGTAACAGGATACGCTGTCAGCGTCGGTCAGGCGCTCACCGTCATCGCATCGTAGTCACGCATTTCGCGCAGAATATAGCCTTGCCCCCAGATCGTATCGATAACCACACCGGTGGCACCGGCATCGGCGAGTTTGCGGCGCAGCTTGCACATAAACACATCAATGATTTTCGGTTCGGGTTCGTCAATGACCCATAAAGATGGTTTAAAAACGTATCTTTGCTTAACACCGCACCTTTGCGCAGGGCTAAAAATTCAATGATGCGGAATTCCTTTGCCGTCAGATCAAGCCGGGCATCGCCAATTTTCGCATAATTCCGGCTGAGATCCATCATCAGATTGCCGACATTGACGGTGGCTGAACTGTGACCATGCGTGCGTCGGATAATGGCGTCAAGATTGGCGACCAATTCATAGCGATCAAAAGGTTTGGTTAGATATCCATCGGCACCAGCACCAAGTGCGGTAATCTTATCATCAATGCCACTGTTTCCTGACACCACCAAAATGGGGACGGGCATGTGGTTTTTGCGGATCAGGCGGGCCAGTCTGGTGCCATCACCATCCGGTAAATTCAGATCCAGTAATACCGCATCAATTTGGTTATGTTTTAATTCAAACAGCGCGGATTCGATGCTGTCAGCGGTGGTTTTGAAATAGCCAGCTTCCTCAAGTGTCATTCCAAGGACATCGGAAACAATCGGGTCGTCTTCAACAACAAGAATATGCATAACGAAACCTCTAAATACAAATTTTGGTTACTATTAATTTTGCTCCCACTGGCACACTGAAAATAAAAACTTTAACAATAGCCGCGACGCGCTAACTTCGCCCTATGGATGCCAGATTACGGTGATCGTTTTGTCCGGACAAATCACATATGCGTGATTAACGTTTTAATAATCAAACGGGATGGCTGGAATTTTGGCACCCGCTAATGTTGCGACAAAAAACGCCTTGCGAAATGGTTTGAATCGGTGTACCCCAACGTCCTCGTTAACACTTGCTTCAACACTTCGGGGTTTGGCCTCGCTTATGGGACGGTGATGATATGAGAAAGACCAGTGATGTCCTCGCAGCTGAGAGTGATTTAAACTCGAAAAATGCGGAAGCGTTGCCGGCCGATTCAGCCAAAAAGCCAGCCGCCAATGGGGCGTCGAAGCCAGCCAATGCCAATGCCAGTTCCGGTGTTAGTTCAAGTGCCGGTTCTGATATCGGCGCGACAATGTTGCCTGCTGATTACCGGCCAAGCGAGTCTGAAGAATTCATGAATCCGATGCAGCTGTCGTATTTCCGGCAGAAATTGGAAGCCTGGAAAGCTGAATTACTGGATGACGCCAGCGACACAATCACCGGCTTGTCGCAGGAAAATCTGCATCAGCCTGACCAGATGGATCGGGCGCAGATTGAAAGCAATGCGGCGCTTGATTTACGTACCCGTGATCGCGAGCGTAAATTGCTGCAAAAAATTGAATCAGCACTGCGCCGCATCGACGATGGCAGCTATGGTTATTGCGTCGAAACAGACGAACCGATCAGTCTGCGGCGGCTCGAAGCGCGGCCGATTGCCTCGCTCAGCCTGCATGCGCAGGAACGGCATGAGCGCATGGAGCGCGTGCATCGCGACGACTAGCCGAATAGCCTAACCGGGCGTCATCTTAAAATTCCTTTTGCAGTAACGCCGCTCCCACTTTTGTAGGAATACCTATCCAACTTTTGTATGATGGCTGATCCAAATGGAACAAAAGGTGAAAACGCTCTTGTAAAAAGAACAAAACATGTACATAATACATCCCAGACCGTAAAATCGGGCCGTCACGCACAGTGATTCCACATGGACAGGGGCCCGTTGATATGCAACTAAGGAGGCATGTGATGGCTGGTGTTGTAGTGGATATGAAAATGAAAAGTGACGACAAAAATAAAGCGCTTGAAGCGGCAATCGGGCAGATTGAGAAAGCTTTTGGTAAAGGTTCGGTGATGAAGCTTGGCCAGCGCGAATCCGCTGTGGATGTTCAAGCTATTTCCACCGGCTCGCTTGGTCTGGATATTGGGCTTGGTATCGGCGGCTTTCCAAAAGGCCGTATCGTTGAGATATATGGGCCGGAATCTTCGGGAAAAACGACGCTGGCGTTACATGCGGTGGCTGAGGCACAGAAGGATGGCGGAACATGCGCTTTTGTTGATGCCGAGCATGCGCTGGATCCGGTTTATGCGCGTAAATTGGGTGTGAATATTGATGATTTGCTGATTTCACAGCCCGATGCCGGCGAGCAGGCGCTGGAAATTGCCGATACCTTGGTGCGCTCTGGTGCGATTGACGTATTGGTTGTTGATTCGGTGGCTGCATTGGTTCCCCGGGCCGAACTTGAGGGCGAAATGGGTGATCACCATGTTGGACTGCATGCGCGCTTGATGAGCCAGGCATTGCGTAAACTGACATCATCGATTGCCCGGTCTAATTGTCTGGTGATTTTCATCAATCAGATCCGTTTGAAAATTGGCGTTATGTTTGGCAATCCCGAAACCACAACAGGTGGTAATGCGCTGAAATTTTATGCATCTGTCCGTCTCGATATTCGCCGTATTGGTGCTATTAAAGACCGGGATGAGGTGGTTGGCAACCAAACCCGGGTGAAAGTTGTCAAGAACAAGGTCGCGGCGCCGTTTCGTACGATTGAATTTGATATCATGTATGGCGAGGGTATTTCCAAGATGGGCGAATTGCTCGATCTTGGCGTGGCTGCCGGCATTGTCGATAAAGCGGGCGCGTGGATTTCCTATAATGGTCAGCGGATTGGGCAGGGGCGTGAAAATGCCAAAGTGTTCTTGCGTGAAAACCCTGAAATTGCTGATGAAATTGAATCCGCTATTCGGCAGAATGCTGGGCTGGTTGGCGATCAGATGCTGGATAATTCCATCGCGGAGAGTGCTGAGGCCACTGTGCCTGACTCGCCAGATATGCCGGAAACAGACGCCAGCTGATTGGCCGCATTCATTCTGTTCATGCATAACCGCATTTCATAACCCCGTCTGGGCCATGCGCCCGGCGGGGTTTTTGCTGCATTTTTCCGGCTGTTTAGGGCAAGTTGAACTGGACAGGATAGCATCTGCACGGCTACATATGACGCCTTGGCACGTCTTGTCTTTGGTCTGGGATTTGGCAAAGATGAATGCGGCGTCAACAGCCGATGGCTATGGCCAGCCCCCGCAGACAATTTTGGGAAGATACACATGTCTAGCGTAAATGATATTCGCTCTGGTTTTCTGAATTATTTTGCCGAAAACGGTCATCAGATTGTCGATTCGAGCCCGTTGGTGCCGCAAAACGACCCTACATTAATGTTCGCCAATTCAGGTATGGTGCAGTTCAAAAACCTGTTTACTGGCGCTGAAACACGCGATTATACGCGGGCCACGACATCACAAAAATGTGTGCGGGCTGGTGGCAAACATAATGATCTGGAAAATGTTGGCTATACGGCACGGCACCACACATTTTTTGAGATGTTGGGGAATTTTTCCTTTGGTGATTATTCTAAGGAACGCGCTATCGAGCTCGCCTGGCGCCTGATCACCACAGAGTTTGGGCTGGATCCGCAAAAGCTGCTGGTCACTGTTTATCATGAAGATGACGATGCCGCGGCGTTGTGGCGCAAGATTGCCGGGCTTGGTGATGATCGTATCATCCGCATCGCGACCTCGGATAATTTTTGGGCGATGGGCGATACCGGCCCGTGCGGCCCATGTTCAGAAATTTTCTATGATCATGGTGCGCATATTGCCGGCGGCCCGCCGGGGTCACCTGAGGAGGATGGCGACCGGTTTATCGAAATCTGGAATTTGGTGTTCATGCAATATGAACAAACCGCGGCAGAGCGGCTGTCCTTGCCAAAACCCTCGATTGACACGGGCATGGGTCTTGAACGTATCGCTGCGGTGTTGCAAGGCAAGCATGATAATTATGATATCGACCTGATGCGCAGTTTAATTATGGCATCGGCCGAAGCATCCGGGACGGATGCGGATGGGGCACATAACGTATCGCACCGGGTGGTTGCCGATCATCTGCGTGCGGCGTCGTTTCTGATTGCCGATGGGGTGCTGCCGTCGAATGAGGGGCGTGGCTATGTGTTGCGGCGGATTATGCGGCGGGCTATGCGGCATATCCATCAGATGGGCTGTGTCGACCCGACGATGTTTAAGCTTGTACCGGTTTTGGTATCAGAGATGGGGGCGCAATATGCCGAACTTGGCCGGGCCCAATCGCTGATAACCGAAACATTGAAGCTCGAAGAAGCCCGCTTTAAAGAAACCCTCGACCGTGGCATGCGGATTTTACAGGATGAGGTGGCAGGCAAAGCCTCGGCCGGCACATTGGACGGCGCCACCGCCTTTAAACTCTATGACACTTATGGCTTTCCGCTTGATTTAACTCAGGATTTTATGCGGGGCTATGGCTGGCAGGTTGATCTTGCCGGATTCAACGCCGCCATGGAAGCGCAAAAAGCCGCTGCCCGGCGGTCATGGAGCGGTTCTGGCGATGCCGCCACCGAAGGGGTCTGGCTCGATTTGGGCCAGCGGCTCGCGTCAACCGAGTTTTTGGGTTACACATCGGATACCGCCGAGGCTGTCGTCGCAGCGCTTGTCGATGATAGCGGCGAAGTCACCAAAGCAGATGCTGGCCAGTGCGTTCGTATGGTGGTCAATCAGACCCCATTCTATGCCGAGTCAGGTGGACAGATTGGCGATACCGGCACCGTTGATTGGGACGGTGGCAAGGCGCGCGTCACTGATACGGTGAAAACACCGTCGGGGTTGTTTGTGCATCATCTTGACGTTCTCGAAGGCACAGTGACAACCGATATGGCAGTGCGATTACAGATTGATGTAAGCCGCCGCTTGCGGTTGCGCGCAAACCACTCGGCCACGCATTTGTTGCACGAGGCGCTGCGCCATGTTTTGGGCGATCATGTGGCGCAAAAAGGCTCGATGGTCTCGGCGGACAGGTTGCGGTTTGACTTTTCCCATCCAAAGGCGGTGGAGGCCGATGAACTGGCGCGGGTGCAGGCGATTGTGAATGACCGGATCCGCATGAATAGTGAGGTGTCGACCCGTATCATGACCCCGGATGCGGCCATTGAACTTGGCGCGCTGGCGCTGTTTGGCGAAAAATACGGAGACGAGGTCAGGGTTGTGCAAATGGGTGGGCCAGCCGACGACGGCAGTGATAAAGCCTGGTCAGTCGAATTATGTGGTGGCACCCATGTCACCCGCACTGGCGATATCAGCCTGTTGAAAATTATCTCTGAATCAGCCGTTGCCGGGGGCGTAAGGCGGCTTGAGGCGGTGACACAATCAGGCGCGTTGGAATGGATTGAAACGCGTGATCATATTCTCACCCGGGCGGCTGATTTACTGAAAATCACCCCTGATCAGCTGGCTGACAGGGTGGCGCAACTGCTGGAAGAGCGCAAGAAAACCGAACGCGATTTGACGCAATTGCGGCGCAAGCTGGCTGCTGGTGGTGGTTCTGCTGCCGCTGGCGAGGTGGTAAACGGGGTCAATTTTGTGGGTCGTTTGTTGGAAGACACGCCGGCACGCGATCTTAAATCAATGGCGGATGAAATCAAATCGACGCTGAAAAATGCGGTGATTTGTCTGGTTGCGACGGATGCTGGCAAGGCGTCGGTTGTTGTGGCGGTGACGGATGATCTGACGAAGACGAAAAATGCGGTTGATCTGGTTCGGCTTGGCTCGGCTGCTTTGGGTGGCGGCGGTGGCGGCGGGCGACCCGATATGGCACAGGCTGGCGGCCCGAACGCAGATGATGCACAGGCCGCCATCGACGCTGTGGCGGCTGCATTGTGACACCGGTGCTTGTGTTGCGTTGAATTTTTACCGAATGGATGGGGAACATGGCTGATATTATCTATACGACTGTTGACGAGGCACCTGAACTGGCAAGCGCATCGCTTTTGCCGATCATTAAAAAATTCGCCGCGGCCGCCGGGCTGCAGGTTGAAAAGCGGGATATTTCGCTTGCTGGCCGGATCATTGCCATGTTTCCCGAGATTTTAACCGATGATCAGCGGCAGAGCGATGATTTGGCGGCGTTGGGTGACTGGGTCAAAATGCCAAAGGCAAATGTCATCAAGCTGCCAAATATCTCGGCATCGGTGCCACAATTAAAGGCGGCGATCAGTGAATTACAGGCGCAGGGCTATGCGCTGCCGGATTATCCGGATACGCCAAAAAACCCGGCTGAACAATCAGCGCGTGATCGCTATGATGCGGTCAAGGGCAGTGCCGTCAACCCGGTATTGCGCGAAGGCAATTCTGATCGTCGCGCGGCGCGTGCGGTGAAAAACTATGCGATGCAGAATCCGCATAAAATGGGGGTCTGGCGCGCCGATTCAGCAACACATGTTGTCTCAATGCCGGCGCAAGATTTTGTCTCAAACGAAATCTCCGCCACGGTTTCGGATGCACAGGCCGGTGCTTTCAAAATTCTGTTTATTAATCAACAAGGCCAGCAAACCGTGCTGAAAGACGGTCTGGATATTGTGGCTGGAACAATTGTTGATGCCAGCTTTATGAATGTCACAGCACTACGCAGCTTTATTAAAGACCAGCTGGCCGATGCAAAAGCCAAAGGCATATTGTTTTCGGTGCATTTGAAAGCCACCATGATGAAGGTGGCTGATCCGATCATTTTTGGCCATGTGGTGTCGGTGTTGCTGGAAGATTTTATCACCAAGCATGAGACGCTGTTGCGCGATATCGAATTTAACCCGAATTTGGGGCTGAGTGACCTTGAACAGCGCATTGCATCCTTGCCAGCCGCGCAGAAATCACTGCTGCAAAGTGATCTGGCGCAAGCGCTGGCTGATCAGCCTCGGCTCTATATGGTCGACTCAGATCGGGGCATCAGCAATTTGCATGTCTCCTCGGATGTGATTATCGATGCCTCAATGCCGGCATTAATCCGTGCTGGCGGGCGTGCCTGGGGGCCGGATGGCAATGAGGATGATTGCAAATGTGTGATCCCGGATAATTCCTATGCGCCGATTTATGATGAATCCATTCGCTTTTTCAAGGCCAATGGCGCGCTTGATCCGACCACATGTGGCACCGTATCAAATGTCGGGCTGATGGCACAAAAAGCCGAAGAATATGGGTCGCACCCGACAACCTTTGAAATGACCGAGGCAGGCGTCGTGCAGGTGCTGAGCGCGGCCGGTGATGTGCTGCATGAGCATCAGGTGGGCAAAGGCGATATCTGGCGTATGGCAACAACCAAACCGGCGCCGATTGAAGACTGGGTCAGGCTTGGTGTGGCGCGGCAAAAAGCCACCGGGGCGGCGGCTGTATTCTGGTTGAATGCTGATCGGGCGCATGATGCTCAACTCATTAAATATGTTGAAAAAATTCTGGCGGAAGACGCTGTTGACCGCAGTGCGATTCATATACTGGATCCGCGTCAGGCGACCAGCTTCACTCTCAAAACCATTACCGCGGGCGCGGATTGTATTTCGATTACCGGTAATGTGTTGCGCGATTATCTGACTGATTTATTTCCGATTCTCGAGCTCGGCACTTCGGCAAAAATGCTGTCGGTTGTGAAATTAATGAATGGCGGGGGATTGTTTGAAACCGGGGCAGGTGGCTCTGCGCCCAAACATGTTCAGCAATTTATTGAAAAAGGCCATTTGCGCTGGGACTCGCTTGGCGAATTTTGTGCGCTTGGTGAGTCGTTGATGTTTGCATCAGAATTGTTGCAAAACGACAAGGCGGCCATTTTAGGCCGCGCTGTTGATGCCGCGACGCAGCTTATTCTGACACAGGATAAATCGCCGCGGCGGGGCGTCGGCGAAACCGACACACGCGACAGTCATTTTTATTTTGCGCTCTATTGGGCACAGGCCGTTGCGGCGCAGACTGATGATGCCGAACTGGCCAGCATATTTGCCGCGATTGCCGCCGAAATAGAGGCGCAGGAAAGTCAAATTGTTGCGGAGTTGGCGTCAACACAGGGGCAGCCATGCGATCTTGGCGGGTATTACCGGCCAAATGCCGATCTTGTCGCCAAATTTATGCGGCCGAGTGATATTTTTAACCGCATCATCGGCTAACAAACGCGCTGACCGGTTGATATGTTTTGCTGTGCCTGTATCGGCGCCTTAAACAGCGCCCGTATAGGCCGTCTGGTACCCATCTTCTATACCGTTGGGGCAGCATCCTGAGTGTTGGGAAAATACATGTCCAGCCGGTCAGCGAGCGCATCCATATCATCAACATGCTCAAAATGGCCGGTATGTCCATGATGCATGAAGCCTTCATCAATGATGTTCTGAAACAACAGCAACATATGGTCCCAATAGCCATATAGATTGACGATGATGATCGGTTTGCGATGCAGGCCAAGTTGCCGCCAGGTGATGATCTCCATGGTTTCATCAAGCGTGCCAAGACCGCCGGGCATGATGATAAACCCATCAGAGGTCTCATACATCATGTTTTTGCGTTCATGCATGGTGTCAATGACACGCAGATCATCCAGCCCGCGATGCGCAATTTCGACATTATCCAGAAATTTTGGAATTATGCCGGTGGCATGTCCCTGCGCGGCAATAACCGCATCGGCTATTTTCCCCATCAGGCCAGATTTGCCGCCACCATAGACAAGGCCAAGATTACGCGAAGCCAGTATCTGGCCCAGCTGATCCGCAGCCGCGACGAACCTGGGGTCGGTTCCTGTTGCGGCCCCGGTGAAAACGCATAATTTTTTCATCAATTTTCCTTAAACTGCTCTATTCTCAAAAATCTGACCCTGTGTCATTGAACCATAACTGTTTTAGCATTACGTTTGAACAGTACAAAAGCCAGCAAAATTGGGATCTAACGGTGCGCATTATTCTCTACATGCTTTTTGGTGTTGGTGGAATACTCGTAGCGCTCGCGCTTGGCGTGGTGTTTTTCACCGATGATGAAACCGCTGAAGTCGCACCACAAACACAATCGATAGAGCTGCGTCCCAACAGCCAAACCGAACCAACACAGGCGGCGGACGAAAACAGCTCTGAACAACAGGCAGGCCCGGCCACATCTGATGCATCGTCGCTGCTGCTACAACAAGATGCCGAACCCGCACTTCGTATTGAGATTGCCCGGGTGAAACCGGACGGGTCGGCCGTGGTTGCCGGCAGTGCGCCACCGGGTGCCACCATCAGCGTTTTTGAAGACACGCTGTTGCTCGGTAAAACCACCGCTGATGCGAATGGTGAATGGGTTGTTGTTCTGGAAAAACGGCTTGGCCCGGGGCAGCATTTAATCTCGGTGGCGGCAGAGCTTGAGGACGCGACCACCTCGCTGGCTGAAACCAGCATAGCGATTGAGATATATGTCGATCAAACAAGCAAACCGCTGGTCGCACTGTTGCCGGAAAATCAGACCGAAATGCCGGTCTTGTTGCAATCGCCTGATGATCAGCAGCCGGATGCGGGCGATGACACGCAAACGGCTGCGGCAGCGGCAATTGCGCGAATTGGCCCGCGCAGTCTTGTCTGGCAGGGAGAGGATCAGATTACCATTGCCGGGCATTCGCGTGGCGGCGTGCGGGTCTCTGTGAGTGCCAATGGCACCTATTTTGGTGACGCCCTGGTGTTGGCAGATGGCGGCTGGCAGGTGACCGGTGCGGTGGATAAAAACCGCCAAAACCACAGGCTCGAATTTATTTTGATTGATAATGCCGGACAGGCTGTTGCGCATTATCTGTTGCCGATGCGGTCACGTGATTTGCAAAAGGGGCTGGATGGGTCACAGCTTGTCGTGGTGAACAAGGGCGACGCGCTGTGGCGTATCGCTTACCGCAGTTTTGGCGAAGGCGTGCGTTATATCGATATTGTTCGCAAAAACACCAGTGATATCAACAACCCTGACCTGATTTATCCAAACCAGATTTTTTCTCTGCCCAAAAATGGCGCGGTAAATACGGGTGCAAACTAGCGATTGCGGCCATGATGCTGTGTACAGGTCACAATGCATTATGCCGATGATCTATGACATAAAATATTGCCAATGAACCGTTTAACAAATGCTGAAATTGCGGATGATGGCTGGCCCATATTGGCGCTGGCTGGTGTGGTCACGATCATTGTCAGTGTGGTGGCCTTGCCGGTTGGCTGTTTTCTTCTCGGCCTGATGATATGGCTGGCGCATATATTGCGGGTTCCGCTGCGCCAGACGCCCACAGATCAAAATCTGGTCATCGCGCCTGCCGATGGCCGTGTCGTGCAAATTGACAAATGCCCGGCCGATACGGGTGTGATGCCGTTGCCCTATGACAGTTTGCGGATAACGATCCGGACAAGGTTTTCGGATGCGCAGCTTCACACCAGCCCGCTCACCGGTCATCTAACCGATAATTGCCTGTTTCCGGGTTTGTTCGCTTCCTGGCCGGGTATTGATCGTGAACTTGGCCCCTCAGGTGCGGCGCATTGGGAAGACATGCGCACCCTTAACGAGCGGCGCGAGCTTACCCTGTGTAACGCCGCCGGTGAAAAGGTGATACTGGTACAGCTTGCCACGAAAACAGCGCGCCAGCTCGTCTGTCGGCTGGCTGAAGGCAAATATCTGTCGGCTGGCCAGCCGCTTGGCATGGCGCGGCTGGCTGGGGTGACTGATATCTATCTGCCAGCGCACAGCCATTGTCAGGTTACGTTGGGCCAGCATGTATTTGCGGCAGAAACAATTTTGGCACGATTGCCGTCTAACCCGGCCGGGGGTGGGTGACGATGTTTGATGCCAGACTTCGACCGTTGATTGATCGCGGTTTGAACCCGCCCGGCCGCTGGCTGATGGGGCTTGGGGTCAGCGCCAATCATGTCACGATTGCGGGTGCCTTTTTTGGTTTATTGGCGTTTATTTTTGTCGCGATTGATCTGTCTTTTTTTGCTTTATGGTTGATAATTTTGAATCGTATTGCGGATGGGCTGGACGGCGCCGTGGCACGGGCTGCCGGACAAACTGATTTTGGTGGTTATCTTGATCTGGTCGCTGATTTTGTATTTTACAGCGCCATTCCACTGGCTTTTGCCATCGCTGATCCGGCAAATGCGATCGCGGCGTGTTTTCTGTGCGTCAGCTTTATGGGTACCGCCAGCAGCTTTCTTGGCTTTGCTATTTTGGCGGCAAAACATAATATCGAAACCGATATCCGCGGCAAAAAAGCATTTTATTATCTGGGCGGGATGACCGAGGGCACCGAAACCATTTTGGTGCTGTGCGCGATGGTCATTTGGCCGAGTTATTTTATTTATTTTGCTTGGGGGTTCGGGCTGTTATGTTGGGTCACAACCGGCACCCGTATCCATACGGCCTACACCATGTTTGCCAATAAATAATCTGGTCAATAATTTGCTCAATAGTTTGGCTGTTGTTTGTTATTTGTTAC
>Ga0182093_1051372_pt1 | contig 12011 bp, 7 predicted proteins | sample 041ome_21_FD_127776 | JGI IMG/M metagenome (GOLD analysis project Ga0182093, IMG submission 127776) | Metatranscriptome of coastal salt marsh microbial communities from the Groves Creek Marsh, Georgia, USA - 041411BS metaT (Metagenome... | ecosystem: Environmental > Aquatic > Marine > Intertidal...
GCTCATACCCGTAGCCCCACCCACGGAGTATCTACTGGCGTTCATCGAGGGTGGTGGCGCAGTTGCCGCACCATGGGCGTTGTGCAAGCCGTATCGCGGATCCGCATGGCCGCCGTACGACGCACCTCGATATCCGCTACCCGTGCTTGCGCTCGCGTTCGTGCTCGATTTCGAGCTTGTGAGCTTCGGATTGACGAGCATAACATGGCCATCCGTCGAACGAGTGATGTTTGTTGTATTCACTGGCAAAGTGGAGGGCACGGGAGGCGAAGGGGCGCTGCGAACCGCGACGGATGCGGCGGCTCTCGCGACGACGGGCGACGCCTTAGGCGACTCCACCTCTTCTTTTCCTTCAACTTCTGGCTCAGGCGCAGGTGCCGCAGGTGGTGCCATCACTGGTGACCTCATGTAGCCCGGAGAAATCGACGATGACGTTTGTGACGGCTTTGACTTTGGCAACGTCATCGTCGGTCTGCGTCCAAAAATCGCGCTTCGCGGCTTTGACGGCAAAGGCTTTTTCACCTCAATCACGGCCGGCTTGGCCACCGCCGCCGTCACAGGCTTGCTCGCGATCGGAGCCGCAGGAGTGGCAGCACGTGCGTTCAATTGCGGCGCATTATTCGCTGCCGTTCCGCGAGTTTCCAATGCGAAAAAGTCATCCCCCGTATCCGCTCCGCCTCTGGGCGAACGCGGACTCATAGCCCCATCGTCTTCTAAACCCTCCGCCGACGCCGCACGCAACGCTTCAACCTCTCTCGCAATTTGCTTCGCATACATCGTCGCCGCCCTAGACGTATACTTTTGCCCGATCCTTCCCCGCTCGCTCGCGCTCCACCCGTGCTTACTAAAAAACGCCCTCGCCTTATCGTTCCCTTTCGTCGCCCGAAACACATCCAACTCGCGCTCCGTCCATCGATCCATATTCGCACTCTTCACCGCGGTGATGTGCACCCCGAGCGAGCGGTGCACGCCCGAGCAATCCAAGCACACGAACACCCCAAAGTTTTTCGACGTCCACTTGGGATTCGGGCTGTCGCAATCGAAACACGAGCGGTTGCCAGACTTGCGCAAGAGCGCTTGGAAGAGCGCATCGCGCGTGGACGTGTCCACGGCTTTTTGGTCGTCCGCGGACATCGATCGGGGCGCGCGTGCGGGGCGTCTCGGCGCGCGTCGCGCGGTGCCGAGCGCGCGCGCGCACCCGTAAGCGTGGTCATCCGAGTGTGCGATACATTGGTGGCGTTTCCGGCGTTTTCTTTTTGAATTTTTGAACTGTCGCTCGGATTTCATGCGTCAGTGCGCGACGACGACGACGACGACGACGACGATGTCGGACGCGGACGATGCGCGGATCATAGCGTTGGGCGAGCGCGTGACGAAGCTTGCGTCGGCGAAAGGGAAGTCTGGCGCGAGCGCGCAGAAAGGTGTGGAGGATGCGTTGGAGGTGCGTGGATGGATGGGATATGAGATTGTGATGCGTTCGTGTGTGTGTGCGTGTGTTCGTTCGTGTGCGCGCGCGGTGTTGACAATGGTGGTGTGAGACTGATTGCGTGCGGCGTGCGTGTGAATGTAGGAACTTGCGAGTGCGTTGAGTCGCGTCGGGCAAGGCGAAGGCGCGGCGTTGGGCGCGTTGGCGAAACGTCTCACCACTCGAGCGTTGATGACGCATGATAGTAAGAAGGTTCGCGCGCTCGTTGGGTTGTGTGTAAGTGATTTAATGCGTATTTTTGCGCCCGAGGCGCCGATTGAGGGTGATGCTGCAATGCGAGACGTGTACGAGTTGTTCTTGGATGCGTTGTCGAATTTGAAATCCATAGAGAGCGAGGAATTTGAGATTGCGAAGAGTTTGTTGTTGAATATTGCAAACATTGGATTGTGCGTACCGATGTTGGATTTAGACTGCGAAGGGGCGGACGACTTAGTTCGTGACTTGTTCAAGGTGTTGTTGGATGCTACAAACTCGGCAAACGCGACGACTGTCTCTGAAGAAGTCATCAAGGTGTTGTCGACGATGATTGAAGAGAGCGCGGATGAAGACGTGTCAGTACCGTCCGATGTCTTGTACGAAGTGTTGTCTCGTTTGATTGATCCGGTGCGGACATCGAACCCGGCCGCTTTCAAGATTTCGTGCGAACTCGTGCGCAAATGTGAACACCAGCTCCACGCGCCGATTCAAACTTTCTTGACGCGTGCGATGCACGGAACGGTTGATGAAGACGACGAACTGAGCCCGTTGAGTAAGCGACATGTCGATATCATTGAAGAGATTGCGGTGTGCGATCCCACGGCACTTGTGACGGTTTGGCCGTCGGTTACGGATGATTTACAAGCGGATGATTTGAGTATGCGCCTGCGCGCAGTCAAGCTTTTGGGCCGCGTTTTGGCGTTCGACGCGTCAGAGATTGCCGAAGACTACCCTCACTTGCTTCATGACTTTGTTCGTCGTTTCAACGATAAAGCCGTGGAAGTTCGCGTTGAAATGGTGAAGTGGAGTGCGTCATTCTTGAAGACGCGCGTGTCGCCCGACGCTGCGTTATCTTCTGTGCCAGCGGCGACTGTCATCAAGCAAGTGCGCGAACGTTTGCATGATTTCGACGATCACGTGCGTAGTGCGGCTATTCACACTTTGTGCGATATTGTTGACAAACCGAGCTCATCCGAGTTGCTCAGCATTGAAGTCATGCGTGAAATTGGCGAACGTATCAAGGACAAGAAGTCGGGCGTGCGCAAGACTGCGCTGAAGCGTCTGTGCATCGCTTACCGTGCTTATGCCCAACGATGCGCCGAGGATGCTCCAACATGGGAGGCAAAGCGATTCGATTGGATTCCGTGCGCGTTCTTACGTGCGATTACGATTCCCGACGTTCGTTTGCACACTGTCGAACCCGTATTGGCTGAAATTTTCCCGTCAAAAATGTCTGCGGAACTGAGAAGCACGTTTTGGTTGCGTGCGTTAATATTAGCTGATGACTTCACTATTCGGTGCCTGAAGCATTTGCTTCACGCCAAGTCGCGAATTCAGGCTGACATTCGCGAGTATTTTTTGTTCCGCGCAAAGTCAAGCAAGATGAACAAGAAGGAGGCCGAAGCGCAGTTGGCGAAAATCGTTGACTCTATTGCGGTGCACTTCGCAGAACCGGCGAAGGCGAGAAAGTCGATGATGGCGTTGCACGAACAAAAGGATGGTAACATTTTCAGATGCATTCAGCATGTTTTGAACCCTGAGACGTCGTTTAGCGACGCCATGAAGGCTGAGGAAGACTGCTTGAAGCGCACGAAATCCAGCTCGCAAGCCGTGGATCACGACTTTGTTAAGCTATTGCTTTTGAAGATCCAGTCTGCGCCTTTCGGACGTGAGCACGTGCGCGGAACACTGAAAGCGGCGTGTAAGGCAACTCGCGCGTCTTCGAAAAATGCGAACCCAGAGTCGACGCTCAACAGCGTTGTAGTTGCTCTCGAACACCTGTGCATTCTTGCGGAGACGTTTCCCAAACTTTTTTCTGGATGTGGTGATGAAATCGATGAATTGTTAGACTCTACTGATGAACGAACTGTGACGCGTACGTGCAAAATCGTCTCTGAAGCGGCGATGGCGCTCAAGCTCACGCCGCGTCGTGGTTCCATATGGGAAAAGCTCAAGGAGAAGTGCTCTACTGGAGACCGCAAGCAAGCAAAGTTGGCGACCAAGGCGCTTGGATTATTGCAAATGGACCTTGAAGAGCACGTCGACGCGGTCGATGCGCTGGCTGGTGCCACCGCTGGTCAGCTCAGTGCGGTGTACTTGCATCTCGCAGAATTGCTCGCGGAGGATGCGTGCTTGGATTCCGATTTGCCGGCAGTGCTCGGATCTGTGTCGACAATCGGTGCTCGGTACCGCGACACGTTCGATTTACAACTCGATGAAGTAGAACAGTACGTGACACATACGTTATTGACGCGCGTCCCATCCAAGGGTCGCATCGCCGTCGGTGTCGTGAGCGATGTTGCGTTGTTACAAGCGTATGGTTTGAAGACACTCGCCAAGGCCGCGGCGCACAAATCTGCCGCCGACACTCCGGCGCGCGCGTTCACCGCTCGAGTCATCGAGTTGTTGCACACATATGCCGACCTGCAAAACTATAAGCGAGGCGGTTTGTTCGAAGAATATTCTCCCGCTGATGGCATGCACTTGTGCTTCACCGCTTGCAAGTCGATTGTTATCATCGCACGTAACACGCCACTCGGAATGATCAAGCCAAGCGCTTGGATTACGGCGTCCATGTTTTTACACCATTGCGATTCTCCGGCGATGAAGCGCGAATTTGTTGGAAAGTTAAAGAAAGGACTCGTTGTGCGCTCGAGCGAACAAGGGTTGCCGATGATGTGGGCCGCCACGCTCGCAATGTCTCTCGTTGACAAGGACAAAGCCGTCCGCGACGCCGCAAATGACGCATTTACCAACTGGGTAATCACGCAGCGTAGCCGTTCGCAATCTTTCGCCGCGCAAGAGGCAGCTAAAACGAATAGCGATGGGTCGTCTGCAAAGTTCTTGCTCGTGCACATGCCCGAGTACGTATTGGTGTACATGGTTTTCTTGCTCATTCGTCATCCACTCGCGCCGAAAACAGCAGAGGAAGGGATGGCTGATCGAGGGTCGTTGTGGCGACAAATTCAGTTGATTTTTTCCACTGCCGTGTCCACGTTGACGCACGGCACGAACGGCGATGGTATTCCGGCCACGTGTAAGATTCTCCGTCGCTTGAAGACAACTATGGACAAAGTAAACCCGGACATGTCGGATTTGATTTACTCCTTGAGTGACTTGGCGTTGTTTGTCGTCGTCGATCACGCTGGAGCAAAGGGCTGGGATACGAGCAAATTTCCAGGTCATGTCGTGTATCCGACACAACTCTTCAAAACGACGCAGTTTATGGCGAGTGGCCCGCCGGTGAAGGAAGGCGCACAACCAGGACTTGGAGATTACAGTCACTTGCCCCGCGGGTACGTCATTGTGCGTTCAGTGCCAATCGCCTCGACAAACTCTGCTGCGGCGGCGAAGCCGGCGAAGCGCGCGCGAGCCAAGGCGTCCACATCAGACAAGTCAACTGCAAAGAATGGCAAAAATCTCAAGCAAACCAAGCTCTCGTTCGAAGCGCGCCCGCGTGGGCGTGAGATGCCCGACCGCGCCGCTCGTCGCGACGCAATCGTCGACGTTAACAACATGGACATTGAAGAAGAATTTGATGATTACGAAAGTGAAGAGGATTATGATACGGTGGATGAACCAAGCGGGGCGCTCGTTGTTGTTTCGTCGCCGCAGCGTTCTCCTTCGCCTATGACGGAGAACAACGATGTGGGGAGCCCGAAGCGCAAGCAACGCAAAACTGAAAAACCTGCCATGTCAGACGTCGACATGAACGCTGAAGTCGACGTCGGCGTCGATCCAGATGAAGGCGCGCGACGACGACGTCGTCGATGATGGTACTTTAAAACAAATGTATGTACGATACGCAACGAACTAGAATAGGAACATAACGCTTAACGCTCTTTTTTCAATACTTTACAAATGAAACACTCAAAAACCGCTGAGCCCATACATACTTCCTATCCTACAGTTGTCTGCTCCGGACGTCGGCGACGAGCTATGGACATGAACACGCATATCACTGACCATGCCGCGCATACGACGCCGATAAACAAGTACAGCGCTGGAAGAAAGTAATTCTTCCCACCCATAAACGAATTCTCCGACAGCACGATTGACTTACGACCGTCAAACATGTACGTGTTATATCGGTTGGTGATCGTAAACTTTACTTCTGTATTGGCTGGAATATCGACATCAATACGCCCCCACAATTTACGAAAGTTGCTCTTCGCCGCCATGCGCATCCATGTGATGAAGTGCTCGTCGTCATCCACGTTGCCTTGTATGGCCGACCCACCACGCGTGGCCGCATCCGTGTTCATATTCTCCGGTGCAAAGTCGCCAAATTTAAACTTCTTATCGCTCGGCCATGCAATGTTTGTCTCATCAATCGCCGTCGCGACGTTATCGACCTGCAATGCGAACGTGTCATTAAAGTAACTCCACGCTTGCACGCCGCACGGAGAAATTGTATCCCCAGCCGCAGTCTGCTTATGCGTCGTACACAAATCCCAACCGGCATTAAAGTTGCCCATCATCTTGAAGTAATCCAAATCCCGCGCGTACGCGCGATGGTTTTGGAAAAAGTTGCTCAGCTCGTAGTGCACGTACACCGGCGCCTTTAACGCCCGCTTTGTCCTCGCCGTCGCCGTGCACGATGTTCCCGCTCCGGCGTACGAATACTTCGCCGCCGCCTCCGCATCAGTCGGAAAGAAACCATCGCGGCACTCTTGGAGATTATCGTAACGAATCACCACCTCCTCCAACGAATTAATGGTGCTTAACGTCCAACTTCCGATCGGAATGAACACCAAGGCGATCACCGCGGTGATCTTCGCCGCGTTTCCGGGCGTCAACGTCGGACGGTGCGCGCGCAAGTACTGCTGAGAAAACGCACTGTACGGCGGCTCATTCGTTACCGGCGCCGACGGGGCCGAAGGCGCGGCCATCGCGGCGTTGCGGCGGCGAATGCGGTGAATTGTCTCCGCAAAGCGCTCGAGCAAACAACAACAACCGACAGCCTCAACGCCAGAGTGCGACGCGCCCGCGCTTGCGAGCGACGATGAGCGAACACAAGAAGCTCATGCGCATGACTGCGCGCGCGTTCTACGCCACGTCGTACGCGAAAGAACGATTAAACGCGCAGGACCGGAAGATTACGCTCGACGGCGCGGTCAAGGTCGACCGGAAGACAAAGTTGGATGACCCGAGAATCGTCGAAGTCGTCGTCGATGCGTTGACGCGACGCACGTGGACGCGAGAGGATGATTTAGCGAGTGATCTGAAGTTGTCATTCAAGCAGACGCGAAAGTTGTTGACGTATCTTGAGAGGGAGAAACTTGTCACGCGCGCGCACGCCAAGGAGAAGGATCGCGCGCGCGCGCAGGCGTTGGCGGAACGCGGCATCGTCGGGGCGCCGGATGTGAAGAAAACTGTATCGTGGGCGTCTTTGAACTATGGACGTATGTTGGATGTGGTGCGGTATAGGTTACACGTGATGAAGAAGCAGGCGAGGCAACGCGTAGACAAGGGGAAGATTCATGAAGTGTACGTATGCGTCGGGCCTCGCGAAGAGTGCGGAAAGACCTACTCGAGTCTGGATGCAGCGATGCTTCTCGACCCGATGGAGATGATTTTCAAGTGCTCTAACTGTGGGTGCGAGGTGAAGCAGGCGGGTAAGGATGGCGCACCCGAACCTGAAGGCGCGGCGCGCGAAACCAAGGAGAGTTTACAACGGCGCTTTGACGAACTCGAGCGACAATTTAAGCCGCTCGAGATGCAATTAGCGAAAGCGATGAAAACTCCAGCGCCACTGTACGGCACACTTACGGAATGGGCGGTGGCACGTAAGCGATATGCGGCGAATAAGGGTGGCGGTGGAGGCGGCGGTAAGCGAGGCGGCGCAGCGCTCGACGTGCACTTGGAAGAAACCAAATTCGTCGTCGAACTCGGCTCAACCGCTGAAGAGCAACAAAAGCAAGCAGAATTAGAAGCCATTAAAGTTCAGCCAGAATGGGTCACGCGCAATCAATTTGAAAAGGAAGACGAAGCACAAGAAGGACGAAAGAAGGAAGAAACAAAGGCAACGGCCGCGCCGGCGGATGCGGCTGTGCAAGAACAATACCTCCAGGCTCTGCTGTCGGCGTTGCAAAAGCAGCAAGAAGAACAACCCGCGGAGGAAGCAACGGTGAAAACTGATATCGATACCATCGCGCCGGAAGTCGCCGCAGCCGTAGACGAAATGGACTTTGATGAATGGGACGATGTCGTCTAGTAGCGTAGAAATTTAGAGTAAGAGAGAAAAGTCTTGGTATTTTGTGTGAAAAGTTTACGATGAGAAATCGTAAAACAGACTTTTCCCATCAGTAACATCTATTACATTCATTATGACAAGAAACCATCATCGTGTGTGCTAATTATTTGTAAAACCGGCGTAGCGCGGCTGAGACGTCCGAAGGCGCGTGGGGCGCCGTCGATGCCGCACCAGCCGTTGCGCCCGGCGCCGCAACGCCTCCCCGCTTTTCGGTCACGCCCGCCTCGCGCGCTTTTTTTGCCTCCATCTTTGCCAGCGCCTTATCATCAATAACGTTAAGTTGCTTTTTGCGATAGCGCTTGGATGTTCTATTCTTGCCCTTCATCTTTGTCTTCTCCTCATTCTTCTCGCGTTGCGCCTTACGACTCGAAAGCTCGGCTGTAATAGCAGCTTGACGCCGTTCGGCTTGTACCTCCTTGGGTACGGCACGCAACTTGCCAATCGCGTCGGGGTCGAGCTGAATTGTTTCTGACGGCAGCTTATCCAAAAGCTTGGCCACTTCGTTCTCACGACGTTGCCCTTTGGTTTCGTACGGGTTAGATACAAACGTATCGAAATTAGGCTCACCAGCGCCAGGCACGAGCAAGCTCGTAAAGCCTCGCGAGTGCCCGACACCCATGATGTCTTCGTACGGGCAAAACTTGATGGAGTTTATCTTTTGCCCGAGTGCAAACTGATGACGCATGTATGGCGAATTCTGTTTCGTGGCGAGGGCATCTTTCCACACTTGCACGGTACTTCCCCATCCAATGGCAAGCATGCCGCGCTGGGAAATTTCGATATTTGACGCCGGCTGCGCCGAGTAATACGCGTGCACGGGTTTATACATGCGCAAGTCCCAAACCTTGACTTGTGCATCGACACCACTCGTGACCATGTATTTTCCCGACCTGTCAATCGCAATGCCCTTCACGCACCCTCGATGAGTGAGCATTTTCACCAACGGCGAGCCTTGATTCGGGCTCCACAGCGTCACCGTACCATTTTTATGCCCACAGTGCACCACGGCGTTGTAATTGCTATGCGTCATTGCATCGCACTCCCCGAGCTTGGTACGAAACTGTGCTACGATTTTCCCATACGTCGTGTCTTGATACCTCAGAATTCCTTGCGTGCCAATAGAGGCGAGCAAAAAATGTCTGGGTAAAAACGTCAATTTATTCACATACGCGTGATCCTCCAAACAATGCACTTCCAACCCGCGTTTGTCATAAATGTACGTGTATCGATCTTGCGCCGCCGCATAAAACTGTTCGTTATGCAAAAAAGTCACGCACTTTATTCGTTCCTTCACATCCGTTTCTCCGATCATGCGATGCCTATTCCATTCCATCATACTCAACGCCCCTTCGCTCGACCCGAGCAACAACTCGCGGCCGTTGTGCGAATAATCGACGTAATACGACCCCGTATTCGGGACATCCAAATCAAACACCTTCTTCGCCGCATTCAAATCCACATTCTTCACGATGTCGCGCTGTTGAAATTGAAACGTCTTCTCACCCTCATCCGCTTCGAGCACGCCGGGTTCGTCGATCGCCATCCATTTCTCTCGCGTCGCCGCCGCCCGCGCCGCCTCCTCCGCCAAGTTTTGCGTCTCCTTGAGCGCCGCCTTGGTCTTCTTATCCGCGATGCCCTTCGTCGGCACGCGATCACCCGAAACTTTATACTTTTTCGTACGCTCGCGCATGTCGCGTTCGATCGCGCGCTCGCGCGCCTTGGCGGTGAGCTGCGCCGCGGCGCGTTTTTTCGTCGCGCCGCCGCCGAAATCGACATCTTCGACACCATTCCCGTTCGTCGTCGTCGATGGGAGCCCAGACGCGCGTTCGATCGCCGCCGTGGACGCCGTGAGTGACGCCAGGGCGTCGTCGAGCGCGGCGTCGGCGTCGGCGCGCGATCGACGAGGCATGTTTCCAGTCGACGGCGTCGGCGTGTGAAGTGCGCGAGACTGACGCGGCGCGCAGCCGCATTGCGCGACGTCTCGGTCGAGCGCCACGGTCGCCATGGACGGCTCGCAACAGAGTCCAGAGATGGTGATGCATCAAGTCAAGGCGGAGTTGGCGAACGCGTACGCGCAGGTGCGACGCGGTGACGCGATTCTCGTGTGTCGCGTTCGGTGGTCGAGTGCGCGCTGACGTTTACCTGGCGCTGTTCGGCGTATTCGCGCGCTCTCTCGCGTGCGTGAGGATACCAGACGCGTGGATACTGACGCTGTGTGTTCGGTGTGTCTGTGCGCGCGTGCGTGTAGGAGTTTTTTACGACGACGCGCGATCGATGCTTTAAGTTGTGCGTGACGAAACCGTCGGGGTCGATGAGCTCGAGCGAGCAAGCGTGCTTGGCGAAGTGTACGGAGCGGTACGTAGAAGCGACGAAGATGATCTCGCAGGTTGTCTTACAGGCATATTCCAAGGGTGGTATGTAAACGATCGCGAAGGGCATTTTATTGTAATAATTCACGCTTTAGTTGAGAACGCCGTTTGTCCCCGAGCGTCCGTCGTAACGCTTGTACAAAAATCTTGAGTTGTATTACACATGGATTACACGACGCACAAATGATGGTGGTAAGAATATGTCGGGCATTTGCTGACGAAATCGCTAGCCGTTGTGCATGTAAAGCTTTTGTCGACGAGTGACGATGACGCGGCACACTGGGCAACGGCGCATGCGCCTTGAGCACTTACGGCACATGCACGCGTGACCACAAGGAATGAGCACGCACTGCACTGGATTTGCCATGCAGACGACGCACTCGCTATCGGGGACGCCGCTGTGCTCTTTAGATTTCTTTGACAGCACGGGTTCGCCTTCTTCATCTTCAGAGACTTCGACTGAAGACGAAGCCGGGATTTCACCATTGTCCACAATTTCACTCGCATCGCTGTCGTCGCCGGCGCGAGTAGCGTTTGCCGCGACGGCATCCGCCAGCTCGACATCGTCGTCATCGCGATGATGATTGTCATCGGCATCGTCGTCGTCGTCCGACGTACTCAAATCACTCGCCTCTTCCCACTCATCCATAACCGTCGCATTCGCCGCTGCGGCACGCCGAAGCAAGGGTTCTTGCATCATGAAGCGCTGCGCGCGCATCATGTTTACTTGTTCAATGTGCCGGCACAGCATGGCTCTGATGCAGCATCCGAGAATGACGCCGCTCAGCATGACTCCGTACTGGAAGACGTCGCCGTACAAGCCACCCGCGCTGCTGTCCACTGATCCACAATCATCCCCCATCCAACCCGCGTGACATTCACAATGTCCATCAATCACGCAATCACCGTGTGCGCTACAGAAATTTAACTGCGAACACCCATCGCTCAACGGTTGCGGCGCCGCGTCCTTGCTGACGCACGTCTTGCAGCACGTCAAAGGCGTAGACGGCACCCGCATCGGTGTCCCGAGCGCACCCATGGCATTAATAGCATTTGCAAACCCCGTGATCACCGCGCCGTTCTCCGCCGTCCCTCGCGCGGTGTTCAAGCCCCCACACGAGACATCGACGCCTTGTTCGGGCGCGCACGAGCACGCCTCGGCGCCCAACGCCTCCCCGCTCGGCAACACAAACTTCACCTTACAGCACTCACCCACGTCGCGAGGATAATAGAACGCCGCACTTCCGCTGCTCGCCTTATTCACGCGCTTGAATCCTTGTAAAAACGTCCCAGCAGGGCACGAGACGTCTCCACCGGTCCGAGTCGTAGACCGCGTGCCCACGCAGTCGACGCTCATCGCTCTCAACGCCCCAATCGGCGCGTCCGCGTCCACATCCTCCGTCACGCGCGCGAACACGTCTCCAATCTTCGCACCACCATCCACGACGCCGTCTAAACACGGCACGCAGCAGATCGCGCGAGAGAGCGGCACGAGACCCTCGTCGCCGCTCGCGCGTCCCGCGTACTCGCCGCTCGCCTCGAAACCCGCCACGATTGCCCCCTCTCGCGTGCACTCGAGCCCGCTCGCGGCCGTGGAAAACTCGCAGTGGCACAGTCGCAGCGCCACGGCGCGATCGGCCGCGGGGTCGTTACCGTCTGCGGCGCTGACGGCGTCGTGAATGGGTGCGTGACGCGACGCATCAAC
>Ga0182093_1014463_pt1 | contig 11937 bp, 9 predicted proteins | sample 041ome_21_FD_127776 | JGI IMG/M metagenome (GOLD analysis project Ga0182093, IMG submission 127776) | Metatranscriptome of coastal salt marsh microbial communities from the Groves Creek Marsh, Georgia, USA - 041411BS metaT (Metagenome... | ecosystem: Environmental > Aquatic > Marine > Intertidal...
CTGGCCTTCGATGTCTACGAATTAACCGGCGGGCTGAAATTCATTGCGCTGATCATCGGTGCTTTTGCCATTTCTGAAGCGTTGGTTCAGGTCGAGCAACGCGCGCTGGGCACCGCGACCGCGCATGTTCTCGAAATTTCCGAGGAAAAGTCTGCCAACTCACTGACCCTGCGTGAGATACGAAAACTCCTGCCGACTGCTTTTCGCGGTGCCGGGATCGGAATGTTTATCGGTGCGGTGCCGGGCATTGGCGCAGCGATCGCAGCCTTTCTGAGCTACGGCGTTGCACGCCGACTTTCCAAAACGCCCGAAGATTTCGGTGACGGCTCACTAGAAGGAATCACAGCCGCAGAGAGCGCAAACAATGGCGTGACAGGTTCCACATTGATTCCACTGCTCACTCTCGGTATCCCCGGAGACGTTGTCACAGCTATCATGCTGGGAGCACTTACCGTCCACGGGCTGATCCCCGGACCAACGCTGTTCCAGCAGCAGGGCGATTTTGTCACCGCGCTGTTCATCGGCATGCTGATGGTCACCTTCCTGCACCTGATCGTCGGTTACATCGGCCTGCCGCTTTTCATACGCGCCGTGCGCGTGCCCCCAGGCATCCTGTTTCCCATCGTTGTAATCCTTTGTGTGACTGGAACATTCGTGGCCACGAGCAGTGTGTTTGATGTCTTTGTCATGCTTGGTTTCGGCGTGGTCGGCTACCTGATGGTCAAGTTCGGCTTCCCGATCCCACCGCTCCTGATCGGATTCATACTGGGACCGCTGATCGAAGTGTCCCTGCGCCAGGCCATGATCCTGTCCGACAACAACCCGCTCGACCTGTTTTCCAAACCGGTCAGCGCCGCATTCCTGATACTAACCGTGATCGTTATCGTCAGCGTCGGCTGGCAGCGATTGCGCGAAATGAGGTCGTCATGAAGATTGAACGCATAGAATTGTTTCCCGTTGTCCTGCCGCTGGAGATGGTCCTGACCCTGCCGCGGGGTGCTTCGCGCACTGCTGCGGAGGGCAAGCAGATCATTCTGGTAAAGATGACGGGTAACGATGGAACCGTGGGCTGGGGTGAGGCGGGCCCAAGCCGGCGCTGGTCGGCCGAGACGACCTACTCCACCTATACAACGCTCAAGCACTTCCTGATTCCAGTTGTCGAAGGCCGCGATGCCTTTGACATTGCGGGCATTCACGATGCCATGAATATGGAGATCGCACCGGGCCTCGATCCGGGACAGCCCATCGCCAAGGGTGCAATCGACATGGCGGTCCACGATCTCGTCTGCAAAAATCTCGGGATCAATCTCCAGACCTATTTGGGGTCAAAGCGCAGCAACCGCGTAGAGCTCTCCTATTTGGTCTCCGCCCCCAATCCCGACGAAATCGCCAAGGTCGTCGAAAAGGGCAAAAGCGAGGGCTTCAAGGCATTCAAGGTCAAGGTCGGCACCGATCCCGATCTCGACATCGCGAAGGTTCGCATGGCCATGGAAGTCGCCGATGGCGGTGTGGTCTGGCCTGACGCCAATCAGGGCTATGACCTTGATCGCGCACTTCGGGCCGCACGTGGGTTTGAAAATCTCGGCGTGGAACTCTTCGAGCAACCGATCCCAATGACCGATGTCTACGGCATGCGCAAATTGCTTGCGTCCACGACCATGAACATCTCACTCGACGAAGCCGCGATGGGCCTGCCCTATCTGATCGAACTGATCCGCCGCGAAGCTGTCGAAGGTTTGGTTTGCAAGGTTCAGAAAGTGGGCGGGGTGTTTTATGCGCGCCAGATGTGTGACCTTGCGCGCAATGCCGGGCTCAAACTTATCGGCTCCGGCCTGATGGATGCCCCTATCGGCTTTGCGACATCGGTGCATGTGTTCGGGGCTTACGGAATCGACTTCCCGGCAGACCTCAACGGTCCGCAGCATCTTGGCGGCGACTACCTCAAAACCCCACTCCCCATGGATGGGCAGACGGCACTGGTGCCCGATACTCCCGGTCACGGCTGTGACATCGACGAAGACAAGGTCAAAGGCGAGCTCCGACTGGAGCTCTAGACGCTACTCATCCTTGAGATGATCACCCCGACGTTCAAATAGTTTATCGTCGGCATAACCCATCGTTTCGGGTTGTCCGCGTCCGAGCATCACCTGGAACCAAACAGGTTCGAGGCTGTTGTTGTCATACCCATGGATCACGCCCGGGGGACACGTGATGCATTCCCATGGACCCAGCCGGGTTTCCAGACGACGACCGTCCTCGTCCTCGACAAAGACATCCAGCAATCCCTTGAGCACAAAAAAGGTCTCCTCGACCTCATGGGTGTGCGCGGCATTCCCCTGTCCGGGATTCACAAACATGATGCTCAGCGTGTGCGCACGGGCCGGGATGACATCCGGGTCGCTGTGCTTGCCCGAGCCACCGGCTCCAATAAATCGATGCTGGGCACGCCGATACCCCTCGATTTTGGCATCTTCAAAGGCTTCCCAATCCGGGACCTTGTCGCGATAGCGTCCGACATGGGTGTCCATAATCTCCTCGAGCGTAGCGTCTTCAAGCTCGGGCGGTCGGGGGTGTCGGGCAACGCTCACAGCGCTTCTCCATCTGGATTTGTAACATGCACCAAGCCAAGCATGGCCGGCAGAACCGGTCAATCATGCGTCGGCTTGTGGGGGTCTTGCTAGCGACCGCGCCCTGCACCACGGCCCGCGACAGCAAAGCCACCACCGTCGAAACTTTTTCCCACCTTGCTGATCGTTTGCGATCCCTGGTCGAACTTGCCGGGCTTGCCGCCAGCGTTTGCGGTGTCGTCTTCTTTGCGTTTTACAGCACCACGCGCGGCTTTCGCCTTTGCGCGCGTGCGGGCACGGGCCTTGGTCATGAGAAGAATCCTATCAACGGATGCGGCGATGACCGCGGGAACCAAGAGCATACGCCGGACCGGGGAAACTAGCGAACCCGATTGCCCTCACACCACCTGCCCGCACACAAACCCTGACGCCCAGGCCCATTGGAAATTGAAACCGCCAAGATGGCCGGTGACATCAACAGCCTCGCCGATAAAATAGAGTCCCGGAACGGAACGCGCTTCCATGGTCTTTGAAGACAGCTCGCGTGTGTCGACCCCACCCAACGTGACTTCGGCCGTTCTCATCCCCTCAGACCCGTTAGGTTTGATCTTCCAGGAATTGATTTGGTCTGCGAGCACCTGCAGGGATTTGTTTGGGGTCTCGGCAAGACGACCACCACAATTGCACCAATCGACCAGCCGTTGCGCCAATCGGCGTGGCAGAAGCTGCGCGAGAACCGTCACAACGTCCTTGCGTGGCTCGTTTTCCTTAAAGGCCTTCAGCGCGGCAAAGACATCGGTACCGGGAAGGAGATCGAGTGTGATTTCATCACCGGGTTTCCAGTAGGACGATATCTGCAAAATGACCGGACCACTCAGTCCACGATGGGTAAACAGTAACGCTTCAGTGAATGAGACTTTGCCCAATTTGGCCGTCGCATCCACCGAGACCCCTGACAGGCCATCCAATTTGGATTTCATATCCGGGTCGAAGGTCAACGGCACCAATCCGGCACGTGTCGGCACAAGCTTCAGGCCGAATTGTCGGGCAACGTCATAGCCAAATCCACTGGCACCCATTTTTGGAATAGACGGCCCGCCGGTCGCGATCACCAGATTGGGCGCTGTGAACGCGCCATGGTCGGAGTCCACCCGAAAGCCGGGTTCTTCTTTGAAGATGCCTGTGACATTGGTGGATGTCTGGATGGACGCGCCGTCGGCCTCGCGTCGCAGCAAATCAATGATGTGCTGGGCGGTCTCATCACAGAACAATTGCCCATGATCGCGCTCGTGATAGGCGATGCCGTGTTTTTCAATCAGCGCAATAAAATCGTGCTGGGTGTAGCGGGCAAGTGCGGACACGCAAAACCGAGGATTGTCAGAGAGGTAGTTTGCGGGGGATGCATAAAGGTTGGTGAAATTGGCACGCCCGCCGCCTGAAATTCGAATTTTCTCCCCGACGCGGTCTGATTTTTCAATCACCAGAACACGCCGGCCGCGTTGGACGGCCTGCCCGGCACACATCAAACCTGCCGCCCCACCACCAATGATGATTACGTCAAACTCCGCCATCGGATACTGCCTGGTCCGGTTTCCGGTCTAGCGTTTCTTTTTGTTCCGGGGCTTCTTCCGCTTGAGAACGGCAAAACCACCCTCTTCGGAGTCCCCGTCCTTGCCGCGTTTGGCCACCGGCTGCTGGTCATACTTGTAGGCCGGCTTGGCTTTCGGTTTCGCGCCGAGTTCCAGCTTCTTCGGCGGCCCCGAGCTTGCACGTGCGGGTTTCGCGGGCGCCGCATCGCGGCGTGGCGTTTCGCGCTGCGGGCGCTTCCCCTGCGGTCCGTCGGCACCCTTGTCAAATTTCCGCTTGGGTTTACGGGGTGCGTCTCCGTCCTTCTGGAAACGCGACACACCGGGATCTTCGGACCGGCTCTTCCTTACATATGCCGTCGGCTTACGTCCTGTAGGCGGGCCGGAAGGCGCGCGGGCGCCCTCGTCTTCGTTCTTTCGGACATACGGCTTCTTCTCATATGGTTTTTTCTCGTATGGCTTCTTCTCGAAGGGTTTCTTGTCCTCCGCAGCCTTCCCGTATGGTTTCTTTTCATACGGTTTTTTCTCATAGGGCTTCTTGTCGTAGGGCTTCCGATCACCGCGCGGCGCAGATGGCCTCTCGCGGCGTTCGCCCCGCGGCGAAGGTGTCGGAGGTCTGTCGAGCTTCGTCACCGCGATGTTCTTTTCGAGCATCAGGTCCGGCCCGATTGCCTGCATAAACCGATCCACACAGCCCGGCGAAATTTCGAAATTTGTTTCGTTCTGCTGGATCTTGATCGAACCGATCTCCTGACTGGTGATCTGCCCGACGCGACACAGCATCGGCAGCAGCCAGCGCGGTTCAGCATTGGCATCGCGTCCGACGGAAAGCGAGAACCAGACACCATCCTTGAAATCTTCGCGTCGGGGCTTCTGAGGCTCGCGAACACCGGGGTCAATCAATTCCTCGGGCGCAGACTGGCCGGCCGAATGCACACGCAGAAACGCTGCTGCAACCTGCTCGGGGCTATGGCGCTCCAGAATCTCTGCAACAAAGCCTTTCTCATCATCACTCACCGGATCGATCAGACGCTGATCTTCCATCAGGCGCGAACGGTCGCGTTGCTGAATCTGCTCGACCGAAGGCGGCAGCCCCCATTCGGCGTTGATGTTTGCACGCTCGAGAAGGCGTTCGGTCTTGCGGCGTTCGTTGTACGGCACAATCAGAGCGCAGACGCCCTTACGCCCCGCGCGTCCGGTCCGGCCACTTCGATGCAGCAGACTTTCCCGGTTCTTGGGAATCTCCGCATGGATGACCAGCTCCAAATTCGGCAAATCAAGCCCGCGCGCCGCAACATCTGTTGCAATACAGACCTGCGCCCGACCATCCCGCAGAGATTGCAGAGCATGGCTGCGTTCGTTCTGGCTCAACTCACCCGAAAGCGCGACCACCGAGAACCCGCGATTGGTGAAGCGGCTCTGCGTGCGATTGACGGCAGCACGGGTCGCACAGAACACCAGAGCATTTGTCGGATTGTAGTAGCGCAACACATTGATGATGGCGTTCTCGCGATCGGCCGGTGCCACGTTCATGGCGTGATACTCAATATCGAGATGCTGCTCGCGTTCGGCCGTTGTCGTGATGCGAACCGCATCATTCTGGTAGCGGGTCGCGAGCGAGGCGATCGCGCGCGGCACCGTTGCCGAGAACATCAATGTCTGACGGGTGTCAGGCGCAGCAGCGAGAATGAACTCCAGGTCATCCCGGAAGCCCATATCCAGCATTTCATCGGCCTCATCGAGGACAGCAGCCTTGAGGTCACTCATATTCAGGGAGCCGCGCTCGATGTGATCGCGCAGGCGACCCGGCGTTCCGACAACGATATGGACGCCACGTTCCAGCGCACGTCGCTCGGTCCGCATATCCATGCCGCCAACACAGGACGCCACAGACGCACCGGTCTCGGCATATAGCCATTCCAGTTCGCGCTTCACCTGCAGGGCGAGTTCACGGGTCGGTGCAACTGCGAGCGCCAACGGGGTCGCCGCATAAGAAAACTTATCTGCCTCTCCCAGCAGCGTTGGCGCCAGCGCCAAGCCAAAAGCAACCGTTTTGCCGGAGCCGGTCTGGGCCGAGACAAGCAAGTCCTTGCCGGCCAGGCCATCGGCCAGCACAGCATCCTGAACCGGGGTGAGTTTGTCGTAGCCACGAGCGCTCAGCGCCTTGCCGAGCGCCGGGACGACGCCTTGAAATTCCGTCATGTTTCTCGTTCCGGCCCATACAGGCCTGCGACGAAAAACGCTGTGCAACCCAATATGCACAGCCGAGGCGCCGCTCGGCGGGGTTCTAGCACCACTTGGACACGTGCCGGAAGGGGTCAGGCGATCTAAATTCCCGCGTACCACTCATAGCCACGGTCCGGCCAGAATCCACCTTTGCCCATTCCGAGCTTGGCAAGGCTGTCGGTCACTTCAATCCGCATCAGATATTTGGCCTGCTTGTAGCCAAGCTGACGTTCCACGCGCAGGCGTAGTGGCGCCCCATGTGCAACATCGAGCGCATTGTCATTCATGGTATGGGCCAGAATGGTCTGCGGATGGAAGGCATCGAACAGATCGATACTTTCGTAATATCGCGCCGAACCATCGCTGGCCGGGTAATAATCATCGGCACAATGGAACACGACAAACCGCGCATTGTCAGCGATCCCGGCGCTCTGAAGCAGATGCGCCAAGGGAACACCGGTCCATTTGCCAATCGCGCTCCAGCCTTCCACGCAATCATGCCGCGTGATCTGTGTCCGCTGGGGCTGACGTTTCAAATCAGCAAGCGACAAGTTGAGTGGGTTAGCAACCAGTCCGTCGATCTTCAGACGCCAGTTGTTGAAATTGTTCTGCACAAGTGCGTTGTAAGCGAGGTTGTCCGGATCGGTCGTGCCATTGGCCTTGAAAGTCGGTGACATATCCTCCGGGCTGAACTCGCGCGCCAAAGGCTGACCCGAAAGCAGCAGACGCTGCGCCTTGAGAGTCACATACTCGGCTGATTCAAGGATGCGGATGGCGTTGGGTGCAATCAGCGTGCGATAGGCGGCGTAGGACACACCACCAACAGCGGCGACGGCACCCGTGGTCAACAGACCGCGACGGGTAATCAGTTTCTTGGTCATGACTTGTCCTCCGGTGGGACGGCATAGCGGCCCGTGATCATGGAGCGAATTTCATTGAACGGTCCGGCGAGCAACACCATCCCCAGATGGACAAAAATGAAGGTCACAATCAGGCTGGCTGAAATAAAGTGAAGTGTTCGTGCCGATTGTCGCCCGCCAAAAACATCAATCATCCAGGGCGCGGCCGCATTCATACCGGGTGACATGGTCAGGCCCGTCATCACCATCAGCAGCAATAAAACCGTGACGCCCAGATAAGCGACTTTCTGGAGCACGTTGTAGCGCTTGGCCTCATCGCCTTTCGGAAGTTTCAGACGGGCGTGATTCCAGATGTCCTGCAGAACATGCTTTGCTCGAATTTCCTTACGTGACGGCAGAAGGTCGCGCCGAAAATGCCCGTTGAACAACCCGGCCCCGACATAAAGAAGGCCATTGATGACGAACACCCAGGCAAAGAAGAAATGCCAGCGTCGTCCCGTCGCAAGATCGCGGAAACTCGGGATCGTGGCCCATGCGGGCATGGCAATCACACGTGCTTCACCATCATCTCCTGCAGAGACACCAAACACGCCGGTTGTTGTCATTGTGACCGGGCCAATACGGGTGTGCCCGATCAGGTCGTCACCGTCCTGCGTGGCAAAAAACTCGATAAACGCATGGTCATCATCAGCTCCGAACTGACCCCAATAAAGGGACGGATGGGCGTTCAGGATCTGCAGGCCACTCATCAGAAGCACCACCACGCAGATCGAATTGGTCCAATGGGTGATGCGGGTGATCAGTTTGTGCCGATAGATAACCTCACGGGCCTGTGGCCCCTGTGACACCGTCTCGGTCATGGTTTCGCTCTCCCCGGAACATCGGTCAGACGCACGCGCCCGATTCAGGAACACAAACACCACATTGCCGGAGAAATTCCGTTTCCGTGCAAAGTTTATTCGGAACGGCCTTTAGACAATGTCCCGCAGCAGAACGCCATCGGCAAAAAGCGAAGCGACATCGGCCTCTGAAAAGCCCAGCAATTCACCCAGCACCGTCGATGCCGAACTGCCATAGGGCGCAATCCAGTTCTGCGCGCCAACCGGCGCATCCGCAAAATTAAACGGCGGATTGGGCACCAAAAAACTTCCCGCCCCATCCGACACAGTCGCAAACGCCTCACGATGGGTCAGCTGGGCATCATCAAACAGTTCGTGTACTTCGCGATAGCGTGCACAGGGCACTTTGTTCTCCATTAAGACACGTTCACATTCCGCGGCCGCGCGGGCCGAGGTCCATGATTCGACCAGAGCCATCATCTCTGCGTAGTTGCGGCTCCGATCGGGATGGGTGCGGAACCGCGGATCGTCGATCCATTCAGGTGATCCCATCGCGCGGGCCATATTCTCAAAGGTGAGCTGCCCACCCGGCGCGACCATGACAAAGCCATCACTGGCCCGCACAGGTCGGTAATAGGCGCGGGGTGACTGATCGGGAAACTGTGCGGTTTGCACCTCATAGACCAGGAGCCAGATCATGCTTTCCATCAGAGACACATCGACAAACCGGCCAGCGCCAGAACGCTCGCGCGCAAAGAGCGCAGCATTGATCGCCCCAAAAGCCTGCACGGCGGCCATCACATCGGCGATGAACACACCAACAAAACCCGGCCGGGTCATCTCAGGCTGTTGTTCCAGATTTGTCATTTCATAACCGGAAGCCGCCTGCACCACAGGGGCATAGGCCGGATTCTGGGCAGAGGGTCCGGTCTGGCCAAACCCCGAAATCGAGCAATAGATCGTGTCGGGTTTCACTGCGCGTATCGCGTCGTAATCCAACCCCAGGCGCGTCATCACGCCGGGACGCGCATTCTCGACCACCACGTCACAATGTCGTGCCAAATCAAGGACGATCCGGTGTCCTTCGGGCGACTTCAAATCAATGGCAATGCTGTGCTTGCCGCAATTCAGATGACCATAGACCGCGCTCTCGCCGTCCCGGATCGGCGCAGCACGACGGTTTTGTTCGCCACCCGGTGCCTCAATCTTGATGACTTCAGCGCCCATATCAGCGAGTTGCCGGGTGCAGTATGGCCCCGCCATCATCGTCGTAAAATCGAGCACCCGGATGCCGTCGAGAAGTCCTTTCATGGTCACGATCGATCCCCTGTCTTTCTATTTAAGCAGGTCGCGGGCAATCAGCATCCGCTGGATCTGATTGGTGCCTTCGAAAATCTGGGTGACCTTTGCATCGCGCATCATGCGTTCGACCGGGAAGTCTTTCATGTAACCGTAACCACCAAGAATTTGTACCGCATCGGTCGTCACCTTCATGGCTGTATCGCTGGCGAGCGTTTTGACCATCGCCGACAAGGCACCATAGCCTTCCATCTCACCCGAATCGTAACGCTTGGTGACCTCGAACAGCAGTGAGCGCGCGGCTTCGATCTGCATCGCCATATCCGCCATCATGAACTGCAGGCCCTGGAACTCTGCGATCGGCTTGCCAAACTGTTCACGCTCTTTGGCGAACGAAACAGCCTGATCAAGCGCACCCTGCGCAATGCCCAGTGCCGAAGCCGACATGGCCGGTCGGTTGAACTCCATGCATTTCATGGCGATTGCAAAACCTTCACCATCTCCACCGATCATGGCGTCAGCAGGCACCCGCACATCCTCAAAAAAGAAGTCGCAATTCGGTGTGGCGCCGTTGTAGCCCATCTTCTTGTTCTTCGCGCCGCGCGTCACGCCGGGCAAGGACGTGTCGACGATAAACGCGGAGACACCTTTGGCGCGCGGGGCATCATTGCTGCGTGCAAACACCAGAACGTAGTCGGCAACCGGCCCACAGGTGACAAAAATCTTGTTCCCGGTGATGCGCCAGTCATCGCCATCACGCACCGCGCGGGTGCGTAACGCTGCGGCATCTGATCCGGCTTCAGGTTCCGAAAGAGCAAATGCGACAAGTGTCTTGCCTTCGGCCAGCATGGGGAAATACTTCTGCTTCTGCGCGTCTGTGCCGCCGAACAACAACGGCAAAGCCATGCCGTTCCCGTTCTCCCCAACCATCACCGACAAGGACAAGGAATAACGGGCCAGTTCTTCGCGCGCGATGCACAACATGGTGAGGGACCCCTCAGGCCCCCCATAGGCTTCCGGCACACTCCATTGCAGCAGGCCCATCTCGCCAAACTTTGGAATGACCTCGCTCGGAAACCGATCATTGTGATCAATCTCATCGGCGATCGGTGCAACTTCACGTTCGGCAAAGCGACGAATCTGATCCTGGAAGATGCGATCTTCCTCTGAGAAGTGAATTGGGGTGAAGCCCATATTTCGACGCCGAAATGGAGCCATCGCACAAAGGAAGCACTTCCCAAGGGCAACCGGTCCCATTCGTCCTTATGCAGTTAGCAATATATGCGCGACAGCAGGTACCCGATTGATCACACACAGGTCCGATGGAGCAACTAAAAACGAGACCACCGGAACGCAGAGATGCGCCAACCATGACAGTTGAGGCCGCTCAGTTCCACCACCGCGCGGCAATCCTGCTGGCACCCAGCGCAATCAAACCCAGCACCAAACCCCAAAAAGCCGACCCAATTCCAAACAGCGACAGGCCGGATGCCGTCGCGGTGAGCGTGAGCACTGCCGGGAAGCGTGTGTCTTCCGGCCCCAATGCGGCGCTGAGCGACCCGGTCAGGGGACCGATCAGGGCGAGACCCGCCACCGTGATGATGACCCCGGGCGGCAATGCTGCGAACCCCGCCACCACAGAAACACCAACCCCGGCCAGCACCAGATAGAATGCGCCATAGAACAACCCGGCAATCCAACGCCGGTCAGGATCGGGATGGGTATCAGGCCCTGTGCACAAGGACGCCGTGATCGCCGCCATGGTCGTGGTGTGTGCCCCGAGCGGAGCCGTAAGCACAGAGACAAGCCCCGTAACCCCAAGCGCTGGTCGTGTTGGTGGCTGATAGCCGGCCGCCCTGAGCACAGCAAAACCCGGCAAATTCTGGGAAGCCATGGACACCAGAAAGAGTGGCAGTCCCAGGCCCAGAAGTGCCGACATTTCAAAGCGCGGCAAAACCAGAACAAGTTCTGGCCAGGCCAATCCTGCCCCCACGGACGTCGTCTTCCCGAGCAAAATCGCCCAGCCGATTCCTGCCGCCAGGACAGCAATCACCGCCCAGGTCGCGCTGAACATTCGGACAATCAGAAAAACGGCCAGAAGCGGCAGAACCAGCAACGGGTCTGTTGTGGCCGCGTCAAAAACCGCCACCGAAAAACCAATCAGAATCCCTGCCAGCATGGCCGAAGCGATCGGGCCGGGTATACGGGCAATCAATGCGGCCAGCGGCTTGAGGGTTGCGCTGAGCAGGACCAGACCACCGGCGAACAAAAAAGCCCCGACGGCTGATTCCATATTATAGGTCGGAACACCGCCGATAGACGTCGCCGCAATCAGCGCCGCGCCCGAGGTCGACCACGCGGTCACCATTGGCATCCGATAGACAAACGCCATCGAGGCCGTCGAAACCGCCACCGCGAGACAAAGCGCACTTACCCATGACGCCGTCTGAGCCGGGCTCGCGCCCACGGCCTGCGCGGCTGCCAGTACAATGGGAATACTCCCGCCAAAGCCAACAAGGATCGCCACGAGAGCGGAACTGATGAGTGAACTGCGCATGGC
>Ga0182093_1318893_pt1 | contig 11824 bp, 6 predicted proteins | sample 041ome_21_FD_127776 | JGI IMG/M metagenome (GOLD analysis project Ga0182093, IMG submission 127776) | Metatranscriptome of coastal salt marsh microbial communities from the Groves Creek Marsh, Georgia, USA - 041411BS metaT (Metagenome... | ecosystem: Environmental > Aquatic > Marine > Intertidal...
CGACGAGCATGGATGCGCAACTCCTCGCGCTCGCCAAGGCGCAAGACGATTTCCGACAACAAGTCGCGGTTGGATTGACCGATCTGAAATCCATCGCCGATGCGTGCGCGCGCGAACACGCGGGCGAGGTGAAACACCACGCGAGCGAACAGGAGCGCGCGCGAATCGCGATCGAGGGCGCGAACGCGGAGCGGGATAGGCTCGAACAAAAGCTGATGCAATGCGAACATGCGTTGAGCGAGACGAAGCATGCGTTGGTGGAGATGAAGGAGAAGGCGAAAGATGTGCGTGTGTGCGATGCGTGCGTTGGGCGAGGCGGGAATTTCGAACACGATGTGGATTATCCGGCCCGCGACGCGGTTTGAGGGTGATATCTAGCGCCGAGTCGTCGCATGGCGTGTTCGCGGATGTCAAATACGCGTGCGTGTGTTTATTTTGTGTAGATCTGTCTCATGGTTTCGTGTGCGCGGGGAAACGTATGGGAGTGTGAACTCGCGTACGCGTCTCGCGCGCGATCGAAAGCCACTCTGGAGGGCTCCCTCGCGCGTGAAACTCGCGCTGACAATAGTATTACGTTTCGTTTATGAAAACCATACAGGCGAGCGTGGCCAACGCTGCGGAGAAAAAAGATTTATTAGCCAAGCTCGAGAGCGTGGTTGAAGATAAGAAGAAGAACGAAGACGCGTTGAAATCACACGCGCAAGAGCTCAAGCAACAGTTGATCCTGATGCAAACCAAGCTCGACCGCGCCGGCGAGTTGGACAAGGATTTGCATGAAAAACTGAAGCTTGCCGAGATCGCGCACCGCGAAAAAGTGGAAGAATTCAAGAAGATCATCGATGGCTTGAAGAGCGAAATCCAAGATCGAGACGCCAAGATTGAAGCTGCGAGCAAGGAGACGAAGCAGCACGAACGCGAGTCGTTGAAACAACACGACGCCATTAACCGTCTCGAGGCGAAGGTCGACGCTTTGAACAACGAATTGGAGTCTTCTAAGAACCAATGCGTTCAATGGCAACGCGAGTGCGACATGGCCAAGGCTTCTGAGCAAAACTCTCGAAATGAAGCCGAAGCGGCCAAGGAGGAACGCATGAGAGAAGAAAAGGCGCGTTCTTTGAGCGAACAAGCCGCCGCCGACGCCCGACGCAAGTGCGAAGAAGCGCTCGCAGAAGCCGCGGAAAACAAGCAAAACAAAAAGCTCGCCGAGCAAGCGCTCGAAGTCAAGGAGACGGAACTGAAGGATGTCACGCACAAGGCTCAGCTCATGGAGAAGGACTTCAGAGAGGCGCTCAAGCACGAAAAGGAGGAGCACGCCGCCACCGAGGACCGTCTCGAAAAGTTGAAGCAGCAATCCTTCGATTTGTACAACGCGTACACCACCACGATGCAGCAACTCGAAGAATACCGTGCCGCCCTCGAGCGAGAATCCCAAGAATCCGCCAACTTGCACGCCGCACTCGCCAAGCAAAAGGAGGAAGCCGCCCGCGACGCCTTGCGCACGCGCTCCTCCAAGTTCATCGCCCCGCCCCCGGGCTACTCCGGCTCCCCATCCCCGAACCGCCGCCCAGGCGTATCCATCAACGACATGGATGATCTTCGATCTCCCCCATCGTTCGACTAGTCCCATTCACGCATTTAATATTGCATATTAACATTTCGCATTAAACAATCGTCGTCGGCGGCGGCTGAAAACTGTTGAACACTTTTCAAAAAAAACAAAGCCCTGTCCCTGTCTGATTACTCGATGTGTTCACTTCTCGACGCACGCGTGGACGCAAACCGGCGCCGTGCGACGACGAGCGACGCGTGTCTCGCGTGTTGCGACTCGACGAACGACGACGACGACGACGACGACGACGACATGTCGCCCGCGGCGCGCGACGTGACGAATGAAGACGCGGGACGATCGCCGACCGGTGCAACGTCGGCAAAGAGCACGCTGTCGCGCTACGTGGGGACACCGCTGAGGAGCGCGGGTAAGGTGGCGAGCGCGCTGGTGGGAGGGTTTTTCTTTGCCGCGCCCGAGACGGAGGAGAAGGACGCGAGAGCGGCGGGGGAGGCGGCACAGGCGAGAGCGGCGTCGCGAGGGCGCGGGCTGGAGACGGATGGCGCGGTTCGTCGACTCGCGGTGGGTGATGAGAACGGCGGTGGTCGAACGCGTATGGGTGTAGAGGCTATGGATATTGGTGCAGAGCGCGCGAGACCGACGACGACGACGGCGATGGCGGTGCAGACGTCGACGCTGGGTACAGATTCACCGACGCCGTTTACTGAGATTAAAGAGTTTTTGAGACGCGGACAAATGGATAGAGAGCGTTTGACTCGACCGGTGATGGCGAGTGCGGTCAAACCGGTATCGCCGTTTGAGCGTGCGCCGGCTTTCGAGGCGCAGGTGACGCCGGTGCGAGAACGCGCGGCGACGACGGCGGCGACGACGCCGAACGCAGGGTCGCCAGGGTACTCTTCGATGCGCCGTTCTTACGTTGCCTCGGGCACGCCCTCGCTCTTGGGTGCGCGTGGGCGCACGACAGTGCCTAAACCAGCGATATTGGAGCCGCCAGTTGAGACGGCGGCGTTGACGCCGACGCGAATGAGCTTGAAACGTGAGCGCGAGGTGACATTTTTGGATCTTGAGCGCGAACGTGCGCGCAATACAACGCCACGTCGACTCGAATCTAGCGCTGGCCCGGGGGCCGAAGCACGTGCACCAGAGTATGGTAGCCCAGCGTATCAAACACCGATTGCGAAAACTGTGACTAGCGCGGTGACGACGGACACGGCGAAGCGTATCTTACAAACGTTGGATCGATTAGCGAGCACGAGAACAGCGACGCCAATGGGTGGTTCAACCGCCGGTCGCACGCCCGGCTTTGCGGCACGTCCCGCGCCGCAGGTCCAAGCACCGTCGCCAATCGGTAGCGCGTTTGAAAACGAAGCATCGGCCGCCAAATTGACGCCAACGTCTGCGACGTTCGTGCAAACGCCCAAGTCTGGAGTGTCTTTCGCGGCGTCGCCCATGCCGTTTGTTAGCTCTTCGGCTTCAGGACGTGCGCCACCAACGCCATATCCGACAAGTGCGGGCGAGGAACATGAAGAGGAAATCGAGGCACGCGTCTTTGACTTTGGTACTGATGAGATTCGATACTCCAAAGGTCACAAGGCACCAGCTGGACCAGTCGCATCAGTCTCTGTGGATTTTCAGTTTGGCACTGATGACAAGAAGGGCATGCCCACACCTGGACCGGAAAAGACAAAACTTTTGTTCACAAAGCCGACTTCTGCAAAGGCGCCAGTGCCGTCATTCACGGCGCCCCCACCTGTGGTGACAAAGAAGGTTGAAGAAGCACAAGCGCAAGCGCCTAAGGCGGACAAGCCCGTGATGAATCTTTGGAGCGCCGACTTCTTGGCTAAAAATCAAGAGCATCAAAAGAAGGTCCAAGCGGCGATTGAAGAAGAAGAAAATGCCGGGGCTGCTGCGCCTGCTAAGCCGTCTCCATTCGCCCCTGCTCCAGCAGCTGGTGACAAGCCCGCGTTTTCATTCGGCATTCCCGCGGCTGGCGCGAGCAGCGGCGCGGCCTTCTCATTTGGATCTACTGCGCCTGTTCCGGCGCCATCTACTGGTGCTGCGCCGTTTTCTTTCGGCGTGACTGCTCCGGCAAAGCCAGCTGAACCGGCAAAGCCCGCGGGCGAATCTGGACTGCTTGCGTTCTTAGGAGGGTCTTCGCAAGAGAAAAAGGCTTCAGATGCTCCTGCGAGCGCACCGACGTTCACGTTTGGTGCCCCGCCCAAGTCGCCCGAGAATGTTCCTGTGAAGGCGCCTGAGCCAGCGCCTGCGTTCACGTTTGGCGGGTCCACGGTCACTAGTGAGACTACGAAACCTGCTAGTGGTGGCTTTACGTTTGGCGGCGCTGCATCTACAGCAGCGACATCAACGACGCCAGCGGCTCCCTTCAGCTTTGGTGCAAAGCCGGTAGAGAAAGCGCCAGAGTTATCTACGTCCAAATCTGAGTTGTCTGCCTCAGCGCCTGCGTTCACGTTTGGTGCTAAGGCAGAAGCGCCAGCCGCATCGACACCAGCGACCACGGCACCGTTCACTTTTGGTGGCGCAAAGGCGGGAGATGCCGCCCCCAAGCCGGCGGCCTTTACTTTTGGTGCCACGGCTACGAAAGCGGACGATGCAAAAGAAAGCAATGAATCCGCTAAACCTGCCGCGGCGGGTTTTAGTTTTGGTGGTGCGTCAGCACCGGCGTTCGGTACGTCGACAGGTGCCGCGAGCGACAACAAACCAGAGAGCGCGCCCGCGTTCAAGTTTGGTGCAAGCGCACCAGCGAGCAGCGGTGCAGCGAGTGGTGGTTTTTCGTTTGGCGCTAGTGCTCCAGCTGCGGCAAGTAGCGGTGGATTCGTATTTGGTGCGAGTAGCGATGCGGCTAAGCCAGCGAGTGCGAACCCCTTTGGTGGTGGATTGAGCGTGAACACGAAGTCAACGCCGAGCGTTTTTGGCAACGCGTCAAAAGCAGATGAACAACCGAACACACCTGAACCGATGAGTCCGTTCGAAACTAGCAAATCGCCCACTGTCGCGGGGGCGTCATTATTCGGTAGTGCGGCTACAAGTGCATTTCCGGCGAGTAGCGCGCCGTCAGCGAACCCATTTGGTGGTAGCTCGAGCTTTGGCGCGAGCGCTGGAGCCAATCCTTTCGGTGGCCCGAGCTCAACACCAGCATTCGGCGCGCCAGCTGCGCCTGCGAGTGGTGTAGCAAATCCTTTCGGTAGTACTAGTGCTGCAGCGCCCGCTTTCGGTGGGGTTGCTGCGAATCCATTCGGGGCAAGCACCGCACCCGCGCCCGTGGCGAATCCGTTCGGCGCCAATCCAGCGCCGAGCGGTGGTTTTAGCATGGGTGGTGGCGACGCTGCCGCCGGGCAGGGTGGACGTAAACCGACGAAAAAGTTTAAACGCCCGCCAAAGCGTAACTGATGCGCAGACGTTGATGATTTCGCAAGAGACGGATAAAAACATCAAATTGATATTGAAATAACACCTGATAAGTTGTAGCACTTCTCAACCGCTCGCCTCACTTTGCGATGCTCTGCACCGCGGTCACCGCAACCGGCGGCGCACATCGTTACCATCCATGTGTGACAGATACTCGTCGTGTTCGCACACACGCATCTGCGTCTTCGTCGACATCATCCGATGAAGTCAAACGAACCGTCGCAAACGACCCTTCGCTGTGGCGAGAGGCTTGGTTTGCGTGCGAGAACCCCCAAGCCCTGCGCGTGCTCGCCGTCATGCCCGTGGCTAAAGTCGACGCTCGTCGCATTGGGCAGGTCGATACCAAGACCAAGGAATGGATCTCAGGAGGCGCGACGAGTGGAATACTCGCCGCGCAACGAGGAGACGTCGCGTTTATCCGCGAGCTCGCGCGCATCGCGGGCGTCAAGCACTTCGAAATTGGCGACGACGATGGGCGACGAGCGTTACACCACGCCGCGGCGTATGGAAAGACAGATGCTGTGCGCGCACTGGTTGAATTAGGGTGCGATATCGATGCTGTTGACGACTGCGACGGGTCGACTGCGGCGATGTTGAGCGCGTGCTTTGAACGCCGCGAAACGCTCGATGCGTTGCTAGACCTTGGTGCAGACGTGCGTATACGCGACCGAGGAAACGCAACAATTGGTGGACATTTGGCGCAGCGCGCGCCGCGTATGAATGCACAGCTTCTACGCGCTCTAGTAATCGCTGGACCGGGCGGGACGTCGAGCTTGAGGCGAGGCGAAAAAACGTACCTCGCCAAGCGCGCGGCATTGAAGAACCAGCTCACGTCGTTGCGCTTAGAAGATTTGGTACAACTCGCTAAATCGTGGCGCGCGAACGTGCGCGGTACAGATGTGGCGAGCGATAAGGGTAAATTAATTGACACTTTGCTCGCGACGACGCCGTAGTTGACGACGCAAACATTGCAAGCGCTTCAGCCTCGAACGGCGCACGCTCACTTTAGCACTCTCTCTATGTATAGCTAGCTAGCAAACAATCGTATTTGAGCATGTTTGTAATTCCGAATCGTGTTGAACACCCCACGAGCGCACATTTCATAAAATCAACCGGTCCGTGTTTGAAGTCAACCGACAGCTTAACAGACAGCACGGCACAACTGCGCGACGCCGCGTCGCGACGTTCGTCGCCCGTCGCCTGAGCTTGTCAATACCTCGAGACACGCGCATTATGCACGGTGTGTCGCAGTCCAAACGCCTCGTGGTGCTCTACGCGCTCGTCGTGCACCTCATCTTTGTCTACGCCACGTTCGATGTGTACTTTCAGTCTCCATTGGTTTCTGGCGTCGAGCGCGCGAGCACGACGATACGAGCGCCAGCGAAACGTTTAGTTGTCATAGTTGCCGATGGTGCCAGGGCAGATGCGGCGTTTACGCGCGATTCGACGCCGCACATACAAAAGATTGCAAGAGAGTTGGGACGGTGGGGCGTTTCGCACGCGCGCGCACCGACAGAGTCGCGACCAGGGCACGTCGCTCTCCTAGGAGGATTCTACGAAGATCCGAGTAATATTATGAAAGGTTGGCAGGCGAATGCAGTGGAGTTTGATCATTTATTGAATCAAAGCACGAATGCTTGGGCGTTTGGAGCGCCAAGCGTTGTGCCGTTGTTTAGCGACGGTATTGAACATGTGCGAGAGTTTATGTACGATGAAGCATTGGAGGACTTTGCCGCGGCAAACGATCACGGCGCGGTGGATACTTGGGTATTCGATGCGGTGTGCGAGGTGCTGAAGACGCCAAACGCGAGCGAGGTGCGAGCGCTGCACAAGGATGGCAATGTGTTTCTGTTGCACTTGCTTGGACTAGATTCCAGTGGTCACGCGCACAAGCCGCACGCAAAAGAGTATTTCGATAATTTAAAAATAGTTGATGATGGTGTCAAGCGCATCGAAGCAGCTTTCGCTGAGGCATTTGATGATGATGGGAAAACAGCCTTTATATTCACGGCGGATCATGGAATGTCGAATAAAGGCGCGCACGGAGACGGTGATCCAGGTTGCACGGAAACGCCGCTCGTGGTATGGGGAGCTGGAGTTTCAGAACCAGTATCCAAACTTTCGCATTCATGTCGAGGTAGCCCAGATACGCCGAAAGAGTGGGGCGTTGACGCCTCTACGCGTTGCGATGTAGACCAAGCCGACATCGCCCCGCTCGGCGCAGCACTCCTCGGCTTTCCCCCACCTCGTCACAACTCTGGCTTACTTCCGAGTACCTATTTAAGTGCGGAACCAAGTGATTTGAGATCTTCTGCGGCGATTGCGAACGCGGAACAGCTCTTGGCTCTGCACGAGTTGAAAGCCGAGCGCACGGCAAAGCAAGCGCTGAGCGCTCTATTTTCTCTCAAGCTCCATTCTGATATGGTGAGCGTGCCACAACTTGTCGCTACATACAAGCGATACGCTGAAAACGGTGCGCATGCATCAGCGACTAATGTCGCTGGAATTGTTTCACGAGCTTGTCTGCGTGGGCTGACGCATTTGCACAAATACGACGAGAAACTTTTACAGTTCGTCGTCGTCGCATGCTTCGCGTCGTGGATGATTTTACTCGCAGTGAACTTACTCCCACGACGCAAGTATGATGTTGAGGTAGATTCGCCAAGGGGACCGGCTTTACTGTGCGCACTAATATATGGCGCTGTCATGGGCGCGATTCTCATCGTGCGCCGTGCGCCGCCGACGTACTTTTTGTATTTTGGCTTGCCCGCCTACTTCGCAGTCGGCATCGCAAACACTCTCTCGGTCGCAAAACTCGAAAATATGAGTAAACAAGGTTTGTTTGCGACAGTTCTAGGCGCAATCAGCGCATTTATTGTCGCCGAAACAATTTGCGCAGGCTTCCATGACAGGATTGTATTTGCGTTTGCGTTTGCATTTGGCGCAATTTTACTTGCGTGCTTCTCCATTGTATTACTCGTACGTCAAGAGTTTATCAATGCGTTGCTCGCATTTATCGCTGCCGTTAGCACGGGCATAATGGCGCCATTCACGACATTTTCGGTCGAATTGGAATCGAATACAACAATGGTAATTGCAGGTTTGCTTGCGAGCGTACTGCTGAGCTCCACGACTCATTTCTTGCTTCGGCCGTTAGATGTATTCCAAGACGATCGCAAGGAGAAGAAGCGGCGCTGGCAACCTGGCCAGTTGGTATTTTTAATCCAAACGTCTATTGCATGCGTGACGAGCGTGTTAGTATACGTCGTGGATAAGTATCAAAGCGATAAATTGGCCATTCCAAAAGCAGTGCACGCGTGCGCGTGGATCGTGGCGTTAGTATCACCGATACTCCCAGTGTTCTCACCAGCGAGAACTTTACCGCGCATGGTGAGCGTGTTTTTAGGTTTCGCGTCACCCTACGCATTATTCTCCATCTCCTACGAGTCGTTATTTTACGCCTCTCTCGGTTTGTGCCTCATGAGCTGGATGGCTCTCGAGCGCGGATTGCAACAACCGACGTCTGTCAATTCAAAAATGTACGCTCGCGCCGTCGCGCCCGGTGACATACGGCACGCCGCTGTATTTTTATTTTTGATTGATGCCGCATTTTTCGGCACTGGTAATATTGCATCGATTGCATCGTTTGATTTGAGCAGTGTCTACAGGTTGACGACGCGTTTCAATCCCTTCTTGATGGGCGGTTTACTCATGCTTAAAGTCTTAATTCCAATGATCACCGTCGCCGCGGCGTTTCTAGCCATGCTCAAGCTCCAGCGCGTGCCCGCGTTCGAGTCATACCTCATGTTTCTCATCTTGAGCGACATCATGGCTGTTCGGTTCTTCTTTCAAGTGACGACTGTCGGGAGCTGGCTGGACATTGGCTCGTCAGTGAGTCGGTACGCGTTGATGACGACGCAAGTGGTGACGATTCTCCCCTTTCTCGCGCTCGCGGATGTGTACACCGCGAGTTTACCCATTAATGGACGAGCGTTAAAAGCCAAGCGCGCATAGTCATAGCAGCAATAATAAGAATTGTATATACTACAGTACTATAGGTCTATTACGTTTTTTTCTTCTGTCATAAAGGCGCATAAGTCAATGTCCAACAGCGTCACGTCAAATCGCACACGTCGACATTCGCTACTCGTTTTTGTTCCGCTATGCGCACATCATCATCGTCAGCTTTGGTACTTTTAGTCTCAGCTGAGCGGAATATCGCCGGTACCGCTCCCGCCGCGCCCTTTTCAGGCATGGTAAAAATCTCACGTTTTAAAAACTCCAACCGTTGCGCAAATGCGTCAAAGACTATATCCGCTCGGTCTGGAGCTAAATCCCCGCGATATTCCTCGCTACGCGCTATCGTCCCTATTTCATCCGCTAGTTTTTCAAAGTACGCAATTACCTCAGCTTTGAACGTGCTAAACCACACCCCACATTTACGCTCAATGTCCAAAAACTCGATAACCGTCTCTCTTCGTTTCGACGCTTCATCATCATCATCCGCGTCCTCCCGAGCCGGAAACAAAATCTCCATCATCGCCTCCGAACACGACGCAATAAACCTGGAACTATCGCCATAATAAGATAACGGGTCGCGTAATTTCCATTCCTCTCGCGCTCGTTCGTCGTGTTGTTTATCCTCCTCCGCGTTCCGTAACGACTCAGCCATGGCGTCCCGAAGATGCTTTTCCTCCAGCGCGCGCGCGGCGAGCTCCAGCGCACGCGCCGCATCTCCTCTCGCGCTCACAGCGATGCCATCGACAACATCTACAGGCAAGTCATGCTCGAGTAACAACGCGCGAATCTCGGCGGTATCGACGGCGTCGGCGTTGTCTTCATCGTCGTCGCTCACCAAGTCAACCACTTGGTCATCATCGACTTCATGACCACGACCCGCACCGCTGTCGTCGGTTTTCGTGGACGCCGACCCAGCGTGCATCGAATTTGCGTCGCGCCCCGCCGTCGCCGTCTTCGCGCGCTTACTCGGCGACGCCACGGACGACGACATTTCGTTCGATTGTCCCGTCATAAAGTGGCGCTCCATTCGGCATGAGCTACACGAATCCCGTGCTCGAGGACGCGCCGCCCGACGCGGGTAAACCTAAAACCAACGCAGATTTTCGCGCGCTGCTCGCTCGCGCGCCGCCCGCGCGCGCGTCGGACGACAAGAAACCGCACCGGGGGAAGACAAAGTCTGCAAAGCCACGCAAGCCGCGAACGAATGATGAGGATGAAGATGACGACGGTGCGCGCTATCGCGATCGCGCGCGCGAGCGTCGTGAGCGCCAAGACGACGATGATGATAGCAATGACGTACCTCGCGCGAGTGTGGTGTCGCGTGGGGTGTTTGAGCGACGCGGTGACGACGTGAATAACGCCGAGCAAGTGGAGGATGACTTTGCGCGACGTAAAGCCATCGAGGAGAGTAAATACCTCGGTGGCGACGTCGAACGGACGCATTTAGTAAAGGGTTTAGATTTTGCACTTTTACGTAAAGTTCAGAGCGAGTTGGAGGATGGTGAGGCGTTGAAGAGGCTGGAGCAATCGGCGAGGGAGGACGCGGGGGCGAGCCGAGCTGAGCCGACGTTTTCGTCTTCGCGCGCTCGAGCGGTGTTTGAATACGTGACATCGTCGGTTAATAAAGCCGCACACGCACAAGGGAAAGGACGTGGTCGGCATGTGCATGAGTTTGCGTCTGGTGCAGTGAGCTATAGTTTTAATCTCTCGTCAAACGGGAGGGGCGGAGACGTACCGACGACGACGCGTCGAGCGACGGATGACGACGGCGTCGCCGGCGTTCGCGCGCTTCGAGCGTATGTTGATCCGAAACGCGATGCATCGCTGCTCACGCGTCTCGGAAAGCTCATGCATTATTTGACTTTAGGTTCGGAGAAGGCGATTAAGAAGTTTAGGCGCGAAGAACGGCGAGCGGCGCACGAAGCCAAGGAGGCGGAGCGACGCAAAGCGAGCGCCGGGACGAAGAGCGGCGACGCGCCCGTCGTCAATGACGACTCGGATGAGGATATTTTCGCCGATGCTGGCAAGGATTACGACCCAACCGTGGCGCCAGCACCGCAAAGAGACCATGACAAGTCCGCCAAGTCATACTTTGGCGACGACGTCGCGGGAGGCGAGGCGAGCAAGGCGGCGCCCAAGGCGAAAACCATCGCCGCCGAAGACTACGTCGAAGACGACGGCGCCGACGACGACACTCGAGCGAACGCGTTTGGTATCTCGGGCGATTACGATGAATGTTATCCTGGATACGACGTCGATGTCGACGACGTCGCCACCTTTGATAAAAAGCTCCATCGCGAAGACGAAGACGAAGACGCGAAAACCGCGCGAGAGCGCAAGGAGAGCATTCGGAAAAAGCGCGCCGAAGGCAACGAGTTTAGCAAGATTCGATCGATGATGAAGGACAAGTTTGGCGGTAAAAACGACGTTGCGTTCGAAGAGAAACAAAAATCCACCAAAACCGCGCCCGCGCCCGCGCAGTCGAAACGACAAGGCGACGCGGAAAAGCATAGCGAGGCGGACGCGTCGTCTGGACGACACAAACGCCTTCGTTTGTAACAACCACAGAGCGCGACTGAGCTCAAGCGAAACCAATGCACAGATCATCACCGCCTGCGTCGACGACGAATGCGATGCATGCGGTGATGACGATGACATCGAAAGCGACATCGAAAGCGTCGCACCGCGTGGGGCGAGCGACGCAGACGCGCGCTTCGACGTCGCGCTCGAGCCCAACCGTCGTGGCTTTGGAGATGCAAAAGTGCTATGACCTCGTCGAAGAGCTCGGTCGCGGCGTCGTCTACCTAGGCA
>Ga0182093_1475107_pt1 | contig 11773 bp, 8 predicted proteins | sample 041ome_21_FD_127776 | JGI IMG/M metagenome (GOLD analysis project Ga0182093, IMG submission 127776) | Metatranscriptome of coastal salt marsh microbial communities from the Groves Creek Marsh, Georgia, USA - 041411BS metaT (Metagenome... | ecosystem: Environmental > Aquatic > Marine > Intertidal...
GAACAAGACCGCGCAAAATCTAAACAAATCTCGCATTTGGGGGGATTGTGGCCATTTTTGCGGCCTCATCGTTTCATGATGTTTGCGTCGCTTTTGGCATTGGTTCTTACTGCCTCGGTGTCTTTGGTATTACCGCTCGCGGTGCGGCGCGTCGTCGATACGTTTTCGTCTGAAAATGGTGCTTTGCTCGACCAATATTTCACAGCTGCGATGGTGATTGCAGCGCTTTTGGCTGTTGGCACGGCTTTACGCTATGCTTTGGTGACGCGCCTTGGGGAACGCGTTGTAACCGATATTCGCAAAGCGGTGTTTTCGCGCGTGTTGCGGATGAGCCCGCAGTTTTACGAAAATATCATGACGGGCGAGGTGTTGTCGCGCATCACAACCGATACAACGCTTGTGTTGTCTGTGATCGGTTCTTCGGTTTCGGTTGCGTTGCGCAATGTGCTGATCTTTTTTGGCGGTCTTGCTTTGATGTTGCTGACGTCTGCCAAATTAACCGGATTGGTTTTGTTGATTGTTCCTGCGGTTGTGTTTCCTATCTTGATCTTGGGGCGTAAATTGCGCAGGCTCAGCCGTGAAAACCAAGATTGGATTGCACAAAGCTCTGGCAATGCGTCCGAATATTTGGGGGCGGTCCAAACCGTTCAGGCGTTTACGCATGAAACCATAACGACCCGCCACTTTGACGAGGTGTCAGAGAAAAGTTTTGACTCTGCTAAAACCCGTATCACCACGCGTGCTTTCATGACCGCAATCGTGATCTTTTTGGTGTTTGCTGGGGTGGTTGGCGTTTTGTGGATCGGCGCGCGCGACGTTCGTCTGGGAATGATGAGCGTTGGTGCCTTGGTCCAATTCGTAATCTATTCTGTCATGGTGGCAGGGTCGGTTGCCGCGTTATCAGAAATTTGGGGCGAGTTGCAGCGTGCCGCGGGCGCGACGGAGCGTTTGGTTGAGCTCTTGCATGTTGAAGACACTGTCAAAGACCCCGTAGCGCCGCAGACGATTAGAGGCCGCGCCCAAGGATCGATTGGATTTGAAAATGTTTCGTTCAATTATCCTGCACGCCCTGAAATACCTGCGTTGTCAAACATGTCTCTTAGCATTGAACCTGGCGAAACGGTGGCCTTCGTGGGGCCGTCGGGGGCAGGTAAATCTACAGTTATTCAAATGCTGCTGCGGTTCTACGATCCCACGGCAGGGAAAATCACGATTGATGGCGTTGATTTGCGCACGATGGCGCGCAGTGATTTTCGGCGTCAAATTGCATTGGTTCCACAGGACCCGGTTATTTTTGCGGCATCAGCGATGGAAAATATTCGCTTTGGTCGTCCTGACGCATCAGATGATGATGTCCGTTCGGCTGCACGTGCGGCCGCGGCAGATGAATTTATTGCCCGATTGCCGCAAGGATATGACACCTATGTGGGCGAACGCGGTGTGATGTTGTCCGGTGGACAAAAGCAACGCATTGCAATTGCCCGCGCGATATTAAGGGATGCGCCTGTACTCTTGTTGGACGAAGCGACGTCGGCGCTTGATGCAGAAAGCGAACGTTTGGTACAAGAGGCGGTCGATGCTTTGGCCGCCAATCGGACAACATTGGTCGTTGCGCATCGCTTGGCGACTGTCAAGAAAGCTGATCGCATTGTGGTTATGGACCAAGGTCAAATCGCGGGCATTGGAACGCACGCCGATCTTGTGGCGCAAGGGGGGCTCTATGCGCGGTTGGCAAAGTTACAATTTACGGATGGTGTCGCGGCAGAATAGTTGACACAGCGTTAACATTCTTTTGCCTTGTCATACCTCGGTCAATTCACCAATATATCTGGAACGCTCAAAAGAAGCGCGAATAAGGGAGAGACTGAGATGAGTTTTCGTTCAATCGCAGATATGATCGAAATAGAAAATGAATGCGCCTTTAATGATTTAGGACTGCCCAAAACGCTGTATTCCATGTTGTCGAATACAGCAGGTAAATTTCCAAACCGGCCCGCGGTTACGTTTCAACTTTTTTCAGGGCCAAAAGATCCCGCAGAAACGCTGACTTGGGCTGAATTGCATGACAAAACGACGCAAGCCGCAAACATGTTCCGCGGTCTTGGGGTCGGTCCAACCGATGTGGTTGCTTATGTTTTGCCAAATTCGAACGAAACAGTTTTGACATTGTTGGGCGGTGCGGTCGCTGGGATTGTCAACCCAATCAACCCGTTGCTGGACGCGGAACAAATTGGTGCCATTTTGCGCGAAACCAAAGCAAAAGTGGTCGTCACGTTGAAAGCTTTTCCAAAAACAGACGTGGGTCAGAAAACAGCGGCGGCTGTTGCTTTAGCGCCGAATGTAAAGGCCGTGATCGAAGTTGATTTGAATAAATACCTGACGCCGCCAAAATCTTGGATCGTACCATTAGTCCGTCCAAAAAATCCGATTTCCCATTCGGCAAAGGTCTATGACTTCAATGCACTTTTGCAAAAACAAAACAAAACGCTTGATTTCGTTGATGTCCAAGAGGATCGCGTCGCAGCGTATTTCCACACGGGCGGCACCACGGGCATGCCAAAGGTCGCCCAACATCTGTATTCTGGCATTATCTATAACGGTTGGCTTGGAAAACGCTTGTTGTTCAAAGAAACCGACAATGTGATCTGTCCGTTGCCGTTGTTCCATGTTTTTGCAAGCCACGTTATATTAATGGCGATGGTTGCTTCTGGCGCACATGTTGTGTTCCCAACACCTGCGGGATATCGCGGCGACGGCGTGTTCGATAATTTCTGGAAACTGATCGAACGTTGGAAAATTACGTTTATTATCACGGTTCCAACCGCCATCTCTGCGCTGATGCAGCGTCCTGTCGATGCTGATATCTCAAGTGTTAAGACGTCGTTTTCAGGATCTGCTCCGCTGCCCTTGGAGTTGTTTCGCCGCTTTGAAGAGGCCACTGGCGTTGCAATTGTCGAAGGCTATGGTCTGACAGAAGCCACGTGTCTGGTGTCGTGCAATCCGCCTGATGGCGAAAAAAAGGTAGGATCGATTGGTCTGCGGTTTCCATATACCGACGTTCGTATTGTAAAATCGGTTGATGGCGAATTGGTTGAATGCGCAGTTGATGAGATCGGCGAAATCTGTGTGTCTAACCCAGGTGTTTATTCTGGCAATACCTATACCGAGGCGGATAAAAACAAAGATCTTTATTATCAGGGCACCCATCTGCGTACAGGCGATTTAGGGCGGATCGACGGTGATGATTATCTTTGGATTACCGGTCGGGCGAAAGATCTGATTATTCGCGGTGGCCATAATATTGATCCCGCTATTATCGAAGAGGCGCTGTTAGGTCACGATGCAGTGGCGTTTGCTGGGGCCATTGGTCAACCAGATGCGCATGCAGGTGAAATACCCTGTGCATATGTCGAATTGGTTGCGGGCGCGACTGTGACTGTGGACGAGTTGCTGGCATTTTGTGATAGCCACATCACTGAACGGGCGGCTAAGCCGAAATATATAGAAATTCTGGACGAACTGCCTAAAACTGCCGTCGGCAAAGTGTTCAAGCCTGATTTGCGCAAGAGCGCGATCCAGCGGATTTATAACGCTGCATTACAAGATGCAGGCTTGGATGCTCGCGTCACGGCAGTAATTGACGATAAAAAACGTGGTCTTGTCGCGCAGGTTACGCGCGACAGTGACGAAACGGCGCTTCAAAACACCCTCGGCCAATTCCCACGGCCTTGGGAATGGGAAAGTTAATAAAAAACGCTCGGCTAATCTAGCCGAGCGTTTTTTCCACCAAGCAGTAAAGGCTACTGCGCCGCGTCTTTGGCGTTGACCGAACAAAACATGTTATACAAAAGATCGATTAACTTGGCCGTGTTATCGTCGGCCAAGGAATAATATATTGTCTTACCATCGCGGCGTGTCGCCACCATTCCATCATCGCGCAGGCGGGCCAGCATCTGGCTGACCGCGGCTTGACGACAGTTCAAGATTTCTTCCAATTCACCAACAGATTTTTCACCCGACCCCAGATGGCACAGGATCATCAAACGGCCTTCATGGGCCAATGTCTTTAGAAAGCTCGCAGCAGATCCTGCGTTCTTTTCCATTTCCTTGGGGGGCGGTTTTAACTTGTCTAGCATAAGAAAATCCACTTCATATTCTGTAAAGCATATGTATCTCTGAATTGCAAGAATTAAGACTTTGCGCGATGGTACGAAAACGGGCGCTTTCGCGCCCGTATTGTCTTGTTTGGTCCTGCTTGTTGCGCGCCAGAATTGGCAGCACATCATGGCGCGCATGTCACGATCGCGCTCTTCAACGCGCCGCACAGGCGTTAATCTTTGATCGGTGCGCCTCCGGCAAAGCTGTTACCATTTTGGTAATCACAGGGGGCATCTTGCATCATCAAATGCAATCCTTGGCCCGTAAAGGGATGCGCACGTGCCAAGTCTTCGTCAACCTCAATACCCAAACCAGGGGCTGTTGGGGCAGCGACGTAACCGTTTTCGACACGAATGGATCCTTTGATCAATTGATCATGGAACGGCGTTTCAATTGTTTCAGCAATCAAAAGGTTCGGGATAGACACGGCCAATTGAATGTTCGCAGCCCATTCAATCGGTCCCGCATACAGATGGGGCGCCATTTGCGCGTTAAAGACTTCTGCGATTGCTGCGGTTTTCTTCATTTCCCAAATCCCACCTGCGCGGCCCAATGCGGGTTGTAATATCGCGGCACCACCTGTCCGAAGAACGGTGGCAAATTCGGATTTGGTTGTCATACGTTCACCTGTGGCGATCGGGATATTGACCGCCGCTGCGACATTCGCGAATTCCAATAGGTTATCAGGGGGAATAGGTTCTTCGTACCACAAGGGGCTATAGGGTTCGATCGCTTTGCCCAGACGAATAGCGCCAGAAGTGTTGAATTGGCCATGTGTCCCAAACAACAAATCAGCCTTGTCGCCGACTGCTTCGCGGATCGCTTTGCAAAACGCGACGGATAGGGAAATGTCGCTGAGCGCGGGTTGATGACCGCCGCGCATGGTATACGGGCCTGCTGGATCAAATTTAACGGCCGTATAGCCGCGGGAAACCAAATCAATAGCGGATTCCGCTGCACCATCGGGGGAGGTCCAAAACGATCTGAGATCGTGGTGTGCCAACGGATATAAATAAGAATAGGCGCGTACACGTTCATTCATCATGCCGCCTAACAAGGCCCAGACCGGTTTGTCCAAATCTTTGCCCAAAATGTCCCAACAAGCAATTTCCAACCCTGAAAAAGCGCCCATCACCGTCAGGTCCGGCCGTTGGGTGAACCCCGACGAAAATGTGCGCCGAAACATCCGTTCGACGTTTTGAGGATGTTCATTCAAGAAATAGCGTTCAAAGACATCACGGATCACGTGGGTCATGGCGTCCGGCCCTACGCTTGAGGCATAGCATTCGCCCCATCCAATAATCCCTGTATCGGTGGTCAGCTTGACCAAAATCCAATATTGTCCCCCCCAACCTGGTGCAGGAGGGGATGTAACGATTACGTCAAGATCGGTCAGCTTCATATAAAACCTCTAAATGTCAAATGAGATGACGTTGCGTTTTGCTGCGCCTGATTTCGTGTTTTCGATGGCTTCGTTAATTTGATCCAAAGACCAAGTTTGCGACACCAGTTCATCTAACTTTAAGCGCCCTTGTTGATAAAGATCGATCATCCATGGAATATCGCGTTTGATTACGACATCGCCCATTTTGGAACCGACCATTGCCTGACCGACGGCGGCCAACAATGACGGTTCATAGCTGGCCTTGTCGCCGGCCTTTGGCATGCCAACCATGATGACTTTGCCGCCATACCCAATGTACCTGAGCGCGTCTTCATAGGCGCGCGTCGAACCTACGGTAACAAAGACCGCATCCGCACCGCGGCCTAACGCTTTTTTCGCGGCGCGCCATGGGGCGTCTTGGGTGCCAAGAATGCCATTAGTTGCCCCGAATTCCGTGGCGATGGACAGCTTTTCTTCGTTTAGGTCAACCGCCACGATGCGACGCGCTCCGGCGATGCGCGCCCCTTGGATTGCATTCAGACCAACACCGCCCGCACCGATGACCACGACGTCCTGACCGGCACGCAAATTGGCAGCATTCACAACCGCTCCAATTCCCGTAATCACCCCACAAGCCAACAGCGACGCTGAGGTAAACGGAATGTCAGCGGCGATTTTGACGACTTGGGCTTGGTCAACCACAACTTTTTCCGCAAACGCACCACAGGCCATCGCCTGATGCAACACAGATCCGTCAGGCATACGCAGCGGTCCGTGATCGCCATTATAGGGCGTTTCGCATATTGTCGGCGCACCAGAGGCACAGTTGCCACAATGACCGCAAGCCCGGATAAGTGTGACCACCACATGATCACCAATGGCCAAACCATGTACACCGTCACCCAGCGCTGTAATGCGACCTGCGGCTTCGTGGCCGTAAACGGCGGGCAGGGTGCCGCCCCATGCGCCTTGCACATAGGAAATGTCTGAATGACATACGGCCACCGCGCCAAGGGTGACTTCGATCTCGCCCGCGATGGGCGCGCGCAATTCGACGTGTTCTATTTTAAGATCGGTGTTGAATTCGTGGCAAACGGCGGCGGTGATACGTCCCATAAAGCTCCCCTTATGATTTTCGATCAGTCTGGCGCGTCGTCACACGGATTCAAGCGAAAAAGCGCGTTAAATTGCCGTGACGTGACGTTTTCGCCTTAGGCGTCCTTTGGTCGGACAGACAAAAAGACCCATAAGGCAATGGCTACCAAAATCGCAGCCAAGAAAAAGGGTGCGCCGGGGAAATAGAATGGCGCACTCTTACCCGTAAAAGTATAGAAAAGCGCCGACATGACCAAGGGGGTGATGATCATCGCAATCGCGTTCAGCGACCCGATTACGCCTTGCAAAGTACCTTGGTTATCGTCACCAACAGCCTTGGACATAATCGCCTGAAGCGGCGGCTGGCCGATAACGCCGATTGCAGCCATCGGGGTAAAGGCCAACATCAACCAGCCATGCGGAATAAAGGCGACAACCATCAACGCGATGATTTCCGCGCCAAAGCCCAAGATCACGGTGCGACGCTCCCCAAAACGTTTTATCGCAGGGTTTACCAATACCCCCTGAAAGATCGCAAAACAGATCCCATAAAGGGTCAATGAGACCCCAATCATTCCTGGCGACCAGTCAAAGCGTTCGACTGTAAAGAACGGCCAGATCGCGGCATAGACTGCAACCCCAATCAGGAAAAGCCCCAGTACCCATAGCAGGTGACCGACGCCTGCGAATTTTGATACCTCAAGCGCTGCACCAAAAGGATTGGCGCGTTTCCACGAAAATTTGCGTCGAATATCGTCGGTAACGCTTTCTATTAAACAGACCCAGCAAAAAATTGTATTTATCAAGGCAATGAGGGCGGCGGCGTAAAAGGGCGCGCGTGGCCCCCATTCCCCCAACAGACCGCCGATGATTGGTCCAAGAACAAAACCCACTCCAAAGGCTGCACCCAATAGACCAAAACGGGCGGCTTTTTCTTCGGGTTTTGAAATATCGGCGATATAAGCCGAAGCTGTTGCATGGGTCGCGGCTGTGACGCCACCGATAATGCGGCCAATAATCAACAGCCAAAGTGACTGTGCCACGGCCATGATCAGATAATAGACAATCATGACCGAAAGCGCGATCATCAAAACAGGCTTGCGCCCATATTGATCCGACGCCACACCCAAGGTTGGGCTGAACAAAAATTGCATCAAGGCAAAGATCGTTGCCAAAATTCCGCCCCAGAGCGTCGCATCGGCGAGCGTCGCATTCGACAAGACTGATGACATCAATTCCGGCAAAACCGGGATCATGATGCCTACGCCCATTGCATCCAGCAAGATGGTCATCAAAATGACCGAAACAGGTTTGTTCAATTTGCTCATGTCGCGCTATGCGTCCACTCGATCTGCGAAACCACGTGCCAAATTTGGGGCAGCGCCTAATTGGTGTTGTGGTTCAAATTGCGTCATGTCGAGGTCAGGAAAACGGCTTTGTACAATCTTTAACAACCCCGTGCCCTGTGATATGGCTTGCTGAACGGCCTCTTTCAAGAGAGCTGCGGCATCTGGGCGCGGCATGGTTTTAGCCAAGGCAAAGGTCACTGCTTCGGCCATGATAATATCGTGCGTTTCAGCAATCTGAACGGCCATCGCGTCGGTGTTTGGTACAAGGCTTTCGATCATAGTCCCACTGATGGTCAGTGCCGATCCTGCGGTCAGACAAAGTTGTGGCAAGGCCATCCATTCGGTAAACCACGCGGCGCCGTCGCGCGCTTCGCGGTGTTGGGCCGCTTGGGTCAAGGTGGCGTTCAGCCCGCTTGCCATATTTGCCAAAGCGATGATGGCAGATGGCTGCACGGGGTTTTCTTTTTGCGGCATGGTCGATGACCCGCCCTTGGCCCCAAGTGTCACGGTTTTCATACCTGACTGTGTCATGATCCAAACGTCTTGGGCTATTTTGCCCAAGGCGGCGGCCAGTTGTGTTTGCCATGCGGCAAGGCGTAAGATAGGTCCACGATCCGCGTGCCAGCTGCGTTTTGGATCTCGTAAGCCTACCGCCGCCGCCAAATGTTGACGCACCTCGTCTGGATTAGGGCCGAGCACAGATCCAGTTCCCGCAGCCCCTGACAGCGACACCCAAAGCACATCGCCACGCAGGGCTGGCAGCGCTTCCATCAGATCGGCCAACATGTGACCCCAGACCGCGACCGTCGCGCCAAAACTTGTCAACGTCGCCGATTGACCATAGGTGCGTGCGACCATTGGTGTTGTCGCATGGTCCCGCGCCAGCGTGGCCAAATCGCGCAACAACGTTTTTAATCCATTTTCTTGCAAAGCAAGTAATTGACGCACGCGCAACATGAGCGCGGTGTCTGTGATGTCTTGCGACGTGGCACCAAAATGCAGGTATTGCGCATGTTCAGGGGCTTGCATCAATTTGCGAAACTCGGCGACCAAACCGGGTATTGAAACGCCGTTTTGACCTATGGCTGTGCCCAACCCCGATGGGTCTATTTGCAATTCCAACGACGCGCGATGAATGGCCGCCGCGCTGATTTCAGGGATAATCCCCAATGTGCCTTGAACTTTGGCAAGCGATCCTTCGACCAGCATCATGGCGCGCACTTCGGCGGTATCCGTGAAAAGTCGCCCCATGTCCCCGGCGGGAAAGAGTTTTGCGTGCAATGGGCTGTCGAAAACGGATCCCGCCATCTAGCTGTCCTTTTGGATTATCTGATCTATCAGCGCTGCCAAGCCCGCAGGGTCGGCGAAAAAGGGCGAATGCCCCGTCGGGAAATGATATACGTCATTTTGATCCCATTGCTCAACCATTGTCATCTGATATTCGGGTGGGATGGTTTGATCATCGGTACAACGGATGTACGATTTCGGAACCGTCGCAAATTGATCTGACAGGGTGATTGGTGTCGCTTGTGGTGCTATTGCTTGCACACAGAGCTTTTCACGCGCAAGTGCGATCGTGTCAGCTGGGCAATCATGGTAAAACACTGTTTCAATTTGGGCGGGATCAACGGTAAAGCCCAATCCATCCTCGGTCCGCTGCACAGCGGCCATCAAGGGTTGGCGCGGGGCCTCTTTGCGCATATCTACCAAAGATTTTCCGTTTTGTGCGGCATAGGCACACAGATAGATCAGACGTTTTATTTTCTCAGGGGCCGCATCGGCCGCGGCCGAAATCGGAAAGCCCGCCATGGAATGACCCAACAGGTAAACCGGATCATAAATCGCGTCCAAAATTGCATCACGGTAACCATCCAAGGTGATGGTTTCAATGGGCGCGGGATTGTCCCCATGCCCCGGTAAATCAATCGCGCGTGCATCATGCCCCAACGCGGCCAACGCAGGGATCAGGTCACGAAAACACCATGCGCCGTGGCACGACCCATGAATGAGTAAAATCTTAGACATGGCCAATTTCCGTCATGAAGGAGGATAGGATTTGCGCATAATGCGTTGGGTTTTCTACACACGGCAAATGACCCGCTTTGCGGATCAATTCGAACTTTGATCCCGGGATCAAATCAACGGTTTCGCGCACCAAATCGGGTGGTGTCGATCCATCCTCGGATCCTGCAATGCCCAATGTGGGCAGGCGCAAGCCTGAGGTGGGTGTAAAGAAGTCGGTTCCAGGAATTGCAGTAGAACATCCAATGTATCCTTCAACAGGTTGACGTTCCAGCATATTTTTCCATATCGCCATGTCTGGCTTGGCAAGGAATTCGCGACCAAACCAACGCTCCATGACTGCATCAGACAGCGATGCAATGCCGCCTGCGCGGATTGCGTCGATGCGTTGCTGCCACATCTCGGGCTGTCCGATTTTGGCGGCGGTGTTCGACAAGACCATTGCACGCACTAAATCCAATCTTTTGACCGCCAACCCTTGGGCAATCATCCCGCCAATGGACAGGCCCACAAAAAGCGCATCTTTTACATTCAAGTGATCCATGAGTTGTTCCACATCGCGCACCAGCGTTCCCATGGAATAGGGCGCGGGCGTACATTCGGACAACCCGTGCCCGCGTTTATCATAGCGGATGTAACAATTGTCCTGCGGCAGCAACGGTAGGACCGCATCCCATAGACGCAAATCTGTGCCAAGCGAATTTGCAAACACCACGGGCTTGCCATCTGGGTTGCCGTCGATGCGGTAATGAAGTTTGATTTTGTCCAGTTCTGCGATTTTCATCTAGGTTACCCCGTCATTATCTGCCCAAATCGTGGTCGGTTGAACGATCTGAGACTGCATAGACCACGGTCATCGCCCGTCCTTCGGGTCGGTCGGCCGTTTATCTGGTCTTGCTACAGGTCAGATACATTCATGTCTAGTGCGCGTTTGAACATGGCATCGTCGATATTGCCGCCTGACGCTACCGCGATTACTGTATCATGTGTGAGTTGATCACCATGAAACAAGGCCGCCGCCAAGGCCACGGCACCACCTGGTTCGACCACAATTTTCAGCCGTTGAAATGCCAGTTTAACCGCCATTAACGCCTGATCATCGGTGACAGCATATCCGCGCGGACATAGGTCTTTTAGGATCGGGAACGTTAAATTCCCTGGACTTGGTGTCACGATCGCATCACATATTGAACCGCTGGTTCGTGTATTGCGCTGAATTGAACCGGAAGCCAAAGATCGCATCGTATCCTCGAACCCAAAGGGTTCAACGGGGCACACGCGCATCTCTGGGGCATCGGCGGCCAAGGCGGTCGCAATGCCCGATGTCAAACCGCCACCGCCGCAACAGACCAAAACTTGCGCGTTCGTGATCCCCAATTCTGCGGCTTGTGCGGCGATTTCCAATCCTGCGGTGCCTTGGCCTGCGATGACCATTTCGTCATCAAAGGGTCGGACCAATGTTAATCCACGCTCGGCCTCAAGCCATTCACCGATTTCATCGCGATCTTCGCGGTCGCGGTCATACAAAATCACCTCGGCCCCCAAGGCACGGGTGTTTTCAATTTTAATAACGGGCGCGTCTGCGGGCATGATCACGACCGACGGCACCCCATGCATTTTGGCGGCCAAGGCAACGCCTTGGGCATGGTTGCCCGACGAAAACGCAAGGATGCCCTTGGCGCGGGTTTCATCGTCCAATGCGGAAATTGCCGAAAATGCGCCGCGGAATTTAAAGCTGCCTGTGTGTTGTAAACATTCCGCCTTA
>Ga0182093_1512565_pt1 | contig 11739 bp, 7 predicted proteins | sample 041ome_21_FD_127776 | JGI IMG/M metagenome (GOLD analysis project Ga0182093, IMG submission 127776) | Metatranscriptome of coastal salt marsh microbial communities from the Groves Creek Marsh, Georgia, USA - 041411BS metaT (Metagenome... | ecosystem: Environmental > Aquatic > Marine > Intertidal...
ACATTCAATATGTTTAAACTGGATACCACTTCATATTACTTTTCGCATAGCATTCAATTGCTACTCACCTTGATAGTTCGAGCTCAGTGATGTGCAAGAAATCGAGTGCGTTCGTCTGTCGTTCTTTGTATTCACTAGTGAACTTAATGAACTAAATGAAAATGAGTTGCGTGTGACGTAAATATGAATAAGAAAATATACCTGTCTCACGTAGTTGTACGGGTCAGAACATGAGTTCAATATTTGAACAAAATCAAAATATTTATTCGGAATCTTGAACGTTTCTGAGAGGATGGCCAACATAGGGTCGAGCAAAGTCTCGTAGAGTGTCTTCGCAGCACTGAGCATTTTCATACAAAATGTAACGTCACGTGCATGCATGTGGATTGCACTTTTAAATACGAGCAAGGCTAGAACTCCGTCATGAAGATGAAGTGTATGCTCAGTGACGTTTAAATATGATTTTTGATTTTTTTCTGGAAACGTGATATCGCTCTGAAGCCTGGCTCTGGTTGCGAGTTCGACCTCGAGCTTGAAATATGCAAGCCATATTTCTTTGGAAAACGTTAAGACTCTAGGTAGACTGAATGCATTCTTTCTTTTGTACCTTGACAGTTTGAGCAAGTCCGTATACCACGTTGCAAAATCTGGCGGGCTGCGTTCGTGTTCTTCTAGCATCGAAAGTGTCAGTTTATCGATAAATATACGCGAATTAGCTATCTTACATTGACATCAAGCTCGATTGAAGCGGCATAAAGCCAGAGACCAACACAACTACTATGATACCGTAAAGCAAAAGCAACCAGACGTGATACGAGCTTGAAGTTGCGTTGCATTTGCGATCTGTGTATGAAAATATGCCATAAACGTAAACTCCATGTATTTTGATGCACAGAACGACTTAAAACTCTCTGTATATGCTTCGCTAAAGGCAGGCTGCTGAGCTTCTTGAAACCATGTTTCTACGCGGTCGTGTCTCAAAATATTAATAATTACCCCGCACGTGAACACCACGCACCTTGGCTCGCACCTTAAGCAGGCGTTCAATGTTTGTCTCGTAATCGATATAGGCCAGGTACACACGCTCATTTCTTCCGTGGCGCCTTGCAAGCGCGTGCTCATATTTCGAGCGCCTTTTCAGGACTTGCTTACTTTCCTGAGTTGTCAAAAGACCGGTTAGCTCTAGCTTCGAGAGATCATCGAGTCCAGTTTCAATCACTGATGTAAAACTTGCCATCAGCTCCAGTCGTAAAAGCAATAGGGATGCAGTGGAAGCTGAGGATGTGGCAAACAACTGCTTTTCGCTTCTCGACAGCCGCCGGTGTCGGTCGAGCCGCTCGAAGTTTTGCATCCATAGGGCATCCATTCGTACTCCACTGGGAAATGCCCTATTTTATTTTCGGTAAAATAAATATTCAATAAGTATTGCTTCTTAATTCGCACCAAAATTATGGAATGGCTAGTTCCAACTTGTTGTATTAAGTACCAACAACTTGGCACTGGACCATCCATCCTTATTTAATGTATAATATGCCTGTCAGACAATACAGATAAGTATTACGCCTTCTACTCCTATAATATTAATATCGTATTATACTACAGTTATACCTAAGTATATGCTCTGGACATAAATGGTAACATCATGTGTAGAAAACGCATACGTTACACACAAGATCAGCTTGTAATGTAAACGACACAATTCGTCCGTATACTAATCCGAACGTGACATATCCAACAATGCCGGATGCCCATTTCAATATGGTGGAATTGCCCAACGCAGGGGAAAAGGAGCTTTTCTTTTGGAAAACGTCTAGGTTTTCACGACCCAGCGGCGTCCACTCCGGACAAGAGCTACCCCGGCCGTAGACGCGGGCTAACGAACATCATTCCAAAGAAGTAAACGAATATGACGCTGCTGGACATCGTTGAAGGTCAGCACTATTCTTTCCCTGAACAGGTAGTGAGCCTCAGAACTTCTCCAACCACCTCCATTCACACTGCGGCATAGGAGCTTGATATTTTGAAGTTTTGGAATGAAATCGATGCGTTCGGCGAGCAATTGCGCAGGACGGAGGGACAGCCAGAGTACGTTACGATCGCTGAATTCCATTATGATTACTGAAAGTATCATAGATTTGTTTTCTATGACGGTCCCCCATTTGCAACTGGTTTACCGCACTATGGACACTTATTGGCCGGAACTATCAAAGTAATATGCTATTTCACCATCATAATGTGCTTACGAAAGATATTATCAGGACATCGTGACACGTTTCGCCTCAATGACTGGCCACCACTGCGTCCGCCGTTTCGGTTGGGACTGTCACGGATTACCGGTGGAGCACGAAATTGATAAGAAACTAAGTAAGTTGTACACCAATTTCCATGATAAAGACCTGAGTAGCGTACTTGTCTGTCTCAGAAATAAGTGGGAAAGCAGATGTGTTAAAGTTTGGTATCGCAAACTACAACGAAGAGTGCAGAAGTATCGTCCAACGATACTCACAAGAGTGGAAGAAGACTGTCACGCGAATAGGGCGTTGGATAGATTTTGAGAACGATTACAAGACTATGGATCCGCATTTCATGGAAAGTATATGGTGGGTTTTTAAGACCCTGAACGAAAAAAATTTGGTCTACAAAGGATTTAAAGTCATGCCATACTCAACCGCTTGCAATACGCCGCTGTCGAATTTCGAGGCTGGCCTAGATTATCGGGATGTCTCTGATCCTGCCATTATGGTTACATTTCCTGTGATTGATAGTCAGACAAATGCATCATTAGTGGCCTGGACGACAACACCTTGGACGCTTCCATCAAACGTCGCACTTTGCGTCAATCCAGACCTGAAATACGTTTACGTAAAAAATCCAAAAGGTGATGTTTTCATCGTTGCAGAATCGAGACTGCACGTATTGCCGCAAGCGATGGCTAAGGGTAAAGAGCAACGTCTCAATCCAAATTGGTCTATCGAAAAAACCGTTTTGGGTAAGGAACTTGACGGGCTCAAATATAAGCCTTTATTCAAATGGTATGGAGAGTCTGTGCAGTCGGCGTTTCGAGTATGTGTTGACTCGTACGTGAAAGATGATTCAGGCACAGGCGTCGTCCATCAAGCGCCTGCATATGGTGAAGATGACTATAGAGTGTGTTTGGAAAATCAGGTTGTCCTAAAAGGTGACTCTTTGCCTGATCCGGTGGACGCAAATGGGTGTTTTATGGCTCCTGCTCCCAGTGATCTGATAGGGGTTTATGTGAAAGATGCAGACAAAATGCTGATACAGTGCGTCAAAGATCAAGGCAGACTTTTGGATAACACTAGAATTGTGCACTCTTATCCATTTTGCTGGCGGTCGCAAACCCCCCTTATTTATCGAGCGGTGTCCTCATTTTTTATTAAAGTTCAAGACTTCAAAGATCGACTCATTGCTAACAATTTGACAACAGAGTGGGTACCTTCATACGTCAAAGAAAAGAGGTTTCATAACTGGTTAGAAAGTGCTCACGACTGGTCTATTTCGCGTAATAGGTATTGGGGTACTCCGATTCCCGTTTGGTCGTCGCCTTCTGGTGACGAAACGTTGGTTATTGGATCAATTGCAGAGCTTGAACAACTCACTGGAACACAAGTGAGCGACATTCATCGTCATTTTATAGATGACCTAGAGATACCGTCGCGGCGTGGACCAGATTTTCCTCCGCTTCGGCGTGTCGAAGATGTGTTTGACTGTTGGTTTGAAAGCGGTAGTATGCCTTACGCGCAACAGCACTATCCATTTGAGAACAAGGAAAAGTTTGAAAACTCGTTTCCAGCAGATTTTGTCGCAGAAGGCCTTGACCAAACTCGAGGATGGTTCTATACTCTAATGGTTCTATCCACGGCTTTATTCGATCGCCCAGCATTCAAAAATCTCATCTGTAATGGTTTAGTGTTAGCCTCCGATGGCAAGAAAATGTCCAAGTCTCTCAAAAACTATCCCGATCCCAACAATATTTTGGAAAAGTATGGTGCGGATGCACTTCGCTTATATCTTATTGATAGCCCTGTTGTGCGAGCTGAGCCGCTTAGATTCAAAGAAGAAGGTGTGTTTAGTGTACTCAAAGATGTTTTTTTGCCATGGTACAATGCATATCGCTTCTTGGTGCAGAACGTTCGACGTGTGGTAGCTGAGGGCAACGTTTTTCAGCCCAACGAAACAGATAATTTTACAAATGTGCTTGATATTTGGATATTATCGTCAACGAACTCTCTTGTACGTTTCGTTCGAGATGAGATGAAGCATTATCGGTTGTATACTGTCGTTCCTCGATTGATTCTTTTCATCAGTCAGTTAACCAACATTTATGTGCGTTACAATCGCGCTCGCCTTAAGGGGAAATTAGGAGCTGAAGAATCCCGCTATTCGTTGATTGTGCTGTTCAAAGTTTTATTGACTTTATGCAAAACTATGGCGCCATTCACGCCATTTTTCGTCGAAAACATGTATCAGAACTTGCGCTTGTGCATGGACGACGCCGAAGAAAGCATACATTTCTGCCCATACCCATCTCATAGCGAGGACACTGCTCATCGCATCGAGATTTCAGTTTCCAAAATGCAAGCAGTTATTGAAGCAGTTCGCGCGCTTCGAGAACGTGCGGCGAAACCGCTCAAGATGCCACTCTCAAGCATTACCATCGTAGATGCAGATGCTGACTTTTTGCAAGACGCCAAGGGAGCACTTTTGCTATACATCACTGATGAGCTCAATGTACGCACCGTAAATATTAGTTCCGAGCCAAGGAATTTTGCTTCTCTGAAAGCTGAGCCAAATTTTTCCACTCTCGGTAAAAGGTTAGGCAAGTCCATGAAAGCCGTTACCCAAGAAATTAAGTCTTGGGACGATAACAAAATTACGAGCTTCAAAATTGACAAAAAAGCTACAGTAGCTGGACACGAACTTCTGGAAGAAGACGTAATTATAAGATATGAGTTTGACTGCGCAAATGACGAACATCAGGCGCACGCTACGATCGGAGAAGGAGGGGGTATGGTAATTTTAGATTTGAGAACAGACGCATCGCTTGTTTCTGCTGGATCTGCGCGATTGTTTGTTAATAAAGTTCAAAAACTGCGGAAGAGTGTGGGTTTACAAACCAGTGATTTTGTAAATGTGTATTATCACACGAGTCTTTCCGATCATCAAGATATGATCCAAGAAATTTTACAAACCGAACAGAAGTACATATTAGACTCGCTAGGCTGTATACCTGTAGCTCTGCCAGACGAAACCCAGGTAGTCCTTGGTTCAGACGAGTTCGAGATGTCGAACGTCTCCGTTAAGTGTCTTCTCTGCAAACCAGTTGCTTCGCTCGCGAGCGTTGAGGACGTGAAAAATGAAGATAAACTGCAGTACAAATCGCTCAAAGCTCTAATTTTGGCGCGGGAGTTTGACTCTTTGAATGCTGCACGTTCAGATGTGTTTCTTGATGAAGAAAGAGTCAGGTTCAAAGTAAAGAAGTGATTGGAGAATGGAAGTGTTGCAACGTGACAGTTGAAGGAATTTTCACTTGAAATGATCTAAAATAATGCGTTTTCATTCATCGAATACATCGTTCCTAATGCGCTCGTGAAGTCTATCAAATAATTCACTTTTCACTTTTGCGAAAGCGAACTCTAAACGCGACAACTCTGTGGTCGCATTTTTGTTGTACATAAACAGACCATAGTAAAGTTCGAACGAATCATTGTATGTATTATCTACCAGTGACCGTAGTGATTCGAATCCTTTCGTGCTTATTGTTGTTTCTGCTAGTTCCATGGTACCAAGCATGCGTCCCACTGTGTGTGTAATAAATTGCGATGAAGCAGCCTGCCTGTCATGCTCTTCACATGACATTTCCACCATTCTGCAACCTTCTGACTCAAATATTTCAAGAAAATTGGCGCATCTCTCAGCTCTTAGACTGTCCTGTCCAATCCGTACCTTATCAAAGACTAGAGGCAAATTCTTCCAACTATCTTTGCCGCTATCAGGACCAAACATGGGGTGCAAGCACAGGATATCAAAATTGTCGGGTAATAGTTGCGTGAAGAGTTGCTTAGGGAATTGTTTGACCGAAAGAACATCGCAGAACAGAGTGTTCCGTTTGAGTCTTTGCAGCGGGAAGTTTCTCAGAGTACTTTCTGTAGAAAGAATGCTTGTGCAGACAATCACTACATCCGGGTGCTCCTCACAAAAATCGTCAGCGTCTTGAAAGAATTTTACACCCATGTCGCTAGCTTTTTCAGAGTAGTTTCCTCGAGACGTAGCTATGACCGAGTGCCCCCGTTGGACAAAACGTTTCGTCAAAAACTGTCCAAAGTTTCCGAAACCAATAACACCGATCGTCAACGCTTTCTGTTGCTCTAGCGTTGTCCTAAGTTTACTTTCATCGTCAAATGGTTGAGCGGCATCCAAAGCCTGGATCCTGAAGCTGTGGTGTCGCTTCGTCTTTGTCCCGGTGCGCTGAAAAGTGATCGGTGTAAATTGCGCAGTAAACATGAGCGCTTGAAGTTCGGTTCGCACACGGCGGAGCGCGAACTTACACGAAATTGAGTGCGGTCGGTGAGTAAGAACTAGTAGTTCCAGGTATTTGCGTGAGGGGGTTCCAGGAGAATTCAGGATTCCGTAGACAAATTTTCGCCTCTTTTGACAAATTTTCACGAATCTGCGAATTTTCGCCAAGGTGAAAACACCCGGTAGCATATAGGGTGTAATGATATGATAGCGCTAAAAGACACAATGTATTGTGATATTTGACCGTTCATGACTCGTCGAGCTCGGGGGAACTCCTCTGAAGGGGCGATATAAATCTTTCCTCAGAGGAGTCCCTCGAGTAATATAAAAACATTTGACAAATCGCCCAGCACAGGAACGCTCTTTGCTTATTAACTGACTCCCACTGGTTTCACCGACTTAGCGCGTTTCCGCAGATACGAGCAACGCGTAAAATCGAAAGGCAATGATGTCATCGCTGAATTTAAATTCGGGTGCAATCTACGGCTTCGCGGGAGCAACCTCTTGCCTCATTCTTTCTTGTCAGTTGCATGTCTGTCGTCAATACCGTTCCTGACCACGTTCCACAGGTTTAGGTGCAGCGTACGGAACGTCGCAAGCGGGAGTTGGATTGTGTCGAGGCGCTAGCAGAAACCCAAGCATCACTATTAAGGGCATAATCCCAGTTGCAATGGCGGGTGTACGGGGAATATACGGTTTAGTATTGAGCATCATCATCATCGCAAGTGCTTTGAGTGCTAGGGATGCATACTCAGAATTTAGTGGGCTAGCACACTTGTGTGCGGGTATATGTTGTGGCATGGCGCAATTTACAAGTGGCATCACAGTCGGCGTTGTTGGCGAGAGTTCTACTCAAGCTATTGTCAAGCATTCTCGTCTATTTGCCCCTTCAATTTTGATCCTAATTTTTTCTGAAGCTCTTGCTCTTTACGGGCTCATATCCGGCATGATCCTAGTACAAAGTGGACAAGTACGTCCTTAAGCATGTACGTTGTGAGTGCCTTCCGAGCGCATATAAAAGAGTATGTTTCGTATTTTATTGATTCGTTGAACTTGTTACTACTTCCCTTGGCTTGATTAACAAAATACTTTTATCTCTCCATACGGTGCTGACAGTCAACATTCAACGTGGTACTTCACTGTCACTCGATAACTCATCTAAGACTTCATCCTTACTCACAAGGCGAAAAGTAGCCGCTACTTTCAACATACCTGGTATTGCTCGGAAAACTGATGGCGTCAATACCAGACTAATCGCTGTGGTTCCAAGTAGTAGTAGATATAGTTTCCGCTCTACTAGACCGACACCGGACGCCCTTGAAAGCAGCACAAAAGCAAGCTCGCCGACTTGCGCTAAAGAAGCTCCGACAGCGAAGCTAGCTGGAAGACTATAACCAAACGCACGTACTACTATGGCAATTAATGTTGTCTTAAACACAATCAAAATCAGAACCGACGTGAGTAAAACATCTAGATGTAACCACAAGAAGTATGGATTCATAATTAAGCCGATCGACGTTAAAAATAATGCAGCAAAAATGTTTCGAAATGGCTCAAGACTGCGTAAAGTCTTTTCAGCGAAGGGTGTTACCGATATCGCCACACCTGCAACAAAAGCACCAAGTTCCATCGACAAGCCAGCATATTCAGTTATGCATGCTACGAGCAGACAAAATGCCACGCCTGTAAGTTGATAAGTCTCATCACCGTGGCTGGATACAAATTTGAATAGTCTCCTGGTGATCAACTCAGAAGAGACTATGCACACAACAAGGAATATTAGCATCTTTAGAAATATCCCCACGAAGCTTAAAAGTGTCGCTTTAAAGCCTCTACTTTCTCCTAAAACCGGTATAAGTGCAAACAAAAATCCTATAGTACAATCTTGCAGAATGAGTGTGCCCATAATAATCTGACCCCGAATAGTACGCAGACCATCACGCTCGATGACACACTTGCCAACAACTGCCGTTGAACTGACAGACAAAAATGCACCTACGAAGATACCTTCTTTAGCGGATGCTCCCGCAAAATCACTGACTACGCCACACACTAGCATCGATAATAACATTTCAAGTATACCACCAAGTACCGCCACACCTTGTACTTGTTTAAGTTTTGCGAAATTGAACTCAAGTCCAAGCCCAAAGAGGAGAAAAATTATACCAAACTGTGCAAACGTCTCCACTTGTACTAATTCCGATATTAAGCCTAAACCACCGGGACCTACGATAGATCCTGCAACAAGATACCCTGTAATCAAAGGTTGACGAAATATTGCAAACAGAGCTCCACCTACAGCTGCTGAACACAGCATAATGACCAAATCGTTTATCAAACGTAAATCTTGCTGCAGTTCCATAGTACCTCGCTTGGGATTCGATATGACAAATTCATTGTCGGCTGAATCAATCAATCGATCCACATCGTCCACCGACTCTTTACTTGCACCGAAAGCGCGGTCAATGTCCCGTGTCACTTCAGCCAGATGAGCAAAAAAAGTCCCATCACGCCTTGTTCTATCTTGTTCATTTGCGCTTTCATACTCAACTCTACCGGATAAGCCCAATGATAAGTCTGAATTGTCTGTACCCCACATTACATCGGTCTCTGAACTTTTCTGAAAAGAAGCTAACTGTGTGTCAGTTTCTGCAGCCATGTTGGAAACTGTGGCACCATCTGTGACTTCACCACCACGAGGCTTATGAAGGCGCACCACCGTTTCGAGAGTTCCACTATCACTTCGAACAGTATTACTAAAGCTTCTACCCGCGCCACTTGCACCTGTTCCTTTTTCGACGTCCTCGCCATCAAACTCCTTTTCAAGCAACACGTTGAACTGAGCTGCGATTGTCTTATTGAAAGCGTTCGCCTTCTCATCTTCTGGCACTGGCTCACGCGTTTGTGTCTCTTGCGATTCAGTGTAATCCAATAGTCGACGCATAGTTCTACTTTCGCCAGACGTGTAGCCTCCACGTACACTTTCGCAGTTCAATAGGAGCAAAGAAATAACACAGAGTGTCCAAGTAAGGAAGAAGCCCAAATCCATATCGCGTGCACCGTATATCTGGACCATGTCTCTGATTCACTACCCTTGCCTTCGACCGATCTTGAAGCACTAGACTGTCGGCTACGCAGCCAACTATGATTTTCTTTTCAAAGAGTAAAAGAGTTGTGTCTTGTCGGGTAACCCACGCCGCGGGTCCCGCGGCAACGGGCAAGACCCAGGCAAATTACCAACTATACTCACATACAATGTCAAGGATTGTGTTATATTTCATTATTTCAGGTTGGGTGACTTCCATTTCAAGGATGCATATGTGCGTTTCATGCAATAGTACATAAGAACACAATTTCATTGCTAAAATAAAAAATGGAAAGTAAACTGTTCCATCTTGTGCTTCACGCACCAGCGCTCACTGCAAAGGCAAGCTGTTACGGTTGGAGTGTCCAATTTTGCTCGCGTACGCTTGCAAATAGTCTACATCACGCTCTGGCATCTACGCCGGTGGACAAAACAGTGCAAATCCACACCCATTCCCGATCATGAAGAAAAAGATTGCATACTTCTACGACCAGGACGTGGGCAATTTTTATTATGGACAGGTATGCGTGTGCAGTAAGGATCTAACTTCTTTGAACGATGGATAGGGACATCCTATGAAACCCCACCGGATGCGGATGACGCACAATTTGCTTCTACACTATGATCTTTACAAAGATATGGATGTGCGTGGTTTTACTTGCAACACATGTTTGAAAGGGGATCTCACTCTTACATTTTAATTCCTTTAGGTATTTCAACCGACGCCTGCGAGTGCTGAGGATATGACACAATTTCATAGTGATGAATACATCGAGTTCTTAAGACTCGTGACTCCTGATAATCAACATGAGCACATGCGCCAGCTTAAGCGTTTTAACGTTGCAGAAGACTGCCCGGTTTTTGATGGGTTATTTCGTTTTTGCCAACTTTATACGGGCGGATCCGTGGGTGGAGCAGTTCGACTTAATCATGGTCTTTCTGATACGGTGATTAATTGGTCTGGGGGATTGCATCACGCGAAAAAGAGTGAAGCAAGCGGGTTCTGTTATGTTAACGACATCGTCCTCGCAATCCTTGAACTACTAAAAATACATCAACGCGTACTGTACATAGACATAGATATACATCATGGTGACGGCGTCGAGGAAGCGTTTTATACTACTGATCGTGTTATGACGGTCTCTTTTCATAAGTTTGGAGAATACTTTCCCGGCACTGGACATCTTCAAGACGTTGGGCAGCACGTAGGTAAGTATTACAGCATGAATGTACCTTTGAAGGACGGGATAGACGACGATAGCTATGAACTTCTGTACAAGCCACTTATGGCGAAAGTGATGGAGGTGTACCAGCCAGATGCAGTCGTCTTTCAGTCTGGCGCGGACTCACTCTCTGGTGATCGACTGGGCTGCTTCAACCTCTCAATTAGAGGGCACGCAGAATGTCTCAAGTATATGACCGGCTTTAATGTGCCACTTTTGGTTCTGGGCGGCGGAGGGTATACTATTCGCAACGTTGCTCGTTGCTGGGCGTATGAAACCGGATGCTTACTGAACCGTGAACTGAACGATTCCATGCCAGAAAACGACTACTCAGAATACTTTGGACCAACCCACACTTTGCATATTCAAACAAGTAATATGGAGAACCAGAATACGCGCGAGTATTTAGAGGGCATCAGAGCCCATATTTTGGAAAACCTGTCTAAAATGACATCCAAGCCAAGTGTTCCATTCAACACGGTACCGAGAGGCATGCTAGAACCTAGCGAGGTCTCTGGAGCAAAAGAGGCTGACGCAGACAGAGTAAGATTTGCCGAGCATCCAGCAGAATTCGAAAACGAAGGTAGTGCACTAACGTTTTCAAGACATCAAGGCGTCATGCATGAGACAGACGCATATTCTAAGGCTTCTGAGCAGAAAAGTATTGCAGAAGTGCAGCCGCTGTCAGTATCGATGCCATCAAGTGTTAAGGTGAACGAAGGACTACCCCAAACAGTGACTCCTAAGAATGTAGATGAAAACATCAGTACGATGTTTCCAAGCGTTGCGAAAAAGAAAGAATGAGTTATAAAACCGTAAAGACTAAAAGGATAAATTGCTAGCGGAGATGTCTGTTAGCCATATTTTTAAAAGAATTTAACAAGGAATCAC
>Ga0182093_1721457_pt1 | contig 11694 bp, 10 predicted proteins | sample 041ome_21_FD_127776 | JGI IMG/M metagenome (GOLD analysis project Ga0182093, IMG submission 127776) | Metatranscriptome of coastal salt marsh microbial communities from the Groves Creek Marsh, Georgia, USA - 041411BS metaT (Metagenome... | ecosystem: Environmental > Aquatic > Marine > Intertidal...
CACGACCGTCTTGGACATGATCGTTCAGGATGGTCAAAGCATCTTTGGCGGTCAGCGGGGTGGACATGATCTATTGTTATTCCACTGTTACAGATTTTGCCAAGTTACGCGGTTGATCAACATCCGTGCCTTTTGCCAAGGCGGTGTAATAGGCCAACAGTTGAGCGGGCAGTGCATATAGAATGGGGTTCAAAACCTCGTGGCAATCGGGCATTTCTATGCTGCGCCATATGTCGGGACCTGCAGTTTTGATGCCGTCTTTGTTTGACAAAAGAACCACTTTGCCTTTGCGCGCCATGACCTCTTGGACATTGGAAATTGTCTTGTCATACAGGCTATCTTTTGGGGCCATAACGACAACTGGGACCTGGTCGTCGATCAACGCAATAGGCCCATGTTTCAGTTCACCTGATGCATAAGCTTCGGCGTGTATATAGCTGATTTCTTTTAATTTTAATGCACCCTCTAGGGCGAGTGGGTACATCGCGCCACGGCCTAAAAACAAAATGTTACGTGCTGTGGACAATTTACGCGCCACGTTTTCGAATTTGTGTTTTTGATCCAATATCTGGTTGATCAAGGCAGGTAGATTGCGCAGGTTTGCATGTATTTGTGCCAAAGCATCGGCGCCTATTGTCCCCCGCTGACGCGCAGCGGTTAGAACCATTGATAACAGGACGGTCAATTGACAGGTGAACGCTTTGGTCGATGCCACACCAATTTCTGGGCCCGCCAAAATGGGCAAGGCCAAATCACTTTCGCGGGCAATTGAACTTTCACTGACGTTGGCGACCGATACGATCTTGTCCACCTTTCCAGCGCAATAACGCAATGCTGCCAAAGTATCAGCGGTTTCACCCGATTGGCTGACAAAGACAGCAAGTGTTTTTGGTGCAATTGGGGGTTCGCGATACCGAAATTCAGAAGCCACATCGATTTCAACAGGAATGCGCGCCAGCTGTTCAAACCAATATTTTGCGACATAACAGGCATAGGAGGCGGTGCCACAGGCCACCATGACAATGCGATCTATTTGTGTGAAATCGACGTCACCCGATTGCCCCAACGCTGCGACCGTATCAGAGCCGAAATAATGGGTTGTTGCCTTGGCAATTACGCTGGGTTGTTCATGGATTTCTTTCTCCATGAAATGTTGATAGCCGTCTTTGTCATAGCGATTGGCATCCCCGCGGATCGTGCGAATTTCGCGATTTGCGAGGGCACCGTTGTGATCCCAAATGGCGACCGACGTGCGGGTTAGCACGGCAAAATCGCCTTCTTCTAGATAAGACAGACGATTGGTCATTGGGGCCAAGGCAATGGCATCTGATCCGACGAACATTTCACCCTCGCCATAGCCTATGGCCAAAGGGCTGCCCTTGCGCGCGACGATCATCAAATCGTCTTGGCCGCTAAACAGAAAACATAGTGCATATGCGCCCTCAAGACGTGCAATGGTTACACGCGCGGCATCAACCGGTTCCATCCCTTGGGACAGGTGGTGTTGGGTTAACATAGCGACCGTTTCCGTGTCGGTGTCGGTTTGTGGTAAAATTCCAACTTTGGCCAATTCTTCGCGCAATTCACGGAAATTTTCGATGATACCGTTGTGGACGACTGCGACGGATCCGATGACATGCGGGTGGGCGTTGCCAACATTGGGAACGCCATGGGTTGCCCATCGGGTGTGACCTATACCTGATTTACCGACCAATGGGTCATGCACCAAAACATCGGATAATTCGACCAGCTTGCCAACCGCACGACGACGGTCCAAAACACCGTTGTTCAGTGTTGCAATGCCTGCACTGTCATATCCACGGTATTCCAATCGTTTCAGCGCATCAACTAGAATGGGTGCAACTTCGTGATTGCCCAAAACACCAACAATACCGCACATTATTTTTTCTCCGAATTTTGCTTTGCTTTGCGCATTTTCAATATGTCAAACAATTTCACCGCCAAGCCTGTTTTGTTGACCTGTTCTGCACGCGCGATCGCAAGGTCGCTGGCGGGGACATCTTTGGTGATCACCGACCCACTGGCCGTCATTGAATGATCGCCCAAGGTTACAGGCGCCACCAGCATGGTGTTTGAGCCAACAAAAACATTGTCCCCAATCGTAGTGCGATGTTTGAAGACGCCGTCATAGTTGCAGGTGATCGTACCGGCCCCGATGTTTGACCCTTTGCCGATTTCGGCATCGCCGATATAGGACAGGTGATTGACCTTGGATCCCTCTCCGATCAGGGCGTTTTTGACTTCGACAAAGTTGCCGATCTTGACCCCTTCGGATAACTCGGCACCGGGGCGTAGACGTGCATAGGGGCCCACAACCGCGTCGCGCGAGACGTGGCATCCCTCAAGGTGAGAAAATGCTCGGATTGTGGCACCGCTTTCAATGGTCACATCGGGGCCGAAAACAACATTTTGCTCAATGATGCAGTCCCGGCCAATCACCGTGTCATAGGCAAAAAATACCGTGTCTGGCGCATAGAGCGTGATCCCTGTGTCCAACATTTCACAGCGCATTCTTGATTGGAACGCAGCCTCGGCTGATGCAAGTTCAGCGCGTGAATTGATGCCAAGTGTTTCGGCTTCGTCACAGCGCACAACAGTTGCTGTTTTGCCCGCAGATCGCGCAATGCCAACACAATCGGTCAAGTAATATTCGCCCGACGCATTTGAATTGCCGACCTGATCGATCCATGAAAACAGGTCGGATGCTTTTGCTGCCATGACTCCACTGTTGCACAGCGTAATTGCACGTTCCTTTGGTGTTGCGTCTTTGAATTCGACAATGCGATCCAATACGTCGCCTTGCGTTACCAATCGACCGTATCGGGCCGGATCTGCAGCATCAAAACCAAGGACAACCAAATCCGATGAACGGCGTGCCGATTGAATAGCGGCGATTGTGTCTTCGCTGATAAAGGGTGTGTCACCATAAAGCACGATCACGTCGCCGTCAAAATCCTCTAATGCTGATTTAGCCTGTGCAACTGCGTGGCCTGTGCCCAACTGTTCAGCTTGCTCAACAACGATTGCATCTGGTGCAAATTCAAGCGCGGCCTTTGCGACCTGAGAAAATCCATGACCCGCAACGATTACCATCTTTTCGGGATCGGAAAACCGTGCAGATCTGATGGCATGTGCCAAGATTGGGACCTGTGCCAAAGGATGCAAAACCTTTGGAAGATCTGATTGCATACGGGTGCCTTTGCCTGCGGCCAAAATGACGACTGCTATACTCATGTCTTTATCCTTGCGTTAAGGGGACTTTTAGCGACATCCGCAGGCGGCGCAAGGGGTCAATCAGTCAACTTAGGTTGCGCTTTGTTTCATAGCATGGCAGGAATTTGCCGAAATAGAGGAACAAGCATGCGCACAATAGTTTTTGATTTGGATGGCACTTTGGCTGATACAAGCGGTGATTTGATTGCGGCAGCCAATCATTGCTTTGCTGAAATCGGTGTTTCGGGGCTTGATCCTGTACGCGACGCCGCAACGGCACTGCGCGGTGGGCGGGCGATGTTGCGGTTGGGATTGTCGCGCGTAGGGCGCGCTGACGATGAGGCGATGATTGATGCCTATTATCCCGTTTTGTTGCGGGCTTATGAAAGTGCAATTGATACACATACGCGGTTCTTTCCAAATGCATTGGAAACCGTCGATGCCTTACGTGCGCGCGGGGATCGTGCGGTGGTTTGCACCAATAAGCCCGAAGCATTGGCGCGGCTGCTGTTTGATCGCATGGGTGTGATGGATAAATTTGACGCCTTGGTTGGCGCAGATACGTTGCCGACACGCAAACCAGATCCTGCGCCCTATTTTGCCGTTGTCGAACAAGCAGGTGGTTCGATCGCGCGGTCGTGCATGATTGGCGACACGATGACCGATCATGCGACCGCGCGCGCAGTTGGCGTGCCAAGCATTTTGGTGGACTTTCCTATGGGGGGCGAGAATGTTCACGCAATGGCGCCTGACGGCATTATTACGCATTTTGACGAATTGATCCCAACCATTGATCGTTTATTGCCTTAGGCTATTTTCTTGTGTGGCAGGGACGATCCGCGACTGTGGGTCCTGACGTCTTCATACCCAGCCGCGTACATTGTAAAAGAACTGGATGGATCAGCGCGGTACCGGATGCAAGATCTGATTGGTAAGCAAGCTCAGTTCAGAATGTTCTAGGCGTTCAACCGCGTCTTCGATCCGGTTTGCACGCTCTTGTCCAAGGATTGGGTCTGCGAGACGATGAAATTTCTGACGAAGTTCCGTGTCGCTAGGGGGGGCGGTGTGGTCCCACTTTGGTTCAAACCAATCACTTTCGTGGACCGTGCCGTCCAAGAGATGAATTTTTACTCGAGCGTAACGTTTAAGTGGGAAAGCGTTGTTGGCATGGTCATCTTCGGTCATCTCAACCAGCGCGGATAGGCGCAGAATATCTGGGTCGCGTAATCCGGTTTCTAAAATGTCATCTGGATCAACCGCGCCCGTCGCTAGGGCAACGGCGACGGGGAAAGATGTTGAATATTGGGCTTCTTCTGTTGTCGCGGGCTTATTACTGGCCAAGCGGATGGATTCATGAAAGCTGACGATTTCAATACGTTTGATTGTGCAGGCTTTGATCTTGTGGGTTTTGCGCAGGTGTAGTGCTGCCTCGACCGGTGCTTGGGCCCACCGACACACCGGGTAGGGTTTGTAATATTGTTCCAGCATATACCAACGGCTGTCCAAATCTGCCCAAAACTGAGGCGCGTTTTCAACGGTGATAGCGGGCGCGCCGGTGAACCCAGATTGCGCAAGTTTCACCGCCGAGACGCCTGCCATCGCCCCCCAGCCTGCACCGTCTTTTAACATGGTGGGATGGTCGATACAGCGCATCATTTGGCTGCGCGGTCCGTGGTATTCGGCAATGCCCAAGGCATGCCGTGTTTCGGAATGGGTCAGTTTGGCAATGCGCGACCCGACCGCAGCCGCTGCGACCGCGCCCCAGCTGCCCGAGGTGTGGTAATCACATGTTGTTGCGTGTTGCGCGATCGCGGTGCGTGCACCAAATTCATATCCCAACAAAAGTGCGGTCATGAATTCGCGCCCAGATATTTGTTCCGCATAACCCAGCGACAGCACGGCGGGAAACATTGGGCAGCCGATATGCCCTTTGGACGGGTTAAAGCCATCGTGCCCATCAAGGCTGTCGATTGTCATGCCCGCCGCAAGCGCGGCGCCTGTCGCACTGGCTGTGAGGTTGTCATAGAGCATCGGAATTGGCCCTGCGAATTCCGTTGCTGCGTGTCTACGAATTATTTGCGAAAGTTTGGTTTGGCTTGCAGCTGCGCCAACCCCCAAAAGGTCAAGCAGGCTTAGTTTGCAGCGCTCTTGAACACTGTTTGGGGCATCTGCCCAATCGAAGGCATGAATTTTATCTACAGGTTTCATCGTTTTTTCCAAGATGCCTTTTGATTGAGAGTGTCCCGCATTCTATCTTAATGATCGGCTATTTGCGACGTCGCTTTAATGGGGCATGTCGGGATCAGATCTTGACCAGTTGAATTGCATTGTACACAACACTGGCATGGAAAACAGATTCAATGGAAATTTCACGCAGCAAGAACCTTTGTCTGAGGATGCGATTGCGGCTGCAGTCGCTGTCATGCGGACGGGGCGGCTGCATCGTTACAACTTGGCACAAGATGAGGTGGGTGAAACCGCATCGCTTGAGCGCGAATTTGCTGCATATGTTGGGGCAAAATACTGTATCGCGGTCGCGTCGGGTGGCTATGCCATGGCAACCGCATTGCGTGCCTTGGGTGTGCGGGCAGGTGATAAGGTTTTAACCAACGTCTTTACGCTTGCGCCCGTGCCCGGGGCGATTGCATCCATAGGTGCGGTGCCCATTTTCGTGGATGTCACCGAAAACCTAACGCTAGATTTGAACGATTTAGAGGCCAAAGCCGAACAGGCGGATGTTTTGATGCTCAGTCACATGCGCGGACATTTGTGTGATATGGATGCGCTTTTAGAGCTATGTCGCGCAAAGAACACCCAGATTATCGAAGATTGCGCCCACACAATGGGTGCAAAATGGAACGGACGTATGTCTGGCTGTGATGGCGTCGTTGGCTGTTATTCGACGCAAACGTACAAGCATATCAATTCAGGCGAAGGCGGGTTGTTGGTGACAGATGATCCCGAGGTGGCCGCACGCGCGACAATGCTGTCGGGGTCTTATATGCTGTTTGAAAAACACGGCGCTGGGCCAGACGCGAATGTTTTTGCGGATATCAAATATGACACGCCAAACGTTTCTGGGCGGATGGATCATTTACGTGCAGCGATTTTACGGCCGCAACTGCGCAAGCTGGATCACAGTATTGCTGCATGGAATGCGCGATATCAACAGGTTGAGGCGGGATTGCGCGGCGTTCGGGGTTTGACGGTCATTGAGCGTCCGCAACACGAATTCTATGTCGGATCTTCAATTCAATTTCTGCTTTTGGATTGGCCAAGTGACAAAGTCGAAGCCGTTGTTCACGGATGCGCGGGGCGCGGAGTTGAATTGAAATGGTTTGGTGCGGCAGAGCCGCGTGGCTTTACATCATGTTATGACAGCTGGCGATATGCACCGAAACAGTCCTTGCCAACATCCGATCGCATATTGCGAAGCATATTGGATATGCGGTTGCCGCTGACATTTTCACTGCAAGACTGTGAACTAATTGCTGGGATCATCCGCGAGGAAGTTGAAAAAATCGCGGTCTGACGGTCAGGCTTTCGGATCGGCTGTGTCGATCCGACCAACGCGTGTGAGCTTTGTCTGGCCGCGATAGTCAGAGTGTCGCAAATGTTGTACATCAGGCATCTGCGATAACAATCGCGTCTTTTTTTGCTTTATGTTCCGGTTCAACGTGGATTTGTATCCGTGCGTTTGGAAATTCTGCTTTGATCGCCGCTTCAATTTGGTCGCATAAGGTATGGCTGTCTAGGACGGTCATGTCACCTGGCACAATCAGGTGAAAATCAACAAAAACCGAATGCCCGTCTTGACGGGTGCGCAGATCATGGGCTTGTACTGCGCCTGTGCCATAGTGGGCGATGATCGTTTTTAGGTGGTCTATGTCGTTTTCTGGCATCGCTTCGTCCAGCAGCCCTCGCAGAGACGCGCGAATAATGCGCCAACCTGACCACAAAACGTTAAGCGCAACCAAGCTGGCCAGCAAAGGATCAAGCCAAGGCAGTGCAAAATACGCGGTAAGTGCGACGCCAATCGCAACGCCAAAGGATGAAATCACATCGGCTAACAAATGTTGGCCATCCGCTTCTAGCGCGGCCGATTTTAAACGACGACCTGCGCGGATCAAAACAAAGCACCACGCGGCGTTCAATGCACCGGCGGCAATATTAATGCCAAGACAAGCGAGATTTGTTCCAAAACACGCGGGTTGAGAAAGGCAAGGTATGCTTGCCAAAAAATCGCAATCGCGGCCAGTACGATCAGGACGCCTTCGATCACGGCGCTCATTAATTCTGCTTTGTGATGGCCGTATTGGTGATTATCATCCGCTGGTATTGCCGCGACACGAATGGCCACAAAGGCCGCGATCGCGGTTGCAACGTTTATGATGCTTTCCATCGCGTCTGATAACAGCGCCACCGATCCTGTGACCCAGTAGGCCAAAAATTTAAGGCCAAGCGCCAAAATGCCGACCACAATGCTGCCTGATGCGATTTTTTGTGCAGGGGTCATGCGTGTATCCTGTCGTTTGGTTTGTCTTTATCAGCGCATAAAACAACGCTGCAAGCGCAAAGTGACCTAGCGTTTTATTTGATCTGGCTTGACCGGTCATTGAACTTGAGTAAAAGTATTGAACAAGCGTTCAATAATTTTGAGGTCACGAAGATGTTTATGTCATCCATGAAATTCGATCTGGGCGAGGATGTGAATGCGCTGCGCGATATGGTGCATCGCTGGGCCCAAGATCGGGTCAAGCCGATGGCGGCTGATATTGATCGCAATAATGCGTTTCCAAATGAACTTTGGCGTGAGATGGGTGAATTGGGATTGCTGGGCATCACTGTGGACGAAGAATACGGTGGCGCAGGCATGTCGTATCTTGCCCATGTTATCGCGACCGAAGAAATCGCGCGTGCCAGCGCATCGGTCAGCTTGTCCTATGGCGCGCATTCGAACCTGTGCGTGAACCAGATCAAGTTGAACGGCACCGATGAACAGCGGGCGAAATATCTGCCCAGTTTGATTTCTGGCGAACATGTGGGGGCCTTGGCGATGTCGGAACCCTCGGCCGGGTCGGATGTGGTTTCGATGAAGCTGCGTGCCGAAAAACGCAACGGATATTACGTTTTGAACGGCAATAAATATTGGATCACCAATGGACCCGACGCGGATACTTTGGTTGTTTATGCCAAAACCGATCCCGACGCGGGATCCAATGGCATCACCGCCTTCATCGTCGAAAAGACGATGAAAGGGTTTTCGACATCGAACCATTTCGACAAATTGGGCATGCGGGGGTCAAACACAGCCGAGTTGGTGTTCGAAGATGTCGAGGTGCCGTTTGAGAACGTGTTGGGTGAAGAAGGCAAAGGCGTGCGTGTGTTGATGTCGGGGCTGGATTACGAACGCGTTGTTTTGTCTGGAATTGGCACAGGTATTATGGCTGCCTGTTTGGACGAGGTCATGCCCTATATGGTTGAACGCAAACAATTTGGCCAAAGCATCGGAGATTTCCAGCTGATGCAGGGGAAAATCGCCGATATGTACACCGCGATGAACACATCGCGCGCCTATGTCTACGAAGTTGCCCGCGCCTGTGATCGGGGCGAAGTCACGCGTCAGGATGCGGCTGCCTGTGTTCTTTATGCATCCGAGGAGGCGATGAAAGTCGCGCACCAAGCGGTGCAAGCCATGGGCGGGGCAGGGTTCCTGTCCGACAGCGCGGTCAGCCGCATTTTCCGCGACGCCAAATTGATGGAGATCGGCGCAGGCACATCCGAAATTCGTCGTATGCTCATCGGGCGTGAATTGATGGGGACAATGCGGTGAAATATCTTGTCGCCGCATTGATGGTTTGCGGGGCGTCTGCGGCAGCACAGGACATCCCGTTTTCAACCGATGCGACACAATCTTGTATAAATCAGACCCAAGGCGATAAACGCGACTGTATTGGCCTTTCTGCTGATGTGTGCCTGGGAACCGATTTTGGAATGTCGACCTATGGGATGATGGCCTGTGTTGGTCAAGAGCTTGAATTTTGGGAACAGAAGCTGTCCGAATATTACCAGTCTGGTCTGATGCGTTCGGCTAAATGGGATGCTGAACTTGCCCAAATGGAAATGACGCCTTTACAGCAAGCGCAAACGCTGACCAATGCGATGGATCATTTTATACAATTTCGCGAAAATACCTGTGCTTATCAAGCGAATGTATATGCGGGCGGCACAATAATGGGGCCGATCACCGTCAATTGTTATTTGAACATGACCGCTGATTTTGCCCTGACATTGGCCGGAACATGGAGCGATTGATGCGTTTTCCGTGGCATATCGTTTTGATCTGTGGCGCTGTCGTCGCTGTGTTGGGCCTGCGTTTGGGGTATAAAACGGTAACACTTGGTGATACGCAGATCATCGACCATTATGCTAAGGCCTTTTTGACAACTATGGCCACATCAGAGGTTATCGTCGATAGCGGTGATTGTTATGCAGTCGCTGGACAATCACGGTGGGAAAGGCTGCGCGTAAACTGTTCTGTATCTGATCAGCAAAGGTGGTCCTATCGCGTCGGGTGGTGGGGCCAATTGTTGGGGGGGCGACCCGAATTGGTTGAGGTGGTAAAATGATTGACCGCAATATGACCGATTACGCGCGCGCCTATGCCGATTTCCGCTGGAACATTCCACATTGTTTGAACATGGCAACACAGGTCTGCGATGATTGGGTGGCCCGCGATCCAAACCGTTTGGCCCTGTTAGATCTTTCTGATCCAGGGCAGCCACTGTCCTACAGCTATGCTGACCTTGCGCGCCATGCCGCGACACTTGCACATCACTTGGTTTCACTGGGTGTCATGGCGGGGGACCGCGTTGGTGTTCTTAGATCACAAGGCATTTGGACAGCCGCTGCGCATGTCGCGATTTGGAAGATCGGTGCAATTTCTATTCCGTTATTCAAGCTTTTTGGCCCTGATGCCCTGCGTTCGCGTGTTGTGGACGCGGGCGCAAAGGTTGTTGTCACAGAGCGTGGAGTCCATCATGGGTTGGGCGGGTTGAACGTGTTCCAACTTGAACCGGATGATTTTGCCCTGTGTAATGACCCCTTTGAAACTGTACGGACCACGTCCGAGACGCCAGCCGTTCTGATTTATACGTCAGGCACCACGGGCGCACCCAAGGGGGCATTGCACGCGCATCGCGTATTGATGGGGCATTTGCCAGGGGTCGAGATGAGCCATGATTTCCTGGGCCAAGACGGGGATCGTATTTGGACCCCTGCGGATTGGGCATGGATTGGCGGTTTATTTGATGTCTTGATGCCGGGTCTTGCGCTGGGCGTGCCGGTGGTTGCCGCGCGGATGGATAAATTCACGCCCCAAGGTGCCGCGGACATTTGCGCCGCAGGACAGGTGCGCAATGTGTTTTTTCCGCCAACGGCGCTACGCATGCTTAAGGCGGCGGATCAATCCATCGCGGGCCTGCGGTCGGTTGGCAGCGGTGGCGAACCGCTGGGTGCCGAAATGCTGGAATGGGGACGCCGTGCCTTTGGGGTGACGATCAATGAATTTTACGGCCAAACCGAATGCAATATGACGGTGTCCAGTTGTCAGCCCTTGTTTGCCAACAAGCCCGGCGCGATCGGAAAACCTGTCTTTGGCCATGATGTCCAGATCATAGACGATCACGGCAACCCAACGGATGGCGAAGGTGACATTGCCGTGGCCCGTGGGTCGGCCAGCATGATGATCGAATATTGGAAGCGCCCTGAGGCGACGCAGGACAAGTTTCGCGGTCACTGGATGTTAACAGGGGATCGGGGGCAATGGGTCGATGGCTATATCCAATTCATTGGCCGTGACGATGACGTGATTACCACCGCAGGATATCGCGTCGGCCCCGCCGAGATCGAGGATTGTTTGTTAACCCACCCGGCCGTGGCAACGGTGGGTGTCGTGGGCAAACCCGATCCGTTACGGACCGAAATCATCAAGGCCTATGTCGTGTTAAAATCAGGGGTTGCGCCAAGCGAAGTTTTGCAAAATGAACTTAAGAAATTTGTTCAAGATCGATCGGCAAAGCATTCATATCCAAGGGAAATTGAATTTTTGAACGCCCTGCCGATGACCGTCACTGGCAAGGTCATCCGAAAAGAGCTGCGCGCCCGTGCCGCACAGGAGGTGACGGATGCGTGATAAGTGGCAAAACACTGAGCTTTGGGGCACCCAGATCATGCCCGCGTTGAACGCAGTTCGACCACATAGGGCAGGATCAACGCCCGCCCGACCCAATTGGGGGGGTGCGCTGCGCGCGCCGTTAACCCCTCCGTCGGTCGGCCGTAGATCGCGAACCGTTTCGCAAAGGATGATACTATGAAACTAACTTCAAAAATGGTGCCCGCATCCGAGGACTTTAAAGCCAACGAACGGCTAAACCTTGCGGCCTTGGAAACGGTGCGTCA
>Ga0182093_1336658_pt1 | contig 11646 bp, 5 predicted proteins | sample 041ome_21_FD_127776 | JGI IMG/M metagenome (GOLD analysis project Ga0182093, IMG submission 127776) | Metatranscriptome of coastal salt marsh microbial communities from the Groves Creek Marsh, Georgia, USA - 041411BS metaT (Metagenome... | ecosystem: Environmental > Aquatic > Marine > Intertidal...
ATGAAGATTGGACGCGACGTACAGTCTTTCTACGTTGAGTCTGCGTTCCTTTCTTCGAACGCGGCGAGAGCTTTGCACTCCGCCGGCGTCGGTGTGCCTAGATGTTACGCCTCGGCATTTCAACTCAACAAAAATTCCTCGGTAGACTCGAAATTCGCGTTGTGTTTAGAAGATTTCTCGCCCGAGGACGGATGGTACCAAGAAAAATCGCTGAACCTGGAGCAAGCAAAAAGTGCAGTTATCGCTTTAGCGAGAATGCATGCGTTTTTCTTACCAGATGCGAACTATTTAAAAGAATCAGAAGGGCACATTCGGGAATTAGAAAACGCCGTGTGGCGCTCTGGAACGTACTGGCAGCCGTCCATGCAAACCATGGATGAGCAAGTCGCAAACCTTCCCCAACGATGGAAGACGTATTTAAAATCCTTTGAAAAAAACATCGCCGAACACGTGCCCAAAACCAACGACTTGGAGACCGTCGGCGAAAGGTTGCAAAAAGTTGCGGTAGCCATCGGAAACGAAGCGTTTCCGTTCGACGTGGACGATATCACCTCCGTTCCAGAAAGACTTCGAAAGCAACGCACCATCGCGCACGGCGACCCGAAAGCAGGCAACATATTCTTGAAAGAATCGTCCGCCTCCTCTTCGTCGTCGTCGTACGACTGCGGTCTTATTGATTTCCAATGGTCCGGTTTTGGTTTGCCTGGCACAGACCTCGGCCATTTCATCTGCGCATCCATCACTGAGGAGGCGCTCTTCGACGATGGTCAAACATTAATCGACGTCTACTACGAAAACTTTTGCGCATTCGCCACCGAATTCGGCTGCGGTCCGAACGTTTCCGAATCCGTCCTCACAAAAGACGAACTCAAACGGCAAGTCGACGTCTCCATTTTAGACACCATGCGTTGCATCTTCGGTTACCAGTGGCATCGCGCGAAAGCCAATCCGCAAATGTTAGAGAGGAACAAAAATAGCATCGGGAGGAACTCGTACAATAAAAATATCTTCAACGCCATGTGGGTGATGAGACGATGCGACGAGTTGCTTCGATCCAATAGCTTTCCTTAGTTAGAAGAAACGGCCGTAGTAGTTTTGCTAATATTTATTCTCCTTAATGACCACCATATTGACAACATCAACCTTTTCGCTAGCTTCAAAAATTTGAAATCAAAACAAAACAATCGAAACAAAAAAAACGTTCGCGCACTCGCACGCGCGCGCGTAATAAAGAGAGAGAGAGAGAGAGAGAAGAAATGGACCGGCCAGCGCTCTCGTCTCCGCCAAAAGACGGCGCCACCACCGCCGTCGCAGCTGGCGTTAAAGAAGAACTGTCGACATCCACGACGACGCAAACGACAGCCACGCGAGGCGTCGGTGAAAAGTTTCGAACGCTGAGCATCGACTTCAACGAGAAAAACCAACGCGGCGACGATGTTTTCACCGCGATGACGACGCGCGGCGGAAAGAAGAACGGCGGTTTTGGGAGAGGAGGGAGAGAGATGAGGATGGCAGCGTCGAGAGGCGAGTTCGATGGGTTAATTCCGAAAGGGTTTCGCGCCGTTCACGGAGAGCGCTTCGCATTTTCAGATGCGAAGGAAGAAACGAAGGATACGAAGATTTTAATGTTTCCGGGCAGTCGATTGTGCTCGAGAAGAACGAAAGCGACGAGAGCGCACAACGCGGAACACGACGAAATCGTCGTAATCGAAAAAGGTACAAACAACAGAGACATCAACGGGAACAGAAATGACAACAGTAACAACGCCGCGACGGTAATTTGGATGTCTTCTTCGGCTGCGCACGTGCAAACGGTTCGCGCGAAGCTCGCACTTCCGAGCGAGGTGTTAGACGTTCAGTTTTGCCGGTTCGGGCTTTCGAGAAAGAGCGGGAAAGCTGGAGGCGCGGCGAGTTTGTGCGCGATGCATGAAGATGGCGTGTTGGTGTATAATCCGTTGTCAGGGGAAGTTTTGGACGTGCCGAGACCGGAGGGATGTCGGGAAATGTGGCCGTGCGCGTTTGGTTTGGTATTTAGGAGGGAAGATGATGGGAAGTTGTTTTTGGTGGAGCACCCGACTGACGCGCCACACGAGCTGAAGAGAATAGGCGGCGATGGAGATGGTACTACTGAAGCAGATATATCTGACGTAGAGATTGTTTGGAGTGATTTAGACGACGAGCTCATCGTGTGTAGAAATGTCACATCGAACACTTTTTGCGTGTTTCGAGCAGAAACAGTAGCGGACCCGTCTTCGATTGATATCGAAGCGGATTTAGCGACGAACTTAATTTATCGAGAGAAGTGTGTGGCGCTGTTTGAAGCTTGGACAGAACCTACGAATACGCAAGATAACGTAGAGTTCATTAAAGCGAGAGGAAGGGAGGTCGAATTCGCGGAGTCGACGGGAGCGTGCGGCTTAAGACGTTTGCACTTTTGTTTCCCTGAGATCAAAATGCGCACGAGTATCGATTTGCTGCCAATGATGATGGACAAAACGAAGAAAAGAAATAATCGCCACGAAAAGTCCGCGCAAAACTGGGTGGTTTCTAGAACGCCGTGTGCTTCAGTAGCAAGCGTTCAGTCGACCAGAGCACCATATTTAGATATTCTCGTCGTCGGCGAGGACGAATGCGTTGAATTGTATCGCAATGCCGACAGCGAAGACGTCCAGGTGTGTCGTTTGGCAATTTTGCACTCCAGTGAAGAGAAACGTGGACAAGGACTCGATGACGGAGAAAATGTCGACCGTCCATACGAGTCTGCAATCAGGTGCACGGGCAAAGTGTGGGGCTCGATAGGGAATCGTGTTAATGTAGACGTCGCAGAAGATGCGAGGAGACGGACGCTTCGATGTATTCTACCTGGCCCTCCATCGGATCCAGCCGTGAGAAACGCCGTCGATGCTATGCTTGAAAACGATGATAAGAATGTACTTTTGCGTAGATTTTATGAGAAGTATCCCTCGGGATCTTTGCAATCAGATGCTGAATGGGCGAGCTTTTGTGCCGTAGCGAAAGAGGTGTGCGGGTTCCTTCTAGGAGTTGATGAGGAGAAAGATGACGCAATGGCAACAACGTCGCGAGACGAGAAGGAAAACAAGATCAATAACGAGATGGTATCATTAGAAGACGGTGATGCAAATTGGCAATTTACCGTAGAAAGTGATATGCATTCGAAATACGCAAACTCCTTTGCCTTTTTGAGAAAGCTCAGAGACAGAAAATCTGTTGATGCGAGTGAGAATAGAGGTGATTCCACGAAGTCAAAACAAATGAATAGAATGGAGCACATTAGACAAACTACAGAAGTAACCTCGGGCCAATCAATATCTTCGCCTTTGTTGAGCGATCCAAATGCATTTTTAGAAGCTTTGCATGTCGCGTATGAATGCGCAAAGCTCGATACGACGCAGCGATTGACTCTCTCAAAACTCGGCGGGCTTATCAGGGAGTTGGCTTCAGGATTAGGAAATGACAACTTACTCGCGTATCATTCGCTCGAATGCGGCAATCCGATGTTGTTGCCTGTGGATCAGAATACTGGCGAACATGAGATCTTTGATATGATCAAAGCGTGCGGGATGGCTTTGAAAGGCACCCTGACAGAAGAATACCTTCCAAAGGTTCTCGGTAGGGTTGTTTGCGATGACATGTATCGAAACGATTTGAGTTCTGCGAGCATTTGCAACTGGGCTAATGATGTCCTTCGATGCTGCTATGAACTTTCTCCAGCGCGTGATTTTGCTGCTCTTGGCGATAAATTCGACGCGAGTAGTCCCGAAAGTGAAGAGAAGTTTGCTTCTAGGCATCTCGAAGCGTCGAACCGATTCGCCTATCTGGCTGCGCAGAGAAATTTTACTCTCGCGAGAATAGCACGTTTACCATCCGGTTTACAGTTGTGTTTTCGATCAGCGTTACGTTTAAGTCGCGAAAATCCGCCAAAAAATTGGCCATCGTCTGCGTATGTCCTGATCGGAAGAGATGATATGGCAGAGCTTTCTATGCGCGACGCGGCTGCGAATCGTAAAATGTACGCTATCGCGAATAGGAAAATTGAATCATCGCGAGACGGTATCGATGACGACGATGACGACGATAGTTTCGGTACGCAAAATGCTTCTGCGCGAGCTTCTGCATCATCATCATCTGCCACCGGTTTGAAAGCAGATGACGACGCTTTGGATGCATATGATGGAATGGATCACATAGAAGCTTTTGTCGGTCCGCTTCGGTTTCCAAAAGATAGGCGCATCGTCGAGCTGAGGAATCTTCTTGCCACGGCGCGCCCAGCGCCTATATACCTGGGAAATCCGAATACATCAAATGTAGATGATATGGATGACGATCAAGAAGGACAAAATGCATCAAATGTAAATGAAGATGACCCGAACGCGGCTAGTGATCCAGACGCAGTGACGCAGCAACAAGCAAAGTTGTGGGCGCGCGCCACTCGGACATCTGCAGCTCCGGTAGGAAGAGGTGCGGCGACTCTCAGAACTTTACGCCCAAAACCTACAGAACCATTGAAAGTTCCAAAATTGTGTTTTTCGGGAACTCTGCCGGCGCAAAGAAACGCGATATTAAGATTAGATTTGAATGCGAATCCGAAAGCCAAGGCGGATTTTATGGACTGGCCTGATTTTCACAACGGTGTTGCCAGTGGTTTAGCTTTGAAAGGAGCCAACGAAGTCAATGACTTGAACGGAGATTCTGAATTCAGCACTAGCAGTGATAATAACGGCGATGGTGAAGTTACTCGTTCTTGGATTGTTTTTAATCGACCAAAGCAAGCGAGTCACTCGCACGCTGGTGCGCTCATGGCGCTTGGTTTGAACGGCCATCTCTCTAGAATGACCGCGACAGATTTGTACAGATATTTAGCGCAAGAACATGAAGCTACAACTGTAGCGGCATTAATAGGTGTAGCGGCGGCAAATCGAGGTACCGCTGACCCGGCCACGGCGCGCTTGTGCTTTTTGCACTTACCAGCTCGCCATCCATTATCGTTCCCAGAGCTCGAACTTCCGGCGCTCGTTCAGGCTGCCGCATTGCTTTCGGTTGGTATTTTACACGAAGGCACGGCGGATAGAATGATGGTTGAAATTCTTTTAGCTGAAATCGGTGCGCAGCCGTCCGGAGAGCGTGGTGATTTCGGCCGCGAAGGTTATACGCTCGCCGCTGGCTTTGCCCTCGGATTGACCACTCTAGGATTAGGGGATAACGCCATCGGTCTAGCTGATTTGAAAATTAAGGAGCGTTTGAGACGGTATGCTATTGGAGGTTCCGCGCACGCTAAAGGATTTTCTGGTAATTATGGAGGTGCAAACGGACCATCTCTTCGCAAAACATCGATTTATTACGGCGATGGTACTTCGGGCGGCAGCAAACGCATCGACGATAGCTATGTTAATTACGACCCAGTCATTGCTACTTTCGAAGAAAATGAATATCAAGCGGAAGACGATATCATGATGAATGGTAAAAATGGAGGTGTTGGGGCAGGTGGAAGTAGTTCGATGAACAACGGGTACGTGTTGGAAGGTAACGTGGTTAACGTGGACCTTTCTGCCCCTGGTGCGATGTTGGCGCTCGGGTTGATGTACTTGAAAACAAACGATGAAGATGCGACGGAACATTTGTGCGTCCCATCAACACGATACGAGCTGGATCACACGCAACCTGATTTCGTATTACTTCGTGTCGTTGCCAGATCGCTCATTCTGTGGGATTCCGTCCGACCAACGAGGAGATGGGTTGAGTCAAACTGTCCTGTCCTTTTGAAACGGTCGGCTGAAGACTTGGATCGAGGGTACATAAAAACGAGTGAGACTGTGAAAAAATCTAGCAATACTTTGAACGGGGATGTTAGAGAAGGAGACGATGACGACGATGACGAACAACCGAGAAGTTTCCGAGAAGGTCCAGACCGTGAAGCGGAAGCGCAGGCTCGCGTCCACGCCATCGCTGGCGCGTGTCTTTCCTTGGGACTTCGGTATGCGGGTACGGCGGACGAAACGGCAGCGAATACTTTGCGCCACTACTGTTTACAATTTCTTGAATGGAAGAAAGCGGCTTTGAATGCTGGGGAACGTAAAGCAGTTGTAGATAGACCAACTCTGGAAAAATGCGTCGGATGCTGCGCGATGGCTGCGGCCGCTGTCATGGCGGGTACTGGCGACGTTCCTACGTTAAGACTTCTCAGACACTTGCGCGCTAGACTTGAAGCGCCCGAGTCAAACCAAGCGCAAAGCCCAAACAAAGACAAGGATAAGAATAAAAGTGGTATGTCTTATGGTGCACACATGGCGATTCAAACTGCCATTGGGTTTCTCTTCCTCGGCGGTGCCGCAAGAACGTTTTCGACCGAAAATGATGCCGTAGCGTATCTTTTGATTGCCATGTACCCGAGATTTCCAACTGATACAAACGACCACCGCTGCCACTGCCAAGCATTTCGACACCTGTACGTGCTAGCGAGTCGCGAACGGCTTTTAACTACAGTTGATATCGAGTCGAAAGCACAAACTTCTGCACCGGTGGAAATTGACGTCCTTGTAGATGCAAACAGAAGGAAATATAAAACTATCAAAACAACGACGCCATGTTTAGCGCCCGACACGAAAACCATACGAGAAATTCGCGTGACTTCAAAAAATCTCTGGCCGACATCGAGAACATTTGGAGGAGGAGATGCGAAAAATCGAATCGTTAACTTGGAAATACCAGTCATGCAACGCCTTCGCGGCGATATCGCAGTCCAAAGTAACGACGCATCGGACGACGTAAACGCGGCGTCTTTGCGCCCGCCCATCATCGATTCCTTCCTTTCAGTTACTGGCGGGGTGAAAAGCTCCGCATCTCTCGACGTTGAGCTCATTCGTAACGAAGGCGGCGGGCCGAATTTGAATCCGCGGACGCACTCTGAATTGTTTGGGTTTGATGCTTTATCCAACGCCTCAGTTTTGTTACCGCCGGATTTCAAACGAAGCAGGATTGATAAAAGTTGGATTGATCGTGTAAACTTCTCAAAAGCTGCCCAGCGGGAGTGCACGAGACGCGAGATTCCGGATGCGTTGCCGTGTTACGTAGATTTATACAGCGCGCTCGAACATCTCGCCGCGTCGTGTTCAGATGCGTTTGATGATGAATGCACGATCAGCGAAGCAGACGTTCGAAAGTTTACGGCGTTTACCGCGGATGTGAAAATTCTGGAGACGTTTCTAGAGTCTCGATGTTTCACCAGCGAATCGAATTTTGGAGACACAACGAAAGCGACATCATTTGCAAAGCTTATCTCGCGCGTACGCAACACGAGTAACATAGAAGACGATTCAAACGATGCGCTTGCGACGATGGCAATTCCAGCGAAATTGATCAACGCCATTCGAAGATCGACGGAGCTTTTGATCGAGGAAAGAACGAGAGCGTATATTGCGAAAGCGATTGCCGCATCTGAAGATGATGAGTCTCAGCAAAGTAGAGGCGGAGAATTGATGTGCGCGTATTCAAGGTTACTCGAATTACCGTCTCTTGCTGTTTTAAAAGCCGCAACGCGTCTTGCCATTGACACTTTTGGAGACGTGTCGGCGGCGACTTTATCTTATGCGCTCGCGGAAACGACGAACAATGCGGCGAATGTACCTTCCAGTCTCTTGGTGAAGTTTGCGAGTTTATTTAGCAATAGTTCATAGATGTGTAGTATAAATAGCGCATAAATATAGATACGTACAAAGGTGTGCTAACGGTTGGTTACTTACTGAGACTGATCTTCGTTCTTCACCTCTTCGTCATTAGGTTTTGTGTTCGACACCTCCTCCCCGCAATTAAACAACGTGACCTTCGCGAATGGTTTCCCAAAGCTCTTCTCTGAAACTAACGCTCTTTTATCTCCAATGCTCTTCGCAACCTGGAAAAACGGCGAATCACTGTTATCCGGCACAGTCGGCAGTGCTCCAATTTGCGCTAAAATATCAAAGCCACTAATCACTTCCCCAACTACCACATTCGTCACGTCTAAATCCTCCGAAGGCGCGTACGTGATTGAAAAACTCGTCCCGTTTGGCTCCGGCGGCAACGGTTCATACACTCTCTCAAACTTCCCCCTGTTCGACACCAACTTTGATTTCGGCTCTGGCTTTGGCATTCTCGGATCGTCTCTCACCTGAACGCTCACTAAATTTGCTCGGTCGTGCTTCACTTTACCTAAATCCTTCAACAACTCCTCATTCGTTAAACCGCCCGGCACGGTATTAATCGCATCACCCGTCCCGGGAGCTTCAAACTTTGTAATCGGCGCCGACGTGATCCACAAAGGCGTCTCTATCGTTTCATCCTCGTTCTCCTCGATCCCAATGATTGCTTTTCGTCGGTAAGAGAGCCCTTGGATCCCTTTCGAAAGCGCGAGGAACCTCCGCGCGGTGATCGATTGGTCGCCGTACACGCCCACAACGACGCGTCCGATTTTTTGTCCATCGACTGCAAAATCAAAGAAAACGGTATTCGTTACGGCAGGAGATGCAGCCGCCGCAAAGGCGGGGAAACAGAAACCAAGCGAAGATGCACTGACGATGGACGCTGCCGTGGATGCGAGCACGTCTCTCCTGCTCGGCGTGAACGCGTTTAAATGATCGTTTTCTTCGTCTTCCGCGTCGTTACATTCGACGGATCCATTTCTTAGAGCGTATCTTTCGCGTGCACTTCTCCGCCGAAAAGCACGCTGGTGAGAAGAGACGGTCAGAGGCGACAATGCGGGAGCGAAAGAACGCATCGTACTTTTTTGTGTGCGCGTCGGTGTTTTTTTCTATGTGCTCCCGAGCGTCGACGAGTAGTCTTATCGAACTAATGAAGATATTTTTACACATAAAGCTCTCTTTCTCTCTCTCTCTCTCTATACTAAAAAATGCCAGAGGACGCTCCGCCCGGAGGTGCTAAAACTCTGGACGTATTTCTCCCAGTCAGAAAGTTCCCGACGTTTTGCGAACTCGACCGAGCGTAGTTATTGTTGTTGGTATTCTCGTTGCCCAGCGGTGCGCGGTAGTTTTGCGTGCTTCCAGCGTTCGTCGACGACACGCACCCGCCCGCGATACTTTTCGCCGTATTCTTCTTGACCACCACCACGCGAACGCCGTTCGCGATCATCTCCTCCAATCTTTCCACTAAAGTTTCTTTCGACCCGGCCGGTTGTATGTTGTTATTTCTGCAAAGTATTCTGAGATCTGGAAGGGTCATCGATTTGATCGTGGACGGGTCGATCGATGGTTCTTCCTCGTCGTCTTCGTCGTATCTCGCAGAAAAGTTAGTTGCAAATCTCGTCGACCCACTCGCGTGCACATCCTCCTCTATTTCACCGCCCAAAGTGAAGCTCTGCGTCCCACCGGGCGCTTGCAACACTCTCGAGGTATTTCTCCCAGTCATGACGTTGCCGCAGTTTTGGTCGCCGCCAGAGGCGAACGCGTTTGCCGATGCCGTTCTGTGTTGGATGAGAAAGGGGAGAGAGAGAGATTAGTTCCCCGTTCGGGAAAAAGTGGATTTGTGTAAAAAGAAAAAAGAACGCGCGCGAAAATGAAGAGATGCGAAGGTACATCGAGCACGCACGTGGCGTCGTTACTGAACTGGTGGTGCATTTTCGTAGGAGTAGTTTTGTTTGTCTGCGCGAGCTAGTGTGTGTGTGTGTTTTATTATGGCGCGTGTTCTCTTCAACTTTGTATGTATTTTGACTTTTTTCGTATGTTTTTGACTTCTTTTCTCTCTCTCTCTTTTCGATGTGCGACTGTCGCGGCGTAAACTCACACAGTCCGTCAATCCAAGCCCCACTGATTTAAGGGTAAAAAGACTCGAGTTCCCTCGAGTTCCGATGTGAGATAGTCCCACGACCGACCCCCGCATCTTGGGGTTTTGCGGTTCTCGTCACAAAAATGCTTTAAGTACGCGTAGCACTTTCCTTTGTCTCTCGTGTGCCGGTCTCGGTACAAGGTACGAAAGGTTTCCGCCTTGGGACGCGCCCCTTTTTCGATGATGTATTTGAAAATATCAAAGTCACCAATTCGCGCACAAGCAGTCGCGGTTAATTTTGAAAACTTATAAGGAAAGTTTTCGATCGCGTAGCGAATGATGTCTAAGCTTTTTGTTTGAGTGATGATCTCATTAATATGATTATATTTGTTACTCGTATATGTAAAATGAAACTTAAACTGAGATACCGAAGAGAGGTCTTCCGGACGGACGCGAAGGCGACGAAATCCCGCAAACTTCATCGCTTTTCTACTCTCTCGATTCACCTGACGCAAAAACAATCGCTCGCACCTCCCGAGTTTAGGCAGCACGTGCTTCTCGAACGCATCGCGCTGCTCCGTGAACACTTTAAACAACGGAGAAGGACCGCGTTCTATCGCGGTATCGAGCGTTCGGTATTCCTCGCATTTCTCCACGAATCCTTCGGCAATCACGAAATGATCGAAAGAAGTGTCCAATTCACGCAGCGCGCGCTTGAGTTCAGCCATGCCGACGTCCTTTTTCGCCTCAACGCTCATCGTTTTTTTTACTCGGAACTTTTGCGCGTATTTTTTGACGCATTGCTTCGATATCGTCACACATTTTCCCGAGAGAAAAAGTAACAACATCGACATGTCCTCGACCCAGAAACCGTTCGCGCTGTTAAACGCGTGCAGAAAGAACGCGAAAGCGAGCGCGAACAACGCGCTCCGCGCGTTGCTTCTCGTTCTCGCGTCGGTTATGTTTTCGTCCGCCACGGTCGCGGTCGAAGCTAGAAAACTCCAAGATACAAATACGCTTCCGAGCGAAGACGTCTTGTCCGAGCGCGAGTTGAAAAGCGAAGCGATGGCACCGTCGTCGTCGGCGCCGACGACGACGACGACGGCGATGGAGGAGGTGCCGATGAGTGTCGAGGAAGGAGAGGTGCCGATGAGGCGTAAACTTTTGCAAGAACTCGGGAACGGTCCTGTCCCGAGTGATGAGGACAATTTTCTTGGGGAAGTCCTCGATGAGATCGAGGAGGCACTGGCGCCGGCACCGGCGCCAGCGACGACTACGATGGCGGAAGAAGAAGGTGGAGAAGAAGTTTTGCCACCATTTAGGAAGTTGCTTCAGATGGGTATGGGGGATATGATGCCGGACGTGACGGGGATGCCTGATCCGTTACCTCCAAGCGGTAGTGCCACGATGGGCGAAGCGCCCGCGCCTGCGCCAGCTGTTGTTACCACAGCTGAGGAAGAGATCGTCGACGAAGCCGTAATTCCGCCTGGAAGAAAGCTACTTCAAGAAAAAGGTGAAGTCGTGATGGACGAATCCATCGCAATTCCACCAGCTGAAGCGCCAGCGATGGCACCGGCTCCCTCGGAAGACTTGTCGACGATGACCATTGAAGAGACGCCCGGTCGAAAGCTCCTTCAAGAAGAACTCGAACCGGTTGTGAACGGTGAAGAGCAGCAAGAAGTACCAACAACGATGGAAGGTGAAGAAGACGCTGCCGCCGCCGAAGCACCTTCTCCAATCATCGGTACTTTTGAAATAACAACAATCACTGGAACCATTACCTCGGAGGACTACGATCCGAACGGAACCGGGCCGAACTAAAAAAGAGTAAGAGAGAGAGAAAGAAAGAGATTAAAAGAGAGACAAATGCAAGAG
>Ga0182093_1158889_pt1 | contig 11597 bp, 4 predicted proteins | sample 041ome_21_FD_127776 | JGI IMG/M metagenome (GOLD analysis project Ga0182093, IMG submission 127776) | Metatranscriptome of coastal salt marsh microbial communities from the Groves Creek Marsh, Georgia, USA - 041411BS metaT (Metagenome... | ecosystem: Environmental > Aquatic > Marine > Intertidal...
CCAAGGAAGAGCGAAAGATGGAGAACGAACGCGAGGAAGTCAGAAGACGCAGCGACGCTGGACTACCCGCAGAAACGAATAGGGAACGTGAGAAGAGGGAAGAGAGAGAAGAGTTAGCGTGGGAACGACGCACCGATGATACTGATGCTGGGGTTAGTGGTGGTGGTGTTGGTGAAGATGATGACGGCATGGTGCGCGATAATAATGCCGCTCCATCTTCGCAACAGCCCGCCGGCGTGGTTGCAAGCACGCAAATCATCGCGCAAGAAAACATTCCTCCAACCGCCAGAAAGAAACAAAAAAAGAAAATAACCATCAGCAGCGAAAAGTACCAAAGCGTGAAGAATATGATCGTCAATCACATCCGCGCGAAAGAGCACGATAATCCAGAACAAGATACATTGGGCGTAAAACAAAGAGACATTGTCGAGTGGTACATGGAGGAGTTCGCAAACAACGAAGCCGACGCCACGGAAACGGAGGATCTCACGAAAGAGCTCAAGCTGCTCAAGATGATCATCAACAAAATGATAAACGAGAATACGTTAATCGTTATTCAAGAAGCCCCCGAGCCAGCAGACGAAGGGGACGTGCCCATGCTACCAGACGCCGGCGAGGGAGACGTTGACGCCGAAGAAACCGCGCTGGCACTCACCGAGGAACAAAAGAAGAAGCCAAAGAAAAAGAAGCCGGATTTGATGGAGCGAATTTTGGGTCTCCATCCAAACTTCGCGCACGAGTAGTAAATTATGTCGTCCGTCGTTTGGATAATACAATAAGAATAATGTGCGCACTTTTCATCATCAGCACATCAGCAATACATCAGCTCCTTTTTTCAACCCCTATTGTCGCCTACAAAAAGGAGAGAATTAATTCCTCACACAAAACACACACCCATCTCTCTCTTTCGTGACGATGATGCTATCCACCGAGAAAGATGAAGCAGAAGAAGTAGACGACCTGAACAACAGCACGGACGACCGCATGTACGCCCGTCTCGCCTCTCTCGAAGTCGATCGATCCATCTTACTCGAAGCGTTTTTGAATTCCAATTGGGGAAACCGAGAGGTGTTAAGATTACCTGCGAACGCGGAAACGGTGAAAGATATCGATTTCGCACGCGTGGACGTGCCGAAAATGATGAACAGTTGCGAGAATGGGATTCCGTTTGATTTGAGCATGTGCGGGAGCTCGTTTTACGGTGCGGGTTTGCCGTTGAAAGAGAGCAGAGGAGGAGGAGAAAAAGACGTGCCTTTCTCGAGCAAAGGCAACGAACAGGAGGAGGGGGAGATGGAAGAGCCGAAGACGACGACGACGGCGACGAAACCGCCACCACCCGAAAAAAGAGGAACAGAGAGTACCAGTTGGAACGCGAAGAACGACAACGATCAACAAAATAATGGAATAAGGAGAGATGATGTCGGTAACGACGTCGCGAGAGACGACGAGGGGAATAACAACGACGACGACGATGATAGCACCGCGGAGAACATACAACAGTTGCGAGAAACTATACAGAAAGAGTACGAGAATAAAGCAGACTCACAAGAGGAACAGAAATTGGACGATTCACCGTTGGTGAAGTCTATGCGCGAACTTGGAGTTGGGTCACCCGCTGCAACCGCGTCGCCGAAAGTAGGGGGAGAGGACGCCGACGAAGGAGAATTTCCGCGAGAACAAAAATCGAAAGAAAATCAGCAACCAGAGCAAGCATCGACGTCGAGGACTTCGACAGATAAGAGTAGCAACAAAGAAAAGTTCCAAATCATGGAATTACTTTTAAAATCGGCGCTGGATGATATTGTTGAACCGACGTTTTCGGCGTTTTCCGAGTCTGATTTTGCCGAGCTCGCGTTGGAGGTGTGGTTGTGTCGAACGCCGTCGTGGTCGAATGATGCCACATCGGAAGTCATTAAAGCTCTAGATATAGATGAGGCAGTAGGGAAGACGATTGCAAATATTGCGACGAAATGCCAAGGGTACGCACCGATGGAACCGGAACAGTCGGCGAGGACGCATTTGATGTCTATGAGTTTAGGTAATGTTCATCGCGCGACGGACATTTTGTGTCCAGAGATTGACTTTTTTACATCGAGATCGATTGCAATTTGCGAGGTTTTGCGAGCGGCGAAGAAGATAGAAGACGAGAACTCGACGAACGGGAAAACCAATCCGTTTTTACCAGCAGGTGGAGGAGGAAATGGACAGAACGACGACGGACAAAAGCCAGTATCCATGTCGCTCATGCTGCAAGAACTCACGAGATTCATCTCCGAATCGAGAGGAGATGTTCGAGCGTTTTTTACTTCGCAGGAAGATTGCGACCAAATACTCGAAGCTATCGAGCACGCGCTCGATAACGTTGACAACGAATCGCACGGGGCTAAGATTTCATCCGCGCATCCGCCCTCCGTCGCGGCGCGAGCGTATTACCAACTTTTCAAAACCGCACTCGATCCTGTTGAAGAGAGATCGCTCGCGTTCGATTGCGAGGATACTCTGAACATTTTAAAGAGTACCGTTCGCGTCGGGTTAGGTCCGTCCATCACGGAAGCTGCGCATAGCGCGTTACTTGTGCTCTTCTTGACTAAAGTTGCCACGAGGACGAATGAAGACGACGATTTAGATACGCTCGATGTTGACGAAGAGTTTGAGAAGCGCGCAAGTATTTTGACTCGAGCTGGTACAGAACTCGAGCGAGCGATTTTCTGTCGCACGGACGGTTACGACTATGTCGTCGTCTTCAAGAACGATAAGATAGCTGCGTCGACTTTGATGAAATTGGTGCGTTGGTGCGAAGCCGCAATTAGCGATTACATCTTCGATGTTTCTCCTCCAGCTGATTTCAAGGTCACCGAGCACCCTCTGAACACGTACGATACCGAAGCTTTCGCTGCGATACTGCGTTTGTATCGTTACGTAATGATTGCGCTTGGACAGAGCGACGATGACTTTGAGCACGCTTTGATGAGGGCGAGCACGGCGAGTGCGAAGAAATGTTACGAACGCATTCGCGTACAAGCCATGGAAAATGAAGTCTCCTCTGAAAATTCGAACGATACTTTGGCGCACAATCCAGCTGCGGCTGCCGCTCGAGTTCTCGAAGTTATCGCCTCGGAAGTTTCTAGAATTGCCGACGAGTACGCCGCGCACGTCGCGCCACGCATCAAATCTTGTTTTTTTCCGTCCGAGTACGAATCGTTCGCCGCGAAGTCAGATATTCAGAAAAGACAAGAACGAGCGGACGTGGTCTTCCCACGCGAGCTCGCAAATTTATTCGTCGATGAATTCACGTGGTGGTTAGAGTCCGATCCGCCTTTAACGACGGTAAGTTTGCGAGCGTTGTGGGCGAGTGGCGACGCGCAAGCCGCATTAAGCGTTTGCTGTGACGCGGACGCTTTAAGAAGACACCAAAGAACATCTAATAACAATGATGGTGTAGCGATGATCAGAGCAACCGATGCTGATGCGGAACCAAGCGCTACTAATGCTGCGAGAGACCCGTATGCGACCTTTCCTCAACTCAACGTAAAGGAAAAAGCCGCGCCGCTCATTTTTAAATGGATCGGTACCAAAATCGACGATGCCAACATTTTTGCCGAGCGCGCAGCGCAATCTGAAAAATGGACCAATGACCGTCGGCAGAAAAATCATCCAGCGCAAAGCGCGGTTGAGTTACTCAGACTCGCCAACGAAACTTTAGAAGGGTTTTGGGGTTTGGGTATTCCGTGTTCGGTCTCGGCGATTCGCGCATTAACCGAAGGCCTCGACGGCGCATTTCAAAGGTACGCCAGCGAGCTCTTAAAAGACGTTGGAGATGTGAAAGATGGGGACGAGTTACCGGAGAAACCGCGCCTGACGAGATATAAAAAAGATATCGTCGACAAGATGCAACAAGACGCTTTAGAAAGTATTAAACGGCGTAAATGGGTATCAGAAAACGCGCAGTCGTTAGACGCGACATCTCACTCATACTGCGCCAAGTTATCGGCTTTAGATTTCATATTGGATGAACTAGAGAACGGATCCATCGAGCGGGATCTACCGAACAGATGGATTCGCATGCAGCGCGATTGCGTGGCGTTAACGAATGGATTAGTCGACGAGAACAACAACATTAACGGCGAAGAAGATGGTGACCACCAAGACGACTTTGAAGCCTCGAAATGGCTCGAGGACGTTTTCGCCTCTGCGCGCCAAGCTCTGGCGTCGACTATTGATACGCTCTCGAATTTACTCGCCGCTCGCATCGTGTTTACGAACATGAAGGAAATCTTTCACGACGGTGCCTACGTCACGAAAGATAAGAGTTTGTCGCGTTTATCTGTAGTTGTCGTTCCAGCTTTAGACGATTATATGGGATCGATTGTGTTTTCCATAGGTCCCAGAGCCGCCGCGAGGTTGTTAGAAATCGTCGCTTCGGCCATGTTGCGCAAATTTTGCGAGATGTTCGTTCGAATAACTTTAGACGGAGGCCCGGGAAGAGCCTTTGAAGTCGCCGACGCGAGAGCCTTTGTTTTAGCGGATTTGGAAAGTATACGTGAGACGTTCGAGGCGAATGGCGATGGTTTGAGGGAAGAAGACGTGAGAGTAGTGATGAAAGAAGCCGAGCACATCGCTGCAACCATGGCCTCGGAAACCGATCCGTTGATTAAAGCAATAGAAAATAACGAAGGCGCGAATCCCACGCAGCAGGAGATTATGTTTCGCGTCTTGTGTCATCGAGCGGAACACGCGGCGTCGAAGTTTTTGAAAATTAACGCTAAGTTGCCGAAGAAATAGTTTAGCTCATTTAGAGTGTATTAATATATGTGTTCGTATGATGTTGCATGACAAAAGTACAGTGTACGAGTACCCAGTACAATTCCTTTTTCTAAAGTTGTTTTTCATTGTTTTTTAAATCTCATGTGATTAACCAGCGACCATGGTTTGCTTGACCCCTTCCACCTCGATCGGTTTCGACAACGCTTGGAAGCAGTTCAAAATTGGCTTCTCGCCTTTTGAGATATCCGCTTGGTTCCACCAATCCTTGTATGCGCACATGTTCCCGGCAGTAAACGCATCCACCATGTCTGCCCCGTACGTCGCTATGAAATTATGCGCCTTTTTGATAAAGCTCTGAGTGATGACGTACGATTGCAACCCACTCAACGCGCTCGCGCGAGTGTTCATCTTATAAATGTCAATCTTTGCGAACGCTCCGTTTGGACCTTTCACTCCGACGCTCTTAAAGTGTGGCCCTTCAAACCCGGGTTCTCGCATGAAGTTTTGCAAAAACAACACGTCCGCCTCCTTGGGCATGTTTTCCGTCAACGTTTGTACCGCCCAAAACGGCACGTTCGTCATCTTATTCCCATCTGACTCCATAATCCACGCGATTGGCCACCCTTGATCTTTTACCCACTGCCACTGATACAAGTGCGCGTACAAGCACCCGACGTGATGCGACAAACCTTTATCCAATGAAAACTGGTCCAAAGTCCCGTCTGCTTTCCTCGTGTCGATGTGTTTCAACAATCCCATCAACTGGTAAAAATCTTTCACGTCCGACGCGAAAACCGTCCCGTCTTTCACTTTCTTATGAAACAATTTCCTTATATCTTTCACCGCGTACTCCGCGTTCGCGATATCTTTCGGCCATTTCTTGGCATCGATCCCTTGCGAAATACTCACCGTCTCCGCCAAATCTTCGTAATTCACTCTCGTTTCCCCGGCTAAAGTTTCAATCGTTCGTCGGACTTTCCATAAATCCTCGTCGTTATCTCGCAACGCGATGAACACCACCGGTACGTCTAACACCGGTTCGTACACTTCGTTCAACGGTTTGTACGCGCCAGTCACCACGTGTGGACCGTCGCTGGATGATGCTTTCTTCCCTAAAGTTGGCAACGGTGTTCGATGTTCCGTCGTCGTATCGTATCGTTCTTGGTGGAAGGTGTTGTACGAATTCGACGGATCGTGATGCACGTCCGCTCGGTTGAACACCTCGAACGAATTCTCGATCGCTTTTTCAATCTTCTGAAACCCTTTCGATGGATTCATCATTCCCAGTTGCGCAGAAGAGGAACTCGTCACGAGCGCGTGTTTGCTCACCGCGGCGACGCCAATCGTGCTCAGCGCAAAGAGCGCGGCAGAAATGGCGAAGAGTGTGTATTTGCTGCTCGACGTGGAAGGTTGTCGATCGAACGGTTCATTTTCCTGGATCGGGGCGAGTAAGTGTTCGCGCTCGTTCGCGTTTTTCGTCGTCATCGCGCGTATTGGTGGTGGTCGTGTTGTGTGTATGCCGCGCGCGCGTCTTGTGGAGATTTTCTTTGATTTCCCCGCGGTCCTTTTCGGGTTTAGGGTTTAACTCCTCAAAAGGGGGGAAAGCGATAATACTATGCAAAGAGTAGCGTATATGAATATATATATAATGATGTGAACAACCTCTTTCTCTCCTTCTCTAATGCTCTCTCCTTTGCATTCTTCTTTTCCTTTGTCTTCTTCTTTATTATCCGTGATGGTGACTTTTTTTCGAAGACGAAGACGAAGCGCCGCCGTGCTTATTAGATTTTTCCTCTTTCTTCTTGTTATGGGCGACGATTTCGTTGTCGTTGTCGTCTTTTTCTACTTCGCCCAACTGACTGGCGGGCATTTTACGCCTCCCAATCAACGTTCCGGCGTCGTCTACGGTCATCATCGAGTCTTTCGGCTTCGTCAAACCTTGGCCCGGGATTTGCTTGAATTTCTTTTGCCAATCGCGTTCCTTCATCGGAATGTAGTTGGCGGAGTAATCGCCGTTGGTAAACACGACGTGTTCTGTCGCCCAACTCATCCGGTAGTTATCCACCGTCGTTCTTCCCATTGGTGCGGTGTTGATGTTTCCATTTTCATCCAACGTGACCACTTTCCCGTGCACTTTTTTCGTCGACGCCATGCCGCCGGAGCTGCTCGTTTCCACCGGTTCCACGTGCTCCGGTAACTTGCTCCCGTCCGGAATATCAAAATCTAACGCTTCTTCTTCTTCTCTCTTCTTTTTGCTGCTACTTTTTTTATTGCTCTTCCCGAGTTGCGGAAGTTCTTGTACGCGCGCCTCGCCTAAACTCGCGCTCATCATCGCTCTTACTTTCGGATGCGTCGTCACCCAATTCGTCGTCTCGTACGGCACGGATTCCGTGTCGATTAGACCGTTTTTCCACTTTGATTTCTCGTACTTTTGGCCGTTGAAATATACCTCGTTGCTTTTGCCTTTGTACGTTCTTCGATCGCTGTTCAGCGGGTAGGAGAAATGTTCCGCGTCAGCGCCGTAACTGCCTCCTTTTCCTCCTCCTTTCGTCATCATCATCATCGTCGCAGACGATCCTCCGCCGGCGGACGACGTAAACGACGACGACGACAGAGCCGTCGAGGCGACACCAAACGCGGTTAAAGATACCGCGCATCCCATCGCAAACGACGACACGATGTTGTTCGCACTCGATTTGGTATTCGCAGAAGAAGAAGACGCATCACGTCCGCCGCGGGGGGATTGGAAGGGGCGCGTCTGCTCCTCGACATCATCATTCTCGTCGGAAGGAATCGCGTCGTAGTGCTTCGCCAGCATCGCCACTCGACCACCCATTTATTATTATTATTCGAACTTCTTCTCTGAGGTAGTGGTAATAAAAGTCGCGGTCGTGGTAGTAGTCCTCGTCGAAACGCAGCAGCACAAGCAGTCAAGGAATGGCGTCTCTCTTCCGTGTCTCTTGTTTTTCGTGGTGAACGCTTGACTCTTTTTTTTCGGAGGGGTATTTCAAGTTTAGGGTGTAGGGTTTAGGGTCGAGTGAGACGAGATTTTTCTCTCTTTTTGAAAATACGCGAGCGATTCCTTTCTCCACACTACGTACGACTCACGAGAGATGGCGGCATCATCATCGTCGTCGTTGACGGAAGCGGAGATCGACAAACTGACCGCGTCGAAGTTGAGAAAACTTTTAGATGCGAAAGGAATCGCGCACGAGAAGAAAGAGTTAAAAGCGGCTCTGGCGGCGAAATTGAAAGACGCGATGAGGAAAGAAAAAGAAGGAAAAGAAGAAGAAGAAGAAGAAGAAGAAGAAGAAGAAGAAGATTCAGACGAAGAAGACTTCGACGAGTACGAGGACGACGGATCCGTGGAATGGATGTTGAGAATGCACCAAAAGATCGCGCGACCAAAAAACAAAAGAGACTGGGAAATCCGCGAAAGCGTCCTGTCAGGTGGAGGCATTCCCTGACAACTAAGAAAGAAAACATCAGATACGAGTACTCACAAAAAGACACGAGAGACACGCACAAAAAGATAGATACAAAAGCGAGAGTGTAAATCTTTTCTACTTAAGGTGCCTTTAGTTACTTTACTATTACTTTACTATACACTCGAGTCTCTCTTTTTCTCCTCTCTCTCTTGCTTGGTTTCGGAAGACTCTTTTCTTCAAACGCCTAATCCGCTCGCGCTTCCGCTTCCATGCGAATGTTCAAGTCGTGATAATACTCCGGATCCGCCAACGCTTTGTAGCAGTTCAAAATAGTCGGCGTCGGATTTTGCGGATCGAACGGGTGCGTGTACTTTTGCATGTCATACATAGTCCAAGCGATGTTTTTCGCCTCTTCGTTGTTGTAAGACGTCGTGCACAGCTTGTTCAAAATGTACCCGTCGATCATGTCCGCGCCGTGTAAAGCTAAAAAGTGTTGGATTTTCTCGACGAACGTGTCCGTGGCGATGTACGAGGCTAAGCCGGCGTAGCCTTGTTGCGGATGGTAGTTGAGTTTGTCGAAGGAGTATGTTTTGTGCTCGCCGGAAGTTGGGTGTTTGATTTCTACGTTGCGTCGTTCCACGCCGGCGGGTTCGTACGGATACAACTGCAACGTGACAAAGTCCGCGTCGCCGGGCATTTGTTTCGCGACGGACGGGATGGACTCCAAAGGCACTCTGGTTAAACTCAATCCGTCAGATTCTAAAATCAGCGCCTTTTTCAAACCTGTATCTTTAATTTTCTGCCACTGGTATAAGTGCGCGTACAGACATCCGTAGTGGTGGGATAAACCTTGCGATTGCGCGCGAAAGTATCCGTTTTGGTCTCGCTTTTCCACCTCTCCGATCCAAGGAAGTTCGGCAACCGTGCGACGTTCGGGAGGTAAATCGGCGTACAACGGATCGTTTTGATGAATGTTCCAAAACAAACGCGCGAAACCAGTTGCGTATAATGCTTCTTGCAAACCGCTTTGCGGCCACGCTTTCGGGTCCACGCCTGGGGATTTCTCCGCGTGAATCAATGGAATCTCTTTCAAGCGCTCTTGCGTGCGCTCCCACATGGTCGTATCAGTATCGCTATCCGCAGAATCCAAGTCTAAGCGTTTGTCGAGCGTGATGACGAACGCGTGCAAGTCAGTCGCGTCCGGGATCGGCTTTTGCTTTTGCGCTTCAGTTTGGGGGTATACAAATAATGTCTTGCCGTTGTTCCAAAGTTCGTGCGCTTTCGGTTGCATGTACTCTCTCCCGTCGCCGTCAATCAACTTCACGTTATCGGCCAAGATTCTAGGGATTTTGAGTTGGCCTTCTTCATTTTGCTCGTCGACTCCAACATTCGCTTCTTGCGCTTGATGTTCTTGCGCGTATTGTTGTGCTTTGACTTCCTTTTCCTTTATCGGCACTTGCGAAAGGTACACCACCGGTCGATCCTGTCCTTCTTCTTTGCGTTCTTCCTCAACTTGAGCGTTGTCCTGTACTTGCTCCTCGGCTTTCGGCATAACGCCAGCTTCTGGTTGTTGTTCTGGTTGTTGTTGCTGCTGTTGTTCTTGTCCGTCTTTTTGCTCTTGCTGCTGTTGTTCTTGTTCTTTTTGTTCTTGTTGTTGTTCTCCTCCTTCTTTGCGCTCTTCATTTTCCGCGGCAATCTCATTGGCGGCTTCCGCAACTACATCCTCAGTTTTCGGCATCTCGTGCACTTGTTGACCTTGAGCTGGTTCTCCTTCTTCTTGCTGCTCGTTGTTGATGTTGTTGTTGTTGTCGTTGTTTGTACTTTCAAGAGGCGTCGACGCTTCAGAGGAATCCGCCGCCGCCGCCGCCACCGCTTTGTTCGCGTCATCCGTATCTTCGCCCAACTTGGGTACCCACGATCGTTTCGGAATCTTTTTTCCTTCCTCGTCTTGAGCGGAGGCTATCGACTTATCTCGTAAGGTCGAAGTCATCTCTTTCACTTTGGTGGACTTCAATGCCGACGTCGATGCAAAAGATTTCTCCGCGTCGAGATTCACGCCAGCTTTTAAAAGCATTTGTCTCGCGGCGGCTAAAATCTCCGGCGTAGGCTTTCCAAGCACGCCGTCTATCTTTTTCGCTTCCGCTTCGTTACCATCAGCCGGTTCGACTTTCTTAACCTCGCCTGCTAACAGTAACTTGGCAAACTCGATAGCTTTTGGCGACGGTTTGTCGTCCTCTTCTTCCGCGGAGGCCTCTACTTTTCCTTCATCCTCTTTTTTCTCCTCGCTTGGTTGTCCTTCTACTCCTTCTTTTCTCTCCTCTTTCGCCGCGGCTTCAATCTCCGCCTCGGCTCGTGCTTTTGCCTCTTCTTCGCTCTTCAAAAAGTTCTGCGCGATTTCGAGCAAAGACTGCGGCTGAGAAGGCTTAATTTTGTCAACATCTTCTTTTTTATCCTCCGTCGGCGACGAGATGGTGGTAGAAGAAGGTTCAGAGGTTTCAGAAGAACCTTTCTTCTTCTTACTCTGCGCGACGACGCTTTTCTCCGCTCTGACCAGCGCGATCGTATTTGCCGTCATTTCTTCCGCATCTCGTTGCTGCTTGGCGTCCAATGGCGTCTCTTCGCCGTGCTTCTCTCTCAACAACTTCGTCGCCGCTTCCAGCAACGCCGGCGACGGTTTCTCCACTTCACCGAGTGCCGCTAAAAACTCTTTCGTCTCTCGCGATTGCTCTTCTTTCGCCTTCTCCGACGACTTCTTCCAGCTTCTTCTCGGCATAGCGCCTAATCCAGCCGCCTCCGCGTTCGCAAAGGCGGTATCGTCCTCGCTTCCTTGTCCTTCCCGTCGACGAGTATCATCGTATCCGCCTAAACTCGCCGCCGCCGCTTCCTCGGTTTCCATCTTCTCAATCTCTCTCCTCGACGGAATCTTCGTCGTGTACTTCTGCAACAACGCCCTCTCGTCCTCGCGAACGATTAACCCGTTGAAAAAATGGTTTTTCCCGCCGACGGGTGCGTTCGCGGCGACGCCTTCACTGATCACCCCTAACTTGGCCGAGGGCAAGATACCGCGCGGCCTTCGGTGGCCTCCTCCAGCAACAGCAGTATTCGCCGCACCAACACTCCCGCGAGGACTCGAAGTAGTCGTAGTATTTCCGGTAGCGATCGCAACACCGGCGCCGACGGCTAACGCGATCGCGATGAACGTCTTCTTCCTCGACCAATAAAACGACGACGACGATGATGTCGAGGACGCGGCTCCTCCCTCGTGATGATTGCGGAGAATCAATCGCTCGCGTTCATCGTCCATCATCACTTCCTTGTTCCTATTCATATATATAAGAATGAAAAGAGCGAGTGAATCAAAAGTCGCAGCAGCGGTGCTCTCTCTTTCCTCTCGTGTTTTATGCG
>Ga0182093_1109890_pt1 | contig 11568 bp, 11 predicted proteins | sample 041ome_21_FD_127776 | JGI IMG/M metagenome (GOLD analysis project Ga0182093, IMG submission 127776) | Metatranscriptome of coastal salt marsh microbial communities from the Groves Creek Marsh, Georgia, USA - 041411BS metaT (Metagenome... | ecosystem: Environmental > Aquatic > Marine > Intertidal...
GAATTTAGCGGGGCAAAACGCTGTGCTCCTGTTGCAGCTCCACCACGTCCGTCTCCCGTTCTGTAGGTTCCTGCAGCATGCCATGTCATCCGGATAAAGAAAGGACCGTAGTGTCCCCAGTCGGCAGGCCACCAGTCTTTAGAATCTTTTAGCATGGTTTTAATATCGGCTTTAACAGCTTCGATATCTAATTTTTTTACATTTTCTCTGTAGTTTACCTCAGGGATAGGATTACTCCTGCTATCGTGCTGACGTAAAATATCAATGTTTAACTGATTGGGCCACCAATCCGTGTTTTCAGTACCTACCGTAGCGGTGGTCGTTGAACCGTGAAATGGACATTTACTTTCGCTCATAATGAATTTTTTTATTTACTAAAATAGGTAATGTAGCCCATATAGCAATCCAATTCAATTTTTAATAATTGATGATTTGATAAGTTTTTCTTATTGACTTATCGCGGCTTTTCGACTGGCAATTTTAATTTTAAATGCCGCAAATAATAAGGTCATAAAAGGACTCAGCCAGTTGAAGATGGCGTAAACAAAGTATTCGCTCACACCCACACCCAATACACCCGATTGGTAGGCGCCACAAGTGTTCCAAGGAATCAATACTGAGGTTACAGTTCCAGAGTCTTCCAGCGTTCGACTCAGGTTTTCAGGGGCAAGCCCTCTTTTTTTGTAAGCCTTAGCAAACATTTTTCCTGGAATCACGATGGAGAGGTATTGGTCTGAGGCGGTAAGGTTAATCGCTAAACAAGAAGCTACGGTACTGGCGAACAATTGAAAGGTTGTAGTTGCCCAGCTCAACAATGCCGTACTGATTCTTGTAAGGGCGCCAATGGCGTCCATAATGCCGCCGAAAACCATCGCACACATAATCAGCCAAATGGTCCCTAACATGCCCTCCATACCTCCTGAACTGAATAAATCGTTTAATAAGGGATTGGTAGTTTTGATCTCTGTTGCTACCGTGATGGCGTTCATGACTCCCTTGTAAGCTACTTCAAAACTAAAACTTCCCGCTTCGGCCACTTCAACAAGTATGTCTTTTTGAAAGATGAGGGCAAACAGCCCTCCGAGTAACGTTCCTATCAGCAAGGCAATTAGAGGTGGTGCTTTGCGTACGATAAGAACTACCACTACCGCCGGTACGATAAACAAACTGAGGTTGATGGTAAATTTATCCTTTATGGCAAGCAGTAATGAATCGATTTCTGCGGTTCCTGAAGTGGTTTGAGTAAAACTGATGATAAAAAATACCAATAGGGTGATCAGTATACTGGGAACCGTAGTCAGCGTCATATAACGAATATGACGAAAAAGTTCTCCACCTGCCATGGCAGGCGCTAAGTTGGTCGTGTCTGATAAAGGAGAGAGTTTGTCTCCAAAATACGCTCCAGAGACCACTGCTCCGGCAACCATACCGACTGGAATGCCGAGTACTTTTCCAATGCCTATCAAGGCGATCCCTACAGTTGCCGAGGTTGTCCAACTGCTTCCTGTGGCAAGGGAAATGATGGCGCAAATGAGAATACAAGCGGGGAGAAATATACTCGGATGTAAGATTTGCAGCCCGTAATAAATCATGGCAGGAATTATACCGCTGATCAGCCAAGTGCCGGCCAAGGCGCCTACAAATAGGAGAATAAGGAGCGCACCCGTAACGGATTGTAAATTTTCCGCCACTTTTTTGAGCATGATTTCATAAGAAATTTTTTCTCTAAAGCCCACTAGTGCTGCAACGGCACCTCCTAACAATAGGATGAATTGATTGGATCCGCTTAAGGCATCATCCCCGTAAACGAGGACGTTGTAGGATAATAGGAGGACCAGAATAAGGATGGGTAGTAAGGCGTAACCCAGGGAAATTTCTTTGCTTTTCAAGGCGCGTTGTTTTGTTTTGATACAAGTTTAATCAATTTAATCGAATCTAGGGAAAGCCCTCCTTCAGCCTTTCTTATTTTCTGCAAAGCAGCATCAACCCACTCCCTACATCGATAGGAAAGGTATAGAAGTCAGGATGGTATTTTAGCTTTTCCACGAGAAAAAGAACTTTTTCTTGATGATAGCCTGGCCAATGGGCCTGATAATTTAAATCGTCGATTAAATAAAATCCGTTGGGCTTTACCATAGTCAGTACGGCTTTTAAATCCGTAAATTTTCCTGCCCAGGTATCCGCAAAAATTAAGTCAAATCGCTTTCCTTTGTTAGTAGCTATCCATTCTGCTGCATCCAGATTTACAAACTCAATTCGTTAATCTTCATTAAAAAATTCTCGCGCTACATCGATTAGGGTTTTGTTTTTTTCAACGGTAATCAATCTTCCTTGTGGATGCAGGCTTCCGCTAACCACGCCAGTCCCATGCCGGTACCCGTTCCCAGTTCCAAAACCTTTGCAAAAGGTTTGGAGGAGACCAACAGTCTCAACAGCACACCAACCTCATCTTCTGAGAGTTGACCAAAGCCCAATTCTCTGGACTTTTGCTGTATGGCTTTGTAATGTTTGGGTAAGGTAGTAGAAGTCATGATAAGGCTTTATTTGGGGTTTACTATAAAATTAGAATTTTTTTTTAAAAGCCGACTCTTGAATGAGGGAGAGCGAGGAAACATTTGTATTTTTGAAGCCAAAATTATTTGTGACCATGAAAAAATACGATGTTGCCGTAATCGGATCAGGCCCTGGAGGCTATGTAGCAGCAATTAGATGCGCTCAGTTGGGGATGAAAACTGCCCTGATTGAAAAATACGATACCCTTGGGGGTACCTGCCTTAATGTAGGATGTATCCCCTCCAAATCGTTGTTGGATTCTTCCCATCATTACGAAGCTGCCCAAAAGCATTTTTCAGAACACGGCATCGAAATTCAAGGATCCCTTACCATTAACTTCAAGCAAATGATAGACCGTAAGGCTGCAGTTGTGGAGCAAACGACCAAAGGGATTGATTTTTTAATGGACAAAAATAAAATTGATGTTTTTCATGGAATCGGCAGTTTTGAGGATGCTACGCATATCAAAATCGAGGGAGCCGATGCCCAAACAATTGAAGCTAAAAATTCCATCATTGCTACCGGTTCTAAGCCGGCTACTTTACCCTTTATTCAATTGGATAAAGAACGTGTGATTACTTCTACAGAAGCTTTAAAACTGAAAGAAATACCCAAGCATTTGATTGTGATTGGTGGAGGCGTTATCGGGCTTGAGTTAGGACAGGTATACCGTAGATTAGGTGCAGAGGTTACTGTGATTGAGTACGCAGACCGAATTACGCCTGTTATGGATGCTGGCTTGTCTAGGGAGTTGATGAAAGTAATGAAAAAACAAGGAGTAAAATTCAACCTTTCCCATGGAGTCACTAAGGTGGAACGAAAAGGATCCAAGGTTCAGGTATCCGCTACAGACAAAAAAGGAGCTGAAGTTTCGTTCGAAGGAGATTATTGTTTGGTATCGGTAGGCCGCCGACCCTTTACCGATGGATTGAATGCCCATGCTGCTGGAGTTCAAATAAACGAACGCGGTCAAGTGGTAGTTAATTCCCAGCTACAAACTACAGCCTCTAACATCTATGCTATAGGTGATGTAGTGCAAGGAGCCATGTTGGCTCATAAAGCGGAAGAAGAAGGTGTAGTGGTTGCTGAATATTTAGCAGGTCAAAAGCCGCATATAGATTACAACCTCATTCCTAACGTAATTTATACTTGGCCTGAGGTGGCAGCGGTAGGAAAAACAGAGGAACAACTTAAAGAAGAAGGTAGGGCTTACAAGGCAGGTCAGTTTCCTATGCGTGCCCTAGGTCGTGCAAGAGCGAGTATGGATATTGATGGGTTTGTTAAAATTTTAGCAGACGCTCAAACCGATGAAGTTTTAGGAGTACATATGATAGGTGCAAGAGCTGCAGATTTAATTGCAGAGGCTGTAACTGCTATGGAGTTTAGAGCTTCTGCGGAAGACATTGCCCGTATGAGCCATTCTCATCCTACCTATGCAGAAGCAGTAAAAGAAGCCGCTTTAGCAGCTACCGAAAATCGATCCATACATTCCTAAGTTATTGAGGTTCCTTTTGAAAGGACCTGAAGTTTACTTATCCTAATGAAGTACTGGGTTGGCTTACAACATGCTAAGGGGGTGTCAGCAGAACTTTCGCTCTGGCCGAAAACCCCTTTTGCCAATGGGAATTAATTCTTCTAAGAATTCATTATTGCGGGCAACACATTCATCCTAAGAATAGCATCAGTTCTTTTTTTCTCAGGGAATGTTAAACAACTCCTTCATTAGACCAATTCCTTCGTCAATGGCATCACTGTGATCTGCACCACTTACAGGAATTACTCTTGCATTTTTTTTATTTAAAAAATTTACTTCTTCTTTGGATAGTCTTCCTACAGCATCATCTCGTTCTCCGTAAACGTAGGTAATTTTTGATAAGTCGTTAAGGTAATCTACCGTTGGGTGTAGCGATTGTAACCTAAGCCTGCTGCTAATCGCGCCATGTTTCTAGAAAAAGCATCTTCACCAGCCCCATAAAAATCAATTGAGGGGTTTCCATCTTCGTCAAAAGAGAATTCGGAGTATTCTCCTCGGCTAAAATTTTTCCAAAATTCTTCTTCTATATCCAATCTCCCTACCATAATTAAATATCCAGCAGCTAAATCAACTCCGTGGGTAGCAATTAATTCCTGAGCCATAAAGGCTCCAAAAGAAATTCCTAATACATAGACCGTTTTGTTGCTGTATTGAGCAAAAAAATCAAGTACCCGTTTTAAATAATCGACACTTAGTCTATCGAATTGCTTTGCATCTTCAAAAGTAATATCATCTTCAAATTTTGAGGGGTCAAGTGTTTGTGCTTGATGAAAATTGACAAAAAGAGCGTTTTGAGCCTGGGCTTGATTTATAAAATCGGTTAAGTCTTCATCATAAAGTTCGGTATCGGGTCCGCCTTGAGTGTTGACAACTACAATATCTCCTTCCAGGTTGCCGTGAAAGGTTGCAATGTCTTCAATTTCTGAAAAGGAAAATGGGATCTCAACAGGATTTTCGGTTTTGTCTTTAGTGCAGGCTAAAGCCAATACAATGAAAGTAATCCCTATAAAAAGGCGTACGTTTTTGGTAAGATTCATAATTTTTAATTTTTGGGGTTAAATTTTTATAAGAAAAGTTTTTACATCGGTTGTAACTGTTGGGTAGAGCTTCCTTAAGGACTCATTATGTTGGATTCAGGGTCTCTTTTTGAGGCATAAGTGTTACATAATAACTAACGCCGATAAGCAATGGAATGTTACATCATTTTGGGATTAATTTTGTTAAATTTTTTAAAAATAAAATCTAGGGTTTTAAGTAAAACCACAGCTATTGACAATTAGTTTTTTTAAATTTAGGTTTTAAACACTAACGCTTAGCAATATGAAAAGAAGGTCATTCATTAAAAAATCTGCAGTAGCCTCATCTGCTTTTAGTATCGTTCCCAGTCATGTCTTGGGGTTTTCTGGAGTAGCTCCCAACGATAAAATTCAACTCGGTTTTATAGGAGTGGGCCGACAGGGAAGGGGATTGATGACGAATTTTGTCAATTATGAAAATGCAGCTGTGGTAGCCGTGAGTGATGTGGATGTTGACAAGATGGCCTTTTTTAAGGAAACGTTTCAAAAACAATTGGCTAAGAAGAATAAAACTCCACAACAGTTGACGGCAATCAAATCGTATCGGGAACTTTTAGCGAGAAAAGATATTGATGCGGTTGTCATTGCATCACCCGATCACTGGCATGCTCAAATGGCGGTAGATGCCGCCAAAGCCGGAAAAGATATTTATTGTGAAAAGCCTTTGTCTAGTTCGGTAGCTGAGGGACGCGCTATGGTAGATGCAGCTCGAAAATACCAACGGGTATTTCAGACGGGGAGTATGCAGCGCTCTTGGGATCGTTTCCGACATGGGGTCGAATTGATACGAAACGGTTACATCGGTGAAATCAAAGAAATTAACGTAGCTGTAGGTGCACCTTACAAATCCTGTGATTTACCGACCCAAGAAACGCCCGCTAACATTGATTGGGACGCCTGGATTGGTCCCGCCCCTTACAGAGGATATCATATGGATCTCGCTTGTCCGCTGGAAGATAAACGCTGGGGGATGTGGAGAGATTACAAACCCTTTGGAGGAGGGATGGTTACAGACTGGGGAGCGCATATGTTTGACATCATTCAATGGGCCTTAGATCAAGACCATACGGGGCCGACCTTGTTTACCCCTCCATCCCGCCCGGCAGAAAGCGGATTGACCTATACCTATGCCAACGGAATTACCGTTACCCATACCCAATGGGGGGAAGGTAACAACGAAATTCAATTTATTGGAACGGAAGGCCGTTTGGAAATCAGCCGCTCTTATTTGAAAACTTTTCCAAATAACGCCTTAGCGGATACCCCCTTAAAAGATACCGATACCCATAGGGTGTATAAAAGTGAAAACCATCATAAAGATTGGTTGGATGCCATCCGTACCCGAACCCGTCCTATTTGCGATGTTGAAATTGGACATCGAACAGCTTCGGTATGTAACGTTGCCAATATAGCTTATGCTTTGCAACGACCCCTGGAATGGAATCCAGTGAGCGAGCAATTTGTGGATGATGCTGGAGCAAATCTAATGCTGGACCGTACCTACAGAGGGCAGTGGAATTATCGGGACTTCTAAGAATTTATAGAGTTCATTTTAGCTCGAATGGCATCCAATTGTAGGTTGCCTAGGCTCCCTATATGACGGTGGTCTAAATCGCGTTTTGGTTGGTAATTGCCCGAAGCTATTTCCTTACCCATTTTTTGATAGGCCTCTCGAAAAGGCATGCCTTGTTTTACCCATTCATTGAGTGTGTCCACACTAAAGAGGTAATCGTATTTAGAATCCTCGGTAATGTTTTTTCGAACCTCAATTTTGGATAGACTAAAGCGCATCATGTCAAGACAAGCTTTGATTTCTTGAACGGCTTCTACCAGAGGTGCTTTTGCCAGCTGCATTTCTCTGTGGTATCCGCTGGGCAGATTAGAAGTCAACAGAGCCAATTGTTGTGGGAGGCCTTGGAGTAGGTTGCATTTTCCTCGTATTAATTCAAAAACATCTGGGTTTTTTTTATGAGGCATGATACTTGAACCCGTAGTCAATTCCTCAGGAAATCGAATAAAATCAAAATCTTGACCCATGTACATGCAGATGTCCATCGCTAGTTTGGCTAGTGTACCAGCCAACATTCCTATGGCCGTAGCCGTAGCTTTTTCTACTTTACCACGTCCCATTTGAGCGGCCACTACATTGTACTTTAATGTCTCAAAGCCTAAGGCTTGGGTTGTGAAATCTCGGTCGATGGGGAAAGAACTGCCAAAGCCCGCAGCACTTCCTAAGGGGTTTTGGTCTGCCAACTGGAAGGCTGTATTGAGGAAGGCTACATCATCTACCAAGCTTTCCGCATAGGCTGAAAACCACAGTCCGAAGGAGGATGGCATGGCCACTTGCATATGGGTATATCCGGGGAGTAGTTCCTGTTGATTTCTGTCGGCTAGTTCAAGCAGCAAATCAAACAACTGGATTACTTCTTTTTTGATTTGTGTAAGCTCTTCTTTAACATACAATTGTAGGGCAACTAATACTTGATCGTTTCGCGAACGAGCCGTATGAATTTTTTTACCTAAATCTCCTAATTGTTCCGTCAACAAAAACTCAATTTTGGAATGCATGTCTTCAAATTCTTTTTCGATGACAAAGTCTTCGTTTAGTGTTTCGTTTAAAATAACCTCTAAAGCCTGAGTTACCTCCTCTACCTCTTTTGAACTGAGCAGTCCAATTTCACCAAGCATTTGCGCATGTGCTTTTGAAGCGATACAGTCATAAGGAGCTAATGCCAAATCATATGTACGATCATTGCCTACGGTAAAATGGTCAATTTTTTCATGTGATGGGGTATTTTTTTGCCATAGTTTCATAAGCCTATAAAATTTGATTTAACAAGTTGATATAAAAAGTGATCCCTTCTTCAATTTCCTTGACAAAGATAAATTCGTTAGCAGAATGCGACCTAGTCGAATCTCCAGGGCCTAATTTTAACGAAGGACAATCCAATCCCGCTTGGTCGGAAAGGGTGGGGGAGCCATAGGTTTTTTTACCCAGCGCTATCCCTGCTTTTACTAGAGGATGTTCGGCTGCAATGGAAGAGCTTTTCAGTCGTAATGAGCGAGCGTTGACCACACAGTCTAAACTGGATTTTACGTATTGCTCAATTTCTTCATTGGTATAGCATTCATTTACCCTAACATCAAGTACCAAATTAACTTCTGAAGGAACTACATTGTGTTGACTGCCTCCTTTTACTTGGGTTAAGGTTGCTTTTACAGGGCCTAATACAGGAGATACTTGATCGAAGCGGAGTTCCTCAATCGCTTGAATGAGTTTAGGAAGTTTCATCAAGGGGTTATCCTCATTGGGATGGGCCGCATGACTTGCAGTTCCATTAACGCAGAGATCAAAAACCACCAAGCCCTTTTCGGCTATTGCTAAATCCATAAGGGTGGGTTCCCCGACGATAGCCACATTTATAGGAGGAAGATCGGGCAGTAGGTATCTCAAACTTTTCTTTCCGGCACTTTCCTCTTCTGCAGAGGCAACCATGAGCAAATTGTATTGAAGGTTTTCCTGATTATAAAAATGAGTAAAACAAGCCAGCAAAGAAACCAAGGCTCCTCCCGCATCATTACTCCCCAAACCGTAAAGTTTCCCCCCTTCAATATCCGGACTAAAAGGATTTCGGGTATACCCCTGATTGGGTTGTACGGTGTCGTGGTGCGAATTTAAGAGTAGGGTTGGTTTTTGTGGATCAAAAGACTTATTGGTAGCCCATACGTTATTGTCCTTCCTTTGAAAAGGAATACCGTTAGTCGAAAGCCACTGTTCAATTCGTGTGGCAGTGGCCTCTTCCGCCCCTGAAAAAGATTCCAGTCGGATCAGGTCTTGTAAAAGTGCAATGGCGTTAGGTATAAGCATCAGTTTATTATTTGAGTATAGTTTGCGCTTTGAGTTATCATTTTTGGACTTCCTATTCGAACCTGAGCAACCCCTGCATCAAGTGCCGCAAAGCAGTTTTCGAGTTTGGGGAGCATTCCGGTATGCAAAACTCCTTCCGCTTTTAATTGTTTATAGCTTGATTTATTTAAGGTTTGAATAACGGAATGTTCATCTTCTAGATCCATAAGTACTCCCTTTTTTTCAAAACAATAGTGTAAACTAACTTCAAATTGAGCAGAAAGTGAGGCTGCTAGTGTAGCGGCAATCGTATCTGCGTTGGTATTGAGCAATTGCCCTTTACCGTCGTGTGACAAGGCACAGCATACGGGACTAATTCCTTGGTCCAAAAGAATTTTAAAAAAGGAATCATTTACCTGAGTAAGATCTCCCACATAGCCAAAATCTATGGGGTCGGTCGGTCTTTTTTGGGCGCGTATGCTATTCCCATCTGCACCGCTGAGTCCTAAGCTGTTGCACCCTAAAGCTTGAAGTTTAGCCACTATGGTTTTGTTGAGTTTACCGGCATAGAGCATGGTAATCAGTTCCAGATTTTGCGCATCAGTTACCCTTCTGCCATCTATAAGTTGAACGGGAATCCCCAATTTTTCAGCCAGTTGCGTAGCTTCTTTTCCCCCGCCGTGTACCAGAATTTTAGGACCTTGTAAGGCGGCAAAATCTGCTAAAAAATCAGCAAGAGCCTCCCGATTTTCAATTACATTTCCTCCGATTTTAACCAATTGAAGTTTAGCCATTTTCCAAAAGTTGTTTTAGCACCCATTGGGCAGCATAGGTTCGGTTGTTGGCTTGTTCTATCACCAGCGCATTGGGATGATCCAATACTTGATCGGACACCACCACATTCCTTCGGATGGGTAAACAATGCATAAACTTTGCACCGTTGGTCAATTCCATTTTTTCAGCGGTCAGCATCCATTCGTCGTCAGTTCTTAGAATTTTTCCGTAGTCACTGTAGGAACACCAATTTTTTGCATACACAAAATCCGCATCCTTTAAGGCCTCCTCTTGGTTGTAGTAGAGCGGAGTATTTTTGGTGATGGCAGGGTTGAGCTCGTATCCTTCGGGTTGGGCAATTACAAAATCAGCCTCCAACTGTTGGGCCATTCGAGTAAATGAATTTCCTACTGCATGGGGGAGGGCCTTGGGGTGTGGAGCCCAGGTCAGTACAATTTTTGGGCGCTTCTTGACGTTGTGTTCTTGAATGGTGACGGCATCAGCTAATGCTTGCAGGGGGTGGGCAGTAGCACTTTCCATATTGATCACCGGGATGCTGGCATAACGGGCAAAATTATGAAGCACCTGTTCTTCTTCGTCTTTCAGTTTATCACTCAGGGAAGCAAAGGCTCGTATGGCTACCATATCACAATATTGAGAAACGACGGCCGCTGCTTCTTTGATATGTTCAGAGCGCAACCCACTCATTTTAGTCCCATCCTCAAATTCCAACGCCCAGGCTTCGTTAGAAAAATTCATAACCATGGTTTTAAGTCCGAGGTGTTGGGCTGCTTTTTGAGTGCTTAACCGCGTTCGTAAACTGGGATTAAAAAACAACATTCCCAATGTTTTTTGCTTTCCCAAATGCTCGCTTGCATAAGCGTCCTTTTTTAATCCGATCACTTGATCAACGGCCTGCTGCAAATTGGGGATGTCTTCTAGGGTTAAATAATGTTTCATCGATTCAGTTTAGTTCTTTTCTAAGCTCTTTTTTAGTGCGTCAAAAAATTGGTCAAAGTGATTTTTTTGTACGGTTAAAGGGGGTAAAATACGGATCAAATTCTTATTGCTGCTTCCGCCGGTAAATATGTGGTGCTCATAAATGAGTTGCTTTCGTAACGCACCCACTTCAAATTCAAATTCAATTCCAAGCATCAATCCCCGACCTTTCACTTTTTTAATTGCAGCAATTTCACCTGCCTTTGTTCTAAAATAGGATTCCAAGTTTTTGGCGTGTTCCTGGAGGTGGTCTTTTTTAATTACCTCTAGTACGGCTAGGGATGCCGAACAGGCCAAATGATTTCCTCCAAACGTTGTACCCAACATTCCGTATTTCGCTTTAATATCGGGATGTATCAAGATTCCACCTATTGGAAATCCATTTCCCATTCCTTTTGCCATGGTAATGATGCCGGGTGAGATAGCGTATTTTTGATACGCAAAAAAGGTTCCTGAACGTCCAAAACCAGATTGTACCTCATCCGCTATAAGGCAAGTGCCGTACTTTTTGCATAGCGACTCCAGGGCAAAGATAAATTCTTCACCTGGCTGGTCCAGTCCTCCGACTCCTTGTATGGCTTCAAAAATAACGGCGCAATAGGCTTCTGTAGCCAATTCTCGTTCCAGAGCTTCTGTATCGTTAAACGGGAGAAAGCTAACCTGATGTTGCGCATTGAGCGGGGCATTGATCCCTGGATTGTCGGTCACGGCAACTGCCGCTGAGGTTCTCCCGTGAAAGGCCCCATGAAATGCGATTACTTTTTTCCTTTGGGTGTGAAACGAAC